>ERZ1673960.2-NODE-2-length-323081-cov-803.794626_pt1 | contig 323081 bp, 280 predicted proteins | sample MGYA00580190_ERZ1673960 | MGnify/ENA primary metagenome ERZ1673960 (study PRJEB41334, sample SAMN05608106) | rock metagenome | biome: terrestrial subsurface; feature: shale formation; material: shale | place: USA: Pennsylvania ...
GGCAGCGGATCTACAGCCAGAACGCGCCTTTTTATTCCTGCTACATCGTCAAAAGCGGCGCTGTAAAAACCGTATATATCAATGCTCAGGGCCAGGAGAGAGTACTGGGGCTGTATCTGCCCGGTGACCTGTTTGGGCTGGAAGGAGTGGGAGACGGTAGCCATACCTGTTCCGCTCAGGCTCTTGAACGCTCGCTGATCTGCCGAATCAATTTTGCCGATCTGGAGCAGCACATGGCGCGTATGCCCAAGTTCCAGCGCCTGTTGTTGCAATTGATGAGTGACCAACTGAACGTGGCCCACGGTCTGATCTGCAGCCTGAGCCAAAGTACCGCCGAGGAGCGGGTGGTGCGTTTTATTCTGGAGCTGTCCGAACGTTACCGGCAGCGGAAACTCTCCGGCACCGAATTCCGTCTGGCCATGACCAAAACCGACGCAGCCAACTACCTGGGCCTGGCGGTGGAAACCCTGAGCCGTGTTCTCGGTCGCTTGCGTAACCGTGGGCTGATACGGATTCAGGGGCGCCAGCTTCAGATACTCGATGAACCGTCGTTGAATGCCATTATGGAGCGGACGGTTCACTGAGCGTCAGCGCTTCAGGGCCTGAAACGGGTTTGGTTGTGTTGCTGAATTAGCCAAGCGCTTGCTGAAGGTCCCCGATCAGGTCTTCAACATCTTCCAGTCCTACAGACAGTCTCAGCATCCCTTCGCCAATACCGCGCTTTTCCCGCTCTTCCGGGCTAAGGCCATAATGGCTGGTGGCGCTTGGCTGGCTGACCAGGCTTTCCACGCCGCCCAAGCTGGTGGCCAGTAGAAACACCTTCAGATTATCCGCCACCCTGGCTGCAGCGTCGCGCCCACCATTGACCTCGATGCTGAGCATGCCTCCGAATCCCGCCATCTGTTGTTTGGCTAGCTCGTGATCGTCAAACGAGGGCAGGCCGGGGTAATGAACCTTGCTCACCTTCGGGTGCTTCTCCATGGCCTGGGCTACCGCCAGGGCATTTTCGTTGTGCTGGCGGATGCGCACCGGCAGGGTGCGCAGGCTGCGGGATAGCAGGGCGGCGGTTTCGGGAGCGAGCAGCTGCCCCAGGTTTTTGCGCCAGGCGGCGACCGGTTCGGCCAGCGCCTGGCTGGTCATCAGGGCGCCAGCGGTGATGTCGCTGTGCCCGCCCAGGTATTTGCTGGCGCTGTGCAGGGACAGATCCGCGCCCAGGTCCAGCGGTTTCTGGTTGATGGGGCTGGCGAAGGTGTTGTCTACCGCCATCAGGGCTCCGTGCTGGTGTGCGGTTTGCGCCAGTTTCCGGATATCCAGCAGGCGCATGTTGGGGTTGGCCGGGGTTTCGAAATACACCAGCTTGCCAGGCTCGGTCAGGTGGTTGGCGAGTTCGTCCTGTTGTTCCCGGAACAGGAAGGTGACCGGGATGCCCAGCGCCTGGCAGTGGTTGATTAGAAATTCCTGGGTACCGCCGTACAGGTCGCCTACACAGACAATGCCGTTACGGCCATGGGCCAGCAGGGTGGCGGAGATGGCTGCCATACCGGAGGCGAAGGCCAGGCCTTCCTCGGCATTCTCCAGGCCCGCCAGGCCCTGCTCCAGTTCCTGGATGCTTGGATTGGTGCCCCAGCGGGTGTAGAGATTGCCTTCGGTGCGCTTGCCAATCACATCCAACAGGGCTTTGGTATTCTCAAACCGGTAAGTGGTGGTGTTATACACCGGTGAATAGGGGCTGCCCTGAGGGTCTTTATGGCGGCGGTTGTGGATGATGCGGGTGGCGGGGCCTGGGGTCTTCATCAAAAATCCTGTTTGTTGGCGACAAGGTGCACCGGACTGTAAACTGGCTCGTATGTGTGGGGAATAGTACCAAATTTCGTAACGCTCAGAAGGAACAAACCTTGTCCATCAAACTGACACAATTCAGTCACGGCGCCGGCTGTGGCTGCAAGATTGCTCCGGACGTTCTGGACCGCATCCTTCATACCGATGCCCCCGAGTTCAAAGACCCGAAGTTGCTGGTGGGAAATTCCAGCCGTGATGATGCCGCAGTGGCGGACGTTGGTAATGGGTTGGGCATTATCAGTACCACTGATTTCTTCATGCCGGTGGTGGATGACCCGTTCGATTTCGGTCGTATCGCAGCGGCGAACGCCATCAGTGACGTCTATGCCATGGGGGGCAAACCGGTCATGGCGATTGCCATCCTGGGCTGGCCGGTGGATCAGCTGGAGCCGGAAATTGCCGGTAAGGTGATCGATGGCGGTCGCGCCGTGTGTGCCGAAGCGGGCATCGCCCTGGCGGGTGGCCACAGCATTGATTCGCCGGAACCGATTTTCGGGTTGGCGGTGACCGGCCAGGTGGCGGTAGACCGTATTGTGCAGAACGACACCGCCAAAGCCGGCGATTTGCTGTACCTCACCAAACCGCTGGGCGTGGGCATTCTTACCAGCGCCTCCAAGAAGGGCAAGGTATCCGAGGAAGACCTGGCAGTAGCGGTAAAGAGCATGTCCACCCTCAATAAAGTGGGTGAGGTGTTCTCGGAAATTGATGGTGTGAACGCCATGACCGACGTCACCGGCTTTGGCCTGGCCGGCCACCTGCTGGAGATCTGTCGGGGCAGCGGCGTGAGTGCCCGGGTCAGTCGCCAGGCTGTGCCGGTGTTGCCCAACCTTCAGCCCTACATTGAGGCCGGCTGCATTCCCGGCGGTACCCACCGCAACGCTCATGCCTTTGGTAACGCGATTTCGGGCATGACTGAAGAAGACAAGTTGGTTTTCTGTGATCCGCAGACCAGTGGCGGTTTGATGGTGAGCGTGGCTGAAAGCAGCCGTGAAGCATTTGAAGCCAGTGCCCGGGAGCAGGGGCTGGAGCTGCAGCCGCTGGGTCGTCTGGAAGAGGCCACCGGTGATGAAAGCCTGGTGTTTATAGACGATTAATGACGACGCTTGCTAAGTTCTGATCACAACGTTCAGCTCGGCTTCAAAACCATCTTCCCGTCCACGGGCGGGGGAGTAGAAGCTTAATTTCAGATTCGCACTGCTGGCGATGGCCTGGACAATCGCAAGCCCCAAGCCGGAGCCGGAGACCTTGTTATTGGCGCGGACAAACCGGTTTTGCAGTTGGGGCATTGCTTCAGGGGGAATGGCAGGGCCACTGTTGGCAATGGTTAACGTGCCGTCTTGAAGCAGCCGAATATTGACCGGGTCTGTTTCAGAGCCATGTTTTAGTGCGTTCTCAATCAGATTTCTGGCCAGTATTGCAAAGGCGTCCGGGTCCAGTAGGGAGGTTACCGGCATGTCCGCCGCTTCAAGCTGGATTCTTCCGGGGTTTAAGCGTTCGTAGTCGTTCACGAGGGTGCGCAGAACCGGTACCAGGTCGCTTTCCTTTTCCGCCAGAATACCGCCGCCCTCGGCCTTCGCCAGCTCCAGCAACTTGCTGGATAGGCTGGAAAGATCTTGCAACGATTCCTCAATTTCGCAGGCTTTCTGGTGCGTTGGTTCTTCAGCGAGTTCCGTTTTTAATCGCTGTACCTGCGCCAGCGCCGTTGCCAGTGGCGTTCTCAATTCGTGGGCGCTGTTTGCTGTAAAACTTCTTTCAGCTTCAAGAGCGTTTCTGAGCCGCTCCAGCAACTGGTTGATCGAGGTTGCGATGGGTCCAAACTCTGCTGGCAATCTGGTTACCGTTATCGGCGACAGGTCGGTGTTGCCCCTGGTTTCGAGCGACTGGCGGAATACCAATACCCGGCGAAGCGAGAATCTGACGGCCCACCAGACGCAGATCAGGCTGACAGGTACCAGCAGAATTAATGGCAGAAGAAGAGCAAGACTGGTTTCAATCGCGGCTTGCCGTCGGTGGGCCAGGGGCTCTGCGACCTCTATAAATAAGGTATCGCTGACAGCAGAGTCACCGTATATCCGGTGGCTAGGGGTGTCGAAGAAGCCGATTTTCGGCTTGGTGTTGAACACCGAAGGGTCTGCATCGTGGGAGCGCAACAGGATGTTGCCGGAATTGTCCCGGACCAGGTAGGTGATGTACTCCTCATGGTCTTCCGTGGCCGGTGCGCGGCCAGGACCAGCGGCGGCATCGCGGTTGAGAATCTCGGTGACGGCAAGGGGTAGAATTCGCTGGGCGGTTTCCTGAAGCGCGCTATCAAAGACTTCATTGATCTCGTGCCGGGCGACCAGCCCGGATGCCAGCACACCTGCCAACCAGAGCAACGTGAGCCCAACAGTCAGCCACAGGCTGAGTGTTTTTTGTAAGCTGTTTTCAGTTTTCATCGGTGCTCAGGCGATACCCCATCCCACGGACGGTCACAATAACATCCCGCCCCAGCTTTTTGCGTAATCGACTGATATGCACCTCAATGGCGTTGCTTTCAACCTCGGCGTCGAACTCGTAGAGTCGTTCTTCCAGTTGGGCCTTTGATAACAGCATCCCCGGGCGCTGAAGAAGTGCCTCCAGTAGTGCCCATTCACGGGCCGTCAGCCCCACCTTCTCGCCGCTACGCAGCACGGTATGATCCTGAAGGCTGATGTCCAGCCCTCCCAGACAAACCGTGGGGTTGGGGTTGCCACGATAGCGCCTCGCCACGGCAGCAACGCGCGCTGAAAGTTCCGACAAGTCGAACGGTTTCACCAGGTAGTCATCGGCACCTGCGTTTAGTCCTTCGATACGGTCCGATATCTGATCCCGTGCGGTAAGGATGATAACCGGTGTGTTGTCGCCGCTTTTTCGTAGTTTTTTCAGGAAGTCGGTGCCGTAGCCGTCGGGCAGCATCAGGTCCAGAAGAATGAGACCGTAGGCGGTGGTTTGAAGGCTGGCTTCGGCATAAGTGAGGGTCTGAACCCAATCCGTGGCATGGCCATCCTCCCTGATTTGTTCCTGCACCGCTGCGCCCAGCCGGTCGGCGTCTTCCACCAACAATACCCGCATGCCGGTTCCTTTTGTTGAAGATTTTAAAGCAAGGATACACGCCTTTCCTGACAACAGCCTTAAGACACGCCGTTCGGTGTATGGCACAAAAAGATCTGTGTTCTTCAGGTTGCTGTCAGGAAGGCTGAATACACTGACGGTGTCTACACAGAGGAGAGTAATGATGAAAAACAGATCTATTGCATTGGGTTTGTCGATGTTTCTTCTGACCGGTGCCGCGCTCGCCGATGACGACTGCGATGATCCGGTGTCTGGCTGGCAGCCTCGTGAAAATCTGAGACAGCAGCTTGAGGCCGATGGCTGGGAAGTCTATCGGATCAAGGTCGATGACGGCTGTTATGAGGTGGAAGGAAGGAATCAGTACGGCAGCCGGGTGGAAGCCAGCTTTGCACCCTCAAATTTTGAGCTCATGGAACTGGAGCGGGAAGACGAGGATGACGATGACGACGAGAGGGATGATGACGAACGTCGGAATTATCAGGCTGACGGCAATCGCCAGCAAACCATGCCCAGTAACGGCATTGTGAAAGGTCGTCCTTCTGTCAGCGTTCAGTAAGGCATTGGAAGTGGGCTCAATAAGGAGAGTGCCATGAGAAAGTATTTTGTTGTTTTCGGTCTTGTGATGACCATGTTTTTTTCAGCGACGGCCAGCGCCCGGGAAGTCACCTTTGATACGCAACTGACGAACTATCGTGGTGACGGCGCTTATCTGGCCATTTACCTGACGGACTCCAACGGGGTTTACCAGGGTACGCTCTGGATTGCCGGCCGGGATAGTGAGTATTACAAGCACCTGCGCGGCTGGGCCCGGGGCAGTCGAATGAGACGCGCCGAGTATGACGGCCTGACGGGCGCCAGCATCACCAGTGGCCGGACACTGACGATGACCATGAATATCGATGATTCGTTCATTGATAACGGCTATGAGATCCACGTGGACACTGCGGTAGAGGACAGGCGAGACAATCGTTCCGATGTCATGGTCCCGCTGACGTCCGAAGGTGCGGGCAAACCGGTTGCTGGCCGGGGTTACGTGAAATCGTTCACCTACAACTTCTGAATCAGCGTTGAAGGACGTTTTTTATGTGGCGGAAGCTTCATTTTTACCCAGGGCTACTGGCGGCACCTTTTCTGATCCTGCTGGCCATAACAGGAGTGATTCTGGCGGTTTCACCGGCGCTGGAACGCTCCAGCGCCGTGGTGCCGTCAGATGGCATGATCAGCGTCGCCCAGCTTGCGCAGAGTGTGGTCGAGCGGTATCCGTCGGCGGAGCAGATCAAACGCACACCGTCTGGCGCTGTTATCGTCTATTACACACGGGATGGCAAGCCAGGCGCGGACCTGGTGAACCCTGAAACCGGTGAAACCATCGGGCCCTATGAGCCGTCCGCCTTATTCCGCTGGGTAAAAGATCTGCACCGTTCGTTTCTTTTAGACGAAGCGGGTCGTGTGCTGGCCGGTGTGTTGGCTGCAATCATGGTGCTGATGTGTATTTCAGGCGCATTTATGCTTGCCCGCCGGGCCGGTGGCTGGCTGCTTTTGCTTCGTGGTTTCAAGGGCAGTGGCGACAGTCGTGTCCATTCTGAGCTGGCGCGCTTTGCATTGATAGGTTTGCTGTTGTCTGCGTTGACCGGCAGTTACATGTCTGCGACCCGGTTTGGCTTGTTGCCAGAACCTGCGGATAACGAGCCGCCGTTTCCGATGGAGGTGTCTGATGGTGAACCTCTACCTGTCGGCTCAATGGAGGCACTGAGAAGTACAGACGTCAATAATCTGCGCGAACTGGTGTTCCCGTATCCCGGTGATCCTCGCGATGTCTTTTCTCTGAGCACCCGACAGGGGGCGGGGTTTATCGACCAGTCGACAGGCCAGTTTGTTGAGTACAAGAAGGCATCGACCGGTAACCAGATCGTTGAGTGGATAGTGCGCCTTCATACCGGAGAAGGTCTATGGTGGCTGGGTTTGCTGTTGGGACTGGCAGCGTTAACTGTGCCGGTGCTTTCACTAACCGGTATTCGTGTGTGGTGGTCTAAAAGGGCTACGGGCGAAGTTCCGGATAATGTCAGCCCGACAGATGCGGATACAGTGATCCTGATCGGTTCGGAAGGTAACTCGACTCGTGGTTTTGCGGGGGATTTGCATGCACAGCTTTCCCGCGCGGGAAGATGCGTCCATTCTGCCGACATGAATGCGTTGGCGGAGGAATATCCGAAGGCGTCACTGCTGTTCGTGCTGACATCCACTTATGGTGACGGTGCGGCGCCAGCCTCTGCCAACCGGTTCATGGAGAAGCTTGCGCACTTTCGTTGCTCTGCCAATCTTCAATTTGCCGTGCTCGGATTTGGTGACCGTCAGTTTCCCCGGTTTTGCCAGTTTGCCAAAGACGTTGACGTGGCCTTGGCGTCCCATGGGCTCGCACGACTGCATAGCCCTGCATTTGTGGACCAGAAGTCCCCAGAACAGTTCAGTCAGTGGGGAAGTCGGGTAGCAGAAGTGACAGGATTAAACATTCGGCTGTCGCATAATCCGGCGCCGCCAGCCCTTCTGGACCTGGAGCTGGTCGATCGGGCTGATTTCGGTGTGGAAGTGGAGGCGCCTACCAGCATTCTTCGCTTCAGGCCCGATGCTGGTACCAAACGTTGGATCAATAGGGTAGGTAACAAGAGGGACCCGCTGGTGGATTTTCACGCGGGCGATCTGATTGGCGTTTGCCCTCCAGGCGACGATAAACCGAGGTATTACTCCCTGGCATCATCCAGTGACGATGGCTTGCTTGAGATTTGCGTACGCAGACTGCCGGGAGGGAAGTGCTCGGGATTTCTGCATGGCCTGCAGCCAGGCGAGCGGATTCAGGGGTTTATTCAGCCCAACCCGGAATTTCGGCCAGCACCAGGCAGCCACCCGGTTATTCTGATTGGAGCGGGTGCCGGCATTGGTCCGCTCGCGGGCTTTATCCGGAAAAACGACGCGCGTCATCCCATGTATCTTTATTGGGGAGGCCGGGACCCTCATTCCGATTATCTCTACCGACCAGAGCTTGGCAGTTATCTGCGTGATCAACGACTTACCGGACTGCGGACGGCATTTTCCAGAATCCGGGAAAGTGCCTATGTCCAGGACAAGCTGAATGAGGATGCCCAGAACGTACGCAAAATGATCGAAATGGGTGCCCAGGTCCTGGTGTGCGGTGGCAGTGGCATGGCGGCTGAGGTGCGTGCGGTGATCAACAACATACTCAAGCCACTGAAAACAGATATTGAAAGCCTCAAGCAGGAGGGACGATATCTGGAAGATGTCTACTGAGTGGCTGTGGTATGTTAGCGGCTCCCATATGATCATGTTTTGAAGGAGTCTTCGCCCGGTATGCCAGTGATGGTCCACGCTCTTCTTCCGGTGTTTGTCCTGATTGCGCTGGGGCACACACTGCGCCGCTGGAACTTCCCGGGTGGGGATTTCTGGCCCCAGGCGGAACGCTTTACCTATTACGTGCTGTTTCCCGCGATGCTGGTGTACAAGCTGGGCCAGGCCCGGCTGCCGGCTTCCGCCTATGGCGATACCGCGTTGTTGATTGGCTCCATGCTGGCGGCCATGACGGTGGTGCTGGTGTTGGTGCAGTGGTTCTGGCGCTGGCGCGGATCGGTGTTTTCCTCCGTCTACCAGGGTGCAATTCGGTTCAATTCCTACGTGGGCCTGGCCGCTGGTGGCATGCTGCTGGGGGACGAGGGTTTGCAGATGACGGCCATTGCCGTCGCCATCATGGTGCCGCTGCTTAACCTGTTGTGCATTGTGATGTTCGCCCTGGTGGCGGATGAGAGCCGCATAGAATTTACCAAGGTACTCAAGGCGATTGTGACCAACCCGCTGATTGTCGGTTCGGTGTTGGGCGTGCTCTGGGGGTATTTCAAGGTTGGTTTCCACCCCTTGCTGGCTGGCGTGCTGGAACCCTTGAGCAATCTGGCCCTGCCCATGGGTCTGATGACGGTGGGCGCGGGCCTGCAGCTCAGTGCCCTGCGGGGCAGTGCGGCGCCCTTTGTCGTGTCTTCCGTGTTGAAGCTGGTGGCGTTTCCGCTGATGGCGGCTGGGCTGGCGATGCTGTTGGGACTGGAAGGCCTGCTGGTGCAGGTGGCGGTGCTGCTGGCCACCCTGCCCACAGCAACGTCGGCCTATATTCTGGCGCGCCAACTGGGCGGCGATGCGCCGCTGATGGCGGGAATCATCAGCGGGCAAACGCTATTGGCGATGGTGTCGATTCCGTTACTGCTTAGTGTGCTTTGGTGAGCATTTGAGCACGGCATCGGCGATGCTTTGCTGGAACTTCAGGTAGCCCTCGGCATTGGGTTCAATGTCCATGGCCAGTGGATCCCAGGTGCTGAAGGTTACGTCCAGTCCCTGGGTGATCGAGCGCCACCACTGGCGGTCGAACTGGGGTTCGGTGAGCAGGCAGGGCTGGTTGGCCTTCCGGAGTTTGTTCTGCACGTCGGCAATGTGCCTTGCGCCGGGCGACAGTTCGGGGTTCAGGGTAAGCACGCCTTCCAGGTTGAGCTTGTAGTGCTCAGCGAAACGCTCAAACGCACTGTGGTAGGCGAACAGGCTAACGTCTTCCACGGCCGTTAATTGCTGGCTGATGGTCTCCTCGGTCTCATGTAACGCCTGTTCAAACTGTGCCAGGTTGGCGTCCAATTGCTGCCGGTTGGCGCCGTCCAGGCTGCCCAGCTGGGCGTGTATTTTTTGGGCCATCTCCAGTGCCAGCTGTGGGTCTACCCAGATGTGTGGATCTTCGCCACCCCCATGGGTATGGCCATGGGGCTCGTGCCCATGATCGTCGCGCTCAGGCTCCGGGCGTTCTTCATCTTCATGATCGGCAAGGGCGACGACTCTCCCTTCAAACTCCTCGCTACCGAGCAGTCGCTCCAGGAATGTTTCCATGTCCGGGCCAATCCAGAATACAACGTCAGCGTTTTCCAGCGCGCGTCGTTGGGAAGGCTTCATGCTGTAGTTGTGGGGGCTGGCGCCGGGCGGCACCAGCGTGGTGATGTTTGTGGTGTCGCCTCCAACCGCTTTTACGAGAAGCTCCACCGGCTTGATGGAGGCCACCACATTGGCGGCGGAAACCGGGAGGGCTGCCATCAGGGTGCTCAGCCCCAAGGCCAGAGACGTTGCTTTTAATGCCATTGTTACAGACCTGTGCGTTAATGGGAATGTTATAATATTACATTAAACCGGTGCGCAGGCAAAGACGATCATGCGAAATGATCCGATGGCCGCTATAATGGCGCGTTTATTCACCGGCCACTTATTTTCAGGATGGTTTCATGACAGTACGCACCCGAATTGCTCCGTCACCCACGGGCGATCCCCACGTAGGGACCGCCTACGTGGCGCTGTTCAACCTGTGTTTTGCGCGCCAGCACGGCGGCCAGTTCATTCTGCGCATTGAAGACACCGACCAGGTTCGAAGCACGGCAGAGTCCGAGCGCGACATTCTCCAGGCCTTGCGCTGGTTGGGCCTGAACTGGGACGAAGGCCCCGACCTGGGTGGCCCTTATGGCCCGTACCGCCAGTCAGAGCGCAAGCACATGTACGCCCAGTACGCAGAAGATCTGGTCACCGCCGGGCACGCGTTCTACTGCTTCCGCACGCCGGAAGAGCTGGACGCCATCCGTGAGGAGCGTAAGGCGGCCGGCCAGAATCCGGGTATCAAGGGCGACCTGGAATTGCCCGAAGAAGAGGTCAAGCGTCGCCTGGAAGCCGGCGAGCCTTACGTGATCCGCATGAAAGTGCCGGATGAGGGCATGTGTGAGATTCAGGATATGCTGCGTGGCACCATCGAGATCGACTGGGCCCAGGTGGATTGCCAGATCCTGCTGAAATCCGACGGCATGCCCACCTATCACCTGGCCAATGTGGTCGATGACCACCTGATGAAAATCACCCACGTACTGCGGGGCGAGGAGTGGATCAACTCGGCACCCAAGCACAAGTTGCTGTACGAATACTTTGGCTGGGACATGCCGGAGCTGTGCCACCTGCCGTTGTTGCGCAACCCGGACAAGAGCAAGCTCTCCAAGCGCAAGAACCCCACCAGCATCAATTTCTACGAGCGCATGGGCTTCATGCCGGAGGCGGTCACCAACTACCTGGGCCGCATGGGCTGGTCCATGCCCGATGAGCGGGAGAAGTTCACCCTGGATGAAATGATCGAGAACTTCGACATCCAGCGTGTATCGCTCGGTGGGCCCGTGTTTGATGTAGAGAAGCTGCGCTGGCTGAACGGCCACTGGATCCGCGAAGAGCTCAACGACGAGCAGTTCATGGAGCGGTTGCAGCAGTGGTGGTTCAACAAGGACGACCTGCAAACCCTGGTGCCGCACATCAAGGGGCGTGCGGAGGTGTTCTCGGACATTGCCCCCATGGCGCAGTTCATGTTCAGCGGCATGCTTGACCTCAAACCCGAGGACTTTGAGCACAAAAAACTGGAAGAGGGCGAGGTGAAGCGGGTGCTTCAGTTCACGCTGTGGAAACTGGAGGCTCAGCGCCACTGGAGCAAGGACACCATCTTTGCTGACATCAAGTCCCTGGCCAAGGCCATGGATATGAAGATGGGTGATTTCATGTTCGCGATCTTTGTGGCCATTGCCGGTACGCCCAATTCCTGGTCGGTCATGGATTCCATGGATCTGCTGGGGCCGGATATGACTCGCTCGCGTCTGCGTTACGCGTTGCAGATTCTGGGTGGTTTTTCCAAGAAAGAAACCAAGCGCGTAGAGAAAGAATACGCTGCGTTGGACGTTTAATGATCGGATTGTTTGAGAATTAAACGGAATGAACAGGGATGTTCAAAAAACTTTAAAAAATGTGTTTTCAGGTGTTGACGCCCCCAGGGTCGATCCTTAATATACGCATCCGTTGAGGGGCCATAGCTCAGCTGGGAGAGCGCAACACTGGCAGTGTTGAGGTCAGCGGTTCGATCCCGCTTGGCTCCACCAATTTCTAGTCCCCTTCGTCTAGTGGCCTAGGACTCCGCCCTTTCACGGCGGCAACAGGGGTTCGAACCCCCTAGGGGACGCCAATTCGGCTTAGCGGTTTAGTCCACCGCGAAGCCATCAAAAAAACCGCCTTCGGGCGGTTTTTTTGTGTCTGCAGTTTTTGTCGGGCAATGGCCCTGCCCGTGGGCAGGGCCCGTGTTCAGGCCCGCAGTTGTTTAGCGGCAGGCAATCGCGCCTTTGCCCACTCCTTCAAACGCTTTCACCCGAATCGTGTCTTCCGGAAACTCCACTTTCAGTGTGTCGGCGATGTGCGCGGCGATGAATTCCACGGTGCTGTCGGTGTCGATCATATACACGCGCTGTTCGGGCAGGGTGAGGGCAAACTCGCCCTGGTTGGCCTCGTACTCGAAAGTGATATAGGTGCTGCCATCGTCGCCTACAAAGCGCCGGGCTACATCCTCTTCGGTGCCCACGTAGATGTCCTGCCAGAGTTTCGCCCAGCGGCTCTCCAGCCGGTAGTCGCGATAGCCATTGCGGTCGATCCGAATAGGGGAGCGGTGGCCATGGGCGATGCGCTGGCAGTTGCCGAGGTGTTTTTTCAGGCCGTGGACGTAGTGGTAGTAGGCGCCCTCGATCTCTTCCTCACGCAGATTGATCTCTACCGAGGTCACGTTGCCAGGCAGCACCGCTTTCAGTTCGTCTTCCAGAAGCCTGGCGACGGCGGAAGGCACCACCTTCTCGGCCGGGAGCCAGACCACGGCTTCATCGGGAGAACTATGGTCGATGTGGCTGCCGTCGGTCAGTTGCCAAGTGAAAGTGTCAGGGGTGTCTGCCTGTCGGTTAAGCCCGGGGTAGTCCCGTGGAATAACCAGGCGATGGTCCACGCGCTCATCGATGACCTGCTTGATGGTGCGTTTTACATTGCTGAAATCGAACACCATACCCTGTTCGTCCAGCTCGCCACCGAGCACGACATCGACAATCCAGCTTTCACCCACCAGGCCACGAGTGGCATGGAGGTAGGCGAAATCGATGACGGTCAGGTTGTCGACGAAAAGGTGGTCCATGAGAGAGCTTGCCCGGTTTGAATGCATGATCTCTCATTCTAACAAAGATGGGGGCAGTGCGGTTACTCTGGTGACGGGGCGGGGAACTCGGAGTCAAAGGTACCGTTCAACTGCTCCCACGACTTCATGTAAACGTCCGCTTCATATTCATAGGGTGAGCGGAAGGGGCTGATGACCACGTCGAATACAAGGAAGAAAGTGCCAATGGAGAGCCAGCCTATGGTCAGAGAGCTCAGGGTATTGGCCTGTTGTTCGGGGTTGGTGGCAACAAAGCCCTGAAGCAGGGTAATCAGATCCTGGGCCATGACCACCGGGTTGAAACTGGCGAGCACCAGCGGTAACCAGAACGCCAGAACCACCGGGAAAAAGCCGTAGGACCAGAGCACCCGGCGCAGAACATAAAAGAACAGCTCCTTGCGAAAGCGTTGTTTGATGTCCGGTACTTTCCGGATCTGTTCAAGATAACGGCGGCGTTCGGCCCACCAGGCGGCAACCTGAGGGGCTTCGATGGGATTGGTGTCCGGGTTTTGTTGCGTCATGGGCTGGTAGGTTACCTTGTTTATTTTGTTCTGGGCATCATAGTTGCTGGTTCCGGGCATTATAATTAATAGTACGTGTTACCCTGTCATTCTTAAACTTTCAATCACAGGATCTTTTAATGGCTGCAGCGACAGATACCGCAACGCATCCAGCTTTCGAGAAACTTCGCAGTCACCGGGTTGGTACCCTGAACCTTGAGGTTGAGGAGTACCGACACAAAAAAACCGGTGCCCGCCACCTTCACCTGGCGGCCGACAACGAAGAAAACGTGTTCTTCGTGGCCCTGCGAACCTTCCCGATGGATTCTACCGGGGTCGCCCACATTCTCGAGCATACCGCACTTTGTGGCAGTGAGCGGTATCCGGTGCGCGATCCCTTCTTCATGATGATTCAGCGCTCGCTGAACACCTTCATGAACGCTTTCACCAGCAGTGACTGGACCGCCTATCCGTTTGCCAGCATGAACCGAAAGGATTTCGACAACCTGTTGTCCGTGTATCTGGACTCGGTGTTTTTCTCCAAGCTTGATCCGCTGGATTTTGCCCAGGAAGGCCATCGCCTGGAATTTGAAAAGTCGGACGATCCTTCCAGTGATCTGGTCTATCGTGGCGTCGTCTACAATGAGATGAAAGGTGCCATGAGCGCACCGACCTCCCAGTTGTGGCAGAACCTGTCCAGCCACCTGTTCCCAACCACCACCTACCATTACAACAGTGGTGGAGAGCCCGATCACATTGTCGATCTGAGCTATGAGGATTTGCTGGCGTTCTACAAGCACCACTACCACCCCAGTAATGCCATCTTTGCCACCTACGGCAACATTCCGGCCCATGAACACCATGAGAAGTTCGAAGAGCTGGCCCTGAAGCGCTTTGACCGCCTGGAGATTGACCTGCCGGTGCGGGACGAGAAGCGCCTGTTCAGCCCGACCCGGGTGGAGCAGGGCTACGCCGTGAACGAGGGTGAGGAGACCGCCAACAAGACACACATGGTCATGGGGTGGCTGCTGGGCCACAGCTTTGATTTCCTGGAAAACATGGAAGGCCAGCTGTTGTCGGCCGTGTTGCTGGAAAACAGTGCCTCGCCGCTGATGCAGGCTCTGGAAACCACCGACCTGGGCCATGCGCCGTCCCCCATGATGGGACTGGAAGATTCGAACCGGGAAATGACGTTTGTCTGCGGTATCGAGGGTTCCGAGCCGGAGCGCCGCGAACAGTTTGAGGCGCTGGTGGAATCCACCCTTGAGAAAGTAGTGGAAGAGGGCGTCAGCCAGGAGCGGCTGGAAGCCATCCTGCACCAGCTGGAATTGCATCAGCGTGAGATTGCCGGGGATCACTTCCCTTATGGCCTGCAGCTGATCATGAACGCCATCTCGCCTATGGTTCACGGTGGTGATCCGGTGGACACCCTGGACATCGAGCCGGCCCTGGCCACCCTGCGTGAAAAGATCAAGGACCCGGATTACGTGCCCAACCTGGTGCGTCGCAAACTGCTGGATAACCCGCACCGCGTTACCCTGACCCTGCGCCCGGACCAGCAGCTGGAGCATCGTCGGCAGCAAGCCATCAAGGACGCGTTGGCCGAACGCAAGGCGCAGCTCACGGAAGAAGAAACCCGGCAGATCGTCGAGCGGGCCAAGGCTCTGGAAGAGCGCCAGATGCGCAAGGATGACGATTCGATCCTGCCCAAGGTGGGAATCGAGGACGTGCCCCTGCAGCGCCCGGAACCGGAAGGCCGCTTCGACGCCGAAACCGGTGCCACGGTGTATTCCGCCGGCACCAATGGCCTGGTGTACCAGCAGGTGGTGCTGCCGTTGCCGGAGCTGACCGAAGAAGAGCTGTTGATGCTGCCGTACTACGCCACCCTGATTTCAGAAGTGGGCTGCGGCGAGTTGGATTACCTGCAGATGCAGGACCGTATTTCGGCGGAATCCGGTGGTATTGGCGCCTCCCTCACGGCGAAAGGCCGCATTGACGACGTTCAGGATCTCTCGGGTTACCTGATCTTCAGCGGCAAGGCCCTGGCCCGGAACAGCCGGGAACTGACGGACCTGCTTAAGGACGTGTATACCGGCGCCCGGTTTGATGAAAAGGAGCGCATCCGGGAGATCATCGCCCAGATCCGCGCCCGCCGTGAACAGGCCGTGACCGGCAGTGGTCACGCCCTGGCCATGAGCGCGGCGGCACAGGGCCTGAGTGCCGGTTCCTGGCTGGCCTATCGAATTGGTGGCCTGGCGGCCATCAAGGCCACCAAAGAACTCGACAAGGCGCTGAAAGACGAGCAGGGGCTTGAGGAGTTCTGCGGCAAGCTGCAGGCGCTGCATGATCGCATTCGCAACCAGAAGCGCGAATTCCTGTTGGTTGGTGAAGATGAGCAAGCCGCTCCCATGCTGGACGAGCTGAAACGTTGCTGGCAGGACGAACCGGCCGGCGGCGAGGGCAACTGGCGCATGGAGCCGGTGAACTACAACACCCGGGAAGCCTGGCTCACCTCCACTCAGGTAAATTTCTGTGCCAAGGCTTACGCTACCGTGCCGGTGGATCACCCGGATGCAGCGGCGCTGACGGTGCTGGGTGGCTTCCTGCGCAATGGTTACCTGCACCGGGCGATTCGTGAGAAGGGCGGTGCCTATGGCGGTGGCGCCGGGCAGGACAGTGTTACCGGGGTGTTCCGTTTCTTCTCCTATCGGGACCCGCGCCTGGGCGAGACCCTGGATGACTTTGATGCCTCGTTGAAGTGGCTTCAGGACGAGGAGCACGAAGCCAAGGACCTGGAAGAAGCCATCCTGGGTGTGATTGGCGGGCTGGACAAGCCCCGCTCCCCGTCGGGTGCGGCGCGCCATGCCTACCATGACAAGCTGTTCGGTCGCACGCCCGAGCAGCGGGCGCGCTTCCGTGAACGGGTACTGGCCACCACTCTGGACGATCTGCGCCGCGTGGCAAGCACCTGGCTGAAGCCGGAAAACGCCAATGTGGCGGTGGTAACCAGCCCGGAAAACCGGGCGACGGCCGAGAGCCTGGGGCTGAGTATCCAGGAGCTGTAAACCCCGGCACTGGAGCTGTGAACCAGAAAAGGCGGAAGATCCCGGATCTTCCGCCTTTTTTGTGTCTGTATGGCGGGTTTACCGGTGCCGTTTCAGGCCGGTGGATACCATGATTCGCGTGGAAATCTCTTCGATCGAGTACGCCGTGGTGTTCAGGTAGGGAATGCGCTCGCGCTTGTACATCAGTTCGATCTCTTCGATTTCCAGCATGCACTGCTTGAGCGACGAATAGCGGGAATTCGGACGGCGTTCGTTGCGAATCGTCGCCAGACGTTCCGGATCGATGGTCAGGCCGAACAGCTTTTCCCTGTGTGGTTTCAGTGCGGCTGGTAGGGTCTGGTCGTCCAGGTCTTCCTCGGTGATCGGGTAGTTGGCGGCCTTGATGCCGTACTGCAGGGCCAGGTAAAGACAGGTGGGGGTTTTGCCGCTGCGGGAGGCGCCCACCAGGATCAGATCTGCGTCGGCGTAGTGGCGGGTGCGGGCACCGTCGTCATTGTCCAGGGCAAAGTTGACCGCTTCAATGCGCCGCTCGTAGCTGCCCTCGTTGTTGATGGCATGGGATTTCCCGACGGTGTAGGAAGACGAGGATGCCAGTTCCTGTTCCAGTGGGCTCAGGAAAGTGCCAAAAATATCGATCATGAAGCCTTCCGAGGTGTCGATCAGCTGGCGTATATCGCCATTCACAATGGTATCAAACACCAGGGGGCGGTAGCCGGTGGCCTCGGCGGCGTCATTGATGCGTTTTGCCAGATCGCGGGCCTTGTCTTCAGTGTCCACGTAAGGCACGGTTATTTTTTCGAAGTCTATTTTCTCGAACTGGGCGAGCAGCGCATGGCCAAGGGCTTCGGCAGTCAGTCCGGTGCCGTCGGAAATAAAAAACGCGGTTCTTTTCATGGATATGTCCGGTCCAGTATGGGCAAATTGCCGGGAGTCTTGACGTGGCTCCCTAGGTAATTTTTGTAGGTTACAGTATCATATTGCGCATATTCGAGACTCTGCGCCATTCAGATTCAAGGGAGACACGCTTTGGAAGATTACATTATCTGGTTTGACCACCTGGGCATGAACGACGTTGACCAGGTTGGCGGCAAAAACGCCTCACTCGGTGAAATGATCAGTAATCTCGCCAATGCCGGTGTCCGGGTGCCGGGTGGCTTTGCCACCACCGCCCATGCCTACAGGGAATTTCTGGCAACCGACGGACTGAAAGATCGCATCGACGAAGCGCTGGATGCCCTCGACGTGAATGACGTGAACGAGTTGGCTCGGGTGGGCGCGCAGATTCGCCAGTGGGTGGTGGACACCGCCTTCCCGGAATCCCTCGACAAGGCCCTGAAGGAAGCCTTTGGCCAGTTGCAGGACGGCAACGAACAAATGGCGGTCGCCGTGCGCTCCTCCGCCACGGCGGAAGATCTCCCGGATGCCTCCTTTGCCGGCCAGCAGGAAACCTTCCTGAACGTGGTGGGTCTGGATCAGGTGCGTCATACCGTCAAGGAAGTGTTTGCCTCCCTGTTTAATGACCGTGCGATTTCCTATCGCGTGCACCACGGCTTTGATCACAAGCTGGTGGCCCTGTCCGCCGGTATCCAGAAAATGGTGCGCAGTGAAACCGCGGCTAGCGGTGTCATGTTTACCCTGGACACTGAATCCGGTTTCCGCGATGCAGTGTTCATCACCTCGTCTTACGGTCTGGGTGAGACCGTGGTGCAGGGCGCGGTAAACCCCGATGAGTTCTACGTGCACAAGGGCACCCTGGAAGCTGGTCGCCCGGCGGTGCTGCGTCGCAACCTGGGCAGCAAGGCCATCAAGATGGTTTACCATTCCGAGCCCGGCCATGGTCAGTATGTGGAAACCGTTAAGGTGGAGCCGGAAGACCGTAACCGTTTCTCCATTACCGACGCGGAAGTCGAAGAACTGGCCAAGCAGGCCATGATTATCGAAAAACACTACGGTCGTCCGATGGACATCGAGTGGGCCAAAGACGGCGACGACGGTCGAATTTACATTGTTCAGGCGCGTCCAGAGACGGTTAAGAGTCGGGTTGGTGCCAACGTGATGGAGCGCTACCTGCTGAAGGAAACCGGCAAGGTGCTGGTGGAAGGCCGGAGTATCGGTCACAAGATCGGCAGCGGCCCGGTGCGCGTCGTGGACAGCATTGTGGAAATGGATCGTGTCCAGCCGGGCGATGTGCTGGTCACCGACATGACGGACCCGGATTGGGAGCCGGTCATGAAGCGCGCCTCGGCGATTGTGACCGACCGTGGCGGTCGTACCTGCCACGCCGCCATCATTGCCCGTGAGCTGGGTATCCCGGCTGTAGTGGGCTGCGGTGAGGCCACCGACCTTTTGAAGGACGGTCAGGAAGTGACGGTATCCTGTGCGGAAGGTGACACTGGCCTGATCTACGAAGGCGCGCTGGACTTTGAACTGCGCGAGAACACCGTGGACTCCATGCCGGAAATCCCGTTCAAGATCATGATGAACGTGGGCAACCCGGACCGAGCCTTTGACTTCCAGGCGCTGCCGAACGAAGGCGTGGGCCTGGCCCGGCTGGAATTCATCATCAACCGCATGATCGGTGTCCACCCCAAGGCCCTGCTGAACTTTGATGGCCTGCCGGGAGACATCAAACAGACCGTTGAAAAGCGCATCGCCGGTTATGCATCTCCGGTGGATTTCTACGTGGACAAGCTGGTGGAGGGCATCTCCACCCTGGCGGCGGCGTTCACGCCCAAGAAAGTGATCGTGCGCCTGTCCGACTTCAAGTCCAACGAATACGCCAACCTGATTGGCGGCACCCTGTATGAGCCGGATGAGGAAAACCCGATGCTGGGCTTCCGGGGTGCCTCCCGCTACATCTCGGATACCTTCCAGGATTGTTTCGAGCTGGAATGCCGGGCCCTGAAAAAGGTGCGTGACGAAATGGGCCTGACCAATGTGGAAGTCATGGTGCCGTTCGTGCGTACCGTGGGTGAAGCCGAGCAGGTGATCGACCTGCTGGCCCAGAACGGCCTCAAACGGGGCGAGAACGGCCTGCGCGTGATCATGATGTGTGAGCTGCCGGCCAACGCCTTGCTGGCGGACGAGTTCCTGGAGCACTTTGATGGCTTCTCCATCGGCTCCAATGACCTGACCCAGCTCACCCTGGGGCTGGACCGGGATTCCGGCATCATCGCCCACCTGTTTGATGAGCGTAACGAGGCAGTGAAAAAGCTGCTGGCCAACGCGATCCAGGCCTGTAACCGTGCCGGCAAGTATGTGGGCATCTGCGGCCAGGGGCCGTCTGACCATCCGGATCTGGCCAAGTGGCTGATGGAACACGGCATTGATTCCGTGTCCCTGAACCCGGATTCGGTGATGGATACCTGGTTCTTCCTGGCGGACGAGAAAACCGATTAAAACACGACCATTTCAGGCAAAAGGAGAGCGAAACGTGAGCAAGATTATTACGCCGGATTTGTGCGATGAGTTTCCGGAAGTTCAGGTGGTGGAGCCTGGCTTTAACAACTACGGCGGTGTTCGTCAGTTTGGTGGCGAAATCGTGACTGTGAAGTGCCACGAAGACAATTCCGTGGTGAAAGAGCAGGTGGGTCAGCCGGGCAACGGTCGTGTGATGGTGGTTGATGGCGGCGCGTCCAAGCGTAACGCACTGCTGGGCGACATGCTGGCGGAAAAAGCCGCGGAAAACGGCTGGGCCGGCCTGATCATCTACGGCTGCATCCGTGATGTGGACGAGATTGGCGCCACCAACCTGGGCGTGCAGGCGCTGGGTACCGTACCGCGGAAGACCGCCAAGCGTGGTATTGGCGACCTGAACGTGCCGGTGACCTTCCATGGCGTTACTTTCCAGCCCGGCCATTACGTCTATGCCGACAATAACGGCATCATCGTGTCCGAGAAGCCGCTGGTGTAAACGCCACCGGCATTGCTGGCACACATGCTAAAACGGCGGCTCCAAGGAGCCGCCGTTTTTTATGGGGTCGATTTTATTGCGTCACCTTGTCGATGGTGACACCAAGCAGGTAGCCATCGCCGTCGGGCTCACACCGTATCACCTCGCACTCCGTTTCAAGTGCCGCAGTTTGGGAGCCGGCGGATTCCATCCGGGTTTTGATCATTTCGCCCGCTTCAAAGGGACGGCTTACGGACAGTTGCATGCCGGTGGCACTGAGGTCCCGGCAGGTGCCAATGACGCTTTCGCCTTTGCTGTCGGTGATCTGGATGTGAGCATCGACCCGCATCCGGTGGAAATCCCGTTTTTCCGCATAGTCTTGCATGACAGTTACGCCCAGTTGTCGGTTTTCCGAGATGGCTTGAGCATGGGGATGATCAAGGCCAGTAAGACACCGCCAAAGACCAGCCCGGCACCCAGCAGCATGAAGTCAGATTCTCTGCTGCTTTCGAGGCGGGCGTTTTCGGCGGTCAGTACTTCCAGTTCGTTGGTCAAGCGCTGGTTTTCCTGAACCAGCTCCTGATTGCGTCGCTCCAGGTTAAGCGAGTCGGCCGCAACGTTCTTGATACGGGTCAGTTCCGCCTGCAACTGCTCGGTCCTGCTGGACAGGTTGTTTTCGGCACTTTGGAGTTCGTTGCGCTGCTCGGTCACCTTCGCCAGTTCAGAGCTTAGCTCATCGGCTCGTTCGCGGGCGTTTTGCAGTTGCTGGCGCGCTTCCTTGAGCTGGTCGGCGGCAATAGGCTCGTTGCTGAGATATTGGTTGGCCACCCAGCCTTCGTTGCCCTGAGGGGATCTCACCCGGCTGTACTCGCTGCCCGTTTCCAGTACCTCCAGCGGGGTGCCGCTGGGCATGGCGTTCTGAACGATTCGGTACTGGGTGCCGGCACCGGAGCGCAGGGGCAGATAGATTTGGTCATCGACCCAGACCGTTCGGGCCTGGGCAACCGAAATCGAGCTGACGATGAGGAGCAGAGCAACAATCAAACGGGACGGCGACACGGGTTACTTTCCTGATATAAGCGGGTTGTGGTGAATGTCTGGTCTCAATTTTGTCATACGCCCAAAACCATTCAAGCACAGCGGGGTTACAATCCGCTCATGCTCAGCGCTGTGTGACGCAGCGCTCAAGGCAGGACAGCCTTGAAGGGCTTCACAGTAACCGACTGGTAAACGCCCGCCTCGACATAGGGGTCGTCGTTGGCCCATTGCTGCGCCTGCTCAAGGGACTCGAATTCCGCGATCACCAGGCTGCCACTGAAACCGGACTCGCCAGGGTCGGGGGAGTCGATGGCCGGATGGGGGCCCGCCACCAGTAGCCGACCGTCGCTTTTCAGCGCTTCCAGGCGTTCAAGGTGGGCTGGCCGGGCTTCTTTGCGCAGGCGCAGGCTTTCAGGTACGTCTTCGCTGATAATGGCGTAATACATGGAATCTCCCGTGTGGCAGTTTCTGATATGGCGGCAAGGCCTCGCGCTGGTACACTGCGGTTTTCATCAGACACGAAGCCGGAATGCCTGTGACTATAACGCAAGACTTTACCCCCTGCATCGATCTTCACTGCCACAGCACTGCTTCGGACGGTTCGCTGTCGCCGGAGGCGCTGGTGGCCCGGGCGGCGGAACGCGGTGTCACCCACCTGGCCATAACCGACCACGATACGATAGACGGTCTGGAGGCAGCGAGGGAGGCGGCTTCCGAGACGGGACTGAGCTTGATCAATGGCATTGAGCTGTCCTGCGTCTGGCGCAGTCTGACCATTCATGTGGTGGGTCTGGATTTTGACCACCAGGATGAGGCTTTCCTGGCGCTTCTGGATCAGCAGAACGACAATCGTTGGCGTCGGGCCCGGCTGATTGCCGACAAGCTGTCCAGGCTTAAGGTGGACGATCTGCTTGCCAAAGCCACCGAGCAGGCCGGTGGCGACGTGCCTGGGCGTCCGCATTTTGCCCGGGTACTGGTGGATGAAGGTGTGGTGCCTCGGATGGAGCACGCCTTTAAACGGTATCTGGGAAGCGGTAAGCCGGGCGATGTCAAAGCCTGCTGGCCGGAGCTCGAAGAGGTTGTGCAGTGGATTGAAGCCGCTGGTGGCATTTCGGTGCTGGCCCATCCCAGAAAATACCGGATGACGGCGACCAAACTTCGGCAGTTGACGGCGGATTTCATGGCCGCTGGCGGGCGGGGCATTGAAGTATCGGTGTCCGGGCAGTCCAGCGGCGATCTGGGGTTTGTGGCGGAGCTGGCGCGCCGCAACGGGCTATTGGCCTCCCAGGGTAGCGACTTTCATTTTCCGGGGGCGGCCTGGTGTGAGCTGGGCCAGATAATGAAAATGCCAGAGGGGCTGGAGCCCGTCTGGCATCATTTTCAGCAACCGGTTTTAAGCTGAGGTGGCTTAGTCCGGCGCGTGGAACAAGAGGTACAGGTCGGTCAGTGAGTCGGGGATAGCATCGGCCATTCGCCCGGCCAGCTTTTCGTCCTCCCGGACCTTGGTGAAGTCCTCGTCCTCGAACAGCCCTGAGAGCGTCAGCATTGGCACCATCAGGTCTGCTACTTCTTCCTCGCTGGCCGCTTCGAGCCAGCTCTCTTCGTTTTCAAGGAAGGTATCGACAAAGCCGGCGCACCAATTTTCCAATGCGTTCATGGGGTCACCATCTTCCGGCTCCGGAAGTTCAAGGGGCTGCCCCATATCCAGGGCGTGGGCCATGTCCTGACTCAGTTCCCGGGCGCAGCGTGTCAGTATTTCTGGCACGCCGGTGTCTGGCACAGTCTCGCTGCCAGTGGCCAGGCGGAAGAGATCTTCCGCCTCAAGGCTGACCGGCCCGATCACGCTGGCGCAGACCACCCCGTGGAAACCGAAGAAGTCCAGGGCATGGTCGCCCCAGGGTTCGGCGAAGAGGATGTCTTCCAGCGCCTCGATGTCGGAGTTGCTCAGCATGATTACTCGCTCCCGGCCTTTTTGGCGGCTTCGGCGGCACGCTGGCGCTTACGAACTTCCCTTGGGTCGTTGTAGGCGCGACCCGGTGTTACCGGGACATCAACAGCGGCTGCCTGGTTATCGGTTTCCTGTTTGGCTTCAGGTGCCTTTTGCTCGGCTGGCTGTTCTTCAGCGGCCGGCTTCGGCTTTTCAGTCGGTTTCTCTTCCTGCTTGACGTCCGCCTTGGGCTCCGGCTTGCTTTCAGCCTTTTCAGCTTTCTCAGGCTCTGCGTTGGGCTCGGCCTTCTTCCCGGAGCTTGTGTCGGGCCTGGCCGCTTTGCTGTCTTCCTTGGCCGGCTCAGGCGCCACTTCAGGCTTGCTTTGCGGTGCAGGCTTGGCTTCAGCTTCACTGCTCACGTCAGCGTCGGCAGTGGTTGGTGCCTCGGGGGTGGATGCAGCTTCCGGTTTGGGCTCCGCCTCGGCTTTGGCTTTCTCCTCCGGCTTGGCCGTCTCTTCCGCTTTGGGTGCGGGGCTATCGGCTTTGGGTTCGGTCTTGGCGTCCGCCTTGTCGGCAGTGTCCGCTTTCTTGCCGTTTTCCTGCTTTTGTTGCGGCTTGCGCTTGCGGCTGCCTGGCTTATTGCCCCGGTTTTCGCCGGTTTCCTTGCCGTTGCCGGATTTGCCATTGCCCGTCTCGTTGGCGGTCGCCTTTTCAGCGGTTGGCGCCTTTTCCTCGGCTGCTACTTCAGCCTCAACCACGCTTTCGGGCTGGGTATCCTTCTGGTGCTTCTCGGACCGTTCCGCCTTGCGAGCTGCCGGTGTGGAGGCTGGCGTTTCGCTTGGCGAGCCATCACGGCCCCTTGGGCGACGTGGTTTGCGGTTCTTGTCGTCACCGCCTGCCTTGTCGCTGGCACCCCCCTTGGTGCTGTCCTGCTGGTCGCGGGTGTCCTTTTGGTCCTTCTTGTCCTTGGCGTCCTTCTTGTCCTTGGCGTCCTTCTGGTCGCGCTGCGGGCGGTTACGGCCCTGGCCTCGCTTGCGACCATCACCGCCCTTGTTGTCCGGGCCCTTGTTGTCGCTCTTGTTATCGCCTTTGTTGTCAGCGGGCTTGTCCTGCTGGTTCTGGCGATTCTGGTTGCCCCGGCCACCGCGGCCTCGGCTGCGGTTGTCATCGCTACGGCTTTGCTGTCCGCCTTGTCGACGATCGCCGCCGCTGCGACGGTTATTTTCGCCGGAGCGCTGATCATCGCGAGCCACGCGGGACTTGCGACGGTCTTGGCGCTGGGTTCGGCGGTCGTCATTGCGGTTGCGGTTGGCCGTGTCCCTTTCTTCGGTTGTTTTCTCTTCTCCACCGCTGAAGAATTCGGCGATCTTCTTGCCCAGCTTGCTAAAGAGGCCTTCTTCCGGTGCGCTCGCAGTCGCTGGCTTCTGTTGGGCACTCGGCGCTGGTGCGGTGGGGCGAATGGCCTTCACGGCCGCCTGTTCCCGGACCGGCTTCTCGGTGCCCGGCACTTCAATGGTGTTGTCCTCTTCCCGGGCGTTGTATTCCTGGGCCACCTGGTGGCTGGAAATGTGCTCGGGGCTGGTCTCGTCCTGGCGCAGGCGCAGGATCTCGAAGTGCGGGGTTTCCATGTTGGGCACCGGAGCCACCACCACGGAAACCTTCTGCAACGCCTCGATGTCGGCCAGCTGCTTGCGCTTTTCGTTCAACAGGAATGTGGCCACGGAAACCGGCACCACGGCGCGGACTTCGGCGGTCTTTTCCTTGGAGGATTCTTCGTAGATCAGGCGCATGATGGACAGCGCCAGGGATTCGATGCCACGGATGGTGCCCTGGCCTTCACAGCGCGGGCAGACTTCGCTGCGGGTCTCGCCCAGCGACGGGCGCAGGCGCTGGCGGGACATCTCCAGCAGGCCGAAGCGGGAAATCTTGCCCACCTGGACGCGCGCCCGGTCGATTTCCAGGGCTTCGCGCATTTTCTGTTCCACTTCGCGCTGGTGCTTGGCCGGGGTCATGTCGATGAAATCGATCACCACCAGGCCGCCCATGTCGCGCAGGCGCAGCTGGCGGGCAATCTCTTCGGCCGCTTCCAGGTTGGTCTGCAGAGCGGTTTCTTCGATGTCCTGGCCCTTGGTGGCGCGGGAGGAGTTGATGTCGATGGAGACCAGCGCTTCGGTCGGGTCGATCACGATGGAGCCGCCGGACGGAAGCTTCACTTCGCGCTGGAAGGCGGTCTCGATCTGACCTTCGATCTGGTAGCGGCTGAACAGGGGGATCTCGTCCTTGTACAGCTTGATCTTGTTCTCGAAGGTGGGCATCACGGCGCGCACGAAGCTGAGCACATCCTCGTAGACGTTCTCGGCGTCGATCAGTACTTCGCCGATGTCCTGGCGCAGGTAATCTCGTACGGCGCGGATGATGACGTTGCTTTCCTGGTGGATCAGGAATGGCGCCTTACGCTCTTCGGAGGCCTGGGTGATGGCTTCCCAGAACTGGACCAGGTAGTCCAGGTCCCATTGCAGTTCTTCGGTGCTGCGGCCGATGCCGGCGGTGCGCACGATGATGCCCATGCCCTTGGGGGTCTGGACGTCGTTCATGGCTTCTTTCAGCTGCGCCCGCTCATCGCCTTCGATGCGACGGGAGATGCCGCCGGCACGCGGGTTGTTGGGCATCAGCACCAGGTAGCGTCCAGCCAGGGAGACAAAGGTGGTGAGGGCCGCGCCCTTGTTGCCACGCTCTTCCTTGTCGACCTGGACAATCACTTCCTGGCCTTCGGAGACCACATCCTTGATGTTGATCTTGCCTTCGATCTGGCCGGGGGATTTCTTGAAGTATTCCTTGGAAATTTCCTTCAGCGGGAGAAAGCCGTGACGCTCGGCGCCGAAATCTACGAAAGCGGCTTCCAGGCTGGGTTCGACGCGGGTGATACGGCCTTTGTAGATGTTGGCCTTCTTCTGTTCGCGGGTACTGGATTCGATATCCAGGTCAAACAGCCGTTGGCCGTCTACCAGGGCTACGCGCAACTCTTCGGGATGAGTTGCATTGATCAGCATTCTTTTCATGGAAAGAAAGGGTTCCTGTCGTCTGTTAATGACAGAAAACCGGGGGAGCTCGCATCAGCGAAGCGGGATGTGCGTGCCACGGGCCCTGATACAGCAGGGAAGGCCGGTGGCCAGACGGATCAATCCCTTGTGAGGTTTGATCCAGTAAGTCTGCGGCCACCAGCGACAGGCTGCCAGAGATCAGGCAGGTCGTGGTCGAACAGGGTAAGTGTCTGTTGACGCATAATATCCGTTTTCAGGTTCACACAACGGCCTGGGTCTCACGTCGTATTGTTTGATGGACGGCCCGGCTTTGCGTGGCAATGATTCTTCGCGATGTCGCCCGACGGTTTTTCTGTCGGTTGTTTCTGCTCCCGGGGCGGTTACAGTCCCTATGGATCTGAACGGGGCCCGGAAGCCTGTTAACGACTGTGCCCGATAATGAGTGGGTCACAGCGTTCAAACTCTTTATCTGTGTCGGTATACTGCTGTCGCTCCGGCTTCTGACCAGAGTTCGTCAGGCCGTAGACAAACGACAGAGCACGCCTGAATATAACAGTTTGGCTTTTGCCATTCAATCCTGCGTTTGACCTCGACACTTTTATCCATCTTGGCACAAGGTTTTTCATGTCGCGCAAGCCTCAATCTCGAAAGAAGCCGTCCCGGTCAGGCAAGGTTCAGCCGCCCGGGGATCGCTCCAGAGCGCCGCAATCCGAACAGGGTTCTGGCCCGGCCGTGGCGCCGTCAAAAGTTCAGTGGGTCACAGTGGACGAGGACATGGCCGGCCAGCGACTGGATAATTTCCTCATGGCCCGGTTGCGGGGCGTCCCCAAGGGGGTGATTTACCGCATTATCCGTAAGGGCGAGGTGCGAGTGAACAAGGGGCGTGTGAAGCAGAGTTCACGGCTTGGTGCCGGCGATGTCGTCCGGATACCGCCGGTGGTTCAGCAGAGCCGGCCGGAACAGCCAAAGCCCGGCGATCGCGTGCAGGCTGTGATGGAAGCCGCTGTGGTGTTCGAAAACGACGACATGCTGGTGGTGAACAAGCCTTCGGGTATTGCCGTTCATGGTGGCAGTGGGCTGAGTTTCGGCCTGATTGAAGTGCTTAGGGCGTCGAGGCCTGAAGCGAAGTTTCTGGAATTGGTGCATCGGCTGGATAGGGATACGTCCGGCCTGGTGATGATTGCGAAAAAACGCTCGGCACTGCGTTATCTCCAGGATGAACTGCGGCAAAAAAGAATTCGTAAGCATTATCACGCGCTGGTGGCCGGAGATTGGCCGGTATCCGTGAAGAAGGTTGCTGAGCCGTTGTTGCGTTATGAAATGCCCAATGGGGAGCGCCGTGTGAAAGTCAGTTCCGATGGTAAGGAGTCGCTTACCCTGTTCAACTGTCTGAAGCGTTTCCAGGGTTACAGTCTTGTGGCGGCATCTCCGGTGACTGGCCGTACCCATCAGATACGTGTCCATGCTGCCTGGGCGGGGCATCCGATTGCCGGCGATGACAAATACATGGATGATGCCAGTCTCAAGGCATTCCGGGCGGTCGGTGGACAGCGTCTGATGTTGCATGCCCGGGCGCTGGAATTCTGTTTACCGGGGTCGGAGCAGTCCATGACCCTGGAAGCGTCTTATGATGAAGCCTTCAGCCATGTCCTCCAGGTTCTGGCCCAGCGTAGTAATCAAGGTAGTAATGAATGAACGTTAAATTGGTGATTTTTGATTGGGACGGCACGCTGATCGATTCGGTGGATCATATTGCCGACAGCCTGCATCAGGCGGCCACGGAACTTGGTTTTCCGGCGCTGGAGCCAGCGGATTATCGCGATATTATCGGGTTGGGCATAGTTGAGGCCCTGGAGCAGTTGTATCCGGGTATTCAGCCAGACGATATCCAGCGGATGCGTGAGGGCTATGCCCGCTACTTCTTCAGCAGGCAAACGGGGCCGCAGAATGTGTTTGCCGGTATGGCCGAGGTCGTGGCGGACCTGCGCAGTGGCGGGCGTGCCTGTTCGGTGGCTACCGGTAAAAGTCGCCGGGGGCTGGAGGGGGCGCTTACCAGTAGTGGCCTGGGGCATCATTTTGAGATTACCCGTTGTGCGGATGAAACCCGCTCCAAACCGGACCCGTTGATGCTGCAGGAGATCCTGGCGTTCTATGGTCATCGCCCGCAGGACGCGGTGATGATTGGCGATACCCGGTATGACCTTGAGATGGCTCAACGCATTGGTATGCCGTCGATTGGTGTAGAGTGGGGCGTGCATACCCGGGATATCCTGGGGCAATACAATCCTCACGCCGTGGTGGGCTCGGTGGATGAGTTGCGACAGGTATTGAGTCTCTAACTTGCCGTTGTCTGTAAAAGGAATAACACATGAGTGATTGGGAATCCGAAAAGCCGCCGGAGTGGGGCGACAAGCCGGTAGAATCAGATCAGGAAAAGAATAAGGAAAAAGGCGCAGGCAAGGGCGGTCTTTTCGGTGGTAAGAAGCCTGCCATGCCGCCCGAGTCCGGCAGGGACTGGCGCCTCATTGAAAAGTTGGTGATGTCGCTGCAGGCGGAGCAGCGTCGGAGTCGGCGCTGGGGCATCTTTTTCAAGCTTCTGACGTTTGGGTATCTGTTCGCGCTGCTGTTTTTCCTTCGCACGCCTTTTGGCGATGGTGTGGAAACCGCTGTGGCTGAGCATACGGCGGTGGTGGAAGTGAATGGCACCATCTCGAGTGAGGAGCTGGCCAGTGCCGACAATATTATCGGGGCGCTTCGCTCAGCCTTTGAGGCGAAGAATTCCAGGGCGGTTGTGCTGCGCATCAACAGTCCGGGCGGCAGCCCGGTGCAGGCCGGCTACATCTATGACGAGATGATGCGGTTGCGGGAGGAGTATCCCGATAAAAAGCTGTATGCCGTCATTTCCGACATCGGGGCATCGGGCGCTTACTACATTGCCGCCGCGGCGGACGAGATTTATGCCAACCGGGCCAGCCTCGTGGGCTCCATTGGGGTGGTGGCCGGCGGGTTCGGCTTCACAGATCTGATGGATAAAGTCGGCGTGGACCGGCGTTTGTATACCGCTGGTGAAAACAAGGCGTTTCTTGACCCGTTCTCCCCGGAGCAGCAGGAGGAAGTTGCCTTCTGGCAGAGTGTACTGGAGAACACGCATCAGCAGTTTATCGAGGCCGTTAAAAAAGGTCGGGGCGATCGCCTGAGTGACAACGACAAGCTCTTTAGCGGTCTGGTCTGGAGCGGGGAGCAGGCGTTGGAGCTGGGGCTGGTTGATGGCCTGGGCAGCACGTCCTGGGTGGCGCGTCAGCTCGTTGGCGAGGAGAATATTGTGGACTACACCCGCGGTAAGTCACCGTTCCGTGAGTTGGTGGATCAACTGGGTGTCTCGGTGGGTGCCGGGCTGGCCGACCAGCTTCTTGAATCCCGGTTGGAGCTCCGTTAAGGGAGTCTGCCGGGCGACTTAGGGGTCAAGCAGAGGGTTGATGCCAAATTCCCGAAGCAGGTCGGTCAGCGCAATCAAGGGCAAGCCCACCAGGCTGTTGGGGTCCCGCCCCTCCAGGCTGCTGAACAGGGTGATGCCCAGCCCCTCCATTTTAAAGCTGCCGGCGCAATCATAGGGTTGTTCCTTGCGCAGGTAGCTCTCGATTTCTTCCGGTGACAGGGTCCTGAAGTGAGCATCAAATCGTTCGCAGTGGGTCTTCAGGGCCTGGGTGCGGGCGTCCAGTAGTGCCAGCCCGGTGAAAAACTGTACGCATTGGCCGCTGGATTGCCGCAATTGCCTGGTGGCCTGTTCATGGTTGCCCGGCTTGCTCAGGATGGTGCCATCCGGCAAAGCGGCGACCTGGTCAGAGCCAATGATCAGGCTGGTCGGGTGGCTGGCCGCCAATGCGCGCGCCTTGCCGGCCGCCAGTCGCACGGCCAGCGTTTCCGGTGCCTCACCGGCCTGCGGAGTTTCATCGATATCCGGGCTTGCGCAGTCAAAGGGCAGTCGCAGGCGGGAGAGCAGTTCCCGGCGGTACGGCGACGAAGAGGCCAGCAGCAGATCGGGGCGTCTTGTCATGGCGATGTCATGTCCAGTGGTGTGTTTTGTTGGTGGCTACTATCGTAAGATACCCCTATCCAAAGGCAAGAGCTGGGTAGAAAGTCGATTAAGTCTTTGACACCGGGCGGTCCCGGCCCTAGAATTGCGCGCCTATGTCTGAAGCGCCGAATGCTGAATTGCCCAAATTCGTTGATCCTTACCGGTTGGCGGAGCAAAACGTAACCCTGGAGGGCATTGTCCCGCTTCTGGGGCTTTCCCGTTTTCGTGAGGCGGTTCCGGGTTTGCAGGAAGGCAGCGAGTGCCGGGTGACCTTGTCTTTTAGTATGGACAGTGAGCGTCGCCGGGTAGTGTCGGGCGAATTGTCCGCGCCAGTGGTTCTGGAATGTCAGCGCTGTATGCAGGGCATGCAGACGGTTCTGGAATCCCGTTTCGATCTGGGGTTTGTGACCAGTGAAGAACAGGCGCAGCAGCTTCCCAAGGTTCTCGAGCCATTTCCGGTGGAAAATTTCAGTGCGGATTTGTGGGCAATGGTGGAAGACGAGTTGCTTCTGGTATTGCCCCCGTTCCCTTTGCATGAGCGGCAGGACTGCCCGGCAAAAGAGGATCTGGAGGCGTTTGAGCCGGAACAGACTCCCGATGAGCCCGAGGCAAAGAATCGCGAGGATAACCCGTTCAGTGTGCTGGCGGGCCTCAAGACCACAAAGCATTAACGTTTTCGTAAAAAGGTCAGGAGCATAATCATGGCTGTACAGCAAAATCGCAAGACCCGTTCCAAGCGCGGTATGCGCCGTTCACACGACGCACTGAACACCGCTGCGCTCTCTACTGATGCAACCACCGGCGAAGTTCATCGTCGTCACCACGTGTCTCCCGATGGTTTCTATCGTGGTAAGCAGGTTGTAGAAGCTCGCGACGAGTAATCTCGTCGGGTTCTGCTTCTGAATCATGGCCGATGCAACAGCGGTGAATACGCCGGTAACTATTGCGATTGATGCCATGAGCGGTGACTACGGTCCCGCAGTGGTGGTTCCCGCTGCCCTGGAGGCAGTGCGTGAAAACGAGGCCTTGAGTGTCGTTCTGGTTGGTATACGGAGCGAGCTTGAGGCCTTGTTGCGTAATGGCCACGCAAGAATTCGGATTGTCGAAGCCGCGGATGTGGTTAAGATGAACGAACGGCCGTCCCACGCGCTGCGCCATAAGCGGAACTCATCCATGGCGATCGCCCTGGGGCTGGTTCGTGACAATGAAGCCCAGGGTTGTGTCAGTGCCGGTAATACCGGCGCGCTGATGGCCTTCGGGCGGTCAATCATTCGCATGTACCCGGGCATTGAGCGACCGGCTATTGCCAAGTTGATCCCGTCATTACGTGGTCGGTGTCATGTGCTCGATCTGGGCGCCAATGTCGATTCCACGGCAGAAAACCTTTACCAGTACGCCCTGATGGGCTCCTTGATGGCCACGGCAATCTGCAATCAGCCGGAGCCGCGTGTTGCGCTGCTGAATGTGGGCGAAGAAGAGATCAAGGGTAACGAGCAGGTACGCCTGGCGTCCCATATGCTTGCCCAGTGCGAAACCTTGAACTATATCGGCTATGTCGAAGGCAGCGACCTGTTTCGTGACGTGGCTGATGTGGTGGTATGTGACGGTTTCGTTGGCAACATCGCCCTGAAGACCGGCGAAGGCGTTGCCGGGCTGTTGATCGAGCTTATGGAAAAAGCCTTCACCCGTTCATTGTACGGGCGTTTTGTTGGCTTGCTGGCGCGTCCGATCCTGGGACGCCTGCTTCGAACCGTTGATCCCTCTCGCCACAACGGCGCCAGTTTGTTGGGTCTGCAGGGGGTCGTCATCAAGAGTCATGGCAACGCCAATGAGCGCGCCATTCGTGCAGCCATCGACCAGGCAGTTCGTGAGGTCGAGCTGGAAGTGCCCAGACGCATCAATGAACGGCTTGATGATCTGATGCTGTAATCTCCGTGAGACTAAAGTCTGCCCGCAATCTGCCTGGTATTCAGGGATAATTGGTCCTGTTTGTACTATTGGCTAATCTTAACCAACCCTTCGAGAACGATAAGATTCCGCCCATGAAATCAGCATTTATTTTTCCCGGTCAGGGGTCACAATCTGTTGGCATGCTTTCGGCTGCCGAAGAATGGACAATGGTGACCGAGACCTTTGACGACGCATCCGATGTTCTTGGCTACGATCTCTGGCAGCTGTGCCAGAAAGGTCCTGCCGAAGAGCTGAACCAGACCACCGTTACCCAGCCGGCGCTGCTCACCGCAAGTGTCGCTCTCTGGCGCGAATGGTGTGTGGCTGAAGGCCCACGCCCGCAGTTCCTCGCCGGGCACAGCCTGGGTGAGTACAGTGCCCTGGTGGCCGCCGAGAGCCTGGACTTTGTTGAAGCTGTCAAACTCGTGCAACTGCGTGGCGAACTCATGCAGGATGCGGTGCCGGCCGGAGAAGGCAAAATGGCCGCCATCATTGGCCTCGAGGATGCGGATGTGGTCGCAGCTTGTGAAGAAGCCGCGCAGGGCGATGTTGTCTCCGCCGTGAATTTCAACGCACCGGGCCAGGTTGTGATTGCCGGTGCCACCGCCGCGGTTGAACGGGCGATCGAAGCCTGTAAGGCCAAGGGAGCCCGCAAGGCCATGCCTCTGCCGGTGAGTGTTCCTTCGCACTGTGCATTGATGAAAGGTGCCGCTGAGAAGCTGGCTGACGCGCTGGATGAGGTCACCTTTAATGACGCGCGTATTCCGGTTGTACAGAACGTGAATGCGAAGCCGGCCACGGATGCATCCGAGCTGAAAGCAAACCTGATCAAGCAGCTTTATTCACCGGTGCTCTGGACGGATTCTGTGCGCACGCTGACCGGCGAAGGCGTTGGCATTGCCGCTGAATGTGGTCCGGGTAAAGTGCTTGCCGGCCTGATCAAGCGCATTGACCGCAAACTGCCGGTACATAATTTTGATAATCCCGAGTCACTGGCAAGCGTTATCGAAACGTTTAACCAGTCCTGAGTAAACGGAGTTTTTATGTCTTTGGAAGGCAAAGTAGCGCTGGTAACCGGTGCGAGCCGCGGCATTGGTAAGGCCATTGCCCACGAGCTGGGTCGCCAGGGTGCCGAGGTGGTTGGTACCGCGACCTCCGAGGGTGGCGCTGAAGCGATCACCGCCGGCCTGAAAGAGGCTGGTATCAAGGGTTACGGCATTGTCATGAATGTTGCTGAGCCGGACAGTATTGAAGCCGGTCTGAAGCAACTGATCGAGCAATCGGGCGCACCTTTGATTCTGGTCAACAATGCCGGCATCACTCGCGATAACCTGCTTATGCGTCTGAAGGACGATGACTGGGCGGATGTGCTGGAAACCAACCTGTCCAGCGTCTACCGTACCAGTAAGGCCGTGCTCCGTGGCATGGCGAAGGCCCGCTGGGGCCGGATCATTAACATCAGCTCCGTGGTTGCCGGTATGGGCAACGCGGGCCAGGGTAACTACTGTGCGGCGAAAGCCGGCGTTGAAGGTTTTACCCGCAGTCTGGCCAAGGAAATGTCAAACCGTGGCATCACCGCTAACTGTGTGGCGCCGGGTTTTATTGATACTGACATGACCAAAAAACTGGACGAGAAACAGCGCGATGCCATGCTGGTCAATATACCGGCTGGTCGCCTGGGAGAGCCCGAAGAGGTAGCTTCGGTCGTGGCATTCCTGGCATCCGATGGTGCCGGCTACGTTACCGGAGAAACGATTCATGTGAACGGCGGCATGTACATGGGCTGAGGCCTTACAGGCCCGCAGTGCCCAAAATGTGCTGTACAGCATGTTGGAATGAGTCCCTGCTTGTTTGCAGGTAGGGTTTAAACTAAACTGGCGGCCTTCGAGTTGCCTGGTTGACATACTAAGTGAGGATATTATGAGTACAGTTGAAGAGCGCGTTAAGAAGATTGTTTGCGAACAGTTGGGTGTCAAGGAAGCTGAAGTTCAGAACACATCTTCTTTTGTAGAGGATCTTGGCGCTGACTCACTGGACACTGTTGAGCTGGTGATGGCTCTGGAAGAGGAATTCGAAACTGAGATTCCTGATGAAGAAGCCGAGAAGCTGGGCACCGTTCAGGATGCGATCGACTACATCGTTTCGCACACCTGAGATTCTGCGAGCTAGCAGATAGCCAGTTGAAAGCCGTCCTTTGAACGACAGAAAGGACGGCTTTTTTATTGCTTGAAACTGGGGAACCTCTGAATACGTTCCCGGGAATTAAACGGAATAGTGGGTGATAGGAGTATGAGCAAGCGACGGGTTGTTATTACAGGTATGGGCATGGTTTCGCCAGTGGGCAACGATGTCCCGACCAGCTGGAAGAACGTGTGTGCCGGTCAGAGCGGGATCGCTCCTATCGACCGGTTTGACGCCACCGATTACAACACCCGTATTGGCGGGGCAGTGAAAGACCTGGACCTTGAGCCCTATCTCAGCAGCAAGGAAGCCCGCAAACTGGATGCTTTCATCCACTACGGCCTGGTGGCCGCCCAGCAGGCAGTGGACGACAGTGGTCTGGAACAGTTCGAGAAGCTGGATCGCGAGCGTGTCGGGGTGGCGATTGGTTCCGGTATCGGTGGCATCGAGTACATTGAAAAGAATGTTATCCAGATGCATGAGTCCGGTCCGCGGAAAGTGTCTCCTTTCTTCGTGCCCGCATCAGTCATCAATATGATCTCCGGTAACGCGGCTATCCGCTTTGGTTACCAGGGCCCGAACATTGCCATTGTCACCGCCTGCACTACCGGTACCCACAACATTGGTTACGCCGCAAGGACCATTGCCTATGGCGATGCGGATGTGATGCTGGCCGGGGGCTCCGAAATGGCCACCACACGTACCTCCATCGCCGGTTTCTCATCGGCTCGGGCCTTGTCCACACGCAACGACGAGCCGGAAAAGGCCAGTCGCCCCTGGGATAAGGGTCGGGACGGCTTTGTGCTGAGTGACGGTGCCGGTGTTGTTGTTCTGGAAGAGCTTGAGCACGCCAAGGCTCGTGGCGCCACCATTTATGGCGAGGTTCTCGGCTTTGGCATGAGTGACGATGCCCATCACATCACGGCTCCCCCATCCAACGGTGACGGCGCCGCACGCTCCATGCGTAATGCCATTCGCGATGCCGGCCTGAACCCGGAAGACGTCGACTACATTAACGCCCACGGCACCTCCACCCAGGTGGGTGATGTGGCTGAAGTGGCGGCGGTAAAATCGGTCTTTGGCGCCCACGCCGAGAAGCTGGCCATGAGCAGTACCAAGTCGGTGACCGGTCACCTGCTGGGGGCTGCCGGTGCGGTCGAAGCCATTTTCTCCATGTTGGCCGTGAAGGAAGGTGTCTTGCCGCCGACCATCAATCTGGACAATCCGGATGAAGGGTGTGACCTGGATTTCGTGCCTCACACCAGTCGCCAGAGTGATGCGCGCGTCGCCCTGTCAAACTCCTTCGGGTTTGGCGGTACCAACGGCACCCTGATTGTTGGCCGTTACGAGGACTGAGTCTGTCGTGGTTCAGGTATATCGAGCAGACCAGGAGGGGCTGCCCGCCAATGACCGGGGGCTTGCCTACGGCGATGGCCTGTTTGAAACCATATTGGCAGAGGGCCCGAGGGCGGCCCTTTTGCCCTGGCACCTGGAGCGCCTGAACCGGGACGCAGGTCGTCTGGGCATTCCAATCGTTCGGGGTGAGATAGAGACGCTGCTGACCCAGGCCCTGGCGGATTTTGCCGGGCACTATGGTGGCGGACGCTGGATTCTGAAGGTCACCCTGACACGAGGTGCCGGTGGCCGGGGTTACCGGCCGGACAAGCACATGGAACCAAACCTGCTGCTGGTCCACGCTCCGGCACCCCCTCGTCCACCGGTGGCCGGGGTCACCGTCGACTTTTCCCCCGTTCCGCTCACCGTCAATCCAATGCTTTCCGGGATCAAGTCGCTTAACCGCCTGGAACAGGTAATGGCAGCCCGGGAACTTGGCGGTGATCTTTTCGAGGTGCTGATGAGCAATGCCGAAGGGCATGTGGTGGAGGGCACCCGTACGAATCTTTTCGTGGCCACGGAGGAAGGCTGGTTGACGCCGCCTCAGTCTACATTGGCAGTGGCGGGTGTCATGCGCCGTGTGGTTCTGGAGCATTTGTGGTCAGCGGGCGAGCCGGTTATGGAAGCACCGGTGACGCTGGAAGTACTGATGTCCGAGCGTTGCAAGGGGGTCTGCCTGACCAACTCAGTGCTGGGCATCGTGCCGGTCCGGAATCTGGCTGGGCAGGCGCTGCCGGTGGATAACCGGCTGTCACTGCTTTGTGGTTTATCGACAGAGATGGAATAACGAGCGTGTTCAAAAAGCTACTGATTTTTCTGGTTTCGGTCTGTGTGCTGGTTGGTGCCGGCACCGGCCTTTGGGTCTGGCAGGGCCTTCAGACACTTGAGCAGCCGGTTGCCCTGGAAAATTCCCGGATACTCACGGTTGAGCCGGGTACTGGTTTCGGACAGCTGGCTCTGCAACTGGAAACAGAAGGCTATGTCGAGGATGCGCTGTGGTTGCGACTTTACGCCAGGCTTAACCCTGGAAAAGCCGCGATCAAGGCCGGTGATTACGAGCTTCAACCTGGTATGACACCGGTGGCGATGATTGATGCCATGGTGGCGGGTGATGTCAAACACTGGGCGGTGCAGTTCATTGAAGGCAAAACCTTTGCTGACATGAGGGCGACGCTGGCGGCTACGGATCGGCTGGAAAAGAAGACCACCAACTGGTCTGATGAAAGAATCATGACGGCCCTCGGAGCCGAAGGACGTCATCCCGAAGGCCTGTTTTACCCAGATACTTACCTTTTTACCGGCAACGAAACGGACCTTGGCATTCTCCAGCGCGCATACGATCGCATGGCCTCCGTATTGGAGGAGGAATGGCAGGAGCGCGAGCAGGGATTGCCCTATGAGTCGCCCTACGAGGCCTTGATCATGGCTTCAATCGTTGAGCGGGAAACCGGCGTTGCCGGTGAACGCGCGGAAGTGGCGGGTGTGTTTGTACGGAGACTGCAAAAAGGCATGCGGCTGCAGACCGACCCAACGGTGATTTACGGTATGGGTGATGCCTATGATGGACGCATTCGCAGCCGGGACCTGAGAACCCATACGCCCTACAACACTTACCGCATTGATGGCCTGCCACCCACCCCCATCGCGATGCCGGCCCGGGCGGCCATTCATGCGGCACTGCACCCGGCCGAGGGCGATGCGCTGTACTTCGTGGCACGGGGCGATGGCAGTCACAAGTTCTCCAGCACGTTGGCCGAACACCAGAGGGCAGTCCGGGAATTCCAGCTGAACCGGCGGGATGATTACCGCTCTTCACCGGCTCCAACCACGGATGAGTCAGCGGAGGGGCAGGACTGATGGCAGCGCGAGGCCGTTTTATCACCTTCGAAGGCACCGAGGGTGTTGGCAAGTCGACCCAGCTCAAGCAGGCTGCAATAACCCTGGAACAATTGGGCGTGGACGTCGTCGTGACCCGTGAGCCCGGTGGCACGCCCATGGCCGAGAAAATCCGGGAGCTGTTGCTGGCGCCCCGGGAAGAGGTGGTCCATGAAACCACCGAGCTGCTGTTGATGTTTGCGGCCCGTGCCCAGCATTTGCACACCAAAATCCTGCCAGCACTGGAGCGGGGGCAATGGGTGCTGTGCGACCGGTTTACCGACGCCACGTTTGCCTATCAGGGCGGAGGGCGTGGTGTGTCCCGGACCCGGATCGCGTTGTTGGAAGACCTCGTTCAGGGGGATTTCCGGCCGGATCACGTGATTTTGCTGGATGCTCCCGTGCAAACAGGGATGGCCAGGGCGAAGAAACGTGGCGAGCTGGATCGGTTCGAGCAGGAGGATCTCGCGTTTTTCCAGCGAATTCGGGACGCGTACCTGGAGCGGGCTACTGCCATGCCCGGCCAGTACCACATCGTGAACGCGGAATTACCGCTTGAGCAAGTGTCGGCCAGCGTGTCCGCGCTTTTGACCGCGCTGGTCCAACACGCCCGTTGACGTTAGGTTCCGCTAAGTTCGTGCACTTTTTTGTTAAATCTGCTTTAATTGAGGAACATTCTCAATAAACAGTTGCCAGTTGTTATGCTTAACGCAAAACTGCTGAAGCTTCCTACCGCGGCCCAGCAACACAAACACGAACATCATCAGGTGGTACTCGGTGTTCGGGGTGAGGCTGAACTGAATGTTGATGGCGCCGGCTCCTATCTCGATACCTGGAAAGCGTGCCTGGTTCCCACTGAAGCCCGGCACGATTACTGGGGCGATCACCAGAACCACGTTCTCGTGATTAACCTTGATCCTCTCAGCCCGGTGCTGAATACGGCCGCTCACGCCGATTATGAGCGCATGGCCCGTCTTTTTGAAAAACCTCGAACCATTCAGATGGACTCCCAGCTGCAGGGGCTGGTTCAGTTTGCAGCTGGTGAATTCGACCGGTCACCTGACAATGCGCCTCTGCACCAGCATCTGAGCGCCAGCATTCTTTACTGCATGGCTGACCGTATCGCCGACCAGCCCATGAGTGGTATCAGTCGGCATAGCCTGAGCCCGGAAATCATTCGCCGCTACATCATGGACAACCTGCATCGCAAGATTTCCGTGCAGGATCTGGCGAAGGTCGCCTGCCTGAGCGTCAGTCGCTTTCATGACGTGTTCCGGGAGGTTTCCGGCACCACCCCCCACCAGTTTCTTCTCCAGACCCGGCTGGACCAGGCGGTTCGGCTGCTGACCTCGAGTTCACTTTCCGTGGCTGAGATCAGCTATCGAACGGGTTTTTCCTCCCAGGGGGCGCTCACCAACGCCCTTAAAAAATACAAGGGCACCACGCCCACCCGCTTGCAGGCTGGTGAAAAAGTCGCCTGATTCCGGCCTTTTGGGGCAGTCCCGTAGGATTCTGTAAAAGAATCGGAGAATTTTGTAAGCCCTCGATCTGTAGTAATACTAATTTGTAACAGTCAAAGACCCTGGCCCGCACGAAATCGCCGAAGTCGCAGGGAAGAAAGGATAGGCTATAGTGAAATGGAGAGTGCGGGGGGCGTTGGGTTCAACCCAACGTGAAGGGAATACATAAGAAAAATGGCATTCGACCCGGCCAGCAGGCAGGGCGGTGCTAAAAGAGCGGAGTCCATCCGACTCATCAAACCGGAGGAGCCCTATGGCTAGTGGTGTCTGGATAAGTCTGTTCCTTTACTTTGCGCTGATGATCGTCATCGGCCTGTATGCGATGCGTAAAGCTTCGGCAACCGCAGAGGATTATATGCTCGGTGGCCGGGGGCTGAGCCCGAAAGTGGCAGCCCTGTCAGCTGGCGCATCTGATATGAGTGGCTGGTTGCTGCTCGGCCTGCCCGGCGCGCTCTATGTCACGGGTCTGGCCTCGGCCTGGATTGGTATTGGTCTTTGGGTTGGCGCCCTGATCAACTGGATCCTGGTGGCCCCCAGGCTGCGTGAACAAACGGTTCACTACGGCAATGCCCTGACCATCCCCGCGTTCCTGGCCAATCGTTTTCCGACCAAGGCTCTGTCACTGCGCATGGTTTCGGCCATCGTTATCGTGCTGTTCTTCGCGGTGTATACCGCGTCTGGCCTGGTTGCCGGCGGCAAGCTGTTTGAAAGTGCCTTTGCCGAAATCATCAATGTGCCCGGCATGAGTGACTATGCCGTTGGTATCCTGATTACCCTGGGTGTGGTTCTGGCCTATACCGTGGTTGGTGGTTTCCTTGCGGTCTCCATGACCGACTTTGTGCAGGGCTGCATCATGATGCTGGCGTTGATTATCATGCCGGCAGTCGTCCTTTGGGGCGAAGGCGGTGGCGGTTACGCCCAGGCTTCGGAAACACTGAATTCCGTGAACCCGACCCTGTTGTCCTGGACAGAGGGCCTTACTGTGATTGGGTGGCTTTCGGCGGTAGCATGGGGGCTGGGCTACTTTGGCCAGCCGCACATTATCGTGCGTTTCATGGCGATTCGTTCCATTCATGAAGTAGGTGTGGCCCGTAATATCGGCATGTCCTGGATGGCCATCTCGCTGATTGGTGCCATCGCTCTGGGTGTCTTCGGTCGTGCTTACGCCGTACGTAATGGTCTGGACATAGCTGACCCGGAAACCATCTTCATCGTCCTGTCGGAACTGCTGTTCCATCCGCTGATCACCGGCTTCCTGTATGCGGCACTGTTGGCGGCGGTGATGAGTACCATTTCCAGTCAGTTGCTGGTGTCTTCCGCCTCCCTGACCGAGGACTTCTACCGACTGTTCCTGCGTAAGGACGCCAGTGACCGCGAGTGTGTCAACATCGGCCGCGCCTGCGTGGTTATCGTTGGCCTGGTGGCGGCGTTTATTGCCCGGGATCCGGATTCTCAGGTGCTGGCACTGGTCAGTAACGCCTGGGCTGGTTTCGGTGCGGCCTTCGGCCCGCTGATTATCCTGTCCCTGATGTGGTCCCGTACCAACGGCGCTGGCGCAATTGCTGGCCTGGTTGTCGGTGCGGCAACAGTGATGATCTGGATCTCCCTGGGCTGGAACGCCGAGTTCATGGGTGGTCCGGGCGTCTACGAGATCATCCCTGGCTTCATCGCCGCGTTCATCGCCATTGTGGTGGTGACCCTGGCAACCAAGGATGCCGGCGAATATCAGCACATCGAACGCTGAAAGTCAGAACGTTTAACGTTCAGCAAGTAAAAGGGGGCTCCAGTTGGAGCCCCCTTTTTTTTGTTGTTGGCCATGGAATCACTTCGTTACTGGCCCACTGTGGAACCGGAATTCGCTATCCGGCGTTTCGATCAGTTTTTGCTCGATGGCCAGGAATTCCGCCACCCGTTCATCCACCGGGCTGCCCTGGGCTTCGCGGGCCAGGTGCAGGTAGTCCTGGTAATGCCGGGCTTCGGATTTCAGTAGGCTGTTATAGAAATCCGCAAGCTTGTCATCCAGATAAGGGGCGAGGGCGGCGAAACGCTCGCAGGAGCGCGCTTCGATGATGGCGCCGACAATCAGGATGTCCACCAGCCGGCCGGGATCCTCGCCCCGGACTTCTGCCCGAAGTCCTGCAGCATACCGGGCAGGGGATAGATGAGTGTATTCCACCCCGCGCTTTTGCATGATCGCCAGCACCTGCTCAAAATGGCGCAGCTCCTCCCGGGCCAGGCGGGACATCTTGTTCAGCAGGTCCACGTTGTCCAGATACCGGTACATCAGGCTGAGCGCAGTGGACGCCGCTTTTTTCTCGCAGTGGGCGTGGTCGATCAACAACAGATCCTGGTTTTCGAGGGCGTTATCAATCCACTGGGCCGGCGTGCGGCAGGACAGGAAATCGTGAATCTCTTGCAGGGCGTCGGTCATGGTGCAAACCCGGTTGTTTGGCAAAGCTCCGGAGTATATCGCAATTAACAGATCCCTCCGACCTCTGTCCAACTTAACTTCATACGGGTTTTCCTATAGAATGCAGCGCCAGTTAAGGGAGTCTCTGAATAAACCCTGAAACTCGAGCCACTGGTTTGAGGCGTTATTCAGAGGCTCCCGCGGCCTTTACCGCCAAAAAACTTCCCGCAGGCTGATTGCCTATAACGCGGGACATTCCAACTGATGAGGGTCCATATCGTGTTAGAAGCCTATCGTGAACACGTTGCCGAACGTGAAGCTCTGGGTATTCCCCCGAAGCCACTGAATCCTGAGCAGGTTGCCGGTCTGGTAGAACTGCTGAAGAACCCGCCTGCCGGTGAAGAGGAAACTCTGGTTTACCTGCTGGAAAACCGTGTTCCGCCGGGTGTGGACGAAGCCGCTTACGTAAAAGCCGCTTTCCTGTCTGCCATCGTTAAAGGCGAAGCCACCTCTCCGCTGATCAGCAAAGAGAAAGCCGTACAGCTGCTGGGCATGATGCAGGGCGGTTACAACATCGAGACTCTGGTTGATCTGCTGGACGACAGCGAACTGGCCAAGCTGGCCGGTGAAGAACTGAAGCACACCCTGCTGATGTTCGACGCGTTCAACGACGTGAAAGAAAAGATGGACGCGGGCAACGCCGTGGCCAAGGAAGTGATCGAATCCTGGGCCAACGCCGAGTGGTTCACCAGCAAGGACAAGGTTCCTGAAAGCACCAAGATGGTGGTGTTCAAGGTGACTGGCGAAACCAACACCGACGACCTGTCTCCGGCCCCGGATGCCTGGTCCCGTCCGGACATCCCGCTGCACGCCCGCGCCATGTACAAGATGGAGCGTGACGGCCTGAACCCGGAAGAGCCGGGCGTGACTGGTCCGATCAAGCAGATCGAAGAAATCCAGTCCAAAGGCCTGCCGGTTGCCTTCGTTGGTGACGTAGTGGGTACTGGTTCTTCCCGTAAGTCCGGTACCAACTCGGTACTGTGGTACTTCGGTGAAGACATTCCGGGTGTGCCGAACAAGCGCGCCGGCGGTGTGTGTATCGGTAACAAGGTTGCTCCGATCTTCTTCAACACCATGGAAGACGCGGGTGCCCTGGTATTCGAAGCACCGGTTGACAACATGAACATGGGCGATGTGATCGAAATTCGTCCGTACGAAGGCAAGATCCTGAACGAAGCTGGCGAAACCATCTCCGAGTTTGCCCTGAAGTCCGAAGTGATTCTGGACGAAGTTCAGGCCGGCGGTCGTATTCCGCTGATTATCGGTCGTGGCCTGACCAACAAGGCGCGTGAAGCGCTGGGCCTGGGTGCCACTGACATTTTCCGTCTGCCGAAAGATCCGGAAGCCGGTAACAAGGGCTTCTCCCTGGCCCAGAAGATGGTTGGCAAGGCTTGTGGTCTGGAAGAAGGCCAGGGCGTTCGTCCGGGCACCTACTGCGAGCCTGAGATGACCACCGTTGGTTCCCAGGACACCACTGGTCCGATGACCCGTGACGAGCTGAAAGATCTGGCGTGTCTGGGCTTCCAGGCCGACCTGGTTATGCAGTCTTTCTGTCACACGGCCGCTTATCCGAAGCCGGTTGACGTTGAAATGCAGCACACCATGCCGGACTTCATCCGCAACCGTGGCGGTGTTTCCCTGCGTCCGGGCGACGGTATCATCCACTCCTGGCTGAACCGCATGCTGCTGCCGGACACCGTGGGTACCGGTGGTGACTCCCACACCCGTTTCCCGATGGGTATTTCCTTCCCGGCCGGTTCTGGTCTGGTGGCGTTCGCCGCTGCTGCTGGCGTTATGCCGCTGGATATGCCGGAATCTGTTCTGGTTCGCTTCAAAGGCGAAATGCAGCCGGGTATCACCCTGCGTGACCTGGTACACGCGATTCCGCTGTACGGCATCAAGCAGGGCATGCTGACCGTTGAGAAGAAGGGCAAGATCAACGAATTCTCCGGTCGTATCCTGGAAATCGAAGGTCTGGAGCACCTGACCGTTGAGCAGGCGTTCGAACTGTCTGACGCCTCCGCCGAGCGTTCTGCAGCTGGTTGTACCATCAACCTGTCTGAAGAGTCCGTTGCTGAGTATCTGCGTTCCAACATCACCATGCTGCGCTGGATGATTGCTGAAGGTTACGGCGATCCGCGTACCCTGGAGCGTCGTGCCCAGAAGATGGAAGAGTGGCTGAAGGATCCGAAGCTCATGCGTGCTGACAAAGACGCTGAGTACGCGCACGTGGTTGAAATCGATCTGGCCGACATTAAAGAGCCGATCGTTTGCTGCCCGAACGATCCGGACGACGCCCGCTTCCTGTCTGAAGTGGCTGGTGACAAGGTCGACGAAGTGTTCATCGGTTCCTGCATGACCAACATCGGTCATTTCCGTGCCGCCGGTAAACTGCTGGAGCAGCACAAAGGCAACCTGAGCACCCGTCTGTGGATGTCTCCGCCGACCAAGATGGATCAGCAGCAGCTGATGGAAGAAGGTTACTTCAACACCTACGGCAGCGCCGGTGTACGCACCGAGATGCCGGGCTGCTCCCTGTGCATGGGTAACCAGGCACGTGTAGCTCCGAAGTCAACCGTGCTGTCCACCTCCACCCGTAACTTCCCGAACCGTCTGGGCGATGGTGCCAACGTGTACCTGACTTCCGCGGAACTGGCAGCTGTGGGTGCGGTTCTGGGTAAACTGCCGTCTCCGGCAGAGTACATGGAGTACGCCAAGGACCTGAACAGCATGTCGAAAGAGATCTACAAGTATCTCAACTTCGACCAGATGGAGGAGTACAGCAAGAAGGCGTCTGAGGCTTCCGTAGCCTGAAACGCTTCTTGATGAAGCTCTGACAAAAACGCCAGCCTCCGGGCTGGCGTTTTTTTATGCCTGACTAAAGCTCCCGGCAGAGCTGTATCCAGCGGTCAATGCCGGCGCTGCGGTATTTCTGTTTGTGCAGTATGAAGTAGAAATGGCGGTCGAATGGGCGGTGGGGAATGCTTAATGGCACCAGGCTGCCCCGTTTGAACGCGTCGGCCAGTACCACTTCCGACAGGCAACCAATGCCCAGATTAGCCTCCACTGCACGCTTGATAGCCTCGGTGTGCTCCAGTTCCAGCAAGACTTTCAGGTCTGGTAGCAGGCCGTGCATGCCCCGTTCAAAGCTCTGCCGGGTGCCCGAACCTGGCTCCCGCATGATCCAGGTCGCCGAGCGCAGGTCGTCATCGGTCAGGGTGCCTTTTTTGGCCAATGGGTGCTGGGGCGAGCAAAAGGCCACCAGACGATCGTCCCGCCAGGGGATCATCTCAAGCTCGGATGCCTGAAGTTCACCCTCGATCATGCCAATGTCCAGCTCGAAATCCCGAACCCGTTGGGCAATGGTGTGGGTGTTGGCCACTTCCAGCGTTACCTTGGGGCGGGTAGGGGTATTCATGTATTGGGCCATCACGCCTACGGCCAGATAGTTTCCTATAGTCAGTGTCGCGCCAACTTTCAGTGCGCCCACTTCCGAGTGGCGGCTCAGGGCCAGTTCCAGATCCGTGGCTTCGGCCAGCAGGGCTTCGGCCCGGGGGCGATACAGGCGGCCGAGTTCGTTCAGCTGCAGACGTTTGCCAACCCGGTCAAACAGTTGAATGTCGAACTGGTTTTCCAGCTCTTTTAGTGCGCTACTGGCGGCCGATTGCGACATGGCGAGGTATTCGGCGGCCCGGGTGATATTCTGGAAGCGGGCGGCAGCCAGGAAAACTTCAAGCTGGCGGAAGGTGTATTTCATGGTGAATGCGCCTGTAATCGATTTTTCCGAAAAACGTTATGGGAATATCCCATTTCTTCGATATGTTATCGTCAGGTTATACTTATCGCAATTGATATTCACTTTTTGCAAGTTCGCATACATCGGGCGGAGTAAATATGAGTAACCTGATCAAAGAAACCGTGACCAGTGTTCACCATTGGAACGAAACTCTCTTCAGCTTCAAGACCAGTCGAGATCCCGGTTTCCGGTTCAAGAACGGCCATTTCGTCATGATTGGCCTGGAGACGGATGGCAAGCCGCTGATGCGTGCCTACAGCATTGCCAGCGCGAACTATGAAGAGGAGCTGGAATTCTTTTCCATCAAGGTGCCGGATGGCCCTTTGACGTCCCGTCTGCAGAAGATCCAGCCGGGCGATGAAATCCTGCTGAGCAAGAAGCCCACTGGCACCCTGGTGCTGGATCACCTGCTGCCGGGTCGCAACCTGTGGCTGATCAGTACCGGTACCGGTCTGGCGCCGTTCATGAGTATCATCAAGGACCCGGACGTGTATGAGGCGTTCGACAAGGTGATTCTCACGCACGGCGTTCGTTATATTTCTGAGCTGGCGTATCAGGAGGAAATCGAAGCCCTGCCGAAGAACGAATATTTCGGCGAGATGGTGGAAGGCAACCTTCTGTACTACCCGACTGTGACCCGGGAGCCATTCCGTAATGAAGGACGGCTGACCGATGCCATGGAATCCGGTAAGATTACCCGCGATCTGGGACTGCCGGAGTTCGATGTGGAAAACGATCGATTCATGATCTGTGGCAGCCCGAGCATGCTGAAGGATACCTGTGCGATCCTCAATAACATGGGATTCAAGGAAGCCCGGGGCGGTGACATGGGGCACTATGTGATCGAGAGGGCTTTCGTCGAACAGTAAGGATAAACCGGTTTGCCACGACTTTCAGTTCTATTGGCGCTTCTCACCTCTTTGGTGCTGGTGGGTTGCAGCCTGACCCCTTCGCAAACAAAGAGAGAGCCGGAGGTGGTGGCAACACCGGAGACCGCTGACAAGGAATCGCCGGGCGCGGAAATCATGACGCCAGCCGAACCGGCGGATACCGAAAAAGAGCCCGAGGGCGAGCCTAAGCCCTCCGCCCGCCCGGAAATGGCCCTGCAGTTATCCCCGGCCCAGTTGGAATGGGTCGGCGGCCAGATCTACCTGAACGAGTGTTCCGGTCAGTTCCGCTGTCTGGTGCATTGGAACGAGGGTGAAGCCTTTCCATCTCTGGGGATCGGGCACTTTATCTGGTACCCCGAGGGTGTGGACGGCCCGTTTGTAGAGAGTTTTCCGGCGCTGGTGGATTATCTCCAGGGGCGTGATATAGAGGTTCCTGCGTGGTTGGCAAAGCTGGAACCCATGGCGGCGCCCTGGCCCGACCGGGCGGCTTTTCTGCAGGTGGAAGGGTCTGGTCGAGTCCAGTCCCTGCGCAATTTCCTGGCCCAAACCAAGGGTGAGCAGGCGCGTTTTATTTTTCAGCGGGCCCAGAATTCCCTGCACGATGTGGTCGAGGCAGCCCCTGCGGGTGAGCGCGCACGCGTCCGCCACCGTCTAAAGGCGTTAACCGCCACGCCTGGTGGCACTTATGCCGTGATCGATTACGTCAACTTCAAAGGCGAAGGTCTGGCGGTAACAGAGCGCTACCAGGATGAAGGCTGGGGATTGTTGCAGGTGCTTCTGGCCATGGAGCCGAAGGCGGATCAGTCGGCTCTGGCGGCGTTCCGGGAGGCCGCAGGCCGGGTGCTTACCCGGCGTGCGGAGAATGCCGAAGATCCCATCGAACGGGAGCGTTGGTTGCGGGGGTGGCTGGTACGCCTGCAGACCTACCGTGAACCCCCGCAAGGCCCGCTACTTTAGGGCTTCTTTTCGCAGTTCTGGCGCCTGTCCGGGTGCCGCTTCCAGCCACCAGACGTTTTCATCCCAGTCGCCCAGGACAATGCGCGTGGCCGGTTGGCCGTTGGCCTGCAGGTCATGGATGGCCGGGCGATGGGTGTGGCCGTGGATCATCTGCTGTACGCCATGGGCTTCCATCTCCCGCACCACTTCCTCCGGTGTGACATCCATGATGTCTTCCGCCTTGCCCTGGTTCTTGGCCATGGACATGTCCCGCAACTGCCGGGCCATCTTCTGGCGGTCTTCCAGCGGGCGGGCCAGCATCATTTTCTGCATCTGCGGGTTGCGCATGTTGGCTCGGAACTTCTGGTATTCCTCGTCGGCGGTGCACAGGCTGTCGCCGTGCATCAGCAGGGTCGGAGTGCCGTAGAGGTCCACGACCGTCGGGTCATCCAGCAGGGTGGCGCCGGCGCGCTCGCAGAATTCCTCGCCAATCAGGAAGTCCCGGTTACCGTGCATCAGGAAAATCTCGACGCCCCGGTCGCTGATCGCTTTCAGGGCTGCAGCGATGGTTTCCTGCAGCGGCGTTCGCTCGTCGTCGCCAATCCAGGCTTCGAAGAAATCGCCAAGGATGTACAGCCGCTCGATACCGGGCGTTTTTTCGTCCAGAAACCGCAGGAACGCATCCGTGATGTCCGGGCGTGTCTCCTCCAGGTGTAAATCCGAGATAAACAGCGTGGTCACGCGTCCTCCAGAACCTCGGCCTTTTCAATGACGATGTCCTGCTGGGGCACATCCTGGTGGCCGGCCGTCATGGTGGTGCGGCTGGCGCGGATCTTGTTCACGGTGTCCATGCCTTCGACCACTTTGCCGAACACGCAGTAGCCCCAGCCTTCGGCGTTCTTGCCGCTGTGGTCCAGGAAGCCGTTGTCTTCAACGTTGATGAAGAACTGGGCCGTGGCGGAATGCGGGTCCATGGTGCGGGCCATGGCGATGGTGCCGGCCTTGTTGCTCAGGCCGTTGTCCGCTTCGTTCTGGATCGGCTCACGGGTTTTGCGTGGCTGCATGCCCGGCTCGAAACCACCGCCCTGAACCATGAAATTCGGAATCACGCGGTGAAAGATCAGGCCATCGTAAAAGCCGTCACGAACGTACTGTTCGAAGTTTTTCGCGGTTTCCGGGGCTTTGTCGTAATCGAGTTCGAGTTTGATGTCACCAAGATTGGTTTGCAGCAGAATCATCAGGCCTTCCTGTTAATGAATTGGGAGGGGTATTGTACTCAAGAGTTTTTCACGATGCATGAGTCCCGGCTGCATTTGTGAGTATAATAGTCGGTTTCACGGAGCCTCCGGATAGCTCCCATGATTCATTCCCTGTTGACAGAGATTGTATGAGCGCCGAGTCGAAGAAAGCCCATAACTTTATTGAAAGCATGATTGAAGAAGCCGTGGCCAAGGGAGACCACACCGGCAAGGTGGTGACCCGTTTCCCGCCAGAGCCCAACGGCTACCTGCACATTGGTCACGCCAAATCCATTTGCCTGAACTTCGGCATTGCCGAAACCTTCGGCGGGGACTGTAACCTGCGCTTTGACGACACCAACCCGGAAAAGGAAAACCAGGAATACATCGACGCCATCAAGCAGGACGTGGAATGGCTGGGTTACGAGTGGGCCGGCGACATTCATTACGCTTCGGACTATTTTGACCAGCTGTATGCCTTCGCCGAGGAGCTGATCGAGAAAGGCAAGGCCTATGTCTGCGCCCTAGGCGCAGAGGAAATGACCGCCTACCGGGGCTCGCTGAAAGAGCCAGGTAAGAACAGCCCGTACCGTGATCGTCCGGTGGAAGAAAACCTGCAGTTGTTCCGCGACATGCGTGCCGGCAAATACCAGAACGGCGAGCTGGTGCTGCGCGCAAAAATTGACATGGCGTCTCCTAATATCAACCTGCGGGACCCGATCCTGTATCGCATCCGTTACGCCGATCACCACCAGACCGGTGACAAGTGGTGCATCTACCCGATGTACGACTTCACGCACCCGATTTCCGATGCGCTGGAAGGCATTACCCATTCCCTGTGCACCCTGGAATTCGAGGATCATCGGCCACTGTACGATTGGGTGCTGAACAACATTTCGGTGCCGTGTCACCCGCGCCAGATCGAGTTTGCCCGGCTGAACCTGAATTACACCATCACCTCCAAACGCAAGCTCAAGCGTCTCGTGGACGAAGGTTATGTGGATGGCTGGAACGACCCGCGCATGCCCACCATTTCCGGTATGCGCCGCCGGGGTTACACACCGCAGTCCCTGAGAACCTTCTGTGACATGATCGGGGTGAACAAGGCGGGCGGTACCGTGGATGTGGGCATGCTGGAGCACGCCATCCGCGAAGACCTGAACACCCGTGCGCCGCGCGCCATGTGTGTGATGCGCCCGCTCAAGGTGACGCTCACGAATTACCCCGAAGGGCAGACCGAAACCCTGAGTCTCCCGGTACACCCGCAGAACCCGGACATGGGGCAGCGGGAAGTCACCTGGAGTCGTGAGCTGTACATCGACCGCGAGGATTTCGTGGAAGAACCGCCACGTAAATGGAAGCGTCTGGCGCCGGATCAGGCGGTGCGCCTGCGCGGTGGTTACGTGATGACCTGTCGCGAGATTATCCGGGACGACAAGGGTGAGATCATTGAGCTGAAATGCGAATACGATCCGAACACCCTGGGTGTGAACCCCGAAGGCTACAAGCCCAACGGCGTGGTGCACTGGGTATCGGCACAGGACAGTGTCGAGACCGAGATCAATCTGTACGATCGTCTGTTCAACCACGAGTCACCGGACAGTGACAAAGAGGGTGATTTCACCGACCACCTGAATCCGGATTCCCTGGTAGTGCTTGAAGGCGCCCGCGTGGAAAAAAGCCTGGGCAAGCCGCGCACCGACCTGCCGTACCAGTTCGAGCGGGAGGGTTACTTCTTCTGCGATCCGGAGCTGACGGACAAGGCCGGCAAGCCAGTGTTCAATCGAACGGTGACGCTCCGGGATTCCTGGGGCAAGGGAGGCAAATAATGCGTATCTACAATACGCTGACGCGCCAAAAGGAAGAATTCAAACCCATCGAGCCCGGCAAGATCCGCATGTACGTGTGCGGCATGACGGTCTACGACTACTGCCACCTGGGCCACGCCCGGGTGTTGGTGGCATTCGACGTGATCACCCGTTACCTACGCCACCGGGGCTACGACGTGCACTACGTGCGCAACATAACCGACATTGATGACAAGATCCTGCAGCGGGCCGATGAAAACGGTGAGACATACAGCGAGCTGACCCGCCGGATGATCCAGGCCATGCACCAGGACGAAGCCCGCCTGGGTGTACTGCCGCCTTCCGAAGAGCCCTGCGCCACGGCGCACATTGACGACATCATCGCCATGATCCACAAGCTGATCAGCAGTGGTCATGCCTACGAGGCGAATAACGGCGATGTCTATTTTGCGGTGGAGTCCTTCCCGGATTACGGCAAGCTCAGCAAGAAAAAGCTGGAGGACCTGGTGGCGGGCGCCCGGGTGGATGTGCAGGAAGCCAAGCGCAGCCCGGCGGATTTCGCGCTCTGGAAAGCGGCCAAGCCCGGGGAAGTCAGCTGGGACTCGCCCTGGGGCGAAGGTCGGCCTGGCTGGCACATCGAGTGCTCCGCAATGTCCACCAAGTGCCTGGGCGATACCTTCGATATCCACGGTGGCGGGCCGGACCTGCTGTTCCCGCACCACGAGAACGAGATCGCCCAGTCCGAATGCGCCACCGGCCATGCCTTTGTGCACACCTGGATGCACGCCGGGGCGATTCGCGTGAACAAGGAGAAGATGTCCAAATCCCTGGGCAATTTCTTCACCATCCGCGAGATCCTGGAAAAGTACCCCTCCGAAGTGGTGCGCTATTTCCTGGTGTCGAGCCATTACCGCAGTCAGGTGGATTACTCCGAGGATAACCTGGTGGAAGCGGGGCAGACGCTTACCAAGCTCTACCACGCCCTGCGCGGGGTGATTCCCGCCAAGGCCGGCGATGTTTCTGAAACCGAGCACGATCGGGCCTTTGAAGAGGCCATGGACGACGATTTCAACACGGCTGGCGCTATTGCGGTGTTGCATGCGGTAGCCAATGAGATCAACCAGCATCGCCGTAACGGCGACGAAGCGCAGGCTAAACAAAGTGCCGCCGTGCTGGTGCGCCTGGGCGGCGTGCTGGGGCTGTTGCAGCAGGACCCGGAGGCTTTTTTCCACGCCGGTGCCGACGGAGAACTGAGTGCTGAGCACATCGAGGCGATGATCCAGGCCCGGGCCGATGCCCGCAAGGCCAAAGATTTCGCCGAGGCAGACCGTATCCGTGACGAGCTGGCGGAGCAGGGCGTTATCCTGGACGATTCCCGCGAGGGAACCAGCTGGCGCCGGGCCTGATTGTCCGAAAAAGCGGGGAGCGCCCTTTGTTGGTGCGGGAATGACCTTGTAAGGAAAATCCCGTATAATGCGGCGCTCGAATGATAACGCCCCCGTGCCGAGCCACTTGGCAGGGGAAAGGGAACGACGAACCCATTGAGGCAGACCACAATGACAGAACGCGTAGAAATTGGCGGCATTCAGGTCGCGAAGAATCTCTATGATTTTGTGAACAACAAAGCGATTCCGGGCACCGGCATCGATCCTGACAAATTCTGGGCGGAATTCGACAAGATCGTGAACGAGCTGGCCCCGCGCAACCGCGAGTTGCTGGCCAAGCGCGACGCCATCCAGGAAAAAATGGACAGCTGGAACCGTGAGCACAAAGGTCAGAAGCTGGACATGGCCGAATACAAGGCCTTCCTGAAGGAAATTGATTACCTGGTCGATGAGCCGGAAGACTTCAAGATCTCCACTTCCAACGTGGATCCGGAAATCGCCACCATGGCCGGCCCGCAGCTGGTTGTGCCGGTGATGAACGCCCGTTTTGCCCTGAACGCGGCCAACGCCCGCTGGGGTAGCCTGTACGACGCCCTGTACGGCACTGATGCCATCTCCGAAGAAGACGGCGCGGAAAAAGGCAAGGGCTACAACCCGGTACGTGGCGCCAAGGTGATCGAGTGGGCCCGCAAACTGCTGGACAGCTCTGCACCGCTGGCGTCCGGTAGCCACGTGGACGCTGCCAAATACTACGTCGATGGCGGCAAGCTGGCCGTTAAACTGCAGAACGGCGAAGTGACCGGTCTGAAAGACGAAGCCGGCTTTGCGGGCTACACCGGTGCTGCCGACGAGCCGACCGGTGTCCTGCTGGTCAAGAACGGCATGCACTTCGAAATCCAGATCGATGCCAGTCACCCGATCGGCAAGGACGACGGTGCCAACGTGAAAGACGTGGTGCTGGAATCGGCCCTGACCACCATCATGGACTGCGAAGATTCTGTTGCCGCCGTTGATGCCGAAGACAAGGAACTGGCCTACAGCAACTGGCTGGGCCTGATGAAGGGCGATCTGGAAGAGACCTTCGAGAAGGGCGGCAAGTCCATGACCCGCCGCATGAACCCGGATCGCGTTTACACCGCGCCGGACGGCAGCGAAATGAGCCTGAAGGGCCGCAGCCTGATGTTCGTGCGCAACGTGGGTCACCTGATGACCAACCCGGCGGTCCTGCTGAAAGACGGCAGTGAAGTGCCGGAAGGCCTGATGGACGGCCTGATCACTTCCCTGATCGCCATCCACGACCTGAAGAACGACGGCGACTACCAGAACAGCACCACCGGTTCTGTGTACATCGTTAAGCCGAAGATGCACGGCCCGGAAGAAGTGGCCTTCACCAACGAATTCTTCGGTCGCGTTGAAGATGCCCTGGGCCTGCCGCGCTTCACCCTGAAAGTGGGCATCATGGACGAAGAGCGTCGCACCACGGTGAACCTGAAGTCCTGCATCCACGCCGCCAAGGAGCGTGCCGTGTTCATCAACACCGGCTTCCTGGACCGTACCGGTGACGAGATCCACACTTCCATGGAACTGGGTCCGTTTATCCGCAAGGCGCCGATGAAGCAGGCGGCCTGGATCAACGCCTACGAGCAGTGGAACGTGGACATCGGTCTGGAGACCGGTTTCTCCGGCGTTGCCCAGATCGGTAAAGGCATGTGGGCCATGCCGGATCTGATGGCTGGCATGCTGGAAGCCAAGATCGGCCACCCGAAAGCCGGTGCCAACACCGCCTGGGTTCCGTCCCCGACCGCGGCCACCCTGCACGCCACTCACTACCATCAGATCAACGTGTTTGATGTGCAGAAAGAGCTGGCCAATCGTCAGCGCGCGGCCCTGGAAGACATCCTGACCGTGCCGGTCATGGACGATCCGTCCAAGCTGACTGCCGAAGAAATCCAGGAAGAGCTGGATAACGACGCGCAGGGTATCCTGGGCTACGTGGTTCGCTGGGTAGAGCAGGGCGTTGGTTGCTCCAAGGTTCCGGACATCAACGACATCGCCCTGATGGAAGACCGCGCCACACTGCGGATCTCCTCCCAGTTGCTGTGCAACTGGCTGCACCATGGCGTTTGCTCCGAGGAGCAGATCATGGAAACCATGAAGCGCATGGCGGCCGTTGTGGACAAGCAGAACGAAGGCGACCCGGCCTACCGCAACATGGCCCCGAACTTTGATGACAGCATCGCCTTCCAGGCCGCTGTGGATCTGGTTCTGAAGGGTCGCGAGCAGCCGGCAGGTTACACCGAGCCGCTTCTGCACGCTTACCGTCAGAAGGCGAAAGCCAAGTACGGCCAATAATAGTTTGGTCAATATCCGGTCCGTAAAGCGACCGGACACAAAAAACCCCGCCTTGGCGGGGTTTTTTTATGGCTGTTTCGGTCTGCTGAGCGGGCCTTAAGCTGCGACGTTTTATTCTTCGGCGTGCAACTCGTTAGCCGCGTACAGCGTGTTTTCCAGCAGCGTGGCAATGGTCATCGGCCCAACGCCACCCGGTACCGGGGTGATGTAGGCGGCCCGCTCGGCGGCGGCTTCAAAGTCCACATCGCCGCACAGCTTGCCGTTGTCCTGGCGGTTGATGCCCACATCAATCACCGTGGCGCCGGGCTTTACCCATTCGCCCTTGATGATGCCGGGTTTACCGACAGCGGCAATCAGGATGTCCGCCTCGCCGACGAACTTTTCCAGGTTGTCGGTAAAGCGGTGACACACCGTGGTGGTGGCGCCTTTCAGTAGAAGTTCCATGCTCATGGGTCGGCCAACAATGTTGGACGCGCCGACGATGACCGCATGCTGGCCCTTGTACGGGGTGTCGATGGAGTCGAGCAGGGTGATCACGCCGGCCGGGGTGCAAGGGCGCAGGGTGGGTTTGCGCTGCATCAGTCGGCCGATGTTGTAGGGGTGGAAGCCATCGACGTCTTTGTCCGGGCGGATTTTTACCAGAATCGGGTCGGCGTCGAGGTGGCTCGGCAGTGGCAGTTGGACCAGGATGCCGTCCACTGCCGGGTTTTCGTTCAGTTCGTCAATCAGGGCTTCCAGGGCCTCCTGGGAGGTGTCGGCCGGCAGATCGTAGGAGAGGGACATGATGCCGGCTTCCTCGCAGGCTTCCCGCTTCTTGCCCACGTATACCTGCGAGGCGGCATCGTCACCCACCAATACTACCGCCAGGCCTGGGGCTCTCAGCCCTTTCTGTTTTCTGGCTTCAACACCGGCAGCGACCTGCTGCCGGACCCGGGCGGCAATCTCTTTTCCGTTAATCAGTTTGGCGCTCATGTTTGTGTCTTGTCGGTTAGGCATGGATATAAAAAAATGGAAGGCCCTTATTGTCTCATGCTTCGGCGGGAAGACCAATGTGCCGGATTCTTTTGCGATTTTTGAAAAGTATGTTGACGGATGCCGTCGGCGCGGGTAATATGCGCGCCAACTTTGCTGAGGCACTTGTTGTTCAGTCAAACGGGGTATAGCGCAGTCTGGTAGCGCGCCTGCTTTGGGAGCAGGATGTCGGGAGTTCGAATCTCTCTACCCCGACCAAATTTCTGGATATTCAGGTGGGCGAACGGTTAAGCGCCCGTAGCTCAGCTGGATAGAGCATCCGCCTTCTAAGCGGATGGCCGCAGGTTCGAGTCCTGCCGGGCGCGCCATTCTTCCCTTGTGGTCAGAACCGGGCTCGCGCAGATGCAGCAAAGTTGATAGTCAGTAAGGCGCTCAATGCGCCGGTCTTGATATGGTGGACGTAGCTCAGTTGGTAGAGCTCAGGATTGTGACTCCTGCGGTCGAGGGTTCGAACCCCTTCGTCCACCCCATTTCCCCTTTTCCCTTTTACGATGCTCCCTGCTTTGGGCGTCGTGATGATTGTTCTGCTCGGGTGGCGAAATTGGTAGACGCGCCAGATTTAGGTTCTGGTTCCGAGAGGAGTGGGAGTTCGATTCTCCCCCCGAGCACCATTTCAACAATCTTCCCTTTTAATTTTTAGATCCGTCCCCATAAAGAGTCCTCAAGGATTGTTGGCGACGGTGATAAACCGCCATTCCTGCGCGTCGGGTGATTCTCTCGACGGGGCAAACCGTGATAAACTGTCGCCTTTTAATTTTGCGTCCCTTTGGGGTGTTTGGCCCTGTCAGGGATTTTGTTTTAATTTTCATTCACATACAGAATCTGTAATTTGAGGATCTTCCATGCAAGTGTCTGTTGAAACGACCTCCAACATCGAACGTCGGATGACGATTGGTGTGCCCGCCCAGGAAATTGATCAGGCGGTTGAGAAACGCCTGCAGGAAACGGCCCGCACTGTTCGGTTGAATGGTTTCCGTCCTGGCAAGGTACCCATGAGCGTGGTTAAGCGTCGTTTCGGTGCCAGCGTTCGCCAGGAAATTGTGGGCGAGGTGATGCGCGACAACTACATCAAGGCACTGCAGGAGCAGGACATCAACCCGGCAGGCTGGCCCCAGCTTGAGCCGAAAACCATGGAAGAAGGCAAGGACCTGGAGTTCGTGGCCACTTTCGAGGTGCTGCCGGAAATCGAACTGGGTGACCTGAGCAAGATCAAGGTTGAGAAGCCGGCGTCCGAAGTGACCGACAAAGACATCGACAAGATGATCGATAACCTGCGTCGTCAGCACGCCACCATGAAAGAAGTGAAGCGCAAGTCCAAGAACAAGGACATCGTAACCATTGACTTCAAGGGTTACGTGGACGGCGAGGAATTCGAAGGCGGCGCTGCGGAAGGTCATCGTCTGACCTTGGGTTCCGGCCAGATGATCCCGGGCTTCGAGAAGGCCATCGTGGGTGGTAAGACCGGCGAAGAGTTCCCGATCGAGGTGACTTTCCCGGAAGACTACCAGAACGAAGACCTGGCGGGTAAAGACGCCAAGTTCGACATCAAGATCCACAAGGTGGAAGAGCCGCAGCTGCCGGAGATGACCCCGGAATTCTTCCAGCAGTTCGGTATCGATGCGGAAGATGAAGAGACCTTCCGTGAGGAAGTGAAGAAGAACATGGAGCGCGAGCTCAAGCAGGCGGTTTCCAACAAGGTCAAGAACGACGTGGTCGACGGCCTGCTGGAAGTGACCGAGCTGGAAGTGCCCAACGCTCTGGTGGATCAGGAAATTGATCGCCTGCGTCAGGACGCCGTTCAGCGCTTTGGCGGTCAGGTGGATTTCCAGCAGCTGCCGAAGGAAATTTTCCAGGATCAGGCTACCCGTCGCGTTAAGACTGGCCTGCTGTTCCAGGAAGTGGTCAAGGCCAACGACCTGAAAGCCGAGCCGGAGCAAGTGGAAGAGAAGATCCAGGAGATCGCCTCCACCTACGAGCAGCCGCAGGAAGTGATTGAGCATTTCCAGAACAACCCGGAGCAGAAGGCTCAGATCGAGTCTTCCGTACTGGAAGATGCCGTGGTCGACTACGTGCTCGAGCAGGCCAAGGTGAAAGAGAAGAAGATGAAGTACGAGGAAGCAGTACAGGCTGGGCAGCCCCAGCGCTGATTGGACCCAGGTCCCATCGGGAATTGCTTTCTGGAAACAGCCGGTGTGTCCGGCTGTTTTCATCTGGGCTCAGGGGTGGCAAAGTAATGTTCAGGCCCCTTAAGCCCTAACCACTGTCCACGAGGAGTTCAGGCGCACATGACGCAGAAACCGATTGACGGCCCAACGATGATAACCAGTTCCGGCCTGGTGCCGATGGTTATCGAGCAAACAGCACGCGGTGAGCGTTCTTTCGATATCTACTCTCGTCTGCTCAAAGAGCGGGTGATCTTTCTGGTTGGTCCGGTCGAAGACCACATGGCCAACCTGGTGGTTGCCCAGTTGCTGTTCCTGGAATCCGAAAACCCGGACAAGGACATCCACCTGTACATCAACAGCCCCGGTGGCTCGGTGACGGCCGGCATGTCGATCTACGACACCATGCAGTTTATCAAGCCGGACGTGGCGACCCTGTGTGTTGGCCAGGCGGCCAGCATGGGCGCTTTCCTGTTGGCCGGTGGTGCCGAGGGTAAGCGTGCCTGTCTGCCGCATTCGCGTGTGATGATCCATCAGCCGCTGGGTGGTTACCAGGGTCAGGCAACGGATATCGAGATCCACACCCGTGAGATCCTGAAGATCCGCCACACCTTGAACTCGCTGCTGGCGCATCATACCGGCCAGGACCTGGACACCATTGCCCGGGACACCGACCGCGATAACTTCATGGATGCCACGCAGGCGAAGGAGTACGGGTTGGTCGACACGGTACTTGATAAACGCGTGTCGAATACATAATACTGAAACTCATCGCACCATTCCTGGCTGGCGTATAAAAGTGCACTACGCCAGTCAATGAAGAACAGAGGTATTTCAATGGCAGATGAAAGAAACGGCAGAGGCGACGATAACGGCAAGTTGCTCTACTGCTCGTTTTGTGGAAAGAGCCAGCATGAAGTCCGTAAGCTCATTGCAGGGCCTTCGGTGTTCATCTGCGACGAGTGTGTCGATCTGTGCAATGACATTATTCGCGAGGAAATTCAGGAAAGTGCCCAGGAAGAGGCCAGCGATCGTCTGCCGACGCCGGCCGAGATCCGGGACACCCTGAATGAATATGTTATTGGCCAGGATCGCGCCAAGATCGTGCTTTCGGTAGCGGTGTATAACCACTACAAGCGGTTGCGCTTCGGTGAAACCAAGGGCGACGTGGAGCTTGGCAAGAGTAATATCCTGCTGATCGGCCCCACCGGTAGTGGTAAGACGCTGCTGGCGGAAACGCTGGCGCGCATGCTCAATGTTCCGTTTACCATCGCGGATGCCACAACCCTGACCGAAGCCGGTTATGTGGGTGAGGATGTTGAGAACATCATCCAGAAACTGCTGCAGAAGTGCGACTACGATGTCGACAAGGCCCAGCGTGGCATTGTCTACATTGACGAGATCGACAAGATTTCCCGCAAGTCTGACAACCCGTCTATCACCCGTGATGTGTCTGGTGAAGGCGTGCAGCAGGCGTTGCTGAAGCTGATCGAAGGCACCGTGGCGTCGGTTCCGCCCCAGGGTGGCCGTAAGCATCCGCAGCAGGAATTCCTGCAGGTGGACACCACCAACATGCTGTTTATCTGTGGCGGTGCCTTTGCCGGGCTGGAGAAGGTTATCCAGGAACGCTCGGATCGCAGTTCCATTGGCTTCTCGGCGACGGTCAAGAGCCAGGACGACAGCAAGAGCATCGGTGACATCGTTCAGCATGTGGAAACCGAGGACCTGGTCAAGTTTGGCCTGATTCCGGAATTCGTGGGTCGTCTGCCTGTGGTGGCAACCCTGACTGAGCTGGATGAAGCCGCGCTGGTCCAGATTCTGACGGAACCCAAGAACGCCCTGACCAAGCAGTATCAACAGCTGTTTGATATGGAAGGGGTGGAGCTGGACTTCCGAGAGGAAGCACTGCGTGCCGTGGCCCGTAAGGCCATGGAGCGGAAAACCGGTGCTCGGGGCTTGCGTTCCATCATGGAAGGCACCCTGCTGGATACCATGTACCAGATCCCGTCCGAGCCGGATGTGACCAAGGTGGTGATTGACGAGAGCGTGATTCGCGGCGATTCCGAGCCGTTCAAGATTTACGCCAACAGTGATCACGCCAAGGCCGTTCCAGAGGATTGAGGTTCGGTTGATTCACAGGGGATCTAAAAAAGGGCGGTAACGCCCTTTTTTATTGATACCCCCTGACCTTCCTGTCCGTATTTTCCCGTCCCGGACGATTGCAATTTTTGTCAGCGCCCCCAAGAAAGGGTGATATGCTCAACGAAAGACCGTCAGAGGATTCCCTATGACCCTTACACCAGAACAAGCCGTGCATGAATATCCGCTGTTGCCGTTGCGCGACGTGGTGGTGTTCCCGCACATGGTGGTCCCCCTGTTTGTGGGCCGCGATAAGTCCATTCAGGCCCTTGAAGCCGCGATGGAGGGCAGCAAGGAAATCCTTCTGGTCGCCCAGAAAGACCCTGCCACCGACGAGCCGGGTGCGAAAGATGTGTTCGACATGGGCACCCTGGCCACCGTACTGCAAATGCTCCGTCTGCCGGACGGCACGGTGAAAGTGCTGGTGGAAGGTAATGCGCGTGCCAAGATTGAGGGCATTCAGGAAGGTGATTTCCTGACCTCCGGTGCCGTTTTGATGGACGACGAACCGCTGCCCGAGCAGGAAGAGGAGGTGCTGACCCGTACCCTGATGGATGAGTTCGAGAAGTATGTCAAACTCTCCAAGAAGGTGCCTTCAGAAGTGTCTAACGCGTTGACCGGCATTGAAGAGCTGGATCGGCTGGTGGACACCATGGCCTCGCACCTGGATATGCGGATTCCCGAAAAACAGGAATTGCTGGAGGCCCTGGACCTGCGTACCCGCGTCGACCTGCTACTGGGCAAGCTCGATGGCGAGATCGACCTGATCGAAGTGGAAAAGCGCATCCGTGGCCGCGTCAAGAAGCAGATGGAGCGCAGCCAGCGTGAGTATTACCTGAACGAACAGATGAAGGCCATCCAGAAGGAGATGGGTAGTCTGGGTGAGGGTAATAACGACTTTGAAGACCTCGAGCGCAAGCTTGAGGAAGCCAACCTGCCCGAAGAAGCTCGCAAGAAAACCGAGGCCGAGCTCAACAAACTCAAGATGATGTCGCCCATGTCGGCGGAAGCGACCGTGGTGCGGGGGTATATCGACTGGATGCTGGCTGTGCCCTGGAAAAAGCGCAGCCGTGTTCGGCATGACCTGGAAAAGGCCCGGGAAATCCTGGATCAGGACCATTATGGCCTGGAAGATGTCAAAAAACGCATTCTGGAGTACCTGGCGGTCCAGAGCCGGGTGAAGAAGATCAAGGGCCCGGTGCTGTGCCTGGTAGGGCCTCCCGGTGTGGGCAAGACCTCTCTGGGCCAGTCCATTGCCCGGGCGACCAACCGCAAATACACCCGCATGGCCCTGGGTGGCGTGCGTGACGAGGCGGAGATCCGGGGCCACCGGAAGACCTACATTGGTGCTTTGCCGGGCAAGTTGATCCAGAAGCTGTCCAAGGTGGAAGTCAAGAACCCGCTGTTCCTGTTCGATGAAATCGACAAGATGGGCATGGACCACCGTGGCGATCCCGCCTCTGCTCTGCTGGAGGTGCTGGATCCGGAGCAGAACCATACCTTCAACGATCATTATCTGGAGGTGGACTACGATCTCTCGGATGTGATGTTCGTGTGTACCTCGAACTCCATGGACATTCCGCCGGCCCTGCTGGACCGTATGGAGATTATCCGTATTCCGGGTTACACCGAGGACGAGAAGGTCAACATTGCCCTGCGTTACCTGCTACCCAAGCAGATCAAGGCCAACGGCCTGCGCAAGAACGAGCTGGAGGTGCCGGAAGACACCCTGCGCGACCTGATCCGTTACTACACCCGGGAAGCCGGTGTGCGGGGCCTGGAACGGGAAATCGCCAAGATCTGCCGGAAGGTGGTGCGTGAAAACGTTGAGAAAAAAGAGGTAACCAAACTTACGCTCACTCCGGACATGCTCGAGGATTACTCCGGCGTGCAGCGCTTCAAGTACGGCCTGGCCGAAGAGAAGAACCAGATCGGTCAGGTTACCGGTCTGGCCTGGACGTCCGTCGGTGGCGAGCTGCTGACCATTGAGGCGGCATTGACCCCTGGCAAGGGCCGGGTGGTCAAGACCGGGTCGCTGGGCGATGTCATGCAGGAGTCTATCCAGACCGCTCTCACGGTCGTTCGCAGCCGTGCCGCCGGCCTGGGCATCGCAGACGATTTCCATGAAAAACACGACTTGCACATCCACGTGCCGGAAGGGGCTACCCCGAAAGACGGCCCAAGTGCCGGTATTGGCATGTGCACCGCGCTGGTTTCAGCGCTGACCCGGATTCCGATTCGGGCAGACGTTGCCATGACCGGTGAGATCACCCTGCGTGGACGCGTGCTGGCCATCGGCGGGCTCAAGGAAAAACTGCTCGCGGCGCATCGGGGCGGCATCAAGACGGTCCTGATCCCGGACGAAAACGTAAGGGATCTCAAGGAGATACCGGCCAACGTCAAGGAGTCTCTGGACATTCGCCCGGTGAAGTGGATTGACGATGTTCTGGATATTGCTCTGGAATACGCACCCGAACCACGGCCGGTGGAGCCGGTCTCCGAGTCGGGTTCTTCCCAGGCCAAAGACGAGTCCGGCGATGCGGCCGAGCGCATAAATACGCATTGAGTCGGGCCGGAGTTATTGACACGTCAGAGAGCCCATTGGTATAACTGTTTCGCCGTGAAACAGCCAGTATCAAGGGCTCCCGCGCAATCTATGCCTATTCCGATCACCGGTGTTCAGCCGAAAGGAATAAGAAAACGGAAGAATGGAATTCTCCGACCGCTTATGCGATAGTCGGGAACGTCCGCGAAACTAGAATCCGACCCATAACATCTGCAACCTGAAATCGAAGGGGTTTAGTGTGAACAAGTCCGAACTTATCGATGCAATTGCCGAGTCAGCTGACATCTCCAAAGCCGCCGCCGGCCGTGCTCTGGATGCCATGACCGACTCAATCACCGGTGCTCTGAAGCAAGGCGATCAGGTTACCCTGATTGGCTTTGGTACCTTCTCTGTTAAAGAGCGTGCCGCCCGCACTGGTCGCAACCCGCAGACCGGCGCTGAAATCCAGATCCCGGCCTCCAAAGTGCCTGGATTCAAGGCAGGCAAGGCCCTGAAAGACGCCGTCAAGTAAAGGCTCTTTTACAGTTTCCGTTTCGGGAACTGTTGTAGAATTCAAGGCGCACACCGTACAGGGTGCGCCTTTTTGCGTTTCATAGACGTCTTACCTGGATAGCTTCCAGGACCTTGAACAGGAATTCAGGAACAACATGCTTCAAGATATTCGGAACAATGCCCAAGGTACCATTGCCAAGGTTATCGTTGGCCTTTTGATTGTCTCACTGTCGATCTGGGGGATGGACGCCATCATCGGGGGCTTCTCGAGTGAGCCAGCCGTCGCAACCGTGAATGGCAAGGACATTACTGAGCGTGAATTCCTGCGTTCGGTCCAGATGGAAAGTCAGCAGCGCCTGAGGCAGATGGAGAATCCTGATCAGTCCCTGCTGGATGAAGATCAGATCCGTCGCGATGTGCTGGATGGTCTTATTCGGGAAGCGGTACTGGTCCAGAGCGCCCAACAGCAGGGTCTGGAATTGTCCGAGCAGGACATCGACTCACTGATCACCCAGATGCCCCAGTTCCAGGTGGACGGCCAGTTCAATCGGGACCGTTTTGTGGCGACGGTTCGTAATGCAGGAATGGGCGTAGCCGAGTTCCGGGAAATGATGCGCAAAAGTTACGTGGTGAACCAGATCCGGGCTGCCATTACCCAGAGCGGTGTCGCGGCCCCCGAGAATGCTGCCCAGCTGCTGGCCATCCAGGATCAGACCCGTGACTTCCGCGTACTGACCGTCAATGAAGCGTCTGTGGCCGATCAGGTAACGGTCACCGAAGAAGATATTAAAGGCTACTACCAGAACAATCGGGACCAGTTCCAGGTGCCGGAGCAGATCGATGCTGCCTACCTGCGTTTGTCCCTGGAGTCCCTGGCCGACAGTATTGAAATCACCGAGCAGGAGCTTCGGGATTACTACGAACAGCAGGCCGCGGAGTACGCCAACGAGGAGCGTCGAGCCGCACACATCCTGATTGAGGCGGATGGCGATGCCCAGGACACCATGGCAACCATCCAGAAACGTCTGGCCTCCGGAGAGTCCTTTGCCGATCTGGCTGAGGAATACTCGGTGGATACCTTCTCTGCTCAGCAAGGTGGTGACCTGGGCTTTGCCGGTCGCGGCGTCTACGACGAGGCCTTTGAGCAGGCGTTGTTCTCCCTGGAGGAGGGCGAGGTGTCCGAGCCGGTGAAGACCTCATTTGGTCTGCACCTGATCAAGCTGGAAGAGATTCGTCGCTCTGAGCCGCCCGCCTTCGATGAGTTGAAGGACGACCTGCACCAGGAACTGGCCCGCGCCAAAGCCTCGGAGCGCTTTGCCGAAGTGCGTGCGCAACTGGCTGACGCCGCTTACGCCGCGGAAGACCTGGCCGGCCCGGCGCAGGAGCTGGGACTGCAGGTGCAGGAGGTTGACGGCGTGACCCGTGATGGCGGCCCCGGCCCCTTTGACCACCCCGGACTGGTGCGTCAGCTGTACTCTGAAGACGTATTGGAAGGCGGTTACAACACCGAGTTAGTGGATCTCTCGGAAAGCGTATCCGTGGTTGCCCGGGTACGCGAATACCATGAGCCCAGGCAGCAGGAGCTGGCTGAGGTGCGTGACCAGATCAGTGAAGTGATGCGTGCACGCAAGATCCGTGAGGCGCTTTCCGAGCGTGCCTCAGAGCTGGTGGCCCAGGTGGAAGCTGGAGAGCAGCCCATGCCCGAGCAGTGGCAGAGCTATTCCGACCAGGGCCGCAACGTGGCGGATTTGAATCCACAGTTTGTGCAGGCCGTTTTCTCAATGCAGCGCCCGGGTGAAGAGGGTGTTGAGGTTGCCCAGGAGGTCGCTGGCGATCAGGCAGCGGTGCTTGTGCTTGAAGGGGTGAATGAGCCGGACGTGGCCCGTGATACCCGCGAGTATCAGCAGTTGATCTCTTTCCTGGCTCAACTTGATGGCCAGCGTGAGTACCAGGCGTATCAGCAGTACCTGAGAGACAACGCCGAGATAGAGCGCAACTGATCTATTCGGTGATAACAAAAAAACCCGCCCATTGGGCGGGGTTTTTTGTTTCCGGCCCGCTTGCAGGTTTACTGGAGCGGAAAGCGTGTGGCCTTGAGGCTTTCCTTGACCTTGCGCAGGTGTTCGAGGAAGTCGGGCCCCCGCTTGAGCGTGACCCCGGTGGCCAGGATGTCGATCACCGCCAGGTGAATAATTCGGGACGTCATGGGCATATACACTTCGGTGTCCTCTGGCGCCGTCACCCCGAGGACTGCCGTGCATTCTGCGGCCAGCGGTGAGTCCGGATTGGTGATCCCGATGACGGTGGCGCCGTTGGCCCGGGCCAGGTGGGCAATCTCGACGCTTTCCCGGGTCCGGCCGGTGTAGGAGATCAGCACGATGGCATCTCCCACGTTGGAGCCGGCCGCCAACATGCGCTGCATCAGCACGTCATCGTAGAACGAAACCGGAATGTTGAAGCGGAAGAATTTGTGCTGGGCGTCCATCGCCACTGACGCTGACCCACCGGTGCCGAAAAAGCTGATCTGCTTGGCTTGGATCAGGTAGTCCACCACGGTGGCTATGGCTTCCGGGTCCAACGACTGCCGGGCCTTGTCCAGGCTGGCAATGGTGGTCAGCATGATTTTATCGGTGAACTCCGCCGCAGTGTCGTCTGGTTCGATATTCTGGCCAACATAGGGAGTGCCCGTGGCAATGCTCTGTGCCAGTCGGATCTTGAAGTCAGGGAAGCCGGTGGCGGAGAACCCCCGACAGAACCGGTTAACGGTGGGCTCGCTGACGTCTGCGGCCCGGGCCAGGGCGGCAATGCTGTAACGTGTGGCGGCTGTGGGGTCCCGTAGAATGGCTTCGGCCACCTTGCGCTCGGATTTGTTCAAACGTTGAAGGCGGCTCTGGATCTGTTCGATCAGATTGTCGTCTCGGCGGCCGGTGTTTTCCACCATCAAGGTCAACTCCCTTATGTTGCGTCGTGTGGCCGACAGTATAACCTTTTAATGCAGAGGTTCGGGTAGTAAAACTGTCAAATGTTCGATTATCTCTTGGTGTGATCGGACGTAAGTGTCATTATTTAGCTAAAGTTACCACATGACGGCGGTCTCCCGCTGCCAGTCCGGAGGAAATACAGTGGTCGACAATCAAACAACCTCTTGCGACCTGATGGTCTTCGGCGCCTTGGGGAATCTGGCTAAACGCAAGCTCTTCCCGGCGTTGTTTCAGTTAGACCGCGCGGGCCTGCTGGCGCCTGATAACCGGATTCTGGCCATTGCCCGTCGTGATATGACCACTGAGCAGGTCCGAGACTCCTTGCGGGAGGAACTTGAGGCCCAGGTGGGTCTGGAAGACATCGACGACGCCGTGTTCCGCCAGTTTGTCCAGCGGGTGGACTACTGCCAGCTGGATTTTAACGATACCGAAGGATTTTCCACGCTCAATGGCTGGCGAACGCCCGGCAACCAGCTGATTGTTTACATGGCCACGCCGCCGTCCATGTATGGGGTGATCGCCCGCAATTTGCGGGCCCAGGATTGCTGTACGGATCGCACCCGGGTGGTGGTGGAAAAGCCCATAGGCCATGACCTGGATTCCTCCCGGGTGGTTAATGACGAATTGGCAGAGGTTTATCACGAGAGCCAGTTATTTCGAATCGACCACTACCTGGGCAAGGAAACGGTTCAGAACCTCATTGCCCTCCGGTTTGCCAATAACCTGTTTGCCTCCCAGTGGGACCAGAACCATATCTCCCATGTTGAAATTACCGTGGCTGAGAGCGTGGGCATTGAGGGGCGCTGGGGATACTTTGACAAGGCCGGGCAACTGCGGGACATGATCCAGAGCCACCTGTTACAGCTGTTGTGCCTGATCGCCATGGATCCCCCCTCCGATCTTTCCGCCGACAGTATCCGGGATGAAAAGGTCAAAGTGCTCAAGGCCCTGAAGCCGATCACCCGGGACATGATGGACCAGTACGTGGTCCGGGGGCAGTACACCGCTGGCACGTCCGAGGGCCGGCCGGTGCCCGGTTACCTGGAAGAGGAGGGCGCCAACCGGAGCAGTTCAACGGAAACCTTCGTTGCCCTTAAGGCCGAAATCGACAACTGGCGCTGGGCCGGTGTGCCTTTCTATATTCGAACGGGCAAACGCCTGCCCGAGAAGTATTCCCAGATCATTATCCACTTCAAACCGGCGCCCCATTACATTTTCGACCCGGACCAGAAACACCTGGCCAACAACAAGCTGATTATCCGGCTGCAACCGGATGAAGGGATGGCCCTGAAAATACTCACCAAGGATCAGGGTCTGGACAAGGGCATGAGATTGCGCCAGGGGCCGCTGGAATTGACGTTTTCGGAAACTTTCGAGGCCGAGCGCATCCCTGACGCGTACGAGCGTCTTTTGTGGGAGATTATGCGGGGCAACCAGTACCTGTTTGTACGTCGGGACGAGGTGGAACACGCCTGGCGCTGGGTCGACCAGATTATCCGAAACTGGCAGGACAGTGGTGAGCCACCCAAGCGTTACGCCGCCGGCACCTGGGGGCCGGTGGCCTCAATTGCCATGATCACCCGCGATGGCCGGAGCTGGTATGAAGACATCTGAGCTTGCCCTGCCCGAAGGGGTCGAGATCCTGGCCAGTGATACCCCGGAGGAGTCGGCAGAGGCTCTGGCAGAGGCTGTGAGCGCAGAACTCCGGCAACGGTTATCCCGGGCTGACCGGGTGTCGCTGGTGGTGTCCGGCGGCTCCACGCCGGTGCCGTTTTTTGACGCACTCTCGCGGGCGGAGCTGGATTGGCCCAGGGTCACGGTATTGCTGGCTGACGAACGCTGGGTACCCGAAAGTGACCCGGCCAGTAATACCGCCCTGGTGAAAGCGCGACTGTTGCAGAACAGGGCGGCGGCTGCCCAGTGGTTGCCATTGTTTGTGCCGGGGGCAGCGCCTCGGCAGGGGGTATCTCAGATTGAATCGCGTCTGGCCGAACTTGAATTACCGCTGGACGTACTGATTTTGGGGCTGGGTAGCGATGGCCACACGGCCTCGCTGTTTCCGGATGCGCCGGAGCTGATGCAGGGGCTTGCGCCTAAGGATGGGCAGCGTGTGGCGATCATGACTCCGCCCTCCCAGGCCCAGACCCGGGTGACCCTGACGCTGCCAGTTCTGATGAGCGCCCGTTTTACGGCGCTGCATGTGCGCGGAGAGGAAAAGCTCAGAACCCTGGCCAGGGCAACGGTTGACCCAGGCAACTGGGAGGCTATGCCCATTCGTGCTTTGCTCAGGCCTGGCCTGAACATCTATTGGAGCCGTTAACCGGCCTGCTTGGAGGAATGTTATGTCACAGGTTTCCACAGAGCACCAGGAGCAGATTCGTGAGGTCCTGCAAGCAAGCCCCCTGATGCCGGTTATTACCATTCAGGATCCCGACCATGCGCTGCCATTGTGTCGGGCATTGGTGGAAGGCGGCGTTCGTGTGCTGGAGATTACCTTGCGTACCGAACATGGGCTGGAGGCTATTCGGTCAGTTCGGGCAGCACTGCCTGAAGCGATCGTGGGAGCAGGGACAGTGACGAGCCGGTGGCAATACCGGCAGGTGGAGTCGGCTGGGGCCCAGTTTGCTATCACACCGGGCGTCACCGAAGATATCCTGGATTTTGCCATGACTGCCAACGTGCCGTTATTGCCTGGTGTCGCCACGGCGTCGGACCTGATGCTGGCGTACAGTCGGGGGTATCGATACTTCAAGTTTTTCCCGGCGGAAGTGGCGGGCGGCACCCGTGCGCTTAGGGCGCTGAAAGGGCCGTTTCCAGACGTAATGTTCTGCCCGACCGGCGGCATCACACAGGACACCGCTTCGGGGTATCTTCAGGAGTCGAACGTCCTTACGGTCGGCGGCTCCTGGTTGACGCCTGCCGAGTCAGTGGTCCGGCAGGACTGGTCAGCCATTACGGAAATTGCCAGGACCAGCCTCCAGGCCCTGGCCAAGGCCTGAGGGGTTAGCGGATATCGGCTCCGACCCGGACAATCTTCATGCTGTTGGTGCCACCCTGGGCATTGGCGTAGTCGCCTTTGGTCAGGATGATCAGGTCACCGTCCTGTACAATGCCCTGATCCTTCAGCTTGCTGACCGCCATGTTATTAACCTGGTCATTGGCTAAGGCAGCGGAATCAAAGGGGACGGACTGAACGCCCCGGTACAGCACCACGCGGTGTTGGGTCGTGTGATTCCGCGACAGGGCAAAGATCGGCAGGCTGGACTTGATACGGGACATCAGCCGGGGCGTGGCCCCGCTTTCGGTCAGACAGATGATCGCCGAAACACCTTGCAGGTGATTGGCGGCGTACATCGCGGACAGTGCGATGGCTTCATCCACTTGCACCATGTCCTGGTGGATGCGGTGCTTGGACTGGTGCATGGAGGGGTGGCGCTCGGCGCCGATACAGATGCGCACCATGGCTTCCACGGCTTCTTGTGGGTAATCGCCCACGGCGGTTTCCGCCGAGAGCATAACCGCATCGGTGTAGTCCATGACCGCATTGGCAACATCCGAGACTTCCGCCCGGGTTGGCATCGGGTTGGTGATCATTGACTCCATCATCTGGGTGGCGGTGATTACCGCACGGTTCAGCACCCGTGCCCGGGAAATAATGTGCTTCTGGACCGCCACGAGCTCGGCATCGCCAATTTCCACGGCCAGGTCACCACGGGCGACCATCACCGCATCGGACGCGCTGATCACGGCGTCCAGCGCGTCGGTGTCATGAGCCAGTTCGGCGCGCTCGATTTTGGCGACCAGGCCGGCCTCGGAGCCCGCCTCCCTGAGCAGTTGGCGGGCGGTATGCATGTCGTCCGCGGTGCGTACGAACGACACCGCCACGTAGTCGGCGCCCAGACGTGCCGCGGTTACAATGTCCTGCTTGTCTTTCTCGGTAAGGGCGTCGGCCGAAAGGCCCCCGCCGCGCTTGTTCAGACCCTTGTTGTTGGAGAGTGGGCCGCCAATGAGGACCCGCGAGGTGATGCTGTGTTCACCCACCTCGGTCACTTCCATTTCAATCCGGCCGTCGTCCAGTACCAGTACGTCTCCGGGGGTGACATCATTGATCAGGTCTTCGTAATCAATGCCCACGGTTTGTTCGGTGCCGGCTTCCTTGTCCATGGCGGCATCAAGGGTGAAGGTCTGGCCGGGGGTTAACGTGATTTTGTTGTTTGCAAACCGGGCAATGCGCAGCTTGGGCCCCTGCAGATCCGCCAACAGGGCCACAAACCGGCCCTGGCTGGCTGCCGTTTCGCGTACTTGTCGGGCCCGCTCCATGTGTTCTTCTGCACTGCCGTGGGAGAAGTTGAGACGGGTTACATCCACTCCGGCGGCTATGATGCCCGCCAACGTTTCGGGGCTGTCAGTGGCGGGGCCGAGAGTGGCAACAATTTTGGTGCGCCTTAACATAACTGTGATCCTTAAAGCTGTCTGGTGATTGAACAACGGCGCCTGAAAGGTGGCGTGAAAGACAGTAAACTGAGTTTTAGTGTAGCCATGATAACCGGAGAGACTGTATGCACCCCACCGTCCAGCAAGTGACAGACCGGATTATCCACCGGAGCCAGCGCAGCCGCCAGGCCTACCTGGACAGGATGGACGCGCTGGGGCGCCAGGAACCTCTCCGTGGCACGCTCTCCTGCGGGAATCTGGCTCATGGTTTTGCCGCCTGCCAGCAAGGCGACAAAGATACCCTCAAGCTTATGAACCGGGCCAATGTGGCCATGGTCTCGGCCTACAACGACATGCTGTCGGCCCATCAACCTTACCATCGTTTTCCGGATGTCATCCGGGAGGCGGCTCATGGCATGGGGTCGGTTGCCCAGTTCGCCGGTGGTACCCCGGCCATGTGTGATGGCGTAACCCAGGGCCAGCCGGGCATGGAGTTGAGTCTTTTTTCCCGGGATACCATCGCCATGAGTACGGCCATCGCTCTCAGTCACAATATGTTTGATGCCGTCATGTTATTGGGCATTTGTGACAAAATTGTGCCGGGCCTGCTGATTGGTGCCCTGAGCTTCGGGCATCTGCCGGCCATCCTGGTACCGGGTGGGCCTATGCCGTCGGGGATTCCCAACAAGGAAAAGCAGCGCATTCGCCAGCTTTATGCGGAAGGGAAGATCGGCCGAGATGAGCTGCTGGAAGCTGAAAGCAAATCCTACCACAGCCCCGGCACCTGCACTTTCTACGGCACCGCAAACAGTAACCAGATGCTCGTGGAGGTGATGGGGCTGCAGCTGCCTGGCGCGGCGTTTATCCACCCTGACACCCCCCTGCGGGATGCCCTGACCGGTGCCGCCACCGAGCAGGTAATCCGCTTGTCCCGTCCCCATGGCGGCAAGCTGGGGCTGGGTCATATGGTGGATGAAAAATCCATTGTTAATGCCCTGGTGGCTCTGCTGGTCACCGGCGGCTCCACCAACCACACCATGCACTGGATTGCCATTGCCCGTGCGGCCGGAATTATCATCAACTGGGACGATTACGCCGAACTGTCCGCGGTGGTGCCGGCCATGACCCGGATCTACCCCAATGGCGACGAGGATGTGAATGCGTTTCACGAAGCGGGCGGTACCGGCTATCTGATTCGCGAGTTGCTTGAGGGCGGTTTCCTGCATGAGGACGTAAACACCGTGGCGGGATTTGGTCTGGACCGTTATACCCGCATGCCTGAATTGCAGGGAGAGCGGCTTGGCTGGGAGCCGGCGGTGACTGCATCCAGCAATCCGGACGTTCTCCGTCCGGCTGCGGAACCCTTTGCCTGGGGTGGGGGGTTAACGGTGTTGCAGGGTAACCTGGGGCGTGGGGTGATAAAGACGTCCGCCGTGGCGCCGGAGCACCAGCGGGTACAAGCGCCCGCTGTGGTATTCAGTGACCAGAACCAGTTAAAGGTGGCCTTCGAAGCCGGCGAGCTGGATAGGGACTGTGTCGTGATTGTGCGGTTTCAGGGGCCAGCAGCCAACGGTATGCCGGAACTCCACAAGCTGACCCCCTATCTTGGTGTGCTTCAGGACCGGGGGTACCAGGTTGCGCTGGTAACCGATGGCCGGATGTCCGGTGCTTCCGGTAAGGTTCCGGCGGCTATCCACATTTATCCGGAGGCCCTGAAGGGTGGCCCCCTTGCCAGGCTATGGGACGGCGATCGGGTGACTGTGGATGCGGTCAATGGCCGGTTGTCCGTGGATCTGTCCGATGAGGAGCTGGCGGCCCGCGAGCCGGCCAGGGAAGACGTTAGCGGCAACCACGCCGGCTTCGGCCGGGAGCTGTTTGGGTGGTTTCGCAAGGGCGCCAGTCATCCGGAAGAGGGTGCCACATTTTTCTGGAATCACGATAGCTGAAACTATGCAGGATGGGTTGGCGGAATTGTCATTTGAAGAGCTGGTAAGGCAGGTGCGTGCCTGTCAGATATGCGCGGACGTATTGCCTTTGGGCCCAAGGCCGGTGATTCAATTAAGTGAATGCTCGAAAATCCTGGTGGTGGGCCAGGCGCCAGGGCGGCGGGTGCATGAGACCGGCCTGCCATTCAACGACCCGAGTGGCGATCGTCTGCGGGACTGGATGGGCATAACCCGGGATACCTTCTACGATGAGCAGAAGTTGGCCATTCTGCCCATGGGGTTCTGTTATCCCGGCACGGGTAAGTCCGGGGATCTGCCGCCTCGTCCCGAGTGCGCGCCAGCCTGGCGTGAGGCGTTGCTGGCGCGACTCAAGGAGATAGAGCTGACGCTGGTCATCGGTCAGTACGCTCAGGCCTGGCATTTACCGGATGCCGGCAGGAAGTTAACGGACAATGTTCGCCAGTGGCGCCAGTACTGGCCAACATTGGTACCCATGCCGCACCCGAGCCCCCGCAACAATCTGTGGTTACGCAGAAACCCGTGGTTTGAGCAGGAACTGGTGCCCGCGTTGCGTGAGCGCGTGGCCGAAGTGCTTGGCTGAATTGAAGCAGGCTACTGAAAAAAAAGGCACCCTTTCGGGTGCCTTTTTTGTATTGCCGTCGGTTGCCTAGAGCGTGAGTGGCTTGCCGGCCTCCCGGCGCCGTTGCTCCCATTCTTCACGGGTCTGTGCGGCCTCGTCGCCCGGCATGGAGTAAATAATATCGAAGTAATCCGCGGCGTACTCGTCATCCACAATGGTGTTACGCGGCTTGATCTTGACCACGTGTACGGTCTGGACGTTCTGGTGATCAAACTCACGCCAGTATTGCTCGTCCTTCAGGAGTGAGTAGTGATGCCCCTCCAGTTCCCGGATAACGGCGCGGGTGTTGGTGGTGCCTGCTCGCTCCACCGCATCCTTGTACTGGTACAGGATGCTGTAGGCGGAAGCCGCGGAGGAAGACGGACGCATGGAGTACCGCTGGGAAAAGGCTTCAACAAATTCCTTGCCGCGAGGGTAGTCTTTCTCGTACGGAAGGTTCCAGACCCAGGGCGCGCCGCCAATAATGCCTTCCATAACGGTGGGGCCAACCTGCGCTGCCATGCCCAGGGTCAGGTTAGGTACGACCACCTGCATGCGTTTGGTCAGGCCCATGTCGTAGGCCACGTCCAGAGCGCGAACCATGTCATCGCCAAACAGCACCAGCATCAGGACTTTGGCATTGCTCTGCTCTGCCTCTTCCAGGGCCCGGCGGAAATCGGTAATCAGGGCACGTGGGAAGGGAGTTTTTACGCCCTTGTGCTTTTCGGTGTCCTGAGTCTCCGAGAAGCGGCGAACCGACTCCTCGACGGACCAGCCCCAGGTATAGTCAGCGGTAACGTAAAAATATTCTTCGTTGGCGTGATTTTCCTTCAGATAGCGACTGAGCGCCTTTGCTGTCATCCAGGCGTTATAGGGCTCCCGGAACATGTGTGAATGACCTTCGCTCCCGGTTGTGGCATTGGAGTAGGTCAGGGTGCCGAAGTAGATGCGGTTGCGAGCACGGGCGGCTTTCCCGGACGAGATGGCAACGGCACTGGATACGCCACCGAACACCATGCTGGCACCGTAACGGTCAATCAGTTCGGCGGTATTGCGGGCGCCGCGATCCGGCTCGCCCCGGCTGTTACGGATGACCAGCTCGACCTCCCGGCCCAGAATGCCACCGGCTTTGTTGATTTCATCGACGGCGAGGAATGCCCCCAGTCGTTGTTGCAGCCCTTGTTCCTTATAACGGCCCGTTTGTGGGTAGTTCAGCCCGATCTTGAGTGTTTCCGCGGACACAGTGGTAAAGCTCAGCAATAGCAGGCATGCCGAGAGCAGGAATCTCCTGAAAGTCATGACGGTTGGCCTCCGATGTCATTAAAACCGCTAAAGCGGGCTCTTATTATTATTTACCCGGGTAGCCCGTTAGTTTCCGCCGAAGGGTAGCATGCAACAATGGGACTAAAGTGTGAGAGATGTCAGGAATTTGCATGTTGTTGATGCAGGTCAGCGGCGGGTCAGTGCTGGGATGGGGCAGAACTAATTTAATGGGGGTGTGCGCTCTCCTGGTGCGCCGTAGTTAGCGGGCTACCCTTTATGCACCATAATGTGGCGATTGCGGTGGCGGTTGGCAGGGATGTTTCAGCTGAAAGGCTTGTTGTTGAGCCTTTTTGGCCTAGTGCACCGTTTCGGGCCCGATCTTTGCTCAGGCCATTGTGTTTAATGGATGAGTGCGTGCTTTCGATGTACTCCGGTGGACATGCCAGGAGAGAATAATGGCCCTGAAAAGTGACCTGATGAACCTGACCGATAAAGAACGCCGCTGGCTGCCCTGGTGGGGGGGAACCGGCAAGTTGGCCATGGGGTGGTCCTGTTATCTCAACCGGGGAATGTATGCCACCAATGAACAGATTTTTGAGAATCTGGCCCGGACCCGTCGGGATGCACTGATCAGTTGGGCTGAGCATAAGTGGTCTTTCCTGGAAGCGCTGGGGGGCAAGCTGAACGAAGTGTCCCTGGAAACGGCCGCAATGGAAGTCGAGCGCAGTAGCCGGCGCCTGAGAGAAATTTCCGAGCTGTTCCTGGTATCGGCGGAAGGCGAGGTGTTGGCGTCTTCGGAAACAGCACGGGTCGGGAAGTCAGACCTGCCGGCAGCTGCCGTGCGCAAAGGAACCAGCGAACGGTTCCTGCATGGCCCCTATCGGGACCCGGTCACGCTTTCGCTGGGTAAAACCACCAGCCGCTTTCACGATGCCGTCACCCTGATGTTTTACGAGCCGGTCACTCTCGATGGGGGTGTCCAGGCGGCCATCTGTGCCCGTATTCCCAACGACGTGATGAGCGACCTCATCCAGCGCGAGGCCGGCCACGTGTTCGAGGAGTCCGGTGATAACTACCTGTTCATGATCGAAAGCCGGTTCGATCCTTCGATTCAGACCGGCATCGCGCTCTCGCGCTCGCGTTTTGAAGATTCAACGTTCAGCCACGGTGACAACCTCAAGCAAGGCATTGATACCGGGTTCGGGACGGTGGGCGTGCGCGATCACACCGAATTTGAGATCCGGTTTACCGATCCGGCTACCGGCCAGTTGCACCCGGGTGTGCGTGAAACCATCGCCAAGGGTGAAAACCTGTACGTGAAGTATCCGGGCTACTCTGACTACCGCCGCATTCCGGTCATTGGCAAGGGGCTGACCTTTCGCATGCCTGGCTCGCCGGACCTCTGGGGCATGATGTGTGAGGGGGATCTGGAGGAGGTTTATCGTCGCAGGTCCATCAGTTGGCGTTTGTCCAGCCGGTTGACGATGTTGGCCGGCATGCTCTGGCTCATCAACGTGGGCCTGGCGCTCAGTAGTGTGCCTATCTGGGCGGAAGCCGCCATTAACGGCCTTGCCATTATGGCCATGGTCTGGTTTTTCCGGGCCACCGGTGTGAAGCCAATCTCCAACGAGTTGGGGCAAATGGCCGACATTATCCGTGATATTGCAGAAGGTGGCGGTAACCTCAGTCAGCGCATTGATCTGGCCAATACCCGCCGGGACGAAAGTGGCGATCTGGCCCGTTGGATCAACAGTTTCATTGATAGCCTGGATGGCATGGTCGGTAAGGTGTTGTCCCTGGCCAACGACTCCGGCCAGACCAGTGAGCAGATGATGAAGCACAATCTGCTGGCCTATGATCGGGTACACGCGGTACTGAGCCACATTGATGACATGGTGGCCGGCGCCCAGGCGCAGGAACGGGAGATTGGCAATGCCTCCACCACCGCCCAGGAAATGCGTGCGGGTATGGAAGATGTGGTGGAAAAGGCCCGCCTGCAGTTTGCCCGCCTCAGTGACGAGGCCCGTAGCATTCGGGATGTAATCAACCGTTCCGCCGAAGGCATCCGGACCGCCAATGAGCGGACCGGGGAAATCAGTAAGACCGCCTCGGTGATTAACGACATTGCCGCACAAACCAACCTGCTGGCCCTCAATGCGGCTATCGAGGCCGCCCGGGCCGGGGAGTCCGGGCGGGGCTTCGCCGTGGTCGCCGATGAGGTGCGCCAGCTGGCCACCCGTACTGCCCAAGCCACCAATGAAATTGGCGACCGGCTGGAAGGTGTGCGCGAAGAAACCCAGCGGGCAGTTGTGATCATGGAAGAGGGCATGTCGGAAATGGAAGAGCGCCTGCAGAACGCTGAAATGGCGGCAGGCGACAACGAAGACCTGCACCACATGGTGGAAAAACTGTTCCGCGCCATCGCCAGCATTGAAAAGACCAACCGTGACCAGAGCCAACAGACCGATGGCGTGGCTGACAGCGCAGCGTCCATGCGGGATGTGGTTGAGCAGCTGGTGGATAGTGCCGAGCGTAGCCGGAGCGCGTCAACCAAACTGCAGCGCCTGACCGGTCAGTTCGAAGTATCGGAGGAGGTGGCCTGAGATCAGGCGCCTCAGGCGCTGGTATGAACTTTGGGGCTGAACAGGTTATAGCGGTTGCGACCGTCCCGCTTGGAGCGATACATAGCCACATCGGCACCGTTAATCAGTTCACCCACCGTTTTCCCATCTTCAGGATACAGGCTTATGCCCAGGCTGGAGCCCACGTTAAGGGTGTGCCCCTGTACCTCGTAGGGCTGGCTTCCGGCACCAATCAGCCGATCTGCCACGGCAAGCACGTGTTCAATGTTGGCCATCTCGGGAAGTAGCACGATGAACTCGTCGCCCCCGAGCCTGGCCAGTGTATCGTCTTCCCGCAAGCAGCCGCGTACCCGGTTGGTGAACTGCAGCAGCAGTTCATCGCCAACAGAGTGGCCCAGCGAATCGTTTACATTCTTGAATTCGTCCAGGTCGATAAAGATCACGGCCAGCAAAAGGCCCGTGCGATGGGCATGGCGAATGGCGTGGTCCAGACGGTCTTCCAGCAACCGGCGGTTGGGAACGCCGGTCAGGGCATCGTAATAGGCCAGCTGTCGGATCTGTTCCTCGTTGTGGCGATCCTGGGTGATGTCGGTGAACAGGGCAGCATAGTGGGTGACCCTGTTGTTGTCGTCGGTGATGGCGGTGATGGTCAGAAGCTCCAGGTAGAGCTCGCCGTTTTTTCGCCGGTTCCAGATTTCACCGCGCCAGTAGCCATGGTTCGTGAGCGATTGCCACATGCGCTGATAGAACTGGGCGTCGTGTCGACCGGATGACAGTATTTGTGGTGTCCGGCCGATCACTTCTTCCCGGGTATATCCGGTCAGTTGCGTAAAAGCCGGGTTCACAAACTCGATCCGGACGTTTTCGTCGGTAATGACAATGCCCTCGAACGAGGACTCGATGACTCTTTCTGCCAGTTGCAGGCTGTGACGGGATTTGCTCAGTGCCTCGTCCCGTTGCTCCAGCGCCTGGCGCAGATCATCGACATACAGCTGCTCGGCGCCTGCCAGCATGTCGCTATAGCCGATCAGGCCTGTGACCTCGCCTTCCTTGTTGACTACCGCCAAGTGTCGGATGTGATGGTCAATCAACAGATCCCGGGCGTGAATCAGCGGGTCGTCTTCGCTGACGGTTAGCAGTGGGCGGGTGGCAAGATCGCGGACCAGGGTGTTGCTGGTATGGCGGGCAATAAACCGAACCATGTCCCGCTCGGTGAGAATCCCCAGCTCACCATCACAGTCAACCACGGTGGCGTCGGCATGTTGTTGGTGCATGCGCATTGCCACCTCTGCCAGCGACAATTCGCCCTCAACAAGCAGTGGCGGTCGTGGTACCGCAGCACGCACCTCGCGCAGGCGTAGATAGGGTTCCAGGCCCTGGTTCAGTGCCAGATCGGTTTGTGACAGGATACCGATGGGTTTGCCGTCTTCACCCGTCACCAGAAAATGCCGCTTGCCGGTAGCGCGTAATTTCATGGCGGCTTCACCGACATCGGTATTGCCCGGCAAGGTAAGTACAGGGGAGCTCATGACTTTGCTGACCGGCTTGTTGAACTCTTCCGAATCAGCAAAATTGATCGTCAGCGCATCGTGCTCTGTCCAGATGCCAATGACATCCTCGCCCTCTGTGATCAGAATTGAACTGACAGAGGTCTCCGACATTCGCGCGGCGGCTTCGGCAACGCAGGTGTCCGGGCTACAGGTCAGTAGCAGTCCACCGTGCATGATGCGTGAGATCGGGAGCGGTTGCCCCATGGAGGCTCCTGTAATTATTGGTCTTGTGGCTGTGGATAGTGAAACGATTCTATCAACTGACGTCTTCCGATGCCTCTACTAAATGCTGCCTGAAATCTAAAAATTAGCAGAGTTAGCGGGCGCGTCCCATTATAACGAATGTGATTTTGACAGGCGTCAAGCAGCATTGCAGCATACCAACTATGTTGTGATTTCACGAACAAAGGTGGGAGACGTAATGACTGACCGTAAGTCCGAATTGGAGACTTTAAAGGCAGAACTTGAGGCAAGGCTGAATCGCTACCATGCGCATCAGCACCGGGAAGGCGGACCGCTGGAAAAGGATTTTGAGGAACAGGCGTCCCAGACGCAGAACGATGAAGTGGTTGATTCGCTGGAAAACGAAGCCCGGGATGAGCTGGCCCAGGTCGTTCATGCCCTGAACCGGATAGAGAGCGGTGAAGGCGACGAGTGTGAGCAATGTGGTGAGACCATTGATCCGCGGCGCTTGCAGGTGCTGCCGTATACCACCGTCTGTGTGAATTGCGCCGCCGACTGATCCCCGCCCTTTTATCGGACCCGCCATGAGTGAGCCGCAGACAACGGAGGGTCAGTGTCGAGGATCGTTGTGGTAACCCTGGTCAGTTACGCACTGGTTGGGGCGGCGTTCAGCCTGTGACGCCCAGTTAGTCCTCCGGTGCCGCCAGGTTCAGCCATTGCTGGGACAGCCAGTAGTAGCTGCCGTTACCGGCAGGGTGGGTGCAGTTGTAACGGAAACGGCGGCTGCTGATGGCATCCGGTGCCTGTACCGAAACCTGTTGTCCCTCCACATCAATGTCGATTCGGCCGAAACCGGACGCGAAACAGGTCAGGCGTTGACGGGACAGCTCATCACCGAGTGCAAAGGTAAGCGTTGGCGGGTTAGAGTCAATAACGCCGTCTGGCAATTCGTCGGCCGGCACCGGGAACGCCTTGCTTTTCAGTTTGTCCCGGAGGTTCTTGATCTGACCGTAGGCATCCGCCATCGGGAAGCGCGGCAGCCGGGTTCCGTGGGAGTAGGGGCCTATCGCGCCTGAGTGCTGGCCAAAGCCGAGCCAGTCACGGTCCGCCAGTTTTTGCTCAAGCGCCTGGTCAAATTCGCCGTAAGGATAGGCGAACATGGGCACGGCTTGGTTCAGCTTCCGGTTGAGGGCGCTCTGGGCCTGATCCAGGCTTTGCGTCACCCTCTGTTTCCAGTGTTCCTGGCTCTCGTCCGGTTTTCTTGCCAGGTGTCCATGATCCGCGCTGTGATTGGCAATGGTCGCCAATCCGGTGTCCTTGAGTTTGGCCAGTTGCTGCCAGGTCATGTAACCATGGCTGCCCACTGCCTCGGTATTGACGAATATGGTGTAAGGCAGCGAAAGCTCGGCCAGCAGCGGGGCGGCCGTGTGATAGACCGATTCGTAGGCATCATCAAAGGTAATCGCCACCTGATTGCTCTCGGGTCCTTCCCCCTTCAGTGCGGCGCGGGTTGCAGGCAGCAACGGTGCGACTTCCAGACCCAATTGGTCAACCAGCTTCAGTTGCTTCCGAAACAGCGAAGGAGAGGTACTGGTGGAACGGGGAGTACTGTCATCAACGTGATGGTATTGTAGTACCACCAGGTCTGCCTGAAGTGGCGTGGCTGTTAAGCAAAGCGTGGCGGCTGCCGATAATGCGGTGATTTTCAGAAATGATTTCATGCTACGTAATCCTGTCTTTGGGCGTCACGCGTAATGGGCTTTCAGGACGGAAAAGGCCTCGTTGAGTTTCTGCACCTCTTCCGTGCTGCCACCCCGGTCCGGGTGTGCGCGCATGACCTGCCGTCGGAATCCTTGTTTGACCTGGGCAAAGCTGGCGGGCAGTGCATCAAACCCCAGGGTTTCTGCTGCCTCGGTGGCCACACTGACCTCGGGCCGAGCGGGCGGCATGCCGGCCCAGAAGTTGTCCATCATGCCCTGGATATCGCCGTTCGACATGAAGTACTGGGACAGGTCCAGGTAGAAGGCTCGGAGCTTGTCCTCCTCGCCCGGCAGGGTCTGACCAACGGAGTCTTTCTGGGGCAATATGCTGATCTGCAGGGGGGAAATAACCAGGGCTTCACCGTCGGCGGCCAACTGGTCCCGCAGCCGGTAGAGAGTATGGAACAGCAGGAAATGCACCGGGTAGAGCTTGTCGGGCTCCATGAAATTAACCGGGCCGATTAACTGCCAACGGTCGCCCTGCAGGGCTTTGATCAGTGCCAGTTCACTGAGCCCGAGTGGGCCGTGAGCCCGGAGTTCGTGCTCTGCGGCAACCAGGAGGTGTTGTACCTGTTGCTCAAGCCAGCTCTCTTGGGACGAGTCGGAGTGATTTTCCGGCGAATGTGTGGGTTCTGACGGTGAATGTGACATCCGCTCATGGTATGTCAGCCGGCACCTGCTTGAAAGTCCCCGTATCCGCACAAAGACCTATCTCCTGTCACTGAGCCTCTAGCGTGCGTATAATTGCGCCCCTTAAATCCTCAAGTGTGCAGGAGCGGATTTCCAGCGATGACAGCCCAAGCCCAACAGACCCCGGTTTCCGAACAAGAGCGCCGTCAGAAACTGGAGCTGAACAAACTACAGAAACGTCTGCGCCGCGAAGTAGGTCAGGCGATTGCCGATTTTTCCATGATCGAGGCGGGTGACAAGGTGATGTGCTGCCTGTCGGGTGGCAAGGATTCCTATGCCATGCTCGATATTCTGCTGAATCTCCAGAAAAGCGCTCCGGTGGATTTTGAAGTGATTGCGGTGAACCTGGACCAGAAACAGCCCGGTTTCCCCGAGCACATCCTGCCGGACTACCTGGCTACCATGGGCATCGAATATCACATCATCGAAAAAGACACCTACAGCATCGTGAAGGAAAAGGTGCCGGAAGGAAAAACCACCTGCGGTCTGTGTTCGCGTCTGCGCCGCGGCATCCTGTACAACTTTGCCGAGGAGCATGGGGTGACCAAAATCGCCCTGGGCCACCACCGGGACGACCTGTTGGAGACCCTGTTCCTGAACATGTTCTACGGTGGCAAGCTCAAATCCATGCCGCCGGTACTGCACAGTGACGATGGCCGCAATACGGTGATTCGCCCCCTGGCCTATGCCCGGGAGAAGGACATTGCCCGCTATGCCACACTCCGGGAATACCCGATCATTCCGTGTAACCTGTGTGGCTCTCAGGAAAACCTGCAGCGCCAAGTGATCAAGGACATGTTCCAGACCTGGGACAAACAGCACCCCGGGCGCCTGGAAACCATGTTCCGGGCATTGTGCAACGTTGAGCCTTCACATCTGGCCGATCCGGACCTGTATGATTTCAAGGAAGGCAAGCGACTGGGTGGTAAACGCCAGGCGGTCGTCCAGTCGGCGGAGCCGGAACCTAACTTCGAGCGGCTGGACGTGCTGAATATCTGAGCCTTCAGTGGGTAAGGAACGCCTGCAGCGGTAGGGTCCAGAGTCCGAACAGGATCAACAGGATGCCGCTGAGCTTGCGAAAGCCCTGGTTGCTCTTCAGCCCACGGATCCAGCCTGCGGCATAACCGGTCGCCAGCATGGAGGGCAGGGTGCCCAGGCCGAAGAACACCATGGTCAGGGCGGCCGAGGGTACCGTGGGCTGCAAGGCCGCCCAGCCCAGCGTACTGTACACGAGGCCGCAGGGCAGCCAGCCCCATAGGGCACCGAGCCCCAGCGCTTGCCCCAGGTGATTGACCGGCAACAACCGTTTGGTCAGCGGGGAGATCCGACGCCATACCGGTGTGCCTACTTTTTCCACAAAACGAATGCCCTGCCACCACTGCCCCATGGACAGTCCCATGAAGATCAGCAGCAGGCCCGCCAGGGTCATCAACAGCAGCCCCACGGTCTGGGATTGCCGGGCTGCACTGGTGCTGATCAGTGCCACCAGCGTGGCGATCAGTGCGTAACTGCCAATGCGGCCCAGGTTGAATGCCAACAGCAGTATTGTCTGACGCACCCGAAAGCCCTTGCCCACCGGTAGGGCCATGGACAGTGACGCGCTGATACCACCGCACATACCCAAGCAGTGGGTGCTGCCCAGTAGGCCTATGAGGAACGCGCTGGAGTAGCTGAGGTACAGCTCTGGTTGCATGCCGGTGTCAGCTCTTGGGCTCGGACTGGGAGTCGTCGGCTTCGGGTCTGGCTTCCGAGCTGGCGGTTTCCTTTTTCTCGGTCTTGGCTTCGTCCGGAATCATGTCTTTGTCGTCGTCATAGAGAATCCGGTGGGCGGGGCCATCAAGGTCATCGTACTGGCCGTTCTTGACGGCCCAGGAAAACAGGAGGAGCCCCAGTGCCACCAGAATCAGCATCAGGGGGACCAGGATCAGGACGATTTTCACGCAACACTCCTCTTGAGCTGGGTGAGTTGAGGTTCAGAGACCACAGCGGATACGGTATCAGGCCGTGCTGGCGGAGCCAACGGCAGGTGTTACGGGTAGCTCCCTGCCGGGCACCCGGCTGAGCCTGAGTGCATTCAACACAACAATCAGTGAGCTGGCGGACATGCCAATCGCGGCAAGCCAGGGCGACACCAGACCCGCTGCCGCCAGAGGCAGGGCGCAGAGGTTGTAAGCGAATGCCCACACCATATTCTGGCGGATAATTCGGCGGGTCTGCTGGCTGGTTTTCAGTGCCTCGACCAGTTGATACAGCTGGCCGTTAAGTAGCACAGCATCGGCTTTTAACTGGGTGAGGTCTGCGGCTGTGCCCATGGCCACCGAAATGCCGGCGCCGGCCATTGACGGCAGGTCATTCAGGCCGTCGCCAACCATCATCACCTGATGACCGTTTGAGCGTAGTTCCTCAAGAACGCCCAGTTTCTCCTCGGGGGAGGCCTCACCGATGGCCCGGTCAATGCCCAGTTCCCCTGCCACATGTTGCACATGCCCTGAACGGTCGCCGCTGAGCAGGATCGTCTGGATGCCGGCCTGTTGCAGTGCCTGGACTGCGTTCAGCGCATCGTCACGAATTCGATCGTCCAGTTGGAAACTGGCCAGCCATTGCTGATCAGTAGCCAGCCAGATCTGCATGCCGCTGGTCGGCTGGCTGTCAGGAGCCGCTGCGGTGGTGTGGCTGGCTACAAAGGATTGGTGACCAATGAACACCGGCTGACCCTGGTATTTCCCGGAAAGGCCTCCACCAAGGTGATTGGTCACGTCAGTGATCGAGACCGACGAGTAATCATGAAACACCTTGGCAATTGGGTGTTCGGAATGTTTTTCCAGGCCTGCTGCGATCTTCTGGCAGGTTTCGGCATCAAGTTCACCGACGGTGTGACTGCCTGTGAGGCTCAGCTCACCACGGGTCAGGGTGCCGGTTTTATCAAACACTACCGTGTCGATGGTGTTCATCGATTCGAGAGTGTGCCCCCGGGTGGGCAGAAAGCCGAGCTTTCTCAAACGCACGGTAGCGGAAGTGATGGCCGTGGGCGTTGCCAGCGACAGGGCGCAGGGGCAGGTCACAACCAATACCGAAAGGGTAATATCAAAGGCGTTATGGGCTCCGGCCAGCCACCAGCCAATCCAGACCACGGGGGCAAGAATCAGGACCCGGCCCACGAATTTGCCGGCAATCCGGTCGGCCATGCGCGCGACCGGAGGCTTTTCCGCCTGCACCCGGTCCAGTACCCGGAGAATACCGGATAGGCGGGTCTGGGCTCCGGCGCGGACGACCCGCACTTGCAGAGGGTTCTCGCCATTTACGCTGCCGGCGTGCACGGTATCGCCCGGTCCCCGGGACTCGGGTAGGTACTCTCCGGTGAGGGCGGCCTCGTTGAGGGTGGATTCTCCGGAAACGATTTCGCCATCCACCGGCAGAGTTTCACCAGGGCGTACACGGATTACGTCGCCGGCTTTTACCTCGTGAATGGGGACGATGTCGGCCTCACCCTCACGAATCAATGCGGCCACCGAGGGCTGGAAGCCAGCCAGCGCGTTGCCGGTCAGTCCGGCCCGGTAGCGGGCCTGCACTTCGACATAACGACCCAGGAGCAGGAAGAAGGTGAACATACACACCGACTCAAAATAGACTTCTTCGCCACCGAACACCGTGACCCAGGCGCTGGCGCCAAAGGCCAGGCCAATGGCAATGGCTACCGGAACGTCCATGGTCAGATGCCGGGACATCAGGTCGCGCCGGGCGTTGCGGAAAAATGGCCGGGCGCTGTACAGCACCACCGGTGTGGCCACGATCAGGCTGAACCACCGGAAATAGCCAATGAACTCGGCGGAAAGGTCGTTAATCAGCTCAAAATACAGCGGAAACGCAAGCATCATGCTCTGGAACGAGCCAATGCCCGCCACCGCGAGGCGAATCAGCATGGATCGGTGTTCGGCCTTCAGTGCCTGTTCAGCCTCGTCGGCCTGATAAGGGCGAGCGGTGTAGCCCAGTTCGTGTATGGCGATGAGCAGATCACTCAGGCGGGCCTGATCTTTGGCCCAGACCAATCGTGCCCGCTGGGTGGTGTGGTTGACGGTAAAGCTCAACACACCCGGCTGCTGTTTCATGTGGTTTTCAAGTAGCCAGATGCAGGCTGCGCAGGTAATGCCGCCAATGAGAAGCTGTGCTTCTTCGCCGCCCTTGACCGGGGCGACGAACGATTGCTGGACCAGGGGATGGTCCAGCTCCCGCAAGCGTTCGAGTTCCGACCGGGTCAGTTCCCTGGGCGTTACCGCCGGTTCGGTCCGGAAATCATAAAAGCCGGTCAGACCCTCCTGGTGGATGGTCTGGCAAACGGCTTTGCACCCCTGGCAGCAGAAATGCTGCTTTTGTCCGTCCAGCTCAAGGGTGATCGGGGGATCGCCATCCGCTGGCTCCCCGCAGTGAAAGCAGTTCAGGGAAGTCACTCTTTTGCGGTGTCTTGGGCCTTAATGGCAATCGCGTCCCTGGATGGCAAATACAGCTCACCTTTCACCCGCCATTCATTGGTGGGGCCCTTCAGGTCGTAATACCAGCGCCCGTCCAGGTTGCCGTGAATCTGGCCGGAGTATTCACCGTTGGCTAGCTTCTGGAACTGGATGGTGCGGTCTTTATCCGACAGGGTCGGGTGGTAAAGATGCAGCACCAGGTAAGGGAAGTCGGCCGGCCCCTCTTTGGTTTCCAGCGACAGCTCGGCGTCGCGACCACGGAAGTCGAGCATGCCGGCGATTTCCATGTCCTGGGCTCGCTGGTCCCGGGCGATGGCCATGTTGATTGCCCGTCCGTCCTTGGAGTAGCTGTCAGAGACCATGGAATCGTCGATGCTGCTGGCAACGATGATAAAGAAAATGCCATAGATAATGGTTGCAATCGGGGCAATGGTCAGAAACCAGAACCAGGGCTGACGATACCATGGCGCAACGGGTGCGTTTTCACTCATTACTACTCAATCTCTGTTAGTGACTTTGAATCCGGTTAACGTGCCCTTGGACCAACAAACCGGCTTTCAGTTTCCAGAATCAGTGAAGAATCGGTTTGTGATGTGGCAATAAAGCGAATATCGCTGTTGGTGCTCTGGATTGACTCCGGCGGCACATCGACAACGGTCGGCAAAGAGCGATTCTCGCCACTGGCGACCTTGACCGTGGTATCGGTGATAATTCTCATGTCTTTCAGGCCTTCAACAGACAGTACAAAGGTTTGCGGTACCTCTGACATATTCTGAATCTTGATGGTGTAGGAGTTCTCGATTCGGCCTTCACCGTTAAAGCTGTACAGTGCGCCCCGATCACGCAACACGTCCATCTGTGCCGGCACCCGGCTGGCGACGATGAAGATAACCGCGCCAATCATCGCGGTAAGTACCGCACCGTAACCAAAGGTCCTGGGGCGCAACAGCTTGGAGGTTTTGCCCTCCAGCTCGTTTTCGGTGGTATAGCGGATCAGGCCGCGAGGATAGTCCATTTTATCCATCACCTGGTCGCAGGCGTCAATACACAGGGCGCAGCCAATACACTCGTATTGCAGGCCGTCGCGGATATCGATGCCGGTCGGGCAGACCTGTACGCACTGTTCGCAGTCGATGCAATCGCCCAAACCAACCTGAGCGGGGTCGACGCCCTTTTTGCGTTTGCCGCGGGGCTCGCCCCGGTTCGGATCATAGGAGACCACACGGGTATTCGGGTCGAACATGACCGACTGGAATCGGGCGTACGGGCACATGTACAAACAGACCTGCTCGCGCATCCAGCCGGCATTCAGATAGGTGGCGACGGTGAAAAAGCCGACCCAGAAATAGGCCCAGCCGTTGGCGTCCAGAGTGGCGATATCCCCAATCAATTCGCGGATTGGGTAGAAATAACCGACAAATGTCAGGCCAGTCGCCAGAGCTACAAACAGCCATAGTGCATGCTTGATGCCTTTCTTGGTGATTTTCTCGCGGGTGTTGGGGCTCTTGTCGAGCTTCATCCGCTTGTTGCGGCTGCCTTCAACCTTTTCCTCGATCCACATAAAGACAAAGGTCCAGACGGTTTGAGGGCAGGTATAACCACACCAGACACGACCAAACAGTGTGGTAATGAAGAACAGACCAAAGGCGCAGATAATCAGCATGCCCGAAAGCAGGAAGAAGTCTTTCGGGAAGAAGGTCAGCCCAAACAGGTGGAACTCCCGTGCAGGCAGGTCGAAATGAATAAGTGGCTGGCCATCAACCGTCAGCCAGACAAAAAGGAAGTACATGCCCATGAGCACCATGAGGCTGACATTCCGGATTCGCTGGAAGAAGCCTTTGACTTCCTTGACGTAGATTTTTTTACGGCTGGCGTAAAGATCGACAGTTTCTGGCTGTTTCTTTTTATTGGAAGGATCGGACGACGGGTCAACTTGCTTGACCGGTATCTCGTTGCTCATGGGTACCTCCCGGAGAGTGGTAATGCTGGGAGCGGGCCTTCTTGGCAGGTCTGCTTGATCCCCTCAAGCCTGTACCCGCCATGGGGCAGATACAGGGTTGAGAAGACCAGGCCGGGATTGCCCCGGCCAGGTCCAATTCAGTCTTGTGACAGGCTGTATACGTAAGCCGATACAATCTGAATCTGATCGTCGGAAAGACGACCCTCCTGTGCCGGCATCTGGTTCTGGCGACCGTTCATGACGGTTTCCTTGATCCACTCGTAGGTGGAACCATACAGCCACACGTTGTCGGTCAGGTTTGGAGCGCCCATGGCCTGGTTGCCTTTGGCGTTCGGACCGTGACAGGCGGAACATGCCTGGGCGAATACCTGGGCACCCGCTTCAGCAGCTTCGGCGTCTTTTTCACGACCGCTGAAGCTCAGGACATAGTTCACTACCTGGTTGACCTGTTCATTGGTCATGCTCGGCATAACACCCTTGGCAGGCATGTTGCCCATACGACCCTGAGTGATGGTCGTGTGGATCTGCTCCGGTGAGCCGCCATAGAGCCAATCGTTATCGGTCAGGTTGGGGAAGCCCACCTGGCCGCGTGCTGCGGTGCCGTGGCACACGGAGCAGTTGTTGGCGAACAGGCGCTGACCAATTTTCATGGCGTCTTCGTTCTTGGCCAGTTCAGGGATGGGCGTTTTGCCAAACTGCGCGTAGATCTCGCCGTACTTGTCTTCCGCGTCAGCCATTTCGGCTTCCCACTGGTTTGCGGACGTCCAGCCCAGCAGACCTTTGTAGTTGCCCAGGCCCGGATACAGAGCCAGGTAACCCAGCGCAAAGATACAAGTTGCCAGGAACAGATAGAACCACCACTTGGGCAGTGGGTTATCGTATTCCTCGATGCCATCGAAAGAATGGCCCATTGTACGATCGGTTTCAGTATCGGTCGTCTGGCTTTTGCGAGTTGCGTAGAGCAGCCACCAGCAGCCGAAAACGGTACCGAGCACGATCACACTGATCCAGATGCTCCAGAAGGTACTCATTGTTTCTTCTCCGTTTTTTCCTGTTCGAGAGTACGCTTTTCCACTTCTTCGTCGTCGAAGGGCAGGTGCGCCGCCTCGTCGTTAGCTTTCTTGCGGTGGGCGCTGTAGGCCCACCAGACGATTCCCAAAAAAACCGCCATTACAAAAAAGGTGTGAATGCCGCGTAACTCATTGATATCCATTGGATCACCGTTTCTCTGAAATCACAGTACCAAGCTGCTGCAGGTACGCGACCAGGGCTTCAATTTCAAACTTACCCCGAATGTCTTCGGAAGCATTCGCGACCTGTTCGTCTGAGTAGGGCACGCCGAGCGTCTGAAGGGTTTTCATGCGCTCATCGATGCTCTCGTGATCCACCTTGTTCTCGAACAGCCAGGGGAATGCTGGCATGTTGGACTCGGGAACCACGCTACGCGGGTTAAACAGGTGCTGGCGCTGCCAGGCATCGGAGTAGCGGCCGCCAACGCGGGCCAGATCCGGACCGGTTCGCTTGGAGCCCCACAGGAACGGACGGTCGTAAACGAACTCGCCCGCAACGGAGTAGTGGCCGTAGCGTTCTGTTTCGGCACGGAACGGACGGATCTGTTGGGTGTGACAAACGTGACAGCCTTCACGGATGTAGATGTCCCGACCTTCCAGTTCCAATGCATTCAGCGGCTCCAGGCCTTCAACGGGCTCGTTGACGCTCTTCTGGAAGAAGAGAGGCACTACCTCGGCCAGGAAGCCACCGCTGATGGTCAGGACAATCAGGACGATCATCAGACCAATGTTCTTTTCGATAAGTTCGTGTTTCTTCATCTGGTCTCTCCCCTTACGCCGCCTGGACAGCTGCGTTGTCCTCTGCGACAGCTTCTTTTTGGCGTATGGTCATATACACGTTGTAAGCCATGAGGAGCATACCTACTACGAAGATGACGCCGCCAAGGAAGCGAACGAAGTAACCCGGATAGGATGCTTCCAGTGCTTCAACAAAGCTGTAGGTCAGGGTGCCGTCTTCGTTGACTGCGCGCCACATCAGGCCTTGCATGATGCCGTTAACCCACATGGAGGCGATATACAGAACAGTACCCACGGTCGCCAGCCAGAAGTGAACGTTGATCCATGAAGTGCTGTACATTTCCTTCAGGCCCCAGAGTTTCGGAACCAGGTGATAAATGGCACCAATGCTGATCATGGCAACCCAGCCCAGGGCACCTGAGTGCACGTGGCCGATGGTCCAGTCAGTGTTGTGGGACAGCGCGTTTACGGTCTTGATGGACATCATCGGACCTTCGAAGGTGGACATGCCGTAGAAAGACAGAGAAACCACCAGGAAGCGCAGGATCGGGTCGGTGCGCAGTTTGTGCCAGGCACCAGACAGGGTCATCATGCCGTTGATCATACCACCCCAGGACGGAGCCAGCAGGATCAGGGACATAACCATGCCCGCGGTTTGTGCCCAGTCAGGCAGTGCGGAGTAGTGCAGGTGGTGACCACCAGCCCATACGTAAGTGGCGATCAGAGCCCAGAAGTGCACGATCGACAGACGATAGGAGTAGACCGGACGCTCAGCCTGCTTGGGTACGAAGTAGTACATCATGCCCAGGAAGCCGGCGGTCAGGAAGAAGCCTACAGCGTTGTGACCGTACCACCACTGCATCATGGCGTCAGTCACGCCGGCGTAGGCCGAGTAGGACTTGAAGGCGCCAGCAGGCAGGGCCATGTTGTTACCGATGTGCAGTACGGCAACGGTGATGATGAAGGCACCGTAGAACCAGTTAGCCACATAGATGTGCGGCGTGCTGCGCTTCATAACGGTTCCGAAGAACACGATGGCGTAGACCACCCAGACAACCGCGATTGCGATGTCGATCGGCCATTCCAGCTCGGCGTATTCCTTGGATGTGGTTATACCCAGCGGCAGGGTGATGGCGGCGGCTACGATGATCGCTTGCCAGCCCCAGAACGTGAAGGATGCCAGGCTCGCAGAGAACAGACGGGCCTGACAGGTCCGCTGAACTACGTAGTACGAAGTGGCAAACAGGGCACTCCCACCAAAGCCGAAGATAACGGCGTTGGTATGCAGCGGCCGCAGACGGCCAAAGTGCAGATGGAGGAAGGACAGGTCGAGGTTGAGGGATGGCCAAACCAGCTGTGCCGCAATCAGCACACCCAGAGCCATGCCAACAATACCCCATACCACTGTCATGATGGCGAACTGTCTCACCACCTTGTAGTTGTATGTCAGGTTTGCGTTTACTGTGCTCATAGCCTTACCAATGGGTTCAGGATGGGGGATTATGCGGGGGCAAGTATGGAGAAACGATTATTTCTTTGCAATGATCAAGATCAAGTAATGACATCCGTCAAATCCGCCCGAATCAACAACCTGGCCAGTAACTTGCAGGCAATTATTAATAAATCCAAGAAGGTGCGAGGCATTGAAGATTTGCTCTCAAATGCGAATGATAGCGGTCCTTCAAAACAGGATGAAAATCTTATGAGTTGGATGACGACGGAAGGCTACGCCAAGGCACCGGATTGTATCATGATTTTGGCCCACGGGGCGGGTGCGCCGATGGATTCGACGTTTATGGAAGCGTTGGCCGACTCCCTGGATCGGGAGGGCATTGCCTGCGTTCGGTTTGAGTTCCCCTACATGATCAAGCGCCGGGCCGACGGCAGGAAACGACCACCGGATCGGGCGCCAGTGTTGCTGGATGCCTTCCGAGAGGCGGTGGCAAAGGTCCGGTCGGAACAGGGGCAGGGATGTAAGCTCCTTGTCGGCGGTAAGTCTATGGGCGGCAGGATGGCCAGCCTCCTGGCCAGTGAAGATATTGGAGGCATCGATGGTGTTGCCTGTTACGGCTACCCGTTTCACCCGCCAGGCAAAATGGATCGATGGCGCATCGACCATTTTGAAACGTTACAATGCCCGCTTCTGGTGATTCAGGGTACCCGTGACCCGTTTGGCAAGCCGGCAGAGATAGCGTCGGTGGGAGCGATTTCCGGGCTCACCAGGCTGATTTGGCTGGAAGGTGGGAATCATGATTTCCAGCCGCTGAAAAAGCAGCCCGAAACACAGGTACAGCTGATTGCGCGCGCTGCTAGTGAAACCCGTCGCTTCGTCGAGGAGTGTCTTCTCGACCGTTGATCCGTTTGCAAGACAGGTGATTGATGCAACAGATAATGCTGGTATGCCGCCCGGGGTTTGAAGCCGAAGCCGGCCAGGAACTGACCGATCAGGCCGCCAACGTTGGCATGTTCGGGTATTTTTTGCCCGGGAAGGATAACGGCCTGGTCCGGTTTGTCATTGGCAGTGGTGAGACGGGTGAGGAACTGATGGCCAGGCTCGCGCTTGAGGAGCTTGTCTTTATCCGGGACTGGTTCGTGGTTTTGGGCGATTGCGCTCTTCCCAGGGAGGATCGCGTCGGGGCGGTGATCGATTTCTTGCGTGACCTGGGTTGGCAGAGCGATAACGCGGCTCGTCTGGAGGTCCGCCTGCCGGAAACCAATTCTGATCGGGATTTGGGCAATTTCGCCCGCAAGTGGGTCTCGCCTCTGTCAAAAGGCCTGCGTGGGGCCTCCTTGCTGCAGGATCAACCCGATGCGCCAGCCCAATTGGAAGTGTTGCTGCTGGATTTCAGCACAGCGGTTATTGGCGTCAGCCTGAAAGGCAACCGCTCGCCTTTTGCCGGTGGTATTCCGCGCTTGCGGCTGCCGGCCTCTGCGCCCAGCCGCTCTGCCCTGAAGCTGGAGGAGGCCTGGAAGGTGTTCATTCCCGAGGACCAGTGGCTGGATTATCTGGGCGGCGGAAAGAAAGCTGCGGACCTGGGTGCTGCCCCGGGAGGATGGACGTGGCAGTTGGTTAAGGAAGGCATGCTGGTGACAGCCGTCGATAACGGCCCCATGAACCCTGAGTTGATGGCATCTGGGCAGGTGGAGCATGTACGGGCCGATGGCTATAGCTGGCGGCCCCGGCGCGGGATTGACTGGATGGTTTGCGACATTGTCGATCAACCCCGGAAAACTGCGAGCATGGTTGTGGATTGGCTCGGTGAGAAGCTGTGCCGCTACACCATCTTCAATCTGAAGTTGCCCATGAAGAAGCGTTACGAGGAGTGGTTGATCTGTCGTGAGTTGATCGAAGAAGGGTTGGAGAAGGCGGGCATCGACTATCGAATGCGTGCCCGCCATCTGTATCACGACCGGGAGGAAATTACCTGCTTCGTTGAACGGCTGGTTTGAGGTCAGACGGCGTTCTGTTCCAGGATCATGATGGTTTCGTCCTTGTCCATCATAGGGATCAGTTGGTTCATGAGATCCTTGCGCTCATTGGAGTGGTGCCAACGCTCCCAGTCGGTCTCTGAGCGCCAGTTCGAGAGCGTGATCCGGTGGTTGGGGTCGTGCTTGTCGACCAGGGTTTCGCCGGAGATGAAGCCTGGCTGGGCCACGGAATGCTGCAGGATCAGGCGGGACTGCTGCTCGTAGGCGGATTCCAGGGATTCGGCAATGTGTCGCTCGATCAAAACACGTATCATGGTCTGTCTCCAATGCTTTAGCTGCTATAAACAATAAGTTATCACGGAAAACCTCAGTTCAGAAGGAGATCTTGCGTGGCCGCGCCCGAGTTTGATGCCGAGTTGGATGCCAGGGGGCTTTACTGCCCGGAGCCTGTGATGATGCTGCATAACCGCATCAATGACGTCGCCCCTGGGCGCATACTGAGGGTTATCGCAACCGATCCGTCCACCACCCGCGACATTCGCCGGTTCTGTCAGTTTCTGGGGCACGAGTTGGTGAACGAAACCGAGCAGGACGGGGAGTTCGTGTACCTGATACGGCGGGGTGAGTAAGGCGGACGTTCAGCCCGGAATCGGCAATTGTCGAAGATGGGCGAGGAATTCTTCTTTATCCATTTCCCCCAGTACCCGGTGCTGACCGAGTTCTTGCCCGTTGCGCTGATAGAACAGGATCGCCGGTGGACCGAACAGACCCAGTTCGTCCAGTAGTGCCTGCTGTGCCGGCGTGTTTTCGGTCATGTCCAGTTGCAGAAGGGTATAGCTTGAGAGCGCGTCGCCCACTTCGGCAGTACTGAACACATTTCGTTCCATCACCTTGCAGGAGATGCACCAGTCGGCATAGAAATCCAGCATGACCGGCTGTCCCTGCTCACTGGCCGTGCGAAGCATCTCCCGGATTGTTTCCGGATCCGCCACCCTGGTGAACTCGGTATGGCTTTCCCTACTGGCTGCGCTGACTGTCGGGGAGGCGGCGGTGAACGGCGCCAGCGGTTTCAACGGATCCTGGGCGCCGGAAACCGCACCGGCCAGGAGTGCCAGGCCGTAGGCGAACAATACCAGTCCCAGGCCCTTACGCGTCCGCTCCCAGCCGGCCTTGGCGGCGTCGAAGGCGCCGAGCTGAACGCCGGTTATGCCCACCAGGAGCCCCCACAGGGCCAGGCTGGCCCAGGCTGGGATCATGCGTTCCACCAGCCAGATGGCAACGGCAAGCAGCATGACTCCGTAGAAATGTTTGACGGCGGTCATCCAGTGGCCCGACGTGGGCAGCAGTTTCCGGCCGCCGACCGCCACCAGTATGAGTGGAACGCCCATTCCGAGGCCCATCGAGAACAGCGCGATCCCGCCAATCACGGCATCCTGGGTTGTGGAGATGTACAGAAGGCTACCGGCCAGCGGTGCCGAAACGCAGGGTGAGACGATCAGCGTGGAAAGAACGCCGATGCCAAACAGGCTCAAGACCCGCCCGCCCGTCAAGCGCTGGCTGGCGCCGTTGATGGATTCTCGTAGAACCCGCGGGAGCTGGATTTCGAACAGGTCAAACATCGACAGGGCAAAAATCACGAAGAAGGCGGCAAAGACGCCGAGAACCCAGGGCGACTGTAATTGCGCCTGCAGGTTGAAACTGGCACCGAGGAGGCCGGTAATGACCCCGGCTGCGGCGTAGGTCACCGCCATACCCAGCACGTAACTGCCGGAAAGCATCAAGGCCTGGCCCGTACTGTGGGTGTTGCGGCCAGAGACCATGCTGGAAATGATGGGCACCATGGGCAGAACGCAGGGCGTAAACGTGAGCCCAAGGCCGAGCAGGAAGAAGATCCCGGCGATGACCAGAGTCGACTGGCTGGATAGAAAGCTGGCCAGGCCAGTGGCACTGGAGGTGTCTGGCGTTGTTGTGATGCTGTTGGGTGAGGCCGTTGAGGCATCGGCCTCATTCACTGTGGGCGCTACCGCGGAATTGTCGCCAGATCCGGGATAGTAGAGAACATTTTTGGTTTCCGGCGGGTAGCAGAGTCCGGCTTTGGCGCAGCCTTGATAGCGAACCTGAAGCTCCGCTTCGTCCAATCCGTCGGGGAGGGTGACGGGAACGCGTGCTGTAATGGGGTCAAAAAAGACCGTGCTTTGGCCAAAATACTCGTCATTGGTGACCGTGCCCGCGAGCGAGAATTCGGGCTCGCCCAGAACCACCCCTTCGGTCATGGATGTCACCCGGATTCTGTCCTTGTACAGGTAGTGGCCGGGTGTAATGTTCCAGGTCAACACCACTGCTCCGTTGTCGGTGGTGTAGTCAAAGGGCAGGGCTTCATCCACCGGCAGGAAATCGGTTCCAGAGCCAAAGAGAGAATTGTTGCCGCCCAGGGCGTGGGTTTGGCCAGAGACTAAAAGTAGTGCCAGTGTCAGTGCGAACAGTAAAGGGGCAGTGAAGGGCCGTTGGAGAGTGGAAGTTGCCGTCATGGAACCTGCGATATCCTGGGTCAAACATGCATGAGAGTGGTTGCTGACAATGGACATGAGCGTTACGGCAAAGTTCCCTCTGGAATTGCCAGCACTAAAGTCGCACAATAGCCAACCGATGAAGCACAATCCAGACGATCTTATCATGCTGTTCAATGACCTGTTCCGGGAATCGCATCGGACGATACTGGTCAGGGGCGGCGACGAGCCGGAATACCTACCCGCCAGCAAGCCAGGCGAGCTTGCCCAGGTGGTGTTTGCCCGTGGTTTTTTTGCCAGCGCACTGCACGAGATTGCGCACTGGTGTATTGCCGGTGAACACCGTCGCACCCTTTACGATTATGGCTACTGGTATTGTCCGGATGGCCGCACACCTGAACAGCAGCGAGCTTTTGAACAGGTGGAAATCCAGCCCCAGGCAATGGAGTGGCTGTTTGCCCTGGCCGCAGGCTCCCGCTTTCACATCAGCGTGGACAACCTGGCCGGTGACGGCGCCGCCGATGAGCAAACGTTTCGCCGCCGTGTAAATGACCAGGTGGCAGACTACCTTGGTAAGGGCCTGCCTCACCGGGCCCAGCAATTTTTCGAGACTCTTGCAGATTTTTACGGGACCCGCGACCAGATACAAAACCATTGGCAGCAGGATCAACACCGCATCCTGCCGGCGGAACCCGAGCATGCTTAAACAAGGATTATCCGACTTTTATGACCTCTGAAACCACCCACACCAGCGAACTGCGTTTTTCCGAGCTGAATCTGGATAAGCGCCTGCTGGATGCCATCAGCAAAATCGGTTTTGAATACTGCACACCCATTCAGGCTGAAACCCTGCCTTGGACTCTGGCCTGTGAAGACCTGATCGGCCAGGCCCAGACCGGCACCGGCAAAACCGCCGCGTTCCTGATCACCGCCATTCAGTCCCTGTTGGAAACACCGGTACCGGCCAAGGATCGCTACGCCTCGGAGCCGCGGGTTCTGGCTCTGGCGCCCACCCGGGAGCTGGCCATGCAGATCGCCAAGGACGCCGAGCAGCTCTGTCACTTCACCGGCCACAACGTGGTCACCGTGGTCGGCGGCATGAACTATGACAAACAGCGCGAGCAGCTCCAGAATGAAATTGTCGATGTCCTGGTGGCCACGCCCGGCCGTCTGATCGATTTCCTGGGTTCCCAGGATGTGTTCCTCGACCAGCTCGACATTCTGATCCTGGATGAAGCCGACCGCATGCTGGACATGGGCTTCATCCCGGACGTGAAGCGCATCATCCGCAAGTGCACCCCGAAAGACGACCGTCAGACCCTGCTGTTCAGCGCCACCTTCAACCAGGATGTGCTCAACCTGGCTTCCATGTGGACCCGCAACGCCGAGTTCGTCGAAATCGAACCCGAACAAAAAACCGCCGAACGGGTGCAGCAGACCGTCTACCTGGTGTCCGACGACGACAAACTGCAGGTGCTGACCAATTATCTGAAGCGCCCGGAAGTGGAAAAAGCCATTGTCTTCGCCAATCGCCGGGACCAGTGCCGGGATCTGGAAGAAGACCTGAAGAACCAGGGTGTGAAGGTGGCCCTGATGTCCGGTGAGATCGCCCAGAACAAGCGCCTGAAAACCCTGGACCAGTTCAAGAAAGGCGACATCCAGGTGTTGGTGGCCACCGACGTGGCCGGCCGGGGTATTCACGTGACCGGCGTGACCCATGTCTTCAACTACAACCTGCCGGACAACGCCGAGGATTACGTGCACCGCATTGGCCGTACCGGCCGAGCCGGTAGCACGGGCGTTTCCATCAGCTTTGCCGGCGAGGAAGACGCCTTTGCGTTGCCCGCCATCGAGACCTACATCAGCCAGAAACTTAAAACCGAAGTGCCCGACGAGGCATTGATGGTGCCACTGGAAAAACCGGCCATACAGCGCAAGCGTGGTGGCCGACGAGGCGGTGGCGGGCGTTCCCCCTCCAGACGCGGTGGGCCGCGCCAACGCCGGAACTGACAGGAGCCTTGTGGCATGCTGATCGTAGCTGACGAGAACATCCCGTTATTGGAATCATTTTTCACGGACATTGGCGAGATTCGTCGCGTCGCCGGTCGCCATATGACGGCTGACGATGTCCGCGATGCCGATGTGCTTCTGGTCCGTTCCGTTACCCCCGTGGGCCCTGAATTACTGGAGGGCAGTCGTGTTCGTTTCGTTGGCACCGCAACGATTGGTACCGACCACGTGGACGTGGACTGGCTCAAGGAGCAGGGGATTGGTTTCTCCGCCGCACCGGGCTGCAATGCCAACAGCGTGGTTGAATATGTGCTGTCGGTTCTCTCGCTGCATGCTGAGCGTTGTGGGCTGGCGGATGGTAATGAGCTGAGTGTCGGTATTGTTGGCGTGGGTAACGTGGGTGGCTGTTTGGCCCGCCGGCTCCAGCGTCTCGGCTTCAAGGTTCTCCTGTGCGATCCGCCCCGGGCGGAAGCAGAAGGGGCGGAGGGACCCGAATTCGCTTCCCTGGAAGAAGTCCTGAAGTGCGACGTCATTAGCCTGCACACCCCTTTGACCCGTGAAGGCTCCCATCCGACCTATCACATGCTCGACGAATCCAGGCTCTCCCAGCTGATCAGCAACCAGTTGCTGATCAACAGCGGTCGGGGAGAAGTCATCGACAACCAGGCCCTGAAAGCCCGGCTAACGCAGGACAACGCACCGTCGGTAGCCCTGGATGTCTGGGAAAATGAACCGGGGATCGATCCGGAACTGGTGGACGCTGTCTGGCTGGCAACTCCGCACATCGCCGGTTACAGCCTGGAAGGCAAGGTGCGCGGCACGGAGATGATCTACCAGGCCCTGAGCCATTACCTGGGTTTGCCGGTGCGCAAGAAAGCCGGTCAGTACCTGCCTGAACCGCCACTGAGCAAATTGACCTTCACGGCTACGGCGGATGAGCAGAAAGCCCTGAGAACTGCCCTGAGAGTCTGCTACGACCCCAGAACCGATGACGTGAAACTGAGGCTGGCCATGCGCGGCAACGCAGACGAACGCGCCGAAGCGTTCGATGCCTTGCGCCGGGATTATCCTGTACGACGTGAATGTTCCAGCCTGAAAGTCCAGCTGAAAGGGGCGGGACGTTCTATGCAGGACAGTTTTAAGGCAGTTGGATTTAAACTGAAGATCTGACTTCCCCGACGCCAATTCAGCGCCCGGGCCGGGATGGCCTCCCGGAAATTTGTGGAGCCAGGGGTGAAAGGTGCATGCCTTTCACGGGCTGGCCAAGGATGGCCTGCCCAGGACCCGCACGCGACGCAGGAGCATTTAGCGTGCGGGGCGGAACATAAGCGCCACAGGGATGTGCCGAAGGAGCGCTTTTCGGGAGGCCATCCCGGCCCCGGGGCGTCTGGTTAGTCAGTCCCGGAGACCAAGTCCCTTTAAAGCTTCGCGTCTTGCAAAGCCCGAATACGATCTTCCAGCGGCGGATGCGTCATGAACAGGCTCGCCAAGCCATGACGGGCACCCCGGTTGATACCGAAGGCCTGCAGTGTATCCGGCATCTGGTCCGGCACTTCGCTTTCCTTTTTCAGGCGTGCCAATGCATTGATCATCGCGCCACGACCAGCCAGCTGTGCGCCGGCGATGTCGGCCCGAAATTCCCGGCGGCGTGAGAACCAGAACACGATGGTGCTGGCCAGGATACCCAGTACAATCTCCGCGATAATACTCACCACAAAGAAGCCGATGCCGTGGCCCTCTTCGTTCTTGAACACCACCCGGTCCACGAATGAGCCAACCACCCGCGAGGCGAAAATCACGAAAGTGTTCACCACGCCCTGAATCAGCGTGAGGGTTACCATATCCCCATTGGCGACGTGGCCAATCTCGTGGCCCAGTACCGCCCGGATTTCGTCCTTGTTGAAGCGTTCCAGCAGGCCCTCGCTGACCGCCACCAGGGAATCATTTTTGTTCCAACCGGTGGCGAAGGCGTTGGACTGGGAAGCAGGGAATATGGCGACTTCCGGCATGCCGATACCGGCGTTCTTCGCCAAATCAGCCACGGTTTCCATCAGCCAGCGCTCGGCCGGTGTACGCGGCTTTTCAATGACCTTCGCCCCAGTGCTCCACTTTGCCATGGGCTTGGAGATCAGCAGCGAGATAAAAGCGCCGGCAAAGCCGAATACCGCCGCAAAGGCCAGCAGCGAGCCGTAGTCGATACCCTGTTGGGCCAGGTAGCTGTCGACACCCAGCAGGCGCAGGGTGAAACTTGCAACCAGGATGACGGCCAGGTTGGTGGCCAGAAAGAGCAGAATGCGCATGATTGTTTTCCGTTAACCTCTCGCAGTGTAACGATCTTTCTGACCGTTATATGCGGCCCGGGTTCACCGGTTCAAGCGCCTTAATTGGATTTAATGAATCCGATCCGCCAGTGACTCGGCAAAAAAGGCCGATTGCACCGCGAGGCTGATCCTGACCGAGTTGCCGCTTTTGATGGCGGACCGGATCAGGTGCACGTAGGAAGAGAGGTCACGCTGGACCGATGCGGGTAGGGAGTCATCGCCCGTTGAGGCGTCCAGGGCTTCAACCACGGCCTGGGGAGCGGGCGTACTGAGCCGGACAAAGGCCTTCTGGGTTAGCACGGCCTGGTCGAGTGCTTCCTGGCGGATGGTGTCAACGTAACGTAGCAGCCCTTCCTCTTCGAGCCAGAGCAGAGCGCCAAAACAGGCCATGTGGCGTGGGCTGTGCAGACCGAATTCGTCTGGCTCGTCCGGTCCGGCTATGTCTTCCACGAACAGGTTCGTGCGCCGGGGAAACACCGAATACAGCTGCACCAGTGCCACGGCCACATCCTTGTAGAATTCCTCGACGTGTATGTCGGCCATGTCTGCTCCCGTCGCTTATTGGCGGTAGTGTTCCAGGAAATTGCCCAGCCGCCCCATGGCATCGGCCATGGTGTCCTCGCGGGGCAGGAAGACCACGCGCAGGTGTTGTTTGTCGTCAATGTTGAAGGCAGAGCCCTGAACCAGCAGGATTTTCTCCTGGAGCAGAAGGTCGAGTACCAGCTTCTCATCGTTCACAATCGGGAAGCGCTTCGGGTCCAGTTTCGGGAACAGATACAGAGCCCCCTTGGGCTTGACGCAACTGACACCGGGAATGTCGTTCAGCATTTTCCAGGCGGTTTCCCGCTGCTCGTACAGTCGCCCGCCCGGCGCCACCAGATCGTTGATGGACTGGTAGCCGCCCAGAGAAGTCTGGATCGCCAGCTGGGCCGGCACGTTGGCGCACAGTCGCATGTTCGAGAGCATTTCGATGCCCTCGATCAGGTCCGTGGAGCGATGCTTGGCGCCGCTGATGATCATCCAGCCCGAGCGATAGCCGGCGGCGCGGTAGTTCTTGGACAGACCGTTGTAGGTGAAGAACAGCACGTCGTCCGCCATGGAGGCGATGGAGGTGTGCTGGGTCTCGTCGTACAGGATCTTGTCGTAGATCTCGTCGGACAGAATGATGAGATTGTGCTTGCGAGCCAGCTCGATCACCTGCTGCAGTAATTCTTCGGAATAGACCGCGCCGGTCGGGTTGTTCGGGTTGATCAGGACAATGGCACGGGTGCGCCGGGTGATCTTTTTCTTGATGTCCTCGATATCCGGGAACCAGTCCTGCTCTTCGTCGCAGCGGTAATGGACCGGTTTGCCGCTGGACAGTGTTACGGCGGCGGTCCAGAGAGGGTAATCCGGAGCCGGAATCAACACTTCGTCGCCGGTGTTGAGCATGGCCTGCATGGACATCACGATCAGCTCGCTGACGCCATTGCCAAGATAGATATCGTCAATGTCCACCCGGTCGATGCCGCGCTGCTGGCAATAGTGCATGACCGCCTTGCGGGCAGAGAACAGGCCCTTGGACTCCACGTAGCCCTGGGCCTGGTGCATGTTGTAGATGACGTCCTGCTGGATTTCTTCCGGTACGTCCAGCTCAAAGGCGGCTGGGTTGCCGATGTTGAGTTTCAGGACTCGATGGCCTTCCTCTTCCAGACGACGCGCCTCACGCAGAACCACGCCACGGATTTCATAACACACATTATCGAGCTTGGCGGATTTGAAGTAGTTCTGCATGGGAATTTGATTTCCTTGAAAAAACAGTCTGTAAAAGTCGGCAACACCGTGAATCTAAGGCTACCATTCTAGCGGACGTAAGTACCCGGGCAACAGGGGGAATCTGCCGGAATTGAGTAGTTAAACATCTTTTCATCACACTAGTGTCCAACGTGAGATCACCTCGCTGAGCTGTTCCCGATTATAGGGCTTGGTGATGTAGTCATTCATGCCGGCATCCAGGCAGGCCTGTTTGTCGCCTTCAAGAGCGTTGCCGGTGACTGCGATGATGGGTAGGGCGGCGTAGTCGGTGTCACTGCGAATCGCCCGGGTGGCTTCAAATCCGTCCATAACCGGCATCTGGCAATCCATCAGCACCAGGTCATAGCGTTGCGAGCGCACTGCTTCCACGGCCCGTTTGCCGTTTTCCGCGTGGGCCACCTGGTGACCGAGCTTTTTCAGCAGGGTGCTGGCCACCAGTTGATTTACCTGGTTGTCTTCCACCAGCAAGATGTCCAGAGCAGCCTGGTTGGGCTGTTCCGCCGAGCCCTCGGTCGTGTTCGCCGACGGCAGTTTTGAGCCCTTGGCGACGTTGCACAGGCAGTCAAACAGCTCTCCGCGCCGTAACGGCAATGACAAGAGACAAGTGGCGGCGCCCGGATTGTTCAGGCTGCTCAGGCGGTCGGCCAGAAGCACGCCTTTGCCGTCCCAGTCCTGGGCTCGCTGTGGGTCGGCGGTCAGGAGGATGCTTTCCGGCTTGTTTTCGGTTGAACCAACCGGAATGCTCCATGCCCTCAGCTGTGATTCGATGGCAAGGCGATGAGGGTCTTTGCTGTCAATGTCCATGGCAACGCCGATGCGCTGCAGGCTGTCCAGCATCGGTTGAGGCAGTGGGGGCGCTGCCGCCTGATGCACGGGGAGGGGCAGTGTTACGCTGAAGTGACTGCCACTGCCGGGTATCGAGTTGACGGTGATCTGCCCATCCATACGCTCAACCAATTGCCGGCACAGGGCCAGCCCGAGCCCGGTCCCGCCATAACGGCGAGAGGTGTCCGGCCCAGCCTGGGAAAAGGCCGAAAAAATGTGCTTCTGGGCATCTGGGGACATGCCGATGCCGGTATCGATCACCTCAAGTGTCAGCTGGGTGCCTGTGTAACCGGCGCGCACCCGAATGGTGCCGGTATCGGTGAACTTGATGGCATTGCCCAGCAGGTTGTTCAGGATCTGTCGGGTTCGGGTGGGATCACCCAGGAACAGTTCAGGCAGGTCCGGCGCGGTTTCATTCACCAGGTCGATCTGTTTTCGGTGGGCCTGGTGGGCGTGTAGCGTGGCGGTTTCCTCCACCAGTGCGCGAACGCTGAATGGGATTTTCTCGAGACTGAGTTTGCCAGCTTCGACTTTCGAAACATCAAGAATATCGTTCAGCAGGTCCAGCAGGCTGTGGCCTGCATTCAGGGCGATTTCCAGCCGGTTACGCTGGGCCCGGTCGTGAGTGCTGTCCAGGGCCAGGTCCAGCATGCCCAGCAGGCCGTTCAGGGGAGTTCGTATCTCGTGGCTCATGCTGGCGAGGAAATCGGCCCGTGACCGCGCCCGGCGTATGGCGTCCTCTTTGGCCTTGACCAGCGCCCGGTTGCCCTGCTGTAGGGCCTGGTTCTTTTCTGAAATCTCCCGGGTACGATCCTTGACCTCCCGCTCAAGTTGGCTGGAATAGTTCTTCATCGCGCTTTCGGCGGCCTTCAGTTGGGCCACGTTGTTTTCCATGTGTTCCAGGTGCTGGTTCACAATGCCCACCATGGTGCCTATTTCGTCATGGCGGTGATTTTCTGGAACCGGTAGGCGGATTTTTTCCGGCGAACTGGCCTTAACCCGCCCGAGGGTATTGATCATGCCCATCATGGGGCGGGTCAGCACGAAATAGAAAATGGCCAGCAGTACGGCCGACAGCGCCAGACTTTTTATCAGTCCGATCAACAGGGTATAGGCGGCCCGTTCGAGGAACTGTATGCCGTAGTGGTAGGTGTCGATGGTGAGCTGTAGTTGGCCGAGTGGCAGATCTTCCAGTTGGGGAACCTGCAATTCGGTGGAAAAGACCCTGCTGCCTCCGAACAGCTGATTGCTCAGCCAGCGGTATCGGGAAGATGGCACGCTCTGGCTGGCCGCCGACATGGTACGGCCCTCCGCGTCCAGAATTTTGGCTTCCTTGGTGGCGGGGTGTTGCAGTAGGCCGTCCAGAAGCTCTTCGGCCAGTCGAATGTTGATGTTGTAGGCAATTTGCGAGGCCGGGCTGTGGCTGATGCGCATCAGAGCCCGAACTTCCTCTTCCATGGATTCCCGGGCTGAGAAATAGTCGTGGGTAATCTGAATCAGGTTGAGGACGAGCCCGACCGCCATGGCGACCAACACGGTGTCCCGGGTCAGTCGCCAGGAGAGCCGTTGTCTGAATCGGTCAAACAAGGGCATGGTAGTCGATCGTTGTCATCGGTCGTGCCGCGTCGGGCTAATCATCGTAGTCGGCTTTCTTCTTCCAGGATTCGTCTTCCTGAAGGAAATTATCCCATTCCTTGTCCAGCTTGGAGCTGCCGGCTTGCTCCACATTGCCATCCGCGATCTGGGCTTCCAGTTCCTTGATACGCGTACGGAAGCTTTTTACAGCTTTCATGGCCAGCGGATTGTCCTGGGATTTGCCCATCTCGGTGCTGGCCAGGTGGTAGGCGTGAATGGCCTTGCGGGTTTCATTCTTTTTCAGGTGATCCCGGGCCTGGAAAACGAAGAGGTCAGCATGGGTTTTGTGAACCAGGAAAAGCACGTGCTTCAGGTTCTTTTTTGCCTTGGCGGCGTCAAGGCGACCGGCCTTGTGCATCGCTTCAATCATGCTGAACAGCGTTTGCAGCAGCTTTTTGATGTAGTTGGCCTTGTCCGGGGAGTCGATCTTGACCGCCGGGCGACTGTCCTGTTTATCGAGCACCTGTTGCCGGGTCTGGCGAACGCCTTCGAGCCAGCGGCTGACGGGTTGATCGGAGTTCAGTCGTTCAAGGCCCAGGCAGGCGTCTTCCATGCGTTTGAGCAGCAGCAGTTTGAGCTCATCGGTCAGGTACTGTCCCGGCAGTTCAGAGAGCAGACGATTGGCCGTGTTGAAAGTGTCTTCCAGTGCGGTCATCCGACGGGCACGCTCAATGCGGGCTTTTTCACGCATCTGGCTGATAACAATGATGATCAGCGACACACCAACAATGGCGGCGAGCAATAGCACAATGGTGATGGCATCCATGGTGTCAGTAGAGACTCCGGTAATGGGTCAACGCAAAAGTATGACTATTTGGTAAATGCAACTGATCCTAGCAGATTTATCGCAGGCCGTCCGTTTCCGGTTGTAAATAAGGGCACGTATATCAATTCAATGAATGCCTATTTTGCTGTATATTAATGGCGTGAATGCTGTGCATGGCCATGGCTCTTGCTGAAATATAGGAGACGACGATGGACGTATCCCGTGTGGACCTCAATTTGCTGGTGTATCTGGATGTCTTGCTGCGCGAGCGCAACGTCACCAAGGCGGCCAACCATCTGGGCATCACACAGCCAGCCATGAGTAACGGCCTGCGTCGTCTCCGGGATCTGTTTGGCGATCCGCTGCTGGTGCGCACCAGCGAAGGTATGAGTGCCACAGAGCGAGCCCGGGAACTGCAGCCGATGGTACGTACGATTCTCGCCGACATCGAGCAGGCGGTGCAGGAGAAAACACCATTCTCCGCCCGGGAAAGCCAGCGGGTGTTCCGAATTATGGCCAGTGACTACGCCGAATCCTGCCTGATGCCCCGGGTGCTGCGTCGCCTGCGCCAGGAAGCGCCCGGCATCACTCTGGATGTGCTCACTCCCAGTGACGTCAGCTTCCTGGATGTGGAGCAGGGTCGGTTGGACATGGCGATCAACCGCTTTGACAAGATTCCCCAGTCGTTCCACCAGAAAACCCTGTGGACCGAGTACTTTGCCTGTTCCATGAACTCCCGCAACCCGATTCTGAAAGAGCCTTTTACCCTGGAAACCTACCTGGCGGCCAGTCACATCTGGGTGAGCAAGACCGGCTTTGGCGTGGGCGTGGGAGTGAACCCCAAGGACGTCCAACGCCTGGGCTGGGTGGACGAGGCATTGGGGCGCATGGGCCGGAAGCGGCAGATCTCGGTGTTCACCCGGCACTACCAGGTGGCCATGTTGCTGGCCGAACAGCACGACCTGATCGCCACCCTGCCTTCACGGGCCGCTTGGTTGCAGAAAGACAATCCGAACCTGGTCGTGAAAGTGCCGCCCTTCAACATTCCACCCTTCGAGCTGAAGATGGCCTGGAGCCCGCTGTTGCAGCACAACACGGACCACCAGTGGCTGCGGCGGCTGATTGTGGAAGTGGCGGAAGAGGTGGATGAGGAGTTTGCCCCGTTTGGTGCCCGGTTCGAATCGCCCCAGACGCTTCAGGGGCGCCACTCAGAGCGGTAGCTGACGCAGTTCCAGCGACGGGCGGGCGGCGTCCCACATGCGCTGGAAAGCCTCCGCTTTTAGCTTGATGCGACCGGCGCCGTGGAAGCTGGCAAAGCCTTCGGGTTTGTCGAATTCGTGACGGTGTATCAGGCCGTCGCGATCAACGAGCATGAAAGGCTGATCCTCACTCGGGTAATCGGTGTTCACCAGTCTTAGCTCAAGCCGACTGGATACCCGGCGCATCAACTCCACCAGTTGGTGCCGGCGCTTGACCAGTGTTTTATCGTCGTGAATCAGCAGGCGCACATCGCTGAGCGGATGGGAACGGGCCAGTTCCGACACCAGGTCCCGGAACCGGGCTCGATCATAGAGTTCATGATCCAGGATGTGATCGTACAGCCAGAGCCGTTGGCGGGCCTGGCCGGCCAGGGAGTCCATCAGACCCAGCATGCGTTCCTGATCCTTGAACAGCCAGCTTTCCTCATCCCGGCCCAGTATCAGCGGCGCCTGCCGTTTCGGTGCGGCCTCGCTGGCCAGGGCGGGTGCCAGGCAGCGCATACTCAGGTGCGGGATGCCGGCTTCCTGATAGACCTCGGAGCAGATGTGAAAGCCGGCGCCTTCGTACAGGCCGGTGGCATGCTGCTGGGAAGATAATTGCAGTTCGGAGTAGCGGCCTGCGGATTCAGCTATGAGGTGGCAGAGCAGGGCGCGGCCAACGCCTTTCCCCCGGTATTCGGGGAGCACCGCCATCCGGCCAATGTGACCGACTTCCTCCAGGGTGGAGAACAGCCGGGCGGTGGCGATGGGGGTGTTGTCCGGGGTGACCGCCAGGTAGTGGTCCGCAATTTCGTCGGTGTCGTCCCATTCCAGCTCGGGCGGCACCTTCTGTTCCTCGGTGAACACCTGCCGACGAATGTCCCGCAGCGCGGCGGGAGCCAGTTGCCAGCTGTACTTGCGGAAGGTCAGTTCCATGGCTTACTCGAAGTAGATGGAGCCCTGGTTGTACAGATTGGTGAGCAGGCCGAGCAGGGCCTCATCACCGGCAAATTCCGCCAGGGCCGACATGTCGATGTAGGCGCCGGCGCAAAGCAGCGGCGCCAGGGGTTGCGCATCGCCCTTGAGCAGGTACTGCTCACCGTCTACAAACAGCGCGGTGTCTGTCTCAAATTCATGATAGGCGAAGCGGGAGCCTTCGTTCCAGCGCAATTGTTCGTGGGCCTTGATGGCTTCTTCCAGGTCGGCAGGTTCCGCCGGCTCTTCGGCGGGCACCACGATGTCCATGCTCTTGGGCGCCGTGGTGAACTGGCCAAACCACAGGGCCATCTGCCGGCGGTCACCCAGCTGTTCGCGGATCACCGCATCGACGCGGTCAATCACTTCGTTGCCGATGGTGCCGGGATTGTCCTGCAGTTGCAGGTCCGGATCGTCCAGGTGCTCGTCGGCCTGGGGACGCTGGGACAGGAAGTCGGTGAAGCTGGTCAGCACATCGTCCACGGTGGGTGAGCGGAAGCCGACAGACAGGGTGATGCAGTCGTCCTCGGCCACGCCGTAATGGCCAATGCCGGGAGGAAGATAAAGCATGTCGCCCGGCTCCAGCACCACGGTTTCCTCGCCGTCCCAGCTGCTGAGGATGCGCAGCGGAGTGCCTTCCACTCGCGGGCAGGTGTGATCGCATTTGCCGCCGAAGGTCCAGCGGCGATGCCCCTGGGCCTGCAGAAGGAAGACATCGTACATGTCGTAGTGGGGGCCAACGCTGCCGCCTTTGGGGGCGTAGCTGGCCATGATGTCGTCAAGCCGCCAGTTGGGAATGAAGCGGAAATGCTCCAGCAAATCGGCAACGTCCGGCACCCAGTGGTCCAGGCCCTGTACCAGCAGGGTCCAGTCCTGTTCCGGCATTTCGGCAAAGCGATCCGGAGTGAACGGGCCGTTGAACAGTTGCCAGGGCTTGCCGTTGTGTTCCTCCACCACGATGCGAGATTCAACCGCTTCTTCGCAGGCCAGGCCAGCCAGTTCATCCTGGCTGACCGGGCACTGGAAGCCGGGGAATGCCTGGCGGATCACTAGCGGCTTTTTCTGCCAGTAGTCCCTTAAAAACTCCGAGGGGCTGATGCCGCCAAGCATGTCCATGGTGGTTCTCCTGCGATTAAATGTTGCGGGCCTGCTCGATAGCATTGCCGATGTAGTTATCCGGCGTCAGGCTGCGCAATTCGGCCTTGGCCTGTTCCGGAATATCCAGCGTCTCGACAAAATTCTTGATCACCTCGGGTGTCATCGCCTTGCCGCGCGTCAACTCTTTGAGCTTCTCGTAGGGCTTTTCAATGTTGTAGCGACGCATCACGGTCTGGATCGGTTCGGCCAGCACTTCCCAGGCGTTGTTCAGGTCTTCGTTCAGGCGCGCCGGATTGATTTCCAGCTTGCCCAGGCCCTTCAGGGTGGCCTCGTAGGCGATCAGGCTGTGGGCAAAGCCAACGCCCAGGTTGCGCAGCACGGTGGAGTCGGTCAGGTCACGCTGCCAGCGGGAAATCGGCAGTTTGGCCGCCAGGTGGTCCAGCACGGCATTGGCGATGCCCAGGTTGCCTTCGGAGTTCTCGAAGTCGATCGGGTTCACCTTGTGGGGCATGGTGGAGGAGCCCACTTCGCCGGCGATGGTCTTCTGCTTGAAGTAACCCAGGGAGATGTAGCCCCAGATGTCCCGGTCCAGGTCCACCAGGATGGTGTTGAAGCGGGCAATGGCGTTGTACAGCTCGGCGATGTAGTCGTGGGGTTCGATCTGGGTGGTGTACGGGTTCCAGTCCAGACCCAGGCTTTCAATGAATTCTTCGGCATTGGCGGCCCAGTCCACGTCCGGGTAGGCGGACAGGTGGGCGTTGTAGTTACCGACGGCGCCGTTGATCTTGCCCATGATTTCCACTTCGCGGATCTGCATCAGCTGGCGGCGCAGACGGTAGACCACGTTCGCCAGTTCCTTGCCCACGGTGGTGGGGGAGGCGGTCTGGCCGTGGGTGCGCGACAGCATGGGCTGCTCGGCGTGCTCTTTCGCCAGTTCGGTCAGCTTGTCGATGACCTTTTCAATGCCCGGCAGCAGGCCGTGGTCGAGGCCTTCGCGCAGCATCAGGCCGTGGGACAGGTTGTTGATGTCCTCGGACGTGCAGGCGAAATGCACGAATTCGGTCACCGCGTGCAGCTCGGGCACATCGGCGATTTTTTCCTTGATGAAATACTCGACCGCTTTCACGTCGTGGTTGGTGGTGCGCTCGATTTCCTTGATGCGCTCGGCGTCTTCCAGGCTGAACTCGCTGACCAGTTTGTCCAGGGCGGCATTCGCCTCGTCGGAGAAGGCGGGCACTTCGGTGATGGCCGGGTGGTTGGCCAGTTTCTGCAACCAGCGGATTTCGACGGTTACCCGGTTACGGATCAGGCCGTATTCACTGAAGATGCTGCGAAATACGCTGACTTTGCTGCCGTAGCGGCCATCGACCGGGGAAATAGCGGTCAGGGCGGTGAGTTCCATCGAAAACCTCTCAGTTGTTCAAAGATGCGGATCGGTAAAATTTGAAGATGCGTATGATACACCAGCGCGCGGCGTGAATCAGCGCAGCAATTCCCGGGCGTGATGAATCACTTTCGGGCGTTTGAAGATCAGCTGCCAGCGGCGTCCGCCGCTCTGGCGCCACAGCACGGCCGAGCGAATGCCGGCCAGCAACAGTGCCCGGACTTTTTCGGCGTTTTCATCGCGCTGGAGGATCTGCGGGCTGCCGCTGACCTGGATGCGCAACCGGAAGGTGCTGATGGTGTCGGTATAGATCGACGCCAGGTTGCCAATCAGGTTCGGGTGGGTGTAGCCGAAATGCGCGGCGGTGTGCCGTGCCTGCTCAATGCGGCTGCCAATGACATCCATCATGTCTTTGCGGCCTTTGAGTTTGGATTCCAGGTTGATCAGGTTCAGCACGTAGCGCAGGATTTCCATGTCCTGGGGGCGGGATTGCTGGGCCAGGGAAGTGGACAGCGCCTGCAGGCCTTCGCGGATGTCGCTGATTTCTCCGCCGTAAACATCCAGTGTGGTGTCCGGGTCGGTGGCAAACAGCGAGCGCAGGCTGCTTTCCAAGGCGGCCTGGTCACACAGCCCGCGATGGGCCACCTGATGAACCAGGGACGCGGCCTGGAAGATACCCGCCAGGGCCAGGGTCTGGTCGTGCAGCGAACGGCTCATGATCAGGCTTCCATTTCCGGGTTAATGCGGGCTGGCAGAGGCTCGCCGTCGCGCCAGGTCTGTTCGATCACGCCGCCGCCCAGGCAGACGTCATCGACATAGAACACCACGGATTGTCCGGGGGTAACGGCCCGCTGTGCGTCGTCGAAAACCACTTTCACGCCGCCGTCGATGACGGTGACTTCGCAATCCTGGTCCGGCTGGCGGTAACGGGTCTTGGCCTTGCAACGGAACCGGTCGGCCGGCGCTTCGCCGGCAATCCAGTCGATGGGGCCGGAGACCAGGCCGCGGGAGAACAGTAGTGGATGATGCTTGCCCTGGACGGCAATCAGCACGTTGCGGGTCAGGTCTTTTTCCGCCACGTACCAGGGTTCATCGCCGAAGTCGCTCAGGCCGCCAATGCCCAAGCCCTGGCGCTGGCCGATGGTGTGATACATCAGGCCCTGATGCTTGCCGATCACCTGGCCGTCGGGTGTTTCAATGTCGCCGGGCTGAGCCGGGAGGTACTGCTTGAGGAAATCCCGGAATTTGCGCTCACCGATGAAGCAAATGCCTGTGGAGTCCTTCTTGTCATGGGTGACAAAGCCCTGTTCCTCGGCGATGCGGCGGACTTCCGGTTTTTCCAGTTCGCCCACGGGGAACAGGGTGCGGGCAATGCGCTCGCCCGACACGGCGTGCAGGAAGTAGCTCTGATCCTTGTTCGGATCCAGGCCCTTGAGCAGTTGTGCTTTACCCGTGCCATCGTTCAACGGGCGCTGGCGGGCGTAATGGCCGGTGGCGATGTAGTCGGCGCCCAGGGTGATGGCGTAATCCAGAAACGCCCGGAACTTGACTTCCTTGTTGCACAGGATGTCCGGGTTGGGGGTGCGCCCGGCGCTGTATTCGGCCAGGAAGTGCTCGAAAACCCGGTCCCAGTACTCGGCGGCGAAGCTGGCAGTGTGCAGGGTAATGCCGATGGCATCGGCCACGGCCTGGGCGTCGGCCAGATCGTCCATGGCGGTGCAGTATTCGGTGCCGTCGTCCTCGTCCCAGTTTTTCATGAACAGGCCTTCGACCTGGTAGCCCTGATCCTTCAGTAGCCAGGCGGCAACGGAGGAGTCCACGCCGCCGGACATGCCGACGATCACGCGGGTGTTTGCGGGAGCTTTGGGATCGGAATTCTGAGTCATGAGCCTTCTGGAAACCGTTTACCGGGAATAAAAGCCCGATCTTAACAGCTTCTTGCGGCTACGTCTGTGCGTCCACCACGACATCCAGCGGGAATTGGCGGCCATTACGGTAATCCTCGATGCACTGCAGGACCAGCGGGCTGCGCAGCTTGTCGCCCAGTTGGCGGATCTCCTCAAGGGTCAGCCAGTGCGGGGCAATGATGTCGTCGTCCAGATCCTGGGTTGCCTGGCGCACGGCACGGGCGGCGTAGCAGAAGCGGAAGTAGGTCACGCCATTGGCCGGTGCCTTGTAGGTGTACACGCCCAGAAAATGCGTAGGCTCAATCTCCCAGCCGGTTTCCTCAAGGGTTTCCCGGTGCACGGCATCCAGGATGGCTTCGTTTTCCTCAATATGCCCGGCGGGCTGGTTGAAAACCACTTTCCCATGGCTGACTTCCTCCACCAAAAGAAAGCGGCCCCGGGAGTCCTCGGCGATCACGGCGACAGTGGCGTGGGGTGTCCAGGTCATGTTTTTCTGGTTCTCCGTTTTCTGCTCTGGTTTCGGCGGCCGGTTTTACCGCCAGTTCCTGGCTTGCCCCGGCCAGTGGCTGGCTGAGGTAAATGCACGGTTTCGCGCCGGTATTCGCCCGGCTGAAGGCCGGTGATGGTCCAGTCTCCAATCCGGCAACGTATCAATCTCAGGGTAGGGTAGCCCACGGCGGCTGTCATCCGCCGGACCTGCCGGTTACGGCCTTCGGTGATGGTCAGTTCGAGCCAGGAGGTGGGAACGGATTCCCGGTGGCGCACCGGCGGTGTTCTTGGCCATACCTCCGGTTCCGGTATCCGCTGCGCCTTGGCGGGGCTGGTGACACCATCTTTCAGAACAACGCCCTGGCTCAGCTGCTCAATGGCACTGTCCGGAATGTCGCCTTCCACTTGCACCCAGTAGGTCTTGGGCATTTTATTGCGGGGCGAGGCGATGCGGTGCTGGAGGGTACCCTCATTAGTAAGCAGTAACAGCCCTTCGGAGTCGTAATCCAGTCGGCCCGCGGGGTAGAAACCTGGCTGGTCGATCCACTCAGCCAGTGTCGCGCGACGCCGGTCGGCGCGTTCATCGGTGAACTGGCTCAATACCTGAAAGGGTTTGTTGAAGATGATGAGTTCCGCCATACCGGCTCCTGTTCGGATGGATTCAGAATGGTACCCGAAAGGGGAATGCTCAGACCAATGTTGCGCCGGAATTGATTCTATTGGGTGTTTTGTTGCTTGTTGTCGGGTAGCTTATTGGGTAATTTCGGCTACATGTTCTGAATAGTTGTTGGAGTCACATATTGTTTTTTAGCCCGTTGTCCCTGCGTTGGCTCCGATCGCTCCTGGTCGCCGTCGTTTTATCCATGGTGCTGATGTTGACCAGCCTGGCGTCTGTGGTGGCCAAGGGGCCGGACTTTGAACAGGTCTTTCTTGAATCTGGCATTCCCATGCTCCTGATTGAGCCGGACTCGGGGCGGCTTGTGGAAGCCAACGCCGCGGCGGCTGACTTTTATGGTTATCCGGTGTCGACGCTTCAGCAGATGACCATCCAGCAGATCAATACCTTTACCGAACAACAGGTGGCCCAGGAGCGTCGGCTGGCCCAGGACGAAGGACGCAACTATTTCATATTTCGCCATCGCCTGGCCGATGGTGAAATTCGCACGGTGGAAGTGCATTCCCGGCCCTACGAGTTTGATGGGCGTCGGTTGTTGTTTTCCGTGATCAATGACATTACGCCGGGGCGCCACGAGTCCCAGGATCTGTGGCATTACCAGAGCCGTTTGGAGGAAATGGTCGATGCCCAGATAGCGGAGCTGGAGCGCACGCGGCTGCAGCAGATCTGGCTGCTGGCTGGTGTGCTGCTGGCGCAGGCTATCGTCATTGGCTTGCTGGCGCTGAATATTCGTCGGCGCCGGCAACTGGAGAAGGAGCGCAAGAAAGCCACCGAGGCTCTGCGCTATAGCACCGAGCGTCTGGCCGAAGCTCAGCGCATTGCCCAGGTGGGCAGTTGGGAACTGGACTACACAGGCGGCCGCTATCGGCTTACCTGCTCGGAGGAGATGTTCCGGATTCTGGAACTGGATCCCGAAACCACTGACTGTTATCGCCAGGCCCTCTTGAGGATACACCCCGATGACCGGCCGTTGGTGTTCGACGCCTACCAGAGCGCAGCCCAGACGGGCGAGAGCTATGAAATCGGCCATCGGCTGAAAATGCCGGATGGGCGTATCAAATACGTTCAGCTTCGGGGTGAAGCGGTTTCCCAGGCAAAGGGCGCAAGTCGTAAAACGCTGGGCACGGTCCAGGACACCACCGAACATCAGCTGACTCAGAACTCTTTAACGGCCCTGGCCAGCACCTTTGCCGGGCTGGAGGGCGAGGATTTTTACCGGGCGGTTAGTCGTCATCTGGTGGAGGCCCTCGGATTGGACTATGCCTTTGTGGCCCGCTTTGGTCATCACTTCAATCAGGCCAGCGTGCTGGCGGGTTGGGCCGGCCAGCAACCGATTGATCCCTTCAGTTATTCGCTAAAAGGCACCCCGTGTTCGGATGTGCTCTGTCAAAAGCTGCTTTTGCTGCCCGAGGGCGCCCGTCAGGCGTACCCGGACGACGCTTTGCTGGTCGAGATGGGGGTTGAGTCCTACATCGGCAGTGTGTTGTTTGACAAAAATCGTCAACCGATGGGGCTGCTGGTCGGTATGAGCCGGTCTCCCATGTTGCAGAAGGAGCTGGTAAAAATCCTCGTGCAACTGTTTGTGGACCGTGTCAGTGCGGAAATGCAGCGTAGCGAAGCCGAATCACTCATTGAACAGGCCGATCGCTATCGCCAGATCGTCCTCAAATTTTCCAGCCGATTTATTAACCTGCCGCTGAACCAGGTTAACAGTGCGGTGCACGAAGCCTTTGAAGAGGTCGGGAGCTTTATTGGTGCCGATCGCTGTTACCTGTTCACCTATGATTTTGATCGGGGGGCCATGTCAAACACCTACGAATGGTGTGCCGAGGGCGTCTCTGCCCAGATCGACCATTCCCAGGATTTGCCGCTCGATGAAATGCGGGAGTGGACCGAACGCCATGACAGGGGGCAGCCAATGATTATCCCCAGTGTGGCGGAATTGCCGGATGGTTATCTCAAGCAGTGTTTGCAGAGGCAATCGGTAAAAAGCCTGGTCAACCTGCCCCTGATGAATGAAGGGCAGTGTGTTGGCTTTGTTGGTGTTGATTCTGTTACCGACGAGGAGAAATTTGGCGAGCCGACGGTGGAATTGCTGCGTCTGTTCGCGAACCTGTTGGTTAACATTGAACAGCGCCGGCGCAACGAGAGTGAGCTTCGGCTCTCGGCCAGCGTGTTTGATAACGCCAATGAAGGCATCATGATTACCGACGCCCACCACCGCATTGTCAGTGTCAACGCGGCCTTCACCCGTACCACCGGTTACCCGGCTGAGGAAGTGTTGGGGCACACGCCCGCAATCCTCAACTCCAGGTATCACAGCAAAGTTTTTCACCGCAAAATGTCGAGGGCATTGGAGCGTCAGGGGCACTGGGAAGGGGAGGTCTGGAACCGTCATAAGGATGGTCAGCTCTATACCGTACTGCAAAAGGTGAGCGCCCTGAAAAACGAGGCCGGCCAGCTTCAGGGCTACGTCTCGCTGCTGACGGATATCACTACCCTGAAACAGCAGCAGAAACAGCTGGAGCAGATCGCCCATTTTGATCCGCTGACGGGCCTCCCTAATCGCACCCTGCTGGCCGACCGTTTGCAGCAGGCCATGGCCCAAAGCCTCCGACACGGCACCAGTATTGCTGTGGTGTTTATTGATCTGGATGGCTTCAAGGCCGTCAACGACACTCACAGTCACGCCGTGGGAGACCAACTTCTGGTTCAGGTTGCCAGGCAGATGAAGAGCGGCATGCGGGCTGAGGATACCCTGGCCCGCCTTGGTGGAGACGAGTTTGTAGCAGTCTTGCTGGACCTGGATGTGCCCGAGGACAGCATTGAGGCCATTGATCGTTTGCTTGCGGCCGCCGCTGAGCCGGTCATTCTGGATGGCCTTGAACTGTCGGTATCGGCGAGTATCGGGGTTGCCTTCTACCCGCAAAGTGAGTCGCTGGAACCGGATCAGCTGTTGCGACAGGCAGACCAGGCCATGTACCAGGCCAAGCAGGCCGGCAAGAATCGCTACTGCCTCTTTGATGCCGAACGGGAGCGCGCGGTGCGAGACCAGCACGAAAGCCTGGAACGCATCCGGGAAGCCTTGGCGAACGGGGAGCTCGTCCTGTATTACCAGCCCAAGATCAACATGCGCACCGGCGAAGTGATTGGTGCGGAGGCCCTGGTGCGCTGGCAGCATCCTGAGCGTGGGCTATTGCCGCCGGCCAATTTCCTGCCGGTCATTGAAAACACTTCCGTCGCCGTCGAGCTGGGTAACTGGGTGATGCGTACGGCGATGGACCAGATTGTGCACTGGAAAGAATCAGGGCTGCATTTGCCGGTCAGCATCAATATTGATGCCATTCACCTTCAGCACTCTGATTTTATGGATTGGCTCACTGCGGAGTTGGAGCGCCGTCCCGCGCTGGAAGCGGGGGATCTCGAGCTGGAAATCCTGGAAACCGCCGCGCTTGGAGACATTGTGCAGGTGTCGAACATCATTGCCGCCTGCAATGAGTTGGGCGTTGGGTTTGCCCTGGATGATTTTGGCACGGGCTATTCATCGCTTACCTACCTCAAGCGTCTACCCGCCCAATTGCTCAAGATTGATCGCAGCTTCGTGCGTGACATGCTGGAGGATCCGGATGACCTGGCCATCCTGGAAGGCGTAATCCGCCTGGCAGAGGCGTTCCATCGCAATGTGATTGCCGAGGGGGTTGAAACAGAGGCACATTGCCAGTCATTGCTGGCCCTGGGCTGCGAGTGGGGGCAAGGGTACGCCATTGCCAAGCCAATGCCGGCAGAGGAACTGCAGGCTTGGGTCGGTAATCGGCTTGGCGTTGGTAAGCATTAATGCTCAGGCGTGCGCGGCTCCCGGCGGATTTTCGGGAATGATATTGACCGCATGAACACCCCGTTCGCTGGGCTTTTTGTCAAAGGTCACTGGCTGTCCTGCCTTCAGGGTTTTGTAGCCGTCCATCTGCACGGATGAAAAGTGGGCAAAGAGGTCGTCGCTACAGCCATCCTCTATGATAAAGCCATAGCCCTTGGCGTTATTGAACCATTTGACCTTTCCTCTGGGCATGTTGAACTCCCTTGTTTTTGTACTGTCTGAGCCAGAGACCTGACCGGCCTCTTTTGTTGTTGAAGGTGCACCTATTGAGCAAAGGTGCATCCTTAAACATTGTTCAAGAACAGTGGGGTGTCAAGAAACCGGTGGTTTTTGGATGGGAGTGGTTGAGCCGGGGGTGGACGCGGTATGATGGAGGCATGAAAAACGAAGGTTGGCCGGGCGCCACTGACGCTTGAAAACGCCGCCCGTGGCAACCACCTTACTATTCAGTCAACCGAGAAACCGGCAAACAGAATCATGCGGACAATCGAGAATTCTCTACTAGTATTCAATCAGGGGGAGGACGATCAGCCCGAGCGTCACGATGGCGTGAGTGTTGCGCCCGAGAAACCCGCACTCAAGCGGCCGGCGCGCTTTAGAGTCGTGTTACTCAATGACGATTACACACCCATGGATTTTGTGGTAGAGGTGTTGATGAAGTTCTTCGCAATGAACGAAGAAAAGGCGACGCAGGTGATGCTGCTCGTCCATACGCAGGGAAAAGCCGTATGTGGGGTATATACCCGAGACATCGCGGAGACAAAGGCAGCACAGGTGAACCAGTATTCCTCGGAATGCGAACATCCGCTCCTTTGCGAGATTGAACGCGCGGACTGATAGACGTAGGGGTGCCCATGCTGAGCAAAGACCTTGAAATTACGCTGAATACGGCCTTCAAGAATGCCCACGACAAGCGTCATGAATTCATGACCGTGGAGCATTTGTTGTTGGCCCTGCTCGATAATGAGTCGGCAGTGGGCGTCCTCAAAGCCTGTGGGGCTGACCTGCAGGGCCTGGAAGACGAACTCATTGAATTTGTCGATTCCACAACCCCATTGATTCCCAGCACAGACACCGAGCGCGAAACGCAGCCCACCCTTGGGTTCCAGCGCGTACTTCAGCGGGCGGTGTTCCATGTCCAGTCCTCTGGCAAGAAAGAGGTAACCGGCGCCAATGTACTGGTGGCGATTTACAGCGAACAGGAAAGCCAGGCGGTCTACCTGCTTAAGAAACAGAATGTGAACCGCATTGATGTGGTCAATTTTGTCTCCCACGGCATTTCCCGGGTGCAGGGAGCAGAAGACGAAGAAGGCGCTGATCACGCGGCCCAGGAAGAAGTGGGTGAAGAAGGCGTGCAGTCCCGCCCGCTGGATAACTACGCCACCAATCTGAACGAACAGGCCCGCCAGGGCCGGATTGATCCGCTGATTGGCCGCGAGCACGAAGTTGAGCGGGTGGTGCAGATCCTGGTGCGCCGACGCAAGAACAACCCCCTGTTGGTGGGCGAAGCCGGCGTGGGCAAAACCGCCATTGCCGAAGGTCTTGCCAAGCGGATTGTTGACGGCCAGGTGCCGGAGGTCATCTCCGATGCGGTGGTCTATTCACTGGACATGGGCGCGCTGCTGGCCGGTACCAAATACCGGGGCGATTTTGAGAAACGCCTGAAAGGCCTGTTGGCGGACCTGAAAAAACAGAACCACGCGATTCTGTTCATTGACGAGATCCACACCATCATCGGTGCTGGTTCGGCGTCGGGTGGCGTGATGGATGCCTCCAACCTGCTCAAGCCCATGCTGAGCTCGGGCGAATTGCGTTGCATCGGTTCCACCACCTTCCAGGAGTTCCGTGGCATTTTCGAGAAAGACAGTGCCCTGGCGCGCCGTTTCCAGAAAATCGATGTCAATGAGCCCAGCGTTGAGGACACCTACCAGATCCTCAAGGGCCTGAAGAGCACCTTCGAGAAGCACCATGATCTCGAGTACACCGACCAGGCCCTGCGGGTGGCCGCCGAGCTGGCGGACCGCTACATCACTGACCGGCACCTGCCGGACAAGGCCATTGATGTGATCGACGAGGCCGGCGCACGGCAGCGCCTGCAGCCCGAGGATAAGCGTCGGGCTACGATTGATGTAAGTGATATTGAGGATGTGGTGGCCAACATCGCCCGCATTCCGCCGAAGAATGTGTCCACCAGCGACAAGGACCTGCTGCGCAACCTGGAGCGGGATCTCAAGATGGTGGTCTTCGGGCAGGATCCGGCCATCGAGTCCCTGTCCACCGCCATCAAGCTGGCCCGTGCCGGCCTGAAGGCGCCGGAGAAACCGGAAGGTGCCTTCCTGTTCTCAGGTCCCACCGGTGTGGGCAAGACCGAGGTTACCAAGCAGCTGGCCAAGGTGCTGGGTATCGAACTGGTGCGTTTCGACATGTCTGAGTACATGGAGCGGCATACCGTATCCCGCCTGATTGGCGCGCCTCCCGGCTACGTGGGTTACGATCAGGGTGGCCTGCTGACAGAGGCAGTGAGCAAGCAGCCGCACTGTGTGCTGCTGCTGGATGAGATCGAAAAGGCACACCCGGAAGTGTTCAACCTGCTGCTGCAGGTGATGGACCACGGTACCTTGACCGATAACAACGGCCGCAAGGCGGATTTCCGTCACGTGATTCTGGTGATGACCACCAACGCCGGTGCCGAGAGTATGGCGCGGCGGTCCATTGGCTTCAGCGAGCAGGACCACAGCACCGATGGCATGGAGGTGATCAACAAGACCTTTACGCCGGAATTCCGCAACCGTCTGGACGGCATCATTCAGTTCCGCGATCTGCAGAAGGACACCATCACCCACGTGGTGGACAAGTTCCTCACCGAACTGCAGGCACAGCTGGATGAGAAGCATGTGGTACTGCATGTGGATGACGATGCCAAGCTTTGGCTGGCCGAACGTGGTTACGATGTGACCATGGGGGCCAGGCCCATGGCCCGCCTCATCCAGGACAAGATCAAGCGGCCGCTGGCCGAGCAGATCCTGTTCGGGCGCCTCTCCGATCACGGAGGCGATGTGTTTGTTCACCTGCGGGACGATGAGCTGGTGTTCGAATACGAGGACGAGCCCGCCGAAGCGGTATAAGACTCACCGGCACAAAAAAAGCCCCGCCATGGCGGGGCTTTTTTATGGAAATCTCTGCAGCATTAGCGGGCGCGGTAAACAATGCGGCCCTTGCTCAGGTCGTACGGCGTCAGCTCAACCTTGACCTTGTCGCCAGTCAGGATGCGGATGTAGTTCTTGCGCATCTTGCCGGAGATGTGAGCGGTAACAACGTGGCCGTTGCTCAGCTCAACGCGGAACATGGTATTGGGAAGGGTGTCGATAATAACGCCTTCCATTTCAATAGCATCTGACTTCGCCATTCAGTAGAAACCTCGCTTGGAATACTTTCGTGTGATTTTAAATGGCGCAATTCTGCCTGAATTCTTACCGTTTGGCAAAATTCAGTCAGTGTCCATTTCGCGCCAGTGGCCGTCTCGCAATGCTTCGATGGGACGGAACCGGGTTTTGTAGTTCATTTTACGGCATTCGCCGATCCAGTACCCCAGGTACAGGTGGGGCAGTTGTCTTCTTTGGGCTTCCTCGATCTGCCAGAGTATGGCGAAGGTGCCCAGGCTGCGATGCTCCATTTCCGGCGAAAATACCGTGTAGATCGCCGAAATGCCATCGTCCAGCATGTCGAGGGCCGCCAGGCCAATCAGTTCTCCGTCCCGGGTCATTTCCACAAACCAGGAATCGGTCGCGCCCTCTACCAGGAACGAGATGAACTGATCCCGGGAGGGTGGGTACATATCACCATCCCAGTGACGCTCCTCAATGTAGTGGGCGTAGAGCTGGTAATAGCGCTCCTGGAAGGTGGCGGGCACCAGCCGGCATTCGATATCGCTGTTTTTGCGAAGCACCCGGCGTTGACTGCGATCCGGCTGGAATTCGTTGACCTTGAGCCGGACCGGAACGCAGGCATTGCAGTGCTCGCAATGGGGGCGATAGTAATGGGAGCCACTTCTGCGAAACCCCAGGGCGGTGAGTTGGCTGTAGAGTTTTTTGTCCACATCCGCCCGGGGATCGACAAACATGGTGGTGGCTTCACGATCCGGCAGATAGCTGCATTCGTGGGCAGGTGTCGCGAAAAATACCAGGGTTCTGAGGTTGCTCATTCAGGCCTCCGGACCCGGCCATTGCCAGGTGAACGTCCAGTTCGGCTGATCCGGTTTGCGATCCACGCATGCCCTGAGTATAGACAGAAATTCGGCTCGTGGAATGCTTCGTGCCCCCATGCTTAGCAGGTGATCACTCTCCACCTGGCAGTCGATCATCTGATATCCCCATTCCGACAGCTGGCGGGCCAGATGCACCATCAACACTTTGGAGGCGTTGGTTTCCAGCGAGAACATGGACTCGCCAAAGAAACAGCGTCCCAGTGCCAGGCCGTACATACCGCCGACCAGCTCACCATTGCGGTTCCAGGCCTCAATGGAATGGGCGTGGCCCATCCGGTGCAGCTCGGTGTAGGCGGCCAGCATGTCATCGGTGATCCAGGTCCCTTCGGGCCGGGTATTTGCGCAAAGCCGGATCACCCGGCTGAAGCTCTGGTCGGCCGTGATACGGAATTTCTGCTGGTTGAGCGTGCGCCTCAGGCTTTTGGAAACGTGGACCTCATCCGGAGGCAGCACGCAGCGGGGATTGGGCGACCACCAGAGAATGGGCTGGTCATCGCTGAACCAGGGGAAAATGCCATTGCGGTACGCCAACAAAAGGCGCTCTGGACACAGGTCACCTCCAAGCGCCAGAAGCCCATCGGGGTCTTCCAGCGCTTCGTCAGCCGGCGGAAACCACAGTTGATCCGGGTCGAGCCAGGGCAGGGAGGTCATTGGAATGGCGCGTTACTCTGGTTGGTCAAGAAACTTCTCGGCATCCAGGGCCGCCATGCAGCCGAAGCCGGCGGAGGTCACCGCCTGGCGGTAAACGTGGTCGGCCACGTCACCGGCAGCAAAGACACCGGGGATGCTGGTTTGGGTGGCCATGCCGTTCAGACCGGATTGGATTCGGATGTAGCCGTTATCCATGTCCAACTGGCCTTCAAACAGGTCGGTGTTGGGCTTGTGGCCGATGGCAATGAAGACACCCGCCACATCCAGGTCTTCGGTGGCGCCATCGTCGGTGCTCTTGATACGGATTCCGGTCACGCCGGTGCCATCGCCCAGAACTTCATCCAGAGTGTGGTCCCAGACAATGTTGATGTTGCCGTGTTCGGCTTTCTCGAACAGCTTGTTCTGCAGAATCTTTTCCGCGCGCAGGCTGTTCCGGCGGTGTACCAGGGTAACTTCGTCGGCGATGTTTGAGAGGTACAGGGCCTCTTCCACCGCAGTGTTGCCACCACCAATAACAGCGACCTTCTGCTTTTTGTAGAAGAAACCATCGCAGGTGGCGCAGGCAGACACGCCCTGGCCCTTGAATTTTTCCTCGGACTCCAGGCCCAGGTACATGGCCGAAGCGCCAGTGGCGATGATCAGCGCATCGCAGGTGTACTCGCCATTGTCGCCCTTGAGGCGGAACGGGCGGTTGTTCAGGTCGGTTTCGTTGATGGTGTCGTAGACAATCTCGGTCTCGAAGCGCTCGGCATGCTGCTGCATGCGCTGCATCAATTCGGGGCCCTGGACGCCGTTGTTGTCGCCCGGCCAGTTGTCTACATCAGTGGTGGTGGTCAGTTGGCCGCCCACTTCAATACCGGTGATCAGTGTCGGGTTCAGGTTAGCCCGTGCCGCGTATACGGCAGCGGTGTAGCCGGCCGGACCGGAACCAAGAATGATCAGTCGCGAGTGTCGGGTTACGCTCATGTGTGTCTCCAACCAGAAAAAAGTGTCAGAAGGCTATCACGAATTCCGGGCGCTGCCATTCGTTTCAGCCAATGCGGTTTATAAAGCTTTGCTATGTGGTTAGGGCCGGTTATTCAAGAACCGAAACGGTCGTCAGCAACTGGCGCACGCGTTCGGCACTTTTGCCGGCTTCGCCTTGCTCCAGGCGGTGCCCGGCAACGGCGGGAAATACCGCTTGGAGGTCATCCGGCAGTACATGATCCCGGCCGGCCATCAGGGCCCAGGCCTTGGCGGCGCGCAGCAGGCCCAGGCCCGCCCGGGGAGACAGGCCATAGATCAGGCCCGGCATGCGACGGCTCTGTTCGAGCAGGCGCTGCAGGTAGTCCAGCAGGGCAGGGCTTGCCTTGACCCGTTCCACGGCCTGCTGCAGTGATTGCAACTGTTCCCGGGGAAGAAGGGTGCCCAGGCGATCGGTCAATGCCCGGCGGTCTTCGCCCTCAAGCAGTTCACGTTCGGCTTTGGGGTCCGGATATCCCAGGCGCAGGCGCATCAGAAAACGGTCAAGCTGCGATTCCGGCAGGGGAAAGGTTCCGCCCTGTTCAATCGGATTCTGGGTGGCGATGACAAAAAACGGCGTCGGCAGAGGGCGGGTTTCGCCTTCAATGGAAACCTGCCGCTCCTCCATGGCCTCCAGCAATGCGCTTTGGGTCCGGGGCGAGGCCCGGTTGATCTCGTCGGCCAGAACCAGTTGGGAAAAGATCGGGCCGGGATGAAATACCAGATCTCCGGCCTGTTTATCGAACATGGCGTAACCAAGAAGGTCAGCCGGCAGCAGATCGTTGGTGAACTGGATGCGCTGGTAGCTGAGCCCCATGATTTTGGCCAGGGCGTGGGACAGGGTGGTCTTGCCCATGCCCGGAATGTCTTCAATCAGCAGATGGCCGCGGGCCAGCAGGCTGCAGACGGCCAGTCGCACCTGGGGTTCCTTGCCCAGCAGGATGGTGTTGAGCTCGCTGACGACGCGGTCGATGGTCTGTTTCATGCGGTACTTAATCCCTTACCCGCTTGAGAATGTCGCCGTAGGCGTCGATACGCCGGTCCCGGAAATGTGGCCAGATGCGCCGGATGGCTTCGGTGCGATCCCGGTCCAGTGTGGCCGTGAGGACGGTTTGATTGTGGTCGTCCGCCCGGGCGAGGAATTCGCCCTGGGGGCCACAGATAAAGCTGTTGCCCCAGAAACGGATGCCGTCACTCTGGCCGGATGGGTCTGGTTCGGTACCAACCCGGTTGGGTGCAATGACCGGCAGGTTGTTGGCCACGGCATGTCCGCGCTGGACGGTTACCCAAGCTTCGAGCTGGCGTTGCTGCTCGTCGGCATCGTCGGTGACGTCCCAGCCAATGGCAGTGGGGTAGATGAGCATGTCAGCCCCGGCCAGCGCCATCAGGCGGGCGGCTTCAGGGTACCACTGGTCCCAGCAGACCAGTACGCCAAGGCGGCCGACCGAGGTGTCGATGGGCGTGAAGCCACTCTCGCCACTATTGAACCGGGCATCGCCGGGCGTGAAATAGAATTTCTCATAGAAGCCGGGATCATCGGGGATGTGCATCTTGCGATACAGGCCAGCGAGACTTCCGTCGTTTTCAAAGACCACGGCCGTGTTGTGGTACACACCGTTCATGCGTCGCTCGAAGATCGATCCGACCAGCACCACACCCAGCTCTTTTGCCAGCTCTGACAGTCGGTTGCTGGTGGGGCCGGGGATGGGTTCGGCCAGCTCAAAGATCGAAACGTCCTCGGTCTGGCAGAAGTACAGGGTGGCATGCAGTTCCTGCAGGACAACCAGTTGGGCGCCGCCGTCAACCGCTTTCCGAATCAGGGCTTCGGAGGTGGCCAGGCTGGTTTCCTTGTTATCTGAGCAGGCCTGCTGGATGGCCGCAATTTTCAGTTGCCGGGACTCTGGGCCGCGGGTCATACCTTCAGCACTCCTTCAGGAATCTGCATGGTTATACAGTGCAGGCTGCCGTGCTGATGGATCAAGGGGCGGCAGTTGATAGGCACAATCTCCCGGTCCGGGAATAGCTCGGACATAATGCGGACGGCTTCCTCGTCCTGAGCCACCTGATACACTGGGAGCAATACCGCCTCGTTGATAATCAGGAAATTGGCATAGGTGGCCGGCAGCCGCTGGCCGTCTTCATCGTAAAGGGCATCTGGCCATGGCAGGGCGGTCAACTTATAGGGTTGGCCGTCCTTGCAACGGAACTCCTGTAGCTCTTCGGCCATGGCTTGCAGGGCATCAAAGTGCTCGTCGGTTTCATTCGGGCAGGCCACATAGCAGATGTGGTCCGGTGCGCAGAAGCGGGCCAGGGTATCGATGTGGCTGTCGGTGTCGTCGCCCGCCAGGTAGCCGTGTTCCAGCCAGAGCACCCGCTCGGCGCCCAGGTGTTCGGCCAGTCGCTCTTCTACGGCTTCCCTGTCTATCGACGGGTTCCGGGTAGCGGTCAGCAGGCATTCGCTGGTTGTGAGGATGGTGCCTTGCCCATCGGATTCGATGGAGCCGCCCTCCAGAACCAGATCCACCGGCTGCATGGGGTAGCGGCCGAAGACACCGGCACCGGCCAGGTGAGTATTCAGGGCGTTGTCTTTCTCCCAGGAGAATTTGTTGCCCCAGGCGTTGAATCGGAAGTCGAGCAGGGCAAAACCATCGTCGGTGGCGACGGTGATGGGGCCGTGGTCCCTGGCCCAGGTGTCATCGGCCGGGGCCGGCACGGTAACCACTCGGCCGGGCAGGTTGTTGGCTTCGGCCCAGGCATTGAGTTCTTGTCCCAGCTCCTGCACGCGGGTCACAAATTCGCAGCTGATCAGCACATGCTCGAATCGGAGTATGGTCTTTGCAATCTCCGTAAACACCGGTTCGACTTCTGTCAGCATGTGGACCCAGTCCGTTCCGGGATGTGGCCACGTCAGCATAACCCCGCTTTGGGGAGCCCATTCCGCAGGTAGTACTGGTCTGGATGTCACTGGTCTTGCCCTTTGAAGCTCAAAAATCGATATTCTATCTGACCATGGTTATGGCGTCAGGTACCTGGCCTTCAAAATAAAGGTATCGAAAGTACGCGATTACCGACTGCGCTTCATGACGGTATGCAGCACCATGTCATCCTCGAAATAGACAATGAAGTCCGAATAATGCCACTGGCTGATGGGTGGCTGGCCGACGGCTTGGCGAATTTCCTGCGGTGCCCCCCAGTGCTCTCTGACGGCCTTCTGGCTCATGCCATTTTCCGGAAGGCTGGCGTGACTACGGTCAGCCTGGGTTCCCACCGGAACAGTCACTTGTTCAGCCTGAATTTGGCCGGCAACTCCCAGACCCAAGGCAAGGGCCAGGGCCAGCGTGGCAAAACGGGTTCCATTGTTGTACATGGTATTCTTCCTCATTGATACCGGGTCTGTATCGAATCCAGTGGGGTATGAATGAAACGTAATATCCCATAAACCCTGACAAAAAAGCAGGGCCGAGGGAAGTTTATTCTTTTTGTCGTTGGCGCACTTGCCACCGCATCACATGACGGGCGATTTGTTGACGGTCGCTGTCGTCGATGTGGGTGAACTCTGTGTGAACCCGCACAGTGCCGCGGTCGTCGGCTTCAAGGTCGGATACCTGGGCGATGGCCTGGGGTTGATAGAGTTCCGGTGGCAAGGTCATTCGCAGGGCCATGGTGTCGCCTTTTTCCCAGGCGCGTGGAATGTCAGAAAAGGATAGGCCGCCTTCGCTCAGGGTCACATCCTGCCAGTCTTCCGGTTGCAAGGGATTTTGCTCAAAGGCGATAATGCGGCCCAGCGTGTCGATTTTGCTGTTCAGGGATTTAATCAGCCCTGCCAGGGAGCGGTCACGCTCGGCCAGAGTGATCAGGTGGCTTTTGACATCCTGATCAAGCCGGCGAAATTCGGCCTTGAGGGCCTCTTCCGGTGAATCGTTGAAGGGATCGGTGTCAATGTCCTGATCGCCCCCCAGTCGACGAATTTCCAGACCAATACGATCATTTATACGGAAAAACTCCCGGCGGTCGCCGGACTGCGGGGAGGGCGGGGCAGTATTTTCGGTGCCTGGCATCCTATCTCCGGTTGGTTTTTTTGGTTATTGGTTCAGTGAAGACAGTTTAGCAGTTTCCAGACACGACAGACCCGAAGGTAGCAACAGGCACCTCTCCTTATGTTCAGACCCCTATCGCTATACATTGGACTGCGGTACACGGCGGCCAAGCGCCGTAATCACTTCATTTCCTTCATCTCCCTGACGTCCATGATCGGGCTGATGCTTGGTGTTGCCGTCCTGATCATCGTGCTTTCGGTGATGAACGGTTTTGACCGGGAGCTTAAACAACGCATTCTTGGCATGGTCCCCCACGCCACCATCCAGGGCGCCAATGGCCCGCTGGAGGACTGGCGGCGGGTGGATGCGCTGGTGCAGGAACATCCTCGTGTAGAGGCCGCCGCCCCGTTTATTCGGGGGCAGGGTATGGTGACCGGCGGGGGCAATGTCCGGGGCGTGATGCTTAACGGCGTATTACCGGAAGAAGAAGCCTCGGTCTCGATCATCGAGGATCATTTTGTCCAGGGATCGCTGGATGACCTCAAATCCGGTGAGTTCGGCATTATTATCGGTCAGTTGATGGCCAACAGCTTGCGGCTGGGGATCGGTGACCGGTTGACGGTGGTGCTGCCAGAAGCTTCGGTCACCCCGGCCGGGGTATTGCCGCGGCTCAAGCGCTTTACCGTGAAGGGCATCTTCAGTGTTGGCGCGGAGCTGGATGGCAACTACGCGCTGGTACACATGGACGATGCGGCCCGGCTGATGCGCACGGGTGGCCGAGCCGAGGGTATTCGTCTGCTGGTGGACGACCTGTTTGCCGCACCCGCCGTTGCCCGTGAGGTTGCCAGAACCCTTGATGGTCGTTACTACGTTTCCGACTGGACCCGAACCCACGGCAACCTGTTCCAGGCCATTCGCATGGAAAAGACCATGATCGGTCTTCTATTAATGTTTATTGTGGCAGTGGCCGCCTTCAACATCGTATCCACCCTGGTGATGGTGGTGACCGACAAGACCGCCGATATCGCCATCCTGCGGACCATGGGCGCGACACCAGGCAAGGTGATGCGGATTTTCATTGTCCAGGGCGCGGTGATCGGTGTGTTCGGTACGCTGGTCGGTACCACCCTGGGGGTTCTGGGAGCCTGGTATGTGAGCGACATTATTTCCTGGGTGGAGGGATTGTTGGGCCACAAGTTCCTCAGCGCCGATGTCTATTTCATCAGTTACCTGCCTTCCCAACTGCAATGGAACGATGTGTTTATTATCAGTGGCGCCGGTCTGGTCATGAGCCTGCTGGCTACCATCTATCCGGCCTGGCGGGCATCGCGGGTCGAACCGGCGGAGGCGTTGCGTTATGAGTGATCGTCATCAGGAGCAGGAGGTCACCCCGGCGGTGATTGACTGTCGTGAGGTAACCCGCACCTACACCGAAGGGCCGGAAAAGCTCACTATTTTCTCCGACATTTCTCTGCAGGTGCGGCCGGGTGAGACTGTGGCAATAGTTGGTAGCAGTGGCGCAGGCAAGACCACGCTGCTGAACCTGTTGGGCGGGCTGGATCGTCCGTCCTCGGGCCATATCCGGATTTGTGGCCAGGATATTCACCGGCTCTCGGAAGCGGGCCGCGCGAAATTCCGCAGTGGTCATCTGGGGTTTGTCTATCAGTTCCACCATTTGTTGCCGGAGTTTTCCGCGCTGGAAAATGTGATGATGCCTTGTGCCCTGGCAGGCATGAAGCCGGCCCAGGCAAGAGAGAAGGCAAAAAGCCTGCTGGTCCGGGTGGGGCTGGCCGAGCGGCTGGAGCACAAACCGGCGGAGCTTTCAGGCGGCGAGCGGCAGCGGGTGGCCATTGCCCGCGCCCTTGTAAACGACCCCCAATGCGTGCTGATGGATGAACCCACCGGGAATCTGGATGAGCAGACGGGTGAAGGCGTTCGAGCCTTGATTGAGGATTTGCGCGATCAGTCAGGTACAGCGTTTGTCATGGTGACCCACGATATGAGCATGGCCCGCAGCCTGGGCCGGGTGTTGCGTCTTGAGCAGGGAAGGCTGGTTCAGGAGGTATAGGAACGGCGGGTTTGCTTGAGCCGGGTCATTCGGCGCGAGCGCCAGTCGTTTCGTATTTTGCGGCGCCACAGGTACTGGATGGCCAGGTAAGCAACGCAGGCAGCGACGGTCGCGACAATCAGCGACCCCAGGTAAAGCGGAATCCCGATATCCACCAGCCGGTGGCTGAGCCATGGCAGGGACAGTTCGAATTCGAAGGCCAATAGCGGGCGATCCAGAATCCAGGCGCCAATACGGTAATTAAAATAGAACATCGGCGGCATGGTGAGGGGATTGCTGATCCAGACCAGGACGACGGATAGTGGAAGGTTGGCATTGAACCAGATGGCGAAGAACGCGGCGGCAATCATCTGGAACGGCATGGGAATAAAGCAGAACCAGACGCCAACCAGGAAGGCCCTGGCGACGCAGTGCCGATTGATGTGCCACAAGTTGGGTTCATGAAGAACATCACCGAGAAAGTGCAGTGAGCGAATCGACTGCACCTTTTCCGGAGTCGGCAAATACCGCTTCATGAACTTCTTCGGCATTAAATATCCGGCCTGTGATCTGAGTCAGGTGATAACCGGTGGTTGGGATCACCGGCCAAAAACAACGGAGGACAAGGAATGTCCCGAATCAGCACTCGCCTGCGGGTGCCCCGCCTGAGGGCACCGGGCAACGCTTACCTCATCGCGTTTTGTTCCGGCGTCATCTTACTGTATAGATTGGCGCTATGGCCAGCCTCTGTGTGGTGGTTGGCAGTAGCAATGGTGGCAACCGCTATCTGGTGGTGGTCTCGACTCCCTTCCCGCCGCCATTTGGCTCCCGCATTGCTTTGCTGTTTCCTGGTGGGCCTCCTGTGGGCTGGCTGGAACAGCTTTCACCGCCTGGATCAAAAGCTGGTTGAGTCGGAGCAGGGGCGTACGGTCGGCGTTTCGGGGTATCTCTGCAGCCTGCCCAGCCCCGGGAGTTTCGATAGTCTGCGTTTTGATTTTTGCGTGACCGGCTGGCTGGATGAGCAGAGCGCCGCCCCTTCCAGTCCCCGACCGCAGAAACTTCGGCTGGCCTGGTATGGTCGTGAGGGCAGGGAATTGCCGGATCATCGGCTGCGTTTGGAAGTGGTGCTTAAACGCCCCCATGGCAACCTCAACAGCGCCGGATTCCGCTACGAGGATTGGCTTTTTCGCAACGGCATTCGGGCGACGGGCAGCATTCGCGATATTGCCGCTGCGCCGGGAACACCCTGTGGGTGGGTATGCCATTACCATCAGTGGTATCGGCAGGTGGCTCAAGTGGTTCATGAGCGTTTCCGCGAGGCCGAATACTACCCACTGGTTGCGTCTCTGTTGATTGGCAATCGAAACCACCTGACCGATGAGCATTGGCAGACCCTGAAGGCGACTGGCACGATCCATCTGGTTGCCATTTCCGGTCTGCACCTGGGATTGCTCGCCCTGGCGGTTGGTGTGGGCGTTTGCAAGTTATTGTTATTGCTGCCGGTAGGCTGGTTGTCGGAGCACCGGATTCGTCTCTGGACATTCTGCCTGGTGGTTGGTGCCTGCTTTCTCTATGCCCTGCTGGCAGGGTTTGGGGTGCCAACGCGCCGGGCGCTGATCATGGTGGGGATTGGCGGCTGGTACCTGTTGCTTGCCCGGGAAACCAGTCCCTGGCGACCGTATCTGCTGGCGTTGACCCTGGTTTTGGCGTTAGATCCGTTCGCGCCACTGGATCAGGGCTTCTGGCTCTCGTTCGGTGCCGTGGCGGTGTTGCTTTTGGCCTTCGCCGGCCGGTTTTCGGCTCCCGGCTGGTTGAAAGGGCTGATCATTGCCCAGCTCGCTATTTTCGTGGGCCTTTGGCCAATACTGACGGAACTCGGTCAACAACAGCCCCTGGCGGGTATGGTTGCCAACCTGGTGGCGATTCCCTGGTTGTCGCTGGTGGTCATGCCGTTCCTGTTCGCGGGTGTTTTATTGAGTGTGCTGTTGGGCGCGGCTGTGCTCAATGTGGTGATGTCAGCCTTTGATCTGGTCCTTGGCGTTCTTTGGTCCTGGTTGCAGTTCGTTCAATCCCTGTCATTGCCGTCCCTGGCAGATCCGCCCGGTTTATTGGTGGGTCTGTTGGCCGTTTGCGTATTTCTCGCGCTGCGGTTCCCGATGGCCTGGTTCCGGACGCTGACAACATTGGTGGTGCTGGTCTGGGGCGGACTGGTTTTCTGGGATGCGCCGGCCCGGACCAATCCGCCGGTGGCCGCCCCGGAGGTGGTGATCTGGGATGTCGGGCAGGGGTTGTCGGTTCTGGTGCGTTCGGAAAGCCGGGTACTCATATACGACACGGGCCCGGGTGTGGAGGGTGTGTATTCGTCAGTCGAATCGGTGCTGATTCCTGGCCTGGAGGCCCGGGGTGTCCGCCGTATCGATGACCTGGTGGTCAGTCATGGCGACAACGATCATGCCGGAGGCCTGTCGCTGTTGTTGCAAAGCCTGGAGATAGGGCGATGGTTCAGTGGCGAGGCTCAGGGGATTGCTGAAAACCTCGACTCTGTTGTGGCAGCCCGCATCCAGCCTTGTCCGGATGGTGTCCGGTATTGGGCGGGGCTGGCGTTGAATTTCTGGCATTCCTCTGTGGCTGACGAGGGCAACGCCGCTTCCTGCGTTCTGGAGGTGTATCACCCGGGCTCTGGAACCAGTCTGTGGCTGACGGGCGATATCACCAAAGCGGTGGAGCGAGAAATGCTGGAAGCTGGCGTTCATCGAAGGCTGGCTGAGCGGCGTGCTCAACAGTGGGTAGTGGCGCCACACCATGGCAGCAGGACCTCCTCGTCCCCTGATTGGATTCGTGCCATGGCGCCTGACGAGGTGATATACACGGCCGGTTATCAGCACCGATATGGTCATCCCCATCCCGAGGTGACGCGGCGTTACCGTGACGCCGGCGCGCAGGCCCTCAACACGGCCTGTTCGGGAGAGATTTCCATAACCTTTAATGGCGAAGGTCCCGTCATCCACGAACGCCGGGATTTTTCGCCCTTTTGGATTGGTGGTGCTGGCCTCGCGCGTGATCAATGTCAGATCCCGTGACGATGCGGGTGTGGCCTGGTGATGCTCCTATGCTAAAGTAGCGCCCGCTCGTTATTAATCAGGGAGATCAAGCGTGTTCGAGCTTCTGAAAGCTGGTGGCATCCTGATGGTGCCCATTGTTGCCTGTTCCATTCTGGCTCTGGCCATTATCCTGGAGCGGTTCTGGTCCTTGCGGGTATCCAGGGTTGCACCGTCCCAGTCCGTGACTGAACTCTGGCGCTGGATCAAGAAGAAGGAGCTGAACAGCAAAAAGCTGAAAGCGCTCCAGGCATCATCTCCACTCGGGCAAGTGCTGGCGGGCGGCCTGATGAACGCCAAGCATGGCCGGGAAATCATGAAGGAAAGCATCGAGCAGGAAGCCAGCCAGGTTATCCATCAGCTTGAGCGTTTCCTGAATCCGCTGGGTACCATCGCCACCATTACCCCACTGCTGGGCCTGCTGGGCACCGTGATCGGCATGATCAAGGTGTTCGCCGAGATTCAACTGGCGGGTGTGGGTGACGCCGGCAACCTGGCAGGTGGCATTTCCGAGGCGCTGATTACCACAGCCTCAGGCCTGAGTGTTGCCATTCCCGCGCTGATTGCCCATCGCTATTTCATCCGCCGGGTGGATGAGCTGGTGGTGAATATGGAGCAGGAAGCCATCAAGCTGGTTGAAGTGGTCCATGGTGACCGCGAAATCGACGTCGAAGGAGCCTGAACGTCGTGAAGTTCAAACGCCAGAGAAGCAAGGAGGTCGGGGTAGACCTGACACCACTGATCGATGTGGTCTTCCTGCTGCTGATTTTTTTCATGGTGTCCACCACCTTTACCCGGGAAAGCCACCTGCAGGTTGAACTGCCGGAAGCGAGTGGTGAGCCGGTATCTCCTGCCGAAGTGCAACAGATTGATGTGGTGATCAACGCCGACGGCCAGTACATCCTCAATGACAGGACGCTGGTCAACAATCGCCGCGAAACCCTGGAGCGGGGCGTTCGGGAACTGGCAGAAGGGGATAACACCCTGCCGTTCATTATTACCGCCGATGCCCGTACTCCTCACGAGTTTGTCGTCAGAGCCATGGATGTTGCCGGTCGCCTCGGATTCGCGAAACTGAGCATAACCACCGAACGAGAGGCTGAAAGCCCGTGATGAATGCAAGGCCGGAGCCGTTAAAGGCACCGCCAACCAGTGGTTGGGAAACCTACAAGCGGCTGCTGCGATACGTGAAGCCCTTCTGGCTGGCGTTTTCGCTGGCGGTTGTTGGCAACGTTATCTACGCTGCGGCGTCTACTGGCATGGCGGCGGCGATGGAGTACGTGATCACCGCCATTGAGAACCCGACCGATGAAAACCGGGTCCTGCTGACGAGCATGATCGTGGGCGTTTTTGCCCTGCGCGGGATGGGCACATTCTTTAGCCAGTATTTTATTGCCTATGTGGGCCGCAATGTAATCAATGCGTTGCGCAACGATGTATTTGACCGGTTGATGACCCTGCCGTCCCGTTATTTCGATAATAACGCCGCTGGCCGATTGGTCTCGAAGCTGACCTTTAACGTGGAACAGGTGGCCGAAGCCACCACCAATGCGGTGACCATTACCCTGCGTGAAGGCCTTACCATTCTTGGCCTTCTGAGCTTCATGATCTACACCAACTGGAAGCTGACGCTGGTGTTCCTGATTGTGGGCCCGATTATTGGCGGGGTGGTGAGTTACGCGAGCAAGCGTTTTCGGCGCATCAGTAAGCGCATCCAGGGGTCCATGGGTGACATTACCCATGTGGCGTCTGAATCGATCAGCGGGTATCGCGTGGTACGCACGTTTGGCGGTGAAGACTACGAACGGGAGCGTTTTCGTGATGTCAGTGCCCGCAACCTCAAACAGAGCCTCAAGATGGCCTCCACCCAGGCCATCAGTGTACCGGTGATCCAGGTGCTGGTCGCCATTGCTATTGCGGCACTGGTCTGGACCATGTTGTCGCCCGAAATTCGGGGCGAAATGTCGACCGGCCAATTGGTGGCTTTCATTACTGCTGCCACGACCATGGCCAAGCCCATCCGTCAGGTAACCTCTGTTCACGCAAAGATCCAAAAAGGCGTGGCTGCTGCTTACGATGTTTTCGAAACCATGGACGAAGAGCCGGAGCACGATGAAGGCACCTACGCTCCTGAGCGGGTTGATGGCCACATCGAGTTTGACCGGATGTCGTTCCGCTATCGGGATCAGCTGGACAACGTACTAGAGGACATCACGCTCGACATTCCCGCAGGCCAGAGTGTGGCGCTGGTGGGCCGGTCCGGTAGTGGCAAATCCACGATGGTCAGTCTTCTGCCGCGGTTCTATGAGTACACCGGCGGTGATATCCGCATTGATGGCCATTCGCTGAAGGACTACTCCCTGAGCGCGCTGCGCGCCCAGATTGCGTTGGTCAACCAGAACGTGGTGCTGTTCAATGACACCATCGCTGCCAATATTGCCTACGGCGCGCTCCGGCACTGTACCCGTGAAGAGATTCGGGAAGCGGCGGAAAAGGCCCACGCCTCGGAATTCATTGATCGCATGCCCGACGGCATGGACACCTTGATTGGCGACAATGGCCTGATGCTGTCCGGTGGCCAACGCCAGCGACTGGCCATTGCCCGAGCCATCCTCAAAGATGCGCCTGTCCTGGTCCTGGACGAGGCTACGTCTGCCCTGGATACGGAATCCGAGCGCCATATTCAGGAAGCGTTGGAGACTGTTATGAAGGGCCGGACCACGCTGGTGATTGCGCACCGCCTGTCGACCATCGAGAAGGCTGATCGCATTCTGGTGATGGACAACGGCCGTATTGTTGAGTCCGGTACCCATGAGGAACTGCTGGCCCAGGAAGGGCCGTACGCCCAGTTGCACCAGATTCAGTTCAGTGAACACGCATGAGTAAGGACCTGGTTGAAACGCTCTGGTACGGCCATGGCCGCCCCCTGGCGCCACTGACGCCGCTTACCTGGCTTTATCGTGCCGTTGCGGAATCAAAGCGTAAAAAGGCCCTGCGTGAAGCCGCACAGCCGTTGCCGGTCCCGGTGGTGGTGGTCGGCAATATTACGGCCGGCGGTACTGGCAAATCGCCGTTGACCGCCCGGCTGGTTCAGTTAATGAAAGAGCAGGGCTGGCGGCCGGTGATTCTCAGCCGGGGGTATGGCGGTAAAAGCGAAGAGTATCCCCTGGAAGTAACAGAAGGCACGCCTGCCGGTGTCTGTGGTGATGAGCCGCTGATGTTGTCACTGGCTACCGGGTGCCCGGTGGTGGTGGACCCGGATCGCCTTCGGGGTGCTCACCATGCCATCGAACAGCAGTTGGGCGATATTCTGATTTGCGATGATGGCATGCAGCATTACCGTTTGCCCCGAGACTTGGAGCTGGCAGTATTCGATGCTCGGCGCGGGGTCGGCAATGGCGCTCTGATTCCGGTTGGCCCATTACGTGAGCCGCTGGATCGTCTGAACACCGTGGATTTCGTTATTCTAAATGGCGAGCCCTTTCCCGAATCGGGCCAGTCAATCGCCCGGTTTGCCGGCGTGACCCATGAGGATATCCACGCCATGGCGCTTGAACCGTCGGCACTGGTCAATATCAATTCCGGCGATACTCTGCCTCCAGAGGCCCTGCACAACCGGGGAGTTCGAGCGGTGGCGGGTATTGGCAACCCCTTCCGATTCTTCGAGACCCTGAAAAATCTGGGCGCCCGGGTGACGGAAAAGCCTTTCCCCGACCATCACCATTTTCGTCCCGAGGACCTGGGTTTTCACCGTGGCGAATGGCTGGTCATGACCGCCAAGGATGCGGTGAAGTGCCGGGGATTTGCCCCCGACAACGCCTGGATGTTGACGGTCGAGGCCAAACTGTCGGAACCTTTTGAACAACATTTCCTGGAACGGCTGGCCGCCTGTTCTGACCGATCCGTGCATCACGAGACAGAGAGACCGAAACATGGATAAGAAACTGTTGGCTATGCTGGCCTGCCCGGTGTGCAAGGGCGAGCTGAAGCTTAATGACGCCCGTACCGAACTGATTTGCTACCAGGACGCAATGGCCTTCCCCATTCGTGAAGGTATTCCGGTGATGCTGTCAGGCGAAGCCCGCACCCTGACCACGGACGAACGTCTGGATAAACACTGATCGTACAAAGGTTATCAAGTATGTCATTTACGGTTGTCATTCCTGCCCGCTACGCCTCCAGTCGCCTGCCGGGGAAACCATTGGCGGATATTGCTGGCAAGCCGATGATCCAGCATGTTTATGAGCGTGCAGGAGAGAGCCGGGCAGCAAGGGTGGTGATTGCGACTGACGATGCTCGCATTGAAGAGGCCTGTCGTCAGTTTGATGCCGAGGTCGTGATGACGTCGCCCTACCATGCCAGTGGTACCGACCGGCTGGAAGAAGTGGCCCGCAAGCTGGATCTGGAACCGGACCATCGGGTCGTGAATGTTCAGGGCGATGAGCCACTGATTCCGCCCGCCTTGATCAACCAGGTGGCCGAAAACCTGGAGCAGTACCCGGAAGCGTCGATTGCCACCCTGTGCGAGCGCCTTCACGACGTGCACCACGTGTTCAATCCCAACGTCGTTAAGGTGGTCTGTGATGCCCGTGGCATGGCCCACTATTTCAGCCGGTCCCCGATTCCCTGGGCCAGGGATTTGTGGCCGCAAGGCGCCCATCCCGACGAGCTCGACCTGCCGGACAATATCGGCTATTTCCGCCATATCGGCATCTATGGTTATCGGGCCAGCGTCCTGAGCCAGTTTGTGCAATGGCCACCGGCGCCAACCGAACAGATCGAATCCTTGGAGCAGTTGCGGGCTCTCTACAATGGTGCCCAGATTCACGTGGACATTGCCGAGCGCCCACCGGCACCAGGTATTGATACCGAGGCGGACCTGATTCGTGTTCGTGCATTGATGGAAGCCGGGGGCCGCGGTGTCTGAGCAGAAAATCCGTATATTGTTTGTTTGCCTGGGCAACATCTGCCGGTCACCGAGTGCCGAAGGTGTGTTTCGCCAGTTGGCGGAGCGTGAAGGGCTGTTGAGTGCGCTTGAAATCGATTCCTGCGGCACGGGCCACTGGCACATCGGCAAGAAGCCGGATGCCCGGGCGGCCGCGGCCGCTGCCCGGCGTGGCGTGGATCTTAGCGGTTTACGGGCCAGGCAGATTGAGCCGGAGGATCTGGACCGGTTTGATTATATTCTGACCATGGATCGCGCCAATCTCGCAGATGTGCGGGACATGTGGCACCAGAACGGCGGTACCGAGCCACAGCTGTTCCTCAGCTTTGCCAGTGTTGACGCCATGGAAGTGCCCGATCCGTATTACGGTGGCGAGGATGGTTTTGACCAGGTGCTGGATCTTATTGAGCAGGCCAGCGAGGGCCTGCTGCGGGAGATCCGGGAGCGTTTGGCTTGAAGCCGGCCTGCTCTCCCTGTGAACAGGTCGATCTCGTTGATCTGAATAGCCTTCGGGTGCACGCCTCGGCCAGCTACCTCATTGACGTTCATTCGGTTGACGATCTGAATCACGCCCTGGCGTGGGCCGAAGAGCATAATGTGCCGCTGCAGGTATTGGGCGGTGGCAGCAACCTGGTGTTTGTCGATCACTTCCCGGGATTGGTCCTGCACATGGCCATGAAAGGGCGTCAGCTTGAGCCTCTGGATGACGATCAGGCCATGCTGGTTCTGAAAGCGGGTGAGAATTGGCACGAAGCCGTGTTGTTTGCGGCCCGTGCCGGTTACCGGGGCATTGAGAATCTGGCGCTGATTCCCGGCACCGCCGGCGCGGCTCCGGTGCAGAATATTGGTGCCTACGGCGTGGAGCTGTGCGACACCCTGGAATCACTCACCGCCCTGGACCGTTCTTCTGGTCAGCTGGTCACCCTGACGGCGGCCGACTGCTGCTTTGGCTACCGGGACAGTCGATTTAAGCACGAACCCGGCCGGTACATTATTGTTGAAATCCGGTTGCGGCTCTCCCGCTCGGCGCCTTTCCGGCTGGGGTATGGCGACCTGCAGGCCCGTTTGCCTTCCGACGACGCCCAGCTGACGCCCCTGGCGGTGGCCCAGGCGGTGATGGCCGTGCGCCAGGAAAAGCTGCCGGACCCATCGGTATTGCCCAACGCGGGCAGTTTTTTCAAGAATCCGGTGGTGTCTCAGGTGGAATACGAGCGCTTGCAGGCGGACTTTCCCGGTCTTGTTTCCTATCCGGTGGAGCAGGGCGTGAAGCTGGCGGCGGGCTGGTTGATTGACCAGGCCGGCTGGAAAGGTTTCCGTAACGAGCGGGTCGGCGTCCACGATCGCCAGGCTCTGGTTCTGATTAACCATTCCGGCGGGTCTGGCCGGGATATCCTGGCGCTCGCCAGGGAGATAAGGGCGTCGGTGCAGGAGAAATTCGGGGTGGCGCTGGAAATGGAGCCCGGTATCGTTGGAACCGAAACTTAAACAGCGGTTAGCTGGTACGTCCTGAGAGCCAACCGCATAAAAAAGCCATCCCGGGTAACTCCCGGGATGGCTTTTTTGGTTGTGATTCGCCTTCTTGCCTTCTTACGCGCTTACAGGCCGCCCTTGGGGGACGCCTTCACCAGGAACGGCAGGGCCTCTTCCAGCGGAATGTCCTGCTTGTCCGCGTCACGACGGCCCTTGTATTCCAGGGTGCCGGCCTGCAGGCCACGGTCGGATACCACGAAGCGGTGCGGCAGGCCCATCAATTCCATATCGGCGAATTTCACGCCCGGGCGTTCCTTGCGGTCGTCCAGCAGCACGTCGTAGCCGGCCTGGCGCAGTTGCGCGTACAGCTTTTCGCCAGCTTCGGCCACGGCTTCGGATTTGTGGCCGTTGAGGGTGACAATCGCGACTTCGAACGGGGCAATGGCGTCCGGCCAGATGATGCCCTTGTCATCGTGGTTCTGCTCGATGGCAGCGGCGACGATGCGGGACACGCCGATGCCGTAGCAGCCCATTTCCAGAGTGACCGCCTTGCCGTTTTCATCCAGCACGTTGGCGTTCATGGCCTCGCTGTACTTGTTGCCCAGCTTGAAGATGTGGCCCACCTCGATGCCGCGGCGGATTTCCAGTGTGCCCTTGCCGTCCGGGCTTGGGTCGCCTTCCACCACGTCGCGCAGGTCTTCCACGCGGCCCAGGGCCACGTCGCGTTCCCAGTTCGCGCCAGTCAGGTGGTAGTCGTCCTTGTTGGCGCCGCAGACAAAGTCCGCCAGGTGGGCGGCGCTGCGGTCCACAATCATCGGTACCGGCAGGTTGACCGGTCCGATGGAGCCGGGCTTGCAGCCGATGGCCTTTTCGATCTCTTCATCGGTGGCCATGGTCAGCGGCTCGGCGATGCCGTCCAGTTTCTCGGCCTTGATGTCGTTCAGGTTGTGGTCACCGCGCAGGATCAGCGCAACCAGCCCGGCCTTGCCGTCTTCATCCGGTTCGCCCTGGACCAGCAGGGTTTTCACGCTGTTTTCCGCCGGCAGGCCCAGGAACTCGGAGACTGCAGCAATGGTTTTCTGGCCCGGGGTGTGTACTTCGGTCATCTCTTGGGACGGTGCAGGACGATCACCGGCCGGTGCAACGGCTTCGGCCTTCTCAATGTTGGCGGCGTAGTCGCTGTCAGTGGAGAACACGATGTCATCCTCACCGGAGGAGGCCAGTACGTGGAACTCGTGGGAGGCGCTGCCGCCGATGGCGCCGGAATCCGCTTGCACCGGGCGGTAGTTCAGGCCCAGGCGATCGAAGATGTTGCAGTAGGTCTGGTGCATCACCTCGTAGGTTTCATCCAGGGAGTCCCGGCTGATGTGGAAAGAGTAGGCGTCCTTCATCAGGAATTCCCGGGCACGCATCACGCCAAAGCGGGGGCGGCGCTCGTCGCGGAACTTGGTCTGGATCTGGTAGAAGTTGGCCGGCAATTCCTTGTAGCTCTTCAGCTCGTTGCGGATCAGGTCGGTGATGACTTCCTCGTGGGTGGGACCGAAGCAGAAATCACGACCGTGACGGTCGTTCAGGCGCAGCAGTTCGCCGCCATACTGCTCCCAGCGACCGGATTCCTGCCACAACTCGGCGGGCTGTACCGCCGGCATCAGTACTTCCTGGGCACCGCTCTTGTCCATTTCCTCGCGAACGATGCGCTCTACCTTGCGCAGGGTGCGCAGGCCCATGGGCAGCCAGGTGTACAGGCCTGCGGCCAGTTTGCGGATCATGCCGGCGCGTAGCATCAGCTGGTGGCTGATGATTTCCGCATCGGCAGGGGTCTCTTTCTGGGTGGCAATCAGATAACGGCTTGCTCGCATGGTGTTTTCCGCTTTCCTGCAAAAATAAACGTTGAGGTGAACATTGCTCTTTATTGTACGGAGCCCGCCCGGCCAGGTACAGCCAGACAAAAGGTGGTCATGACGGCTGGTTAAGACAGGTACCCGAGCGGCAGGGCGGTACTGTCCAGCACCCTGCGCAGCACGAAGCTGGAATGCACGCCGCTGACGCCGGGAATGCGGGTGATGTGGTTGAGCAGGAACTGGTGGTAGTGGTCCATGTCCGGCACCACGACTTTCAGCATGTAATCGGCACTCTGGCCGGTGATCAGGTAGCACTCCTGGACTTCCGGAAACCCGGAGACGGTGTCCTCGAAGGCGGCAAAGCGTTCGGGGGTGTGGCGGTCCATGCCAATCAGGATGATGGCGGTCAGGGACAGGCCCAGTTTCTTATGGTCCAGGATGGTGGCCGTATGCATGATGATGCCGGCTTCCTCCAGGGCCCGAACCCGGCGCAGGCAAGGGGAGGGTGACAGGCCCACTTTTTCGGCCAGTTGCTGGTTGGTCAGGGAGCCGTCTTTTTGCAGGCACTCCAGGATCTTTCGATCCATGCGGTCGATTTTTGCCAAAGGCTTGTTTCCGGCTGGCATTTAATGGCTCCAACTACGAATAATGTGCAATATAATGCTTTAAAGTATCTGTGAGGTGGAAAAAAAGCAAACAAATAGCGCGAATGGCGCGCTACACTGTTGGTAAATCAGAGATACGACAGAAGGAAGTTTCGATATGGCTTTTGATCATCGCAAATATGCAGCCTTCAAACCGGTCGGCAAGACAGATCGCCGCTGGCCGGACCAGGTTATCGACAAGGCGCCGGACTGGTGTGCGGTGGACCTGCGTGATGGCAACCAGGCGCTGGTCAAGCCCATGACGGTGGCCCAGAAACAGCGGTTGTTCGATCTGCTGGTCAAGCTCGGCTTCAAGGAAATCGAGATCGGTTTTCCGGCCGCCAGCCAGCCGGACTTTGATTTCTGCCGTAAGCTGGTCGAGGGCAACCGCATTCCCGACGATGTGAAAATCCAGGTGCTGACCCAGGCGCGCCCGGAACTGATCGAACGCACCTATCAAGCGCTGGAGGGTGCCAAACAGGCCATCGTGCACGTCTACAACTCCACCTCCACGGTGCAGCGCGAGCAGGTATTCGGTATGGATCGTGCCGGCATTCGTGATATTGCCATTCGTGGCGCCAAGGTGGTGCAGGACTTTGCCGCGAAATACCCGGACACGGACTGGACCTTCCAGTATTCACCGGAAAGCTTCACCGGCACCGAGTTGGATTATGCCGCCGAGGTGATTGATGCGGTGAACGACGTCTGGCGTCCGGACCAGGGCCAGAAGGTTATCATTAACCTTCCGGCGACGGTGGAAATGGCCATGCCCAACGTGTTTGCCGACCAGGTGGAATGGATCTGCGACAACATCCGCTACCGGGAAAACATTCGCATCAGCCTGCATACCCATAACGACCGGGGCTGCGCCGTGGCGGCCGCCGAACTGGGTGTGATGGCCGGGGCGGATCGCATTGAAGGCACCCTGATGGGCAATGGTGAGCGCACCGGCAATATGGACCTGGTGACCATGGCCATGAACCTGTATTCCCAGGGCGTGGACCCGGAAGTGGATCTGTCCGGCATGGCCGAGATCACCGAAGTGGTGGAAGCCTGTACGGAGATTTCCACCCATCCGCGTCACCCTTATGCCGGTGAGCTGGTGTTTACCGCGTTTTCCGGCAGCCACCAGGATGCCATCCGCAAGTGTTTGGCACGGCGCAAGGAGGGCGAAACCTGGAACGTGGCTTACCTGCCCATTGATCCCGCAGATCTGGGCCGGCGCTACGAGGAGGTGGTACGCATCAACAGCCAGTCCGGTAAGGGCGGTGTGGCCTACGTGCTGGAGCGGGATTACCAGATTACCCTGCCGCGCTGGTTGCAGATCGAATTCGCCAAGGTGGTCCAGCGTGAGGCCGAAACCAATGGTGGCGAGATTGATTCGGACACCGTTCATCGGCTGTTCGAGGAGCGTTATCTGAAGGTGCCGGCCGATTGGGCCTTGCGTTCCTACGATCTGCACCGTAATGACGAAGGTGTGAGTGCCGAAGTGGCCATGGGCGCCGAGGCTTCCCCGGTAAGCATGCAGGGCCGTGGTCTGGGCGCCGTGGAAGCAGTGTCGGATGCCCTGAACAGGCAGTTTGGCGTGGCCATCGCCGTCGAGGCCTACGATGAGTTCGCCCTGGGTGAGGGCACCAACGCCAACGCCCTGGCCTGCATCCGTCTGACAGCCAATGGCCAGCACTGCAGTGCGGCGGCCCTGGCGGAAGACACCACATCCGCCACGCTGCAGGCGTTGTTCTCGGCGGTGGCCCAGGCTGTGGGCACGGCGGTGCGTGGGAAAAACGAGGCGACCGCCGAAGCCTGATCAATCCGGCGCCCATAAAAAAGGCCAGCATGTTGCTGGCCTTTTTTCCTTCTGCCCGTGAGGGGCATCCGGCAGATGACGTAATCGCTTAGAGAGGCGTTACGTTTTCCGCTTGCGGGCCTTTCGGGCCCTGGGTCACGGTGAATTCCACCTTCTGACCCTCCGCAAGAGTGCGGAAACCGTTGGCGTTGATGGCGCTGTAGTGAACGAACACGTCACTGCCGCCTTCCTGTGCAATAAAGCCAAAGCCCTTAGCTTCGTTGAACCATTTGACCTGGCCGGTTTTGGTATCAGACATTGATCTATCCTGTCGTACTTTAAAGTTTGCCCTCACGGGACATGTTCATGCCGGGATGTCTGGAGCGTACTGAGGAAGGGGTTGCAGACCTGTTCAGGACCACTGTAACGCATTCGCCAAATACCGCTGCAGATAATCACAGCAATTTCAGTATAGACCGACTTCCGGGGGCGTCAATACAACGATTTGCCTTAATTTCCGGTAATTGTAATCCCGGATTAATCTTGGGAACTCAGGGGGTTAGTTGTGTCTGTGTCGACGCTTGTAACCTCGGCCTGGATGCGTCCCTGCCCGAGGTGGGCGGCGATGGATTGGCCTGGGCTGAGCTGGTCCGCACGGCGCACGATGCGATCCTCCTCGTCTTTGACGATGGCGTAGCCCCGCCCGAGGGTTGCCAGGGGGCTGACCAGGTTCAGCGTCTGGGCCAGGTGCTCCAGGCGTTCTCCCTGGTGCTTCAGGCTCTGCTGCATGCCCATGGTCAGGCGCTGTTGCAGTTGTGCCACCTGCTCGTTGGCCCGGCTCAGAGTCTGGCGGGGGGACTGGGTGCTCAGTCTCTGGTATAGGTGTTCGGCACGCACCTGGTGCCGCTCCAGCCGCTGGCGCATGCTTTGATGCAGGCGGATTTCCAGCTCGTCCATGCGCTGGGCCTTCTCCTGCAGTTCCCGGCTTGGGTCGCGAAGGCGGGCGTGAAGGTGGTCCAGTTGAGTCTGAAGGCGTTGGAGCTGCCGGCGGGTTGCTTGTGTCAGGCGGGCTTCCTGCTCCACTAATCGGCGTAGCCAATCCCGTTGGTCGGGCGAGATTTTCTCGGCCGCCGCAGAGGGCGTGGGGGCCCGCAGGTCCGCGACGAAATCGGCAATGGTGACATCCACTTCGTGGCCCACGGCGCTGACAGTGGGAATAGAGCAGGCGGCGATGGCCCGGGCAACCGCCTCTTCGTTAAAGCACCACAGATCCTCCAGCGAACCGCCGCCCCGGCCGATAATCAGAACATCCGCCACGTTGTGGCGCTGTGCCTGTTCGATGGCGCGAACGATATCGGCGGTGGCCGCCTGGCCCTGAACCGCCGTCGGGTATAGCGTCACCGGGATTGCCGGGCAGCGGCGAGCCAGCACGGTCAGGATGTCGTGAATGGCGGCGCCAGTGGGGGAGGTGATCACGCCAATGTGTCTTGGCGGATGCGGTAGCGGCTTCTTGCGGGCCGGATCGAACAGACCTTCGTTCTGGAGTTTCAGCTTCAGGGCGTCGAACGCCTGCTGCAGGGGCCCCAGGCCAGCCGGTTCCAGGTGTTCCACAATGATCTGGAAATCGCCCCGATTTTCGTAAAGCGTGACCTTGCCCCGGATGCGAATCTGGTCGCCTTCTTTCGGAATATCCCGCAGGCGCTGGTTGGCGCCCCGGAACATAGCGCAGCGAATCTGGCATTTTTTGTCCTTCAGGGAGAAATACCAGTGTCCGGACGAGGGGCGAGCAAAGCTGGAGAGTTCGCCTTCTACCCACACCTGCATGAAGGACGACTCCAGCAGGTGCCTTGCCTGATGGTTCAGTTCCGAAACGGTCAGGGCGCGGGGGCGGGAATCCGGGTAGGGCGTTGTCAAGGTGCTCGCTCCGTGGTTGTTCGTACGCAATAGCCGAAGGTTGGCAGGCAAAAATAACGTAAATTCAGAAAGATGCAATAAATCGGCAAAAACCGCGCGGTTTACTGTAGGCGATCACGACTTTATAATAGATCGATTAAGGATTTTGCTTTGCTGTGCCAGCAATGGCGCAGTGCAGAAATCTCAACTTAGCACGTTCAAAAGGCGGATCCCAATGCTGCGTATTGCCGAAGAAGCCCTCACGTTTGACGACGTTCTGCTCGTTCCCGGATATTCCGAAGTCCTGCCCCATCAGGTCGACCTGAAGACCCAGCTGACCAAGGGTATCACGCTGAATATCCCACTGATCTCCTCGGCTATGGATACCGTGACCGAAGCCGAGCTGGCCATCGCCATGGCCCAGGAAGGCGGCGTTGGCATCATGCACAAGAACATGACCGTTGAGCAACAGGCTGCCGCGGTGCGCAAGGTCAAGAAGTTTGAAAGCGGCGTGGTCAAAGACCCCATCACTGTCAGCCCCGGTACCACCGTGCGGGAGCTGGTGGACATCACAATGGCCAACAACATTTCCGGCCTGCCGGTTGTGGACGGCAACGATCTGGTCGGCATCGTGACCGGCCGGGACATTCGCTTTGAAAGCCGCATGGATACGCTGGTTCGGGACATCATGACCCCGAAGGAAAAGCTGGTCACCGTGAAGGAAGGCGCAGATGTGGAGGAGGTAAAAGAACTCCTGCATCGCCACCGCATCGAAAAGGTTCTGGTGGTCAATGATGACTTCCAGCTGCGTGGTCTGATTACCGTTAAAGACATCCAGAAGGCGAAGGATTACCCGCTGGCCTGTAAAGATGACCAGGGGCGCCTGCGTGTCGGTGCTGCTGTTTCCACCGGCGGCGACACCGAAGCCCGCATCACTGCGCTGGCCGAGGCTGGTGTGGATGTGCTGGTGGTGGATACTGCCCACGGCCATTCCAAGGGCGTGATTGATCGCGTGCGCTGGGTGAAAGAAAATTTCCCGCAGGTTCAGGTGATTGGCGGCAACATCGCTACCTCCGAGGCTGCCATCGCCCTGGCCGATGCTGGCGCTGATGCCGTGAAAGTGGGTATTGGCCCCGGTTCCATCTGTACCACCCGCATCGTGGCCGGTATCGGTGTACCCCAGATCTCCGCCGTCTCCAACGTCGCCGCAGCCCTGAAAGATCGTGGCGTGCCATTGATCGCTGACGGTGGTATCCGTTTCTCCGGCGATATTGCCAAGGCACTGGCAGCCGGCGCCCACTGCGTGATGATCGGCAGCCTGCTGGCCGGTACCGACGAAGCGCCGGGTGAGGTGGAGCTGTTCCAGGGCCGGAGCTACAAGGCCTATCGTGGCATGGGTTCCATCGGTGCCATGGGTCAAGGCTCCAGCGACCGCTACTTCCAGGACGCCAGCAAGGGCGTCGACAAATTGGTGCCGGAAGGCATTGAAGGTCGTGTGGCCTGCAAGGGCCCGATGCGCAACATCGTGCACCAGTTGGTGGGCGGCATTCGTGCCTCCATGGGCTACACCGGTTGTGCCACTATGGAAGAGATGCGCAACAAGCCGGAATTTGTTCGCATCACCAACGCCGGTATGCGCGAAAGCCACGTACACGATGTGACCATTACCAAGGAAGCGCCGAACTATCGTGTCGGCTAACCCCGCCTGATTCGACCCGGCCCGCTTAAGGGCCGGGTTTGTTTTTTGACAGCCAGAGGACACCCATGGCCCAGAATATCCACGACCACCGCCTCCTGATTCTTGATTTTGGTTCCCAGTACACTCAATTGATTGCCCGCCGTGTGCGTGAGATCGGTGTGTATTGTGAGGTCAAAGCTTTTGATATCACTGACGAAGAGCTGAATGACTTCAACCCGAAAGGCATTATCCTTGCCGGTGGCCCCGAGTCCGTTACTCAGCTTGACTGCCCTCGGGCGCCCGAAGGCTTGTTCGAGCGCGGCATTCCGATTCTGGGTATCTGCTATGGCATGCAGACCATGGCCGAACAGCTGGGTGGCAAGGTGGCCAGCTCCGAAAAACGGGAGTTCGGTTATGCCCAGGTCAAGGTGCGCGCCAAGGGACCGTTGCTGGCTGACATCACGGACCACCTGACCCCGGCCGGCGACTCGCTGCTGGACGTCTGGATGAGTCACGGTGACAAGGTGGTGACCATGCCGGAAGGCTTCGAGCTGCTGGCTTCCACCGAAAGTGCCCCGATTGCGGCGATGCAGGACCTGAGCCGCAACCTTTATGGCGTGCAGTTCCATCCGGAAGTCACCCACACCCTCCAGGGCAAGCGTATTCTTGAGCATTTCGCATTGAACATCTGTCAGTGTGAGGCGCTCTGGACACCGGCCCGGATCGTGGACGATGCGGTGAAGCAGATTCGCGAGCAGGTGGGTTCGGATAAGGTGCTGCTGGGTCTGTCCGGTGGCGTGGATTCCTCGGTAACCGCCGCGCTGTTGCACAAGGCGATTGGCGACCAGTTGACCTGCGTGTTCGTGGACAATGGTCTGTTGCGTCTGCACGAAGGCGACCAGGTGATGGACATGTTTGCCAGCAACATGGGTGTGAAGGTCATTCGCGTAGACGCCGAAGACCTGTTCCTGTCCAAGCTCAAGGGCGTGGATGACCCCGAGCAGAAGCGCAAGATCATTGGCAACACCTTCATCGACGTGTTCGACGACGAAGCGGCCAAGATCACCGACGTGAACTGGCTGGCCCAAGGCACCATCTACCCGGATGTCATCGAGTCCGCCGCTTCCAAAACGGGCAAGGCGCACGTGATCAAGTCCCACCACAATGTGGGTGGTCTGCCAGAGACCATGAAGATGAAGCTGGTGGAGCCGCTGCGCGAGCTGTTCAAGGACGAAGTGCGCCGGATTGGTCTGGAGCTTGGCCTGCCGTACGACATGGTCTACCGCCATCCGTTCCCGGGGCCTGGCCTCGGCGTTCGCATCTTGGGCGAAGTGAAGAAAGAGTACGCCGACATCCTGCGCCGCGCCGATGCGATCTTCCTGGAAGAGCTGCACCGGGCCGACCTGTACCACAAGACCAGCCAGGCCTTTGCTGTGTTCCTGCCGGTCAAGTCCGTGGGCGTGGTGGGTGATGCCCGCCGCTACGAATACGTGATTGCCGTGCGTGCCGTGGAAACCGTGGACTTCATGACCGCCCGTTGGGCACGCCTGCCATATGAAGTACTGGAAACCGTGTCCAACCGGATCATCAACGAGATCACCGGTGTGTCCCGGGTAACCTACGACATTTCCTCCAAGCCGCCTGCCACCATCGAGTGGGAATAAGCGGCGTTTCCGATGGCGTCTGAAAACCAGCTCCCGGATGATCTATTCTGGATGAACCGGGCTCTGCAATTGGCGGCTCAGGCGGCTGAATTGGGCGAGGTCCCAGTGGGTGCTGTGGTGGTGCTTGATGGCCGGGAGATTGGGGCTGGCTTCAATGCCCCCATCTCCGGCTGCGACCCCACGGCCCACGCCGAAATCCGGGCGCTACGAGATGCCGCGGCCCGGGTTGGCAACTACCGTCTTTCCGGCGCAACTCTGTATGTGACCCTGGAGCCTTGCACTATGTGTGTGGGGGCCATTGTCCACGGCCGCATCAGTCGGCTCGTGTATGGTGCAACGGAACCGAAGGCCGGAGCGATTGAATCTGCCAGGAACACCCTGGATGAGCCGCACCTGAACTGGCGGGTTGAGCCGGTGGGTGGCGTCATGCAGGAACGCTGCAGCCAGATACTCAGCGATTTTTTCAGCCGGCGCCGGCGGGAAATCCGGCAGCGTCGTAAACAACAAAAAGCAGGGAAGGGGAGCGACCACGTATGAAAGTGCTTGTTACCGGCGGTGCCGGCTATATTGGCAGTCACGTAGTACGCCAGCTGGCCGAGGCGGGCCACGATATCGTTGTTTTCGACAATCTCTCCACCGGCTATCGTTGGGCGGTGACTGCCGGGGAGCTGGTGGTGGGTGACCTCGCGGATGAAGAAGCCATTGAATACCTCTTTTCCCAGCATCGGTTCGAGGCGGTACTGCATTTTGCCGCCAACATCGTGGTGCCAGAATCGGTCGCCAACCCCCTCAAGTATTACAGCAATAACACCCGTAACACTCTGAATCTGCTCAAGGCTGTGGAGCGGCACCAGATTCCTTACATGGTGTTCTCATCGACAGCCGCGGTTTACGGCATGCCTGATGAGACGGTGTTGACGGAAGATTTGCCCCTGGCGCCGATCAACCCTTACGGTGCCTCCAAGATGATGAGCGAGCGCATGATCATGGACTTGGCCAGTGCCAGTGAGCTTAACTACGTGATCCTGCGTTACTTCAACGTGGCGGGCGCCAATCCCGATGGCTTGCTGGGCCAGGCAACACCCGAAGCCACCCACCTGATCAAGGTGGCGAGCGAGTGTGTCACGGGCCAGCGTGATGGCATGAGCGTGTTTGGTACTGATTATGACACCCGTGACGGAACCTGCATCCGCGATTACATCCATGTGGAAGATCTGGCCAAGGCCCACGTAATGGCGCTGGAATACATGGCTGAGGGTGGTGAATCGCAGGTTCTCAATTGCGGTTATGGTCGGGGCTTTACCGTGCGGGAAGTGATCGACGTGGTAAAAAGCGAATCCGGCGTGGATTTCCCGGTCCAGGAAACCGGTCGTCGCGCTGGCGATCCTGCTGCCCTGATGGCAGACAATACCCGTATCAAAGATGTGCTGGGCTGGCAGCCGGATTACGACGATCTGAAGACCATCGTTCGCACCGCGCTGGCCTGGGAGAAAATCTGGCAGGAGAAAAAGACGCAGAATGTTTGAATTGCACCCGAAACTGGCAGCGGATACCCATCACCTTGGCACCTTTGGTTTGTGCGAAGTTCTCCTGATGAACGACAGCACCTGGCCCTGGGTGATTCTGGTGCCAACCGTGCCTGATATTCGAGAGATTTACGAGCTGTCGAAAATCCAGCAGATTCGACTGCTCGAAAGTTCTGCCATCCTTAGCAAGGGCATGATGGACCTGTTTCGTGGCGACAAGATGAACGTTGCCGCCTTGGGGAACATGGTTCCGCAACTGCACCTGCATCACATTGTCCGCCATGAAAGCGATCCCGCCTGGCCGGCGCCGGTATGGGGCAAACAGGCCCCGGTGCCCTACACGGAAGAAGAGCTGAAAAAGGTACAGGAAAAACTGCAGCCACTGCTGGAAAGGCTGGTCTGAGCCGGCGTTTTAATCAAGACCCTGCTGCCATTGTGCCAGGGTCTGGGAGCCCACCAGGATCATCCGCAATTCTGTTTTAAGCTTTACTTTCAGTTCCTCTCGCTCCCGGGGAGTGGCATCCAGTGCCTCGGCGCCCTGGTTGAACACCAGGGTTACCATAGACTCGGCTACCAGTCGCGCATCGGACAATAGTTTGCCCTGTTCCTCGGCAAATCGGTCCAGATCATCCGCCAGTTCCGCCACAAAATGGTCGATCTCCGCCTTCACGGCGGTACGAAACGTCTTCGACACCCCCGTGCGCTCGCGCAACATCAGACGGAAAAGGTTGGCGTTGTTGCCCAGGTATTCCATGAAGGTATCCACGGAGGTGGCAATGGCACTGCCATCCCGGGCAATCCGCTTGCGGGCCTGACGCATTAACTGGCGGAGCGCAACACCGCCTTCATCAACCAGTGCCAGCCCCAGTTCGTCCAGGTCATCAAAGTGTCGATAGAACGACGTCGGCGCAATCCCCGCTTCGCGGGTGACTTCCCGCAAACTGAGACTGCCGAACCCCCGGTCCGAACTCAGCTGGTTCAGCGCCGCGTCCATCAGCGCCCGGCGGGTTCGTAATTTCTGCTCTGCTCTGGTCGACAAGGCGTGGCTCCATTTACCGCTAAAAACGGGCATTCTAGCCGGCGGGTCATCCAACGTCATCCGCTGACCATATTTGCCCTTCAGTACACCTGATTTCCGGCCCTATTGTGTTTATAATAGGCGGCTTTCTTTTAAGGTCTGAATGGCAGTTTTCAGGCTACGCTCGGAGTAGCGTCAGGTTGGGTAGGGCTTTCCGAAAATTTGCGGAGCCAGGGATGGCGGAGCATAAGCGCCACATGGATGTGCCGCAGGAGCGCTTTTCGGAAAGCCCTACCCAACCTGATGCGGGCGACTTGCCCGATGAGCTAGACCATGCGAGGCAAGCAATCAGGCAGAAGCAAACTTTCCGGGACACACTGTGAATACGTCCCTGTACGCTTGACTGCAGCATCCATGCTGCAGACAGTCCCGGAAAGTTCACTTCTACCTGCTTGCCCAGACAACACAGTTAAACGTAAACGCACACATTAAACGTAACGGGAACCGGTATGCGCAGTCATTATTGCGGTGGGATTAACGAATCCCACATTGATCAGGAAGTCACACTTTGCGGTTGGGTACACCGCCGCCGCGACCACGGTGGGGTCATCTTCCTGGATCTGCGGGATCGGGACGGCATGTCCCAGGTCGTGGTTGACCCAGACACCCCCGAAAGCTTCGCCCTGGCGGAAAAAGTTCGCAGCGAGTTCGTCATCAAGGTTACCGGCCGTGTGCGTCGCCGCCCCGCCGGTACCGAGAACAACAACATGCCCACCGGTCAGGTAGAACTGCTCGGTAAAAATGTTGAAATCCTGAACGCCGCCGCCACCCCGCCGTTCCCGCTTGACGAACACGTGGACGTGGGTGAAGACGTGCGCCTGCGCTACCGCTTCGTGGACCTGCGCCGTCCGGAAATGATCAACCGCCTGCGCTTCCGTTCGCGGGTCACCAGCTACATCCGCAACTTCCTGGACAGCCGCGGCTTCATGGATGTGGAAACCCCCATCCTCACTCGCGCCACTCCGGAAGGCGCCCGTGACTACCTGGTGCCCAGCCGGACCCACGAAGGTTCCTTCTTCGCACTGCCGCAGTCGCCCCAGCTGTTCAAACAGCTGCTGATGGTGTCCGGCGTGGACCGCTACTACCAGATCGCCAAGTGCTTCCGTGACGAAGACCTGCGTGCTGACCGTCAGCCGGAGTTCACCCAGGTGGACATCGAGGCCTCTTTCATTGATGAAGAGACTCTGATGGAACTGAACGAAGACATGGTCCGCTCCCTGTTCAAGGACGTGCTGGAAGTCAGCCTGCCGGAATTCCCGCGCATGCCGCATTCCGAAGCCATGCGTCGTTACGGCAGCGACAAGCCGGACCTGCGTATCCCCCTGGAACTGGTCGACGTTAACGATCTGGTCGAAAACGTGGACTTCAAAGTGTTCGCCGGCCCGGCTAAAGATCCCAAAGGCCGCGTAGCAGCCCTGCGTGTACCGGGTGGCGGTAAGCTGACCCGCAAGCAGATTGACGACTACACCAAATTCGTCGGCATCTACGGCGCCAAGGGCCTGGCCTACATCAAGGTGAACGACATGTCCCAGGGCGTTGAAGGTCTGCAGTCGCCGATCATCAAGTTCCTGGGCGACGAGCCCGTGATGGCCATGATGGAACGCGTGGGCGCGGAAGACGGCGACATCGTCTTCTTCGGGGCCGACAAGACCATGGTTGTTAACGAAGCCCTGGGCGCGCTGCGCGTTAAGCTGGGCCACGACCTGGAAATGCTCACCTGCGAATGGGCACCGCTGTGGGTAGTAGACTTCCCGATGTTCGAGGAAACCCCGGACGGCGGCCTGACCGCCATTCACCACCCGTTCACCGCGCCGTCCTGCAGCCCGGAAGAGCTGGCGACGGACCCGGCCAACGCCTTGTCCCGCGCTTACGACATGGTCCTGAACGGCACCGAGCTGGGCGGCGGTTCCATCCGTATCCACAGCGAGCAGATGCAGGAAGCGGTATTCCGCATCCTGGGCATTGACGAGACCGAAGCCCGCGCCAAGTTCGGCTTCCTGCTCGACGCCCTGAAGTACGGTTGCCCGCCGCACGGTGGCCTGGCCTTCGGCCTGGACCGCCTGGTGATGCTGATGACCGGCTCCAGCTCCATCCGCGACGTGATCGCCTTCCCGAAAACCCAGAGCGCCACCTGTCTGATGACCCAGGCGCCGGGCGAAGTGGATGAGCGTCAGCTGAAAGAGCTGAACATCCGCCTGCGTCGTTCCGCCAAGGCGGCCGATGGCAACAAGGCAGAGGAAAAGGCGTAAATTCTGTTCACCGGGGTGGCCTTGCTGCCCCGGTTAACCGAAAGGAGTTTTGATAATGGCTGGACACAGTAAATGGGCCAATATCAAGCACCGCAAAGCGGCCCAGGATGCCAAGCGCGGCAAGATCTTCACCAAGATTATCCGTGAGCTTACCGTGGCCGCCCGCCTTGGAGGCGGTGATCCCAACGACAACCCCCGTTTGCGGGCAGTGGTCGACAAGGCCCTGACCGCCAACATGAAAAAAGACACCATCGAACGGGCTATTGAACGCGGTGCCGGCGGTGGTGACGACAACAACTACGAAGAACTGACCTACGAGGGTTATGGCCCTGGTGGCGTGGCGTTCTTCGTGGAAGTCATGACTGACAACAAGAACCGCACCGTGGCCGAGGTTCGTAACGCCTTCAATAAATCCGGCGGCAACCTGGGCACCGACGGTTCGGTGGCGTATCTGTTCACCAAGCAGGGCATCATCAGTTACGGGCCGGAAGTGGACGGCGACAAGCTGATGGAAGCGGCGCTGGAAGCTGGCGCCGAGGACCTGCAGGAGCAGGATGATGGTTCTTATGAGATTGTCACCACGCCCGAAGAATACCTGGATGTGAAAGAATCCCTGGTCAATTCTGGCCTCAAGCCTGATAACTCCGAAGTCACCATGGTCCCTGCCACACGCGTGGAGCTGGACCGGGAAGGCGCGGAGACCATTCTCAAGCTGATCGACACGCTCGAGGACCTGGACGATGTCCAGAACGTCTACCATAACGCGGAGATTTCCGCCGAGATCATGGAATCGCTCTGAGGTGATTCCGCCAACCGGGAGCAGGGCAGTCTGATGGCCATTATTCTGGGCGTGGACCCCGGTTCCCGCATTACCGGTTACGGTATTATTCGCGTGGAAGGTCGTACCACCGAGTACATAGACAGCGGGTGCATCCGGGTGGGCGAAAAGCCCTGGGCCGAGCGCCTGCAAACCATCTTTCACAGTCTGGCGTTGCTGATTGGTGAGTATCGCCCGGAAGAGTTTGCCATTGAACAGGTGTTCATGGCCCGCAACCCCGATTCCGCACTCAAGCTGGGCCAGGCCCGGGGCGCGGCCATTGTCAGTGCTGCCAACAGCGGCCTGCCGGTGCACGAGTACTCGGCGCGCCAGGTCAAACAGGCGGTGGTGGGTACCGGCAGTGCCGACAAGGCGCAGGTTCAGCACATGGTGCAGGCCTTGCTGAAGCTTTCCCGCAAACCCCAGGCCGATGCCGCCGATGCCCTGGCCATCGCCCTGTGCCATGCCCACATGAACCAGAGCGTGCTGCGCCTGGCAGCGACCGGCGGCAAGGTGCGCAGCGGTCGGGTACGCCGTCAATAACCCGCTCTATGGAGCGAAAGGAGACCTCCCTTGATTGGTCGTGTTCGAGGACTGTTGATCGAGAAAGCCCCTGGCCATGCCCTGGTGGAATGCGCTGGGCTGGGATACGAAATCGATATCCCCTATACCACCTTCTTTCACCTGCCGGACACCGGGCAGGAAGTCACCCTTCATACCCATTTTGCCGTTCGGGAAGATGCCCAGAGCCTGTTCGGCTTTGCTTCGCGTCTGGACCGCGACCTGTTCCGGTTGTTGATCAAAGTGAACGGCGTGGGCCCCAAGCTGGCGGTGGGCATTCTGTCCGGCCTGGATGCGCAACAGTTTATCCGCTGCGTGGAAACCCGGGATGTGAACGCCTTGGTCAAGCTGCCCGGTGTGGGCAAGAAAACGGCTGAACGGCTGCTAATCGACATGGCCGACCGCATTGGTCAGTTGGAAGGGCAGTTTGTGCCTTCCGATGCGCCTGTCAGTCCTGGCACGGGTGGGGCGGCGGCTCCGGCTGCTGGTCCGGACCCGGCGGAAGAGGCAGAGGCCGCTCTTATCGCGCTTGGCTACAAACCCCAGGAGGCCGCCAAGGCCATCGGCCGGGTGGCCGAACCGGGCATGAACAGCGAGGCCCTGATTCGTCTCGCCCTGAAAAACATGATCCCGACCCGCTGAGACACGAAACAGAAGTGAATCAAGGGACTGTTGTTAAAACTTCATGACGGCAACCTGTAAAGAGCGTAACGTGACTCACACACTGCCCCTTGTACAATCGGCGCAACATGAACAACCGGCCGTTAGCCTGTTCATTGCCAGCAACCGGATAACACCATGATCGAATCGGACCGACTGATAACACCAAAGGCCGGCGAGTACGAAGAGGTCCAGGACCGGGCCATCCGTCCCACGTTGTTGGCCGAATATGTGGGCCAACCCACCGTGCGCGAGCAGATGGAAATCTTCATCTCCGCCGCTCGAGCCCGGGAGGAGGCGCTGGACCACGTCCTGATTTTTGGTCCGCCGGGTCTGGGCAAAACCACGCTGGCCAACATCATCGCCAATGAAATGGGCGTTGCGATCAAAACTACCTCTGGTCCGGTGCTTGAGAAGGCCGGTGATTTGGCAGCTTTGCTGACCAACCTTGAAGAAGGCGATGTACTGTTTATCGATGAGATCCACCGCCTGAGTGCCGCAGTGGAAGAGGTGCTGTATCCGGCCATGGAGGATTATCAGCTGGATATCATGATCGGCGAAGGGCCGGCGGCGCGCTCGATCAAACTGGACCTGCCACCGTTCACCCTGGTGGGCGCCACCACCCGCGCAGGTTTGCTGACGTCGCCGCTGCGGGACCGTTTTGGCATTGTCCAACGTCTTGAGTTCTACAACCATCGGGACCTGACCGACATCATCGTACGCTCAGCGCGCCTGTCGTCTGTGGATATCGATGAGGCTGGTGCGTTTGAAATTGCTCGCCGTTCCCGGGGTACGCCGCGAATTGCCAATCGCCTGCTGCGTCGGGTTCGCGACTTCGCCGAAGTGCGCAGCAATGGCCACATCAGTTCCGAAATCGCTGACCAGGCCCTGAATATGTTGAAGGTGGATAATCAGGGCTTCGACCACATGGACCGTCGTCTGCTGCTGGCCATGATCGAGAAATTCGATGGTGGCCCGGTGGGCGTGGAAAGCTTGGCTGCCGCCATCAGTGAAGAGCGGGGCACCATTGAAGACGTATTGGAGCCGTTCCTGATCCAGCAGGGGTTCATGATCCGGACGCCTCGGGGCCGTATGGTTACCTCCAACGCCTACCAGCATTTCGGCGTCGTGGCTCCGGCTTCTGGCAAGGGGGATGATCTTTTTGACTGATACCCAGACTTCTTCCCGTTTTGAGCTGCCCATCCGGGTCTACATCGAGGATACCGATGCCGGCGGCATCGTATTTCACGCCAAGTATCTGCACTACATGGAGCGGGCGCGAACCGAGTGGATCCGTAGTGAAGGCGTTGGCCTACGGGCCGGCCTGGAGCATAACATCAGTTACGTGGTCCAGCGCATGAATATTAACTACCGGGCGCCGGCCAAGCTGGATGATCAGTTGCTGGTAACCGCCGAGCCCGACGATTTCTCCCGGGTCTGGATGGCGTTTCGCCAACGGGTCTATCGCGCCTCTGACCGGCAGCTTTTGTGTGACGCCGAGGTGCGGGTGGCCTGCATTGCCCTGGATACCGGGCGGCCCCAGCGGCTACCGGAAAACATGCTGGAAATCCTGCAGAGAACAGCATAACTTACTGAAAACGAATATTTATTGCTTGGGAGTGAACAGTGGAATCGGAACTTTCAGTCTGGCATCTGATTGCGAACGCCGGGGTTCTTGTGCAGCTGGTTATGTTGCTGCTGGCACTGGCATCGGTAATTTCCTGGGCGTTGATTTTTCAGCGCATTCAGGTGTTCCGGAAGGCCCGCGCCGCACAGCTTGAGTTTGAAAACCGCTTCTGGTCGGGAATGGATCTGGGGCAGTTGTACAAGGAAGTGAACGACAACCCCACGCCTTATTCCGGCCTGGAGTCGGTATTTCGGGCCGGTTTCAAGGAATTCTCACGCCTGCGTCAGCAGAGCCGGGATGCCGATGCCGTTATGGAAGGTTCCCAGCGGGCCATGCGGGTGGCTTTCTCCCGGGAGCAGGAGCGGCTTGAAACCCATCTGCCTTTCCTGGCGACGGTTGGTTCCACCAGCCCCTATGTCGGTCTGTTCGGTACGGTATGGGGCATCATGAATTCGTTCCGGGGTCTGGCGCAGGTGCAGCAGGCGACCCTGGCCACCGTGGCACCGGGCATTTCCGAGGCGCTCATTGCCACCGCAATGGGCCTGTTCGCGGCGATTCCGGCGGTTGTGGCCTATAACCGGTTTTCGGCCCGATCAGAATCCCTGCTGAAGAACTACGAGACCTTCGCCGAGGAGTTCTCCAGCATCCTGCATCGCCGCGTGCACAGCAGTGAGCAGGCTGCATGATTAACCGCGCCGCGAAGGGGAGGCAGGCAGCATGAGTGGCATGAAAGGCATGGGATTGATGCCGCAGCAGCGGCGTAAGCCAATGGCTGAAATCAACGTGGTGCCCTACATTGATGTGATGCTGGTGTTGCTGATCATCTTCATGGTGACGGCACCCATGCTGACACAGGGCGTGAAGGTGGATCTGCCGGAGACCACATCAGAGCCCATTCAGCAGGAGCAAGACGTTGAGCCCATCACGGTGTCGGTGGACAGCAACGGGGCCTATTACCTGGAAGTGGGGGATGAACGCGGCAATCCGATATCGCTACCCCAGGTGCGTGACCAGGTCAGCAAGATTCTCTCGCAGCGTTCGAATGCCGAGGTGTTTGTGCGGGGTGACGAGTACGTGGATTACGGCGTTGTGGTGCGACTGATGGCCGAGCTTCAGTCTGCCGGCGCCACCGGCATCGGCCTCATAACCGATGCTCCCGATAATAAGCAGTAACCGGTTGGTGGGTTCGCAGTGAAAGGTCATGAACGGGACAGTATCAGCACCGGCAAGGCGCCCTGGAAATCACCGGTGGCGTTGTCTGTGGCGCTGCATGTGTTGGTGCTTGGCATCGCCATGGCTGGCTGGTCCTGGGCCGAGCGGCCGCCTGAGCCCAAACCCAACGTTATTTCGGCCCGGTTGATCAGTCCCGAACCCAAGCCCAGCCCTGTTGTTGATGACAAAGAGCGACAACAGGAAAAGCGGGCGGAAGAAGAGCGTAAGCGCCAGCAAGAGCAGAAACGCCTGGAAGCCGAGCGCCAGGCCCAGGCAGAAGCCCGCAAACGTGAGGAAGAGCGCAAGCGTCAGGAGGCCGAAGAGGCCCGCAAGCGCGCTGAACAGAAAGCGCGCGAAGAAGCCGCCAAGCGCAAGGCGGAAGCCGAGGCCAAAGAGCGGGAGCGTCAGCGCCTCGAAGAGAAGCGACGCCAGGAAGAAGCTGAGGCAAAACGCAAGGCGGAAGAGGAAAAGCGTCGTCAGGAAGAGGCAGAGCGCAAGCGCCGGGAAGAAGAGGCCCGTAAAGAGGCGGAACGTAAACGTCTGGAAGCTGAGCGGCGTTTGCGGGAAGAGCAACTGCAGGCCCTGGCAGAGCAAGCTCGTCAGGAGCAGGAAGCCGAGGAACGCCGACGACGTGAAGCGGAGGCCGCCCGGGCCCGGGAAAAGCAGATGTTGTCCGAGAGCGAGAAATACCGGGGTTTGATCCAGAAGCGAGTGATTGATGCCTGGTACATACCCTCATCCGCTACCGAGGATATGGTGGCACGGCTTCAGATCAACCTCCTGCCCACCGGCGAGCTGGTTGGTGTAAAAATACTCGAGAGCAGTGGTAATGCTGCCTTTGATAACTCCGCGCTGGCTGCGGTGCGTTCCGTGAATCGTTACCCGGTTCCGGAAAGCCGGGATACTTTTGAGCGATACTTTCGGCAGTTTACGATCGAATTCAACCCACGACGCCTGTGACGAGACTGGTGATTCCGATGACTCAAGAACAAGTGCCTGTTAAGTCCCCGATGCGTTCATTGGTGCTGGTCTGCATGACCATGCTGATGCTTGCAGCGGGCAGCGCCCGGGCCGAGTTGCTGATTCGCATTACCGAGGGTGTGGAGTCGGCAATCCCGATCGCTGTGGTACCTTTTAAAGAAACCGGCACCATGCCCCCGGGCGATAAGATCAGTAGTATTGTCCGTTCTGATCTGACCATGAGCGGAGAATTCAATCCGTTGGAACCGGAGAAGATGCTTAGCCTGCCTTCCCGTCAGTCGGATGTGTATTTCCGTGATTGGCGCATGCTGGGACAGCGTTACCTGCTGGTGGGTGAGGTCACTCGTCGTGGGGAACGCCTGGAAGCCCGTTATGAGCTGTTCGATGTCAACCGTGAAGAGCGGATTCTGGGCGAGACCGCGGCAGCTCCGGCCAGCAATGCCCGATCCCTGGCCCACCACATAAGTGATAAGGTTTATGAAGCTATCACCGGCGAAACCGGTGTCTTCTCCACCAAGCTGGCTTATGTCACTGTTACCGGGCAGGGAGATGATATTCGGTACCGCCTGCAGGTCAGTGATATTGATGGTAAGCGCGCCAAAGTCCGCCTGGAAAGCGATGAGCCCATTCTGTCGCCAGCCTGGTCTCCGGATGGCAAAACCCTGGCCTACGTTTCGTTTGAGACTGGCAAGCCGGTAATCTTCACTCACGAACTGGCTACCGGCAAACGTCAGAAGGTGGCAGACTTTCGGGGGCTTAATTCGGCGCCTGCCTGGGGACCCGATGGTAAATCCCTCTTAATGACCCTGTCGCGGGATGGCAACGCAGAGGTTTACAACATGGATCTTTCCACCCGCGAGCTGACCCGGCTGACCAACCACTGGGCAATCGACACTGAAGGTGTCTGGGATCATGCCGGCAGAGGCATTTTTTTCACCTCCGACCGTTCTGGCGGCCCACAGATCTACCATATGGAGCGTCCGGGTGCCGAGGCCCGCCGCATTACCTTTGGCAGTCGCTATAACGCCCGGCCCCGCCCGGGACCGGATGGGCAGTATGTGTACCACGTGCACCAGAGAGACAATGCGTTCCTGATTGCCCGCACGAACCTGAATACTGGCGAAGAAAGTATCGTCACCCGCACGGAAGCGGATGAATCCCCGAGCCTGGCGCCGAATGGCCGGATGCTGATTTACGCAACCGAACAGAATGGTGACAGCGTGCTGACTGTGGTGTCGGCGGATGGAGGCGCCGCCTACAGCCTGCCGGCGGCCGAGGGCGAAGTCAGGGACCCAGCCTGGGGACCGGTGACGACGCGTTAAGCCCTTAACGTCACAAAATAATTACTCATATCACCAAGAGGAAACCCGAGTATGAATCTTTCAATGTCGAGCAAAATGTTTGCAATGTTGTTGGCCGCTGGCCTGGTGGCGGGTTGTAGTTCAACCGGTGAAACCATGGATGAGGAAGGCTACGGCTCTGATGTGGAAGCGATCGACCAGGAAGGCGGTGCCACGGTTTATGATGGTACAGGTCAGGAAGGTGGCGTTTCTTCCTCTGCCATGACCGATGAAGAGCGTGCAGCGGCTCAGCGCAAGGCAGAGAGCGAGCAGGCGGCCCAGGCAGCGCTGCGCGATGTAACGACCTTCTATTTCGATTTCGATACCTCTGAAATCAAGCCCGAAGCCCGGGAAGTGCTGATTGCGCACGCGCGCTACCTGGCAGAAAACCCACGTGCGGAAGTTCGTATTGAAGGTCACGCCGATGAGCGCGGCAGCAAGGAATACAACCTTGCACTGGGCGAGCGCCGAGCCAACGCGGTCGAGCGTTTTCTGATCGTCAACGGCGCTTCCCGTGGCCAGACCGAAACCGTAAGTTACGGTGAAGAGAAGCCGGCGGTTCGTGGCTCTGGTGAAAATGTCTGGGCACAGAACCGTCGAGTTGAGCTGGTTTTTGACTAAGCTTGCATTGAAAAGAACCATGTAACTATCGGATGTTCCCATGAGAAAAAAACTCATGGCGGCGGTGCTTGTCCCGCTGGGCCTTGGCCTGGCGGGGCCTCTCCAGGCACAGTCGTCGACGCCGGCATTCCAGAACAACAGTTCCGAGGCCCAGAGAAAAGCGGCCAACAGTCAGGCTACCGCAGAGCTTTTCTACATGATTCAGCAGCTTCAGCAGACCGTGCGTGAACTGCAGGGGCGGGTCGAAGAGCAGGCCCATCAGCTTAATCGTCTGCAAGAGCAGGGCAGGGATCGCTATGTGGACCTGGACCAGCGTCTTCTGGACCTGGCCAAAAAACTGGAGGAGCGTGGCGGCAGCGCTCCTGATCCGGCGCCTGCGGGGGGTTCCGCTGGTTCCGGTGAACAGGAAAAAACGCCTACGAAAGCGTATCGCCCGCCCGAACCTGACGAAAAGCAGGCCTATAACGAAATCATCAGCCTGATCCGTGAAGAAAAGGCCTACGATGCGGCGATAGGGCGTCTGTATGACTTTATCGATAAGTACCCCGAAGGAGACCTGACGGTCAATGCCTATTACTGGTTGGGCGAAGTTTATCTGGCCAAACCTCAGCTTGAGCAGGCCAAACAGGCCTTTACTATCGTTGCGACCCGGTACGCCGACCATCGCAAGGCACCGGATGCCATCTACAAGCTTGGGGTCACCCTGAACCGCCTGGGCGAAACGCAAGAAGCTCGTCGGCGTATGGAAAGCGTAGTGAACAAATATCCGGAATCCGGGGCGGCGGAACTGGCTCAGGATTTTCTTGATAACAACCAAGGTTGATCATAAATTCATCGTCTTGATTGCTTGCTGATCAGTGATCAAAAAAAGTGACAAGAAAGTGAATAAAGGGGTTGAACAGCCCAAAAAATTCATTACCATATGCGCCTCGTTTGGGTCGTTAGCTCAGTTGGTAGAGCAGTTGGCTTTTAACCAATTGGTCGAAGGTTCGAATCCTTCACGACCCACCAAATTCAGGGCAACAGGCTATGTCTGAGGTCCGCCGGATGAAAAGCCGGCAAAACCAGTTAGGGGTCGTTAGCTCAGTTGGTAGAGCAGTTGGCTTTTAACCAATTGGTCGAAGGTTCGAATCCTTCACGACCCACCAACACGCAAGCCGGCCGATACGGTGGTTTGCAGAAAAAAGAGCCTTCGGGCTCTTTTTTTTTGGCCGGAAGAACCCATATAGGCAGGCAAGATTTCAGATTGGCTGTTCCGGCAGTAGGGGTATGTTGCAAGTCCCTGAAGCGTCATGGGAAATGATATACTCTGCCGGCAAATGCATTTCAGAGACCCAGTGATGACACGATCGCAAGACCGTATCCTTGTTCAGGAACACTTGGCCCATCAGGCGGAGCCCCAGCCCCTGAGCGCCCATGAGAAAGCCGAGCTTGAAGCGCGTATCAAGGAAGTCTTGAAAGAAAAAGATGCCGTTCTGGTCGCGCACTACTACACAGACCCGGATATCCAGCGCCTCGCGGAAGAATCTGGCGGTTGTGTGGCCGATTCCCTGGAAATGGCCCGTTTTGGTAACCAGCACCCAGCATCAACCGTGGTGGTGGCCGGTGTTCGTTTCATGGGTGAGACCGCCAAAATCCTTAATCCTGAAAAACGGGTGATCATGCCCACGCTGGAAGCTACCTGCTCGCTGGACGTTGGCTGTCCGGCCGATGAATTTTCCGAGTTTTGCGACCAGCATCCGGACCGCACCGTGGTGGTTTACGCCAATACCTCTGCCGCTGTAAAAGCCCGCGCGGACTGGGTGGTAACCTCTAGTTGCGCCCAGGCCATCGTGGAGTACCTGGACGCCAAGGGCGAAAAGATTCTCTGGGCGCCGGACAAGCACCTGGGTAGCTACGTGCAGAAGCAGACTGGGGCGGACATGTTGCTCTGGGATGGGTCGTGTATCGTTCACGAGGAATTCAAGTTTCGCGGTTTGGAGGATCTCCAGGCACTGTACCCGGAGGCGGCCGTTCTGGTGCATCCCGAGTCGCCCGATGCGGTAGTAGAACGGGCCGACGTGGTTGGCTCCACGTCGCAGCTGATTCACGCGGTACAAACCCTGCCCAACCAGGAGTTCATTGTAGCGACCGACAACGGCATTTTTTACAAAATGCAGCAACTGGCGCCGAACAAGACCCTGATTGAGGCGCCGACGGCCGGTAACGGTGCCACCTGTCGCAGCTGCGCCCATTGCCCCTGGATGGCCATGAACGGTCTTGAAAACCTGCTGCAGGCTCTGGAGCAGGGCACCCAGGAAGTCCAGGTGGATGCCCGGTTGCGGGAGGATGCGTTACGGCCGTTGCGGCGGATGCTGGATTTCACCGCAGATATGAACCTGAAGGCGGCGGGTAACGCCTAAGCGTTAGTGGCTAACCGTTCCGGGTTTGAATGCGGCGGGTGAGGTCTCCCAGTCGCTCATTGACCACCTGCCGTTCGGTGGAGCCCTCCGGCAGTATGTCCTGGGCCTGGCGCAGCTGCCGCCGGGCCGACTCCAGATCCCCCATCAGTACGTAGTATTCCGCCCGCGCCCGGTGTACCCCGACAATGTTGCGGGCCATGCCCTCGGCTTCGGCCAGTCTCAGCCACAGATGTTCATGGCCTGGATAATCCCGGGTCAGATCCCGAAGTAATCGTGCGGCAGCAGCCCCATTGCCAGCCTCTATTTCCGCTTTGGCCAATGCGTAAGATACCGGGTAATTGCCGGGGTTGCGGTCCAGTGCGGGCTGCAATAATCGTTTGGCTTCCTCGTGGCGCTGGGCGCTGATGAGGACATCGGCGAGCGTGACCTGAAAGGTGATTCGTCCCGGGTTGCTGGCCAGAAGCTGTTCCAGAATGTTTTGTGCCTTCTCGTATTGGCCGTTCTGCTGATAGGCGACGGCCAGGCCGTATTGGATCGCTTCATTTCTGACAGCATCTTCTCGTTCGAGGTAGGCCTCGAAGGTATCCACAGCAACCTGCGGTGAGCGAGCGTAATGCACCTGAAGCCGATTACGCATCAAATGGTATTCCTGTCCCTCACGGATGTGCTCGTCCGGGTACTGTTCGGCCCGGCTGCGGGTGTCTGCCACCCGGCTCTGGGTTAATGGGTGAGTCGACAGGTATTCGGGGACGCGATTCCCCTGCAGGCGGTCCTCACGCATCATGATTTCGAACATCTCCGGCATACCCCTGGGGTCCATGCCGGAGCTGGCAAGAATATCCAGTCCCACCCGGTCGGCTTCTTTTTCGTGAGCGCGGCTGTAGGCGAGCATGTTCTGCATGGTCAGTGCCTGGGTACCGGCGATGGCGGCAATGCCGATGTCGGACTGGGTGACGGCGGAAAGAATGATGCCGGCAATCATGCCGGCCACTGTCAGCGGCGTTGTGGTTTCCTGTTGCTGCATGCGCCGGGCGAAGTGTCGCTGGCTGAGGTGAGCCAGCTCGTGGGCCAGAACCGAGGCAAACTGGTGTTCGCTGGTTGCCTTCAGGAAAAGCCCTCCGTTAACGCCGACAATGCCGCCGGGCACTGCAAAGGCGTTAAGCGCCGGGTCGTCTATGATGACCAGTTGCAGGTCCCGGTCTTCAAGGGGGGCTGAAGGCACCAGCTGGTAGAGGATGTTGGTCAGGTAGTTGAAAACCAGTGGATCCTGGATGCGTGGTGCCGACCGGCGCAGGGAGACCATCACCTGTTCCCCGATGCTGTCTTCCTTCTGGCCGGCAATCAGCCCTCCGCTTCCCCCGATATCGGGCAGGTCCCTGTCCTGTGGATACCCCGCCACGGGGCTGAGTGCCAGCGCTGCTGACAGTGCCACTGCAGTGGGGGAGGGAGATTTGGCGAAGAGCTTGAATAAGTGCTTCATGGAGTCCGATAATGCTCCGGTCGTGGGGTGCTCGACATTAACAGGTTTAATGATGCAATAGAGTAACACCCCCGGCATAATGCCTGCCCGAATACTGTCTGAATCTTAATGGTAAGTTCTGCTTATGGCTGACCGAGTGCTCGATGCCAGTGGTTTGCGTTGTCCGATGCCGCTGTTGAAAACCAAGCTGGAGCTCAATGGCATGGCGCCGGGCGAGGTGCTGGAAGTGTTGGCAACGGATTCCGGTTCTTCGCGGGATATCCCTGCGTGGCTTAATTTGTCTTCTCACAGTCTGATCAGCCAATCGGAGAATCATGGAACCTGGCGTTTCGTGATAAAGTGCGGCGGTTAAAACCCGGAGTTATTCATGGTCAGAATTTTACGGGGCCTCGCCCACAAGTATTTCTCGGACGAAGAAGCGGTCATCCTGTTCCTGCTTCTGGTAACCGGTACCTTTTTCATCATCTGGTTTGGTGCCATGTTGGCGCCAGCGATTGCCTCACTGATCATTGCCTTCATCCTGCAAGGCCTGGTCACAAAGCTAAAACGTCTTGGCGTTCCTGAATTTGCCGCGATTCTTGGCGTCTTCCTGGTGTTTCTGGGTATTTTGGTAGGCGTCATTTTCGGCCTGTTGCCGTTGATCTGGACCCAGGTCAGCACGTTGGCCGGCGAAGCGCCCCGCATCATTGGCGAGCTTCAGAGTTATCTCGATTTATTGCCCCAGCAGTATCCCCATCTGGTGTCGGCCGAAGCCGTGAATGCCCTGTATGAACAGATTTCTCAGGAAGTGGGAAACATTACCCAGTGGCTGGTGTCTTTCTCGCTGTCGAGCATCCCGGATCTCGTGGCGCTTCTGATCTACGTCGTGCTGGTGCCCATTCTGGTGTTTTTCTTCCTGAAAGATCGCCAGGTTCTGGTGGGTTCTGTTGGTCGTCTGTTGCCGCCGCAGCGCCCGATGATGGCGCGTATCTGGCAGGAAGTGAATCAGCAGTGCGCTAATTATGTCCGGGGTAAGGCGCTGGAAATCTTCATCGTCGGCGGTGTGACCTACGTGGTGTTCAAGCTGCTCGGCATGCCATACGCAGCCCTGCTGTCTCTGCTGGTGGGCCTGAGCGTGGTGATTCCCTATATTGGCGCTGCCGTGGTAACAATCCCCGTGGCAGTTATCGGTCTGTTTGCCTTTGGTTGGGGCTCGCATTTTATTTGGGTGATGGTGGCCTATGGGGTCATCCAGGCACTGGATGGCAATGTCCTGGTCCCGGTGCTGTTCTCGGAGGTTAATAACCTGCACCCGGTGGCCATCATTATCGCGGTGTTGTTCTTTGGCGGTATCTGGGGGCTTTGGGGTGTGTTCTTTGCCATTCCGCTGGCAACCATGCTTAAGGCCGTCTTCGCAGCCTGGCCGGTGAAGGAGAGCGCTCCGTCACCGGCCGCCAAAGAGTAACGAGCCTGCTCAGAGCTGGCGAACTTTGTCCAGCACCTCGTCCACGTGGCCTGGCACTTTGACCTCTCGCCATTCGTTACGCAGCACGCCTTCCTTGTCGAACAGGAACGTGCTGCGCTGAATGCCCATGTGCTCTTTGCCATACAACTTTTTGAGCTTGATCACGTCGAATAGCTTGCACAGGGTTTCGTCTTTGTCTGAAATCAGGTGAAACGGAAACTGGTATTTGGACCGGAAATTTTCATGGGCGCGCAGGCCGTCACGAGAGACCCCGAGAATGACCGTGTCCTGGTCCTCAAAGTCGGTGATCCGGTCCCGGAAGTCCTGGCCTTCGGTGGTGCAGCCCGGCGTGTTGTCTTTCGGGTAGAAATAGATGACGATGTTCCGTCCCCGGAGATCTGCCGGGCGTATGGTCTGATCGCCGGTTGCCGGAACTTCGAAATCGGGGATCGGCTGGTTCAGTGCTACGGATGTCATGACATCTCCTTTAATTCTCTTGTGTCAGTTCAAACCCAACATTACCATATCGGTTTTATTCGGACGGAGCTTTTATGATTACGGGTAGCCTTGTCGCACTGGTCACGCCCATGTATCCCAATGGTGATATCCACTGGGAAGAGCTGGACAGACTGGTCGAGTTTCATATTGAAAACGGCACCAATGGTATTGTCGCTGTTGGTACCACCGGTGAGTCCGCGACCCTGGATCCGGAAGAACACATCCGTGCCATTGGTCACATCATAAAACGTGTTAACGGCCGAATCCCCGTGATTGCCGGTACCGGTGGCAACAGTACCCGGGAAGCCATCGAGCTCACCAGCGAAGCTGAAAAGCTGGGTGCCGACGCCTGTCTGCTGGTTGTGCCTTACTACAACAAGCCGACACAGGAAGGGCTGTATCAGCACTTCAAGGCCATTGCCGAGGCTGTGCCGGGCATGAACCAGATGCTGTACAACGTGCCGGGACGCACCGCCTGCGACATGCTGAACGAAACCGTGCTGCGTCTGGCCGACATTCCCAACATTGTCGCCATCAAAGACGCCACCGGTAACATCCCTCGCGGTGCCGAACTGATCGAAGCCCTTGATGGCCGCCTGGCGGTTTATTCCGGCGACGACGCCACAGCTGCCGAACTGATGCTGGCTGGCGGCAAGGGCAACGTGTCTGTGACTGCCAACGTGGCCCCTAAAGCAATGTCCGAACTTTGCGCCGCTGCGATTGCAGGTGATGAAAAGGAAACTCAGCGCCTGAATGAACTGTTGAGCCCGCTGAACCGCAAGCTGTTCCTGGAAGCGAACCCGATCCCGGTCAAATGGGCGTTGCACCGCATGGGCATGATCAGCGAGGGCATCCGTCTGCCTTTGACGCCGCTGAGTGAGAAGTTCCACGGTGAGGTAGAAGAAGCGCTCAAGGCTTCAGGTGTCCTCTGAAGCTCATGCAACCACCCGTTAACCGGAGTAACCCGATGCAGGTTCTTGCTGGAGCCCGTACTAAAACTGTTTCCCTGTCCCGGCCCATGGCCGGGATTCTGCTTTTCGCCACTCTGGCTGGTTGCAGCCTGGTTGAAGACCGTTCCGAACGCTACGTGGATGCGCCCGAAGGTCAGCCCATTTCGGTGCCTGAAGGAGCGCGAGCATCCCGTATTGACCAGGCGATGCCTATTCGCGATATCAACACGGATGATAACCGTCGCCTGTATCCTTCATCCATTCCCAAACCGCCGGACATGACCTCCGACATCCTTGAGCAGAATTATGTGATCGAGGAACTGGACGGTCGTGTCTGGTTGCTGGTCAATGAAGTGCCGGGGCGCCTGTGGCCGGCAGCGAGTGGCTGGATGAGCGAATCCGGTCTTGGAGTGGCTTATGACAGTCCGCAACTGGGTATCCAGCAAAGTGAGCTGGTGAACTTCAGTAAGCGCAGCCGCCAGCTGGTCGGTCTGCCGGACAGTCCGGACGCCAATGAACCCAAAACAGTCGTGCAAATGCGTCTGGCGCCTGGTATTCGCCGCAAGACCACCGAAATCCGGATGCGAGTTCTGGAACGGGATCAGGCACCGGATGAACTGGTAGCCTGGCAGGATCGGGAAACCAGTGCCGCCCGCATTGAACAGCAAAAAGCGTTGTTGGCGGATCTTGGTGCCTACCTGCAGGGCCGGGAAGACAGTAAGTCTTTCTCTCGGGCTGCGTCGGGTATGGTGGCCGAGCCGAAGGTGCGTTTGATTTCCAGTGATGACGACGTGGCCCAGGCGGTGACCGTGGCGCTGGATTATGGCCGTACCTGGGCGGAGCTGAATCGCTCCCTCGAGGAGATCGGTGCCCAGGTACAGGATCTGAACCGCAGCGAAGGCTGGTTCCAGGTGGATTTCCGTACCGAGGATGAGCGCTCAGCCGGTCTGTTGTCGTGGTTCAGTGATGACGACAAGCCGCTGCACACGCACACCGTGTTTGTGGAGCAGGGCGGTGACGTTCAGCGTGTGACGGCCGAGCAAACCGATGCTTATGATGGCGAGCTGACCTCTGCGGATCTGCTCACCCAATTGTTTGAAAATTTGTATTGATAGGGCGAGCCCCTGTTCGCAGCTATCTGTCTGGAGAAAGTAATGGAAAAGCGTGAAGAGCTTTATGCCGGCAAGGCCAAGTCAGTTTACCGGACCGACGACCCGGAGCGGTTTGTTCTGGTATTCCGCGATGACACCTCGGCCTTTGATGGTGAAAAGAAAGAACAGCTCGACCGCAAAGGCATGGTCAACAACAAGTTCAATGCCTTTATCATGGAGAAGCTGGAAGCCGCCGGCGTACCCACCCATTTCGAAAAACTGCTGTCGGATACCGAATCACTGGTCAAGAAGCTGGATATGATTCCGGTGGAATGCGTGGTGCGTAATGTCTCGGCCGGCAGTCTTTGCCGTCGTCTGGGGGTGGAAGAGGGCCAGGACCTCAATCCGCCGACGTATGAGCTGTTCCTTAAAAACGATGAATTGCACGACCCGATGGTCAACGAGTCTCTGGCAGTGACCTTCGGCTGGGCGGGTGAACAGGAACTGGCTCACATGAAAGAGCTGACCTATCGAGTCAATGAGGTTCTTAAGAACCTGTTCCTGGATGCCGGTATGTTGTTGGTGGATTATAAGCTTGAGTTTGGTCGCAGTGGCGGCGAAATCGTCCTGGGCGACGAATTCAGCCCCGACGGCTGCCGGATCTGGGATAAGGAAACCCGCAAGAAGATGGATAAGGACCGCTTCCGTCAGGGGCTGGGTGATGTCATTGAGACCTATGAGGAAGTAGGTCGTCGCCTGGGCATTAAATTCGACTGAAAACCGGACAAAGGCAAAGGTGAGATATGCGTAAACTGATGATTGCCCTGGGTGGTTCGCTGGTGCTTGCGGCACCGTTGGCCCAGGCAGACGTGGTGGGACTGGGTGCCAGTGTGAACTACTGGGACTCGGATCTGTCCGGTAAAGCTGGTACCAACAATGACATCGTGGATGTCGATAACCAGCTCAACCTCGACAGTGACACCAACGCCAACGCGTCCGTTTACGTGGAACACCCTGTTCCTGTGCTGCCCAATGTGAAGCTGAACTACACTCTGATTGAGCAGAGTGGTCGTGGGCAACTGACGACATCATTTGATGGTGTTCCCGCTGGTGATGTGCAGTCCGATCTCGATCTGGAACAACTAGACCTGACTTTCTACTACGAAGTTTTGGATAATTGGGTCAATCTGGATTTGGGCCTGACCGCGCGGGACCTAGATGGTGAATTAGTTGTTCAAAAAGCTGGTTTTACGCCTTCAAAAACCGAAATCGATGGCGTCATCCCCATGGGTTACCTCGCCGCTCGCTTTGATCTGCCGTTTACCGGCGTATCGGTTGGGGCTGAAGGAAACCTGGTCAGCTACGATGGTGACTCCGTTCACGACTTCAACGCCTACGGTCAGTACGAGTTTGCCATGCTGCAGGTACGTGCCGGTTATCGCCAGATGGCTATTGACTATGAAGACGACGATGACCGCCTGGACGTGGAAATCGACGGCCCGTTCATCAGCGCGGGCGTGGCGTTCTAAGGAGAGAAAATCTTGAGGATTCTGGTTACCGGAACCGCCGGTTTTATTGGCTCACACTTGGCCCACCGGTTGCTGGATCGGGGTGATGAAGTCATTGGCGTGGACAACGTCAATGACTACTACGATGTGAGCCTCAAGGAAGCGCGCCTGGCCCGGCTGCTGGACAAGCCCGGCTTTACGGAAATCCGCAAGGACGTGGCGGACCGCGACGCCATGGAAGCCCTGTTCCGGGACTATCAACCCCAACGGGTTGTTCACCTGGCCGCCCAGGCCGGTGTGCGCTATTCCATCCAGAATCCCAACGCCTACGTGGACGCCAACCTGGTTGGCTTCATGAATATCCTGGAAGGTTGCCGCCATAACAAGGTGGAGCACCTGGTATATGCCTCCAGCAGTTCGGTGTACGGCGCTAACGAAACCATGCCGTTTTCGGTCCATGACAACGTGGATCACCCACTGAGCCTGTACGCCGCCTCCAAGAAAGCCAATGAGCTGATGGCGCACACCTACAGCCACCTGTACAACCTGCCCACCACCGGCCTGCGGTTTTTTACCGTGTACGGTCCCTGGGGCCGTCCGGACATGGCCCTGTTTATCTTTACCAAGAAGATCCTGGCCGGCGAGCCGATTGATGTATTCAACCACGGCCACCACAAGCGGGACTTCACCTACATCGATGACATCGTGGAAGGTGTTGTTCGCACCCTCGATAACGTGGCGGAACCCAATGCCGACTGGAGCGGTGACCAGCCGGACCCCAGCAGCAGTAAGGCGCCGTACCGGCTCTACAACATCGGCAGCAACAACCCGGTGGAGTTGTCCCGTTTTATTGAAATCATCGAAGAGCGGACTGGCAAAAAAGCCGAGAAGAACCTGCTGCCCATGCAGCCGGGGGATGTGCCGGCGACCTACGCCAATGTGGACGACCTGATCAACGATGTTGGCTACAAACCCGCCACGCCGGTGGAAGAAGGCATTGGCCGCTTCGTGGACTGGTACCGGGATTTCTACCAGGTCTGAGACCGGTCACTGCTCCGGTCGTGAGCCAAACACCTGAGGTGTTTGCGTCAGCGGGCAGGTGAACGCCAGGTAAACCGCTTCGAGCTGCAGACCCGTCCTATCTGGTTTGCCGTAGAGGCGATCACCAACAATCGGATGCCCCAGCCCAGCCAGGTGCCTGCGTATCTGGTGCTTGCGACCGGTTTCAATCGCGACAGATACCTTGCTGGTATTTCTCTCCTCATCAACCTCCAGTGTGGTAACCCGGCTTACAGAGGGCTTGCCATCCAGGGCAACATCGATCACCTGATCGTCTGCCTCAAGAATGCCGGTCACTTCAGCTTGATAAACCTTGGTGACATCGCGGCCGGAGAACAGCGCAGACAGCGCACCGGCAGCCTTGCTGTCGTGCGCCACCAGCATTAACCCTGCGGCCTCACCATCGAGCCGGTGCACCAGAAAACAGGGCTTTTTCAGGGTGACCTCGGCCAAACGCAGCAAGCTGCAATGATCCCCCCATTGGGAACCCTGTGACAGCAGTCCGTGGGGTTTGTGCCAGACACTGTACCTGCCTTTGTCTTCAATCAACGTGGGAACTTGCGGTTTTCGGGCAAGTACCTGATCATCGTAGAAAAGCTGGACCCGCGTACCGGGCTGCAGGGACCGCTTGGCCTTGCGAAGCCGTACCTGCTTGCCTTTTGAGGTCCACCAGCAGGCGCCCTTGGCCATGGCATCCTTGATACGCTGCTTGGACAGGCCTGATGCTTCAGCCAGGAGGTCCACCGCCAGTTGCGGTTGTTGGGCGGTCAGGTTCAGCGTTTGTCTCATAATGGGTGGGCTCGTTTGGCCATCAGTGAATGTGGCGATTATAACCAGAACCAGCCATGTTTCAGGAATAGTTCATCAAGGTAAGCTCGACTATGCATTCATCCTGGATGATCGGTGTGGATCTCGGTGGCACCAAAACCGAAGTGATACTCCTGGACAAAGATAGCCGCACGCATTTCCGTAAACGGTTACCCACTCCCCGCGAGGATTACCAGGCTGTGCTGGCAACCATAAAAGATCTGGTGGCACAGGCCGAGTATCAGTCAGGGGAGCGGAATCTGCCAGTCGGCGTGGGCATCCCCGGCAGTGTTTCCGGCGTCACCGGGAAGGTTAAGAATTCCAACACTCCCTGCCTGAATGGCCGGGATCTTCCGGATGACCTGTCGGATGTGCTTGGCAGGGCCGTTACTGTCACCAACGATGCCAACTGCCTGGCATTGTCCGAGGCGACCGATGGCGCCGGGCAGGGCGCCGGCGTGGTGTTTGCTGCCATCCTGGGGACCGGCTGTGGTTCCGGTATCAGTGTTGATGGCCGTCTGCTTACCGGGCCCAATGGTGTGGCGGGTGAGTGGGGCCACAATCCAACGCCCTGGACGCCTCAGCAGGAGCTGGATCAGCGCCCCTGTTTCTGTGGCCAGTCCGGCTGTAACGAGATGTTTCTTTCGGGCACCGGTATGGCACTGACTCATCAGCTATTATGGGGGGAAATGGTGCCCGCACCCGACATTGCTCAGGCTGCGAGAGCCGGTGAACAGAAGGCCGCAGAAACCATGAACCAATATCTGGAGCATCTCGCTCGTGGGCTTGCCGGGACCATTAACCTGCTGGATCCGGATGTGATTGTCCTGGGAGGTGGCGTGAGCAACCTTTCAGAGTTATACCAGCAGTTGCCGGAGCGGTTGCCCCGGTATGTGTTTGGTGGCGAATTCAGTACGCCCATCCGCCAGGCGGTGCATGGCGACTCCAGTGGAGTCCGCGGGGCGGCCTGGCTGGCGGTGCAGCCCGATGTGGCAGTTAAAGGAGGTGGACCATGCCCATGATTGGATGGCTTTTTATTCTGGGCGCTTTTGCGATGGTGATTGGTAGCCTCTTGTTGCTGAAAGACGCTGGCAATATAAAGGTTCCAAAGGAAAAGCTCGAAAAGGTTCGACAGCGTAAGGCGGAAGCCGAAAAAGAGGACGAGCGAGAGAGAGAACAAAAAGACGACTGGTGAGTGTTCATGTTTCGAAAGACCAATACATCGCCATTCAAAGATGCGTTGAAGTGCGAAGCGGAAGGGTTGGAGCTATTGCGTGCCGGCGTTGCCAATACGGGGTGCGCGGCCTTGGCGGTACCCAAGGTTATTTCTGTCAGCGAACGGGAACTGGTTATACCCCATATTGAACAACGCCAGCCAACGCCCACTTTGATGTCTGCCCTGGGCGAAGGCCTCGCGTGCCTGCACAAACAGCCCCAGTCATGTTATGGCCTTGGGCATGATAACTACATTGGGTTGTCTCCACAGAAAAACCGATGGTGCGACAACTGGGGTGAGTTTTTTCGGGACGATCGGCTGGGCTATCAGATATCCCGCATACAGGATGCGAAGTTGAGAAACGAGTTTCAGGAAGTCCTGGCGCGTAACAGTGAAGCCCTTGAAGGCTTTCTGAATGAACACTGCGTTCGGCCCAGTCTATTGCATGGCGACCTGTGGGCGGGCAATGCCCTGTTCGAGAGGACGAAGGCCTGGTTGATTGACCCAGCCGTCTATTACGGAGACCGGGAAGCCGACCTGGCGATGACCGAATTCTTCGGCGGTTTTACCAGTGATTTTTACCAGGCCTACGACTCGGTCTGGCCCCGCACCAGTGCCTACGCCGTAAAAAAAGACATCTACAATCTCTACCATGCCCTGAATCACTACAATCTGTTTGGCAGTGGTTATCTTGGTCAGTGCCGACAACTGCTGCTAAGTTTGGAAGCCTCACTGAATCATTAGCCAAGCCCGCACATCTCCCTCAGGCAATCAGGAGCCACCATGATCAAGGATCTGACTCTTCATAACCGCCGGCACCAGGTCATTCGTGCCATCGAGAAAAATAACATCAGTCTGTCCGATGCCGACAGGCAACAGAAATACCAGCTCATGGCGGAATCGCCTTACCGGTTCTTCCGGGGCACCAGCCATCTGTTCTGGCAGGATATGTTTAATGACTGGCGTTTCTCGCTGTTTGGCGGGGTACCGGGCTCCCAGACCTGGATTCAGGGCGATGCCCATGTCTATAACTTTGGTGCCTTTGCCAACCATGATGGCGAGGTGATCTACGGGCTGGATGATTTCGACGATGCGGTGGTCAGCGATTACCAATACGATCTCTGGCGCCTGGCTGTTAGCCTGGTTCTGGATACCCGAAGCAACGGGCGTTTTGATCATTCTGACTGTCTGGATGCTCTGCAGGAACTGGCGGAGGCTTACCTGGCGGTCGCCACCGAGTACCAGGACAACGATCTGGATGAGGAAGTCCACTTCACCCGGAAAACCGCCGACAAGCCGCTGAAAAAATTTCTCAAAAAAGTCGACAAGAAAAAAGGCCGGGGCAAGATGCTGGAGAAATGGACCCGGCTGCAGAAAAACGGCAAGCGGGTTTTCGATACCACCTTGCCGAAACTGCGCCGGCTGTCACCGCAGGGCCGAAAACGGTTTATTGAGGCGTTTGAAAGCTACCGCGCCGCCCGGGAGGGCGTTAGCAGTGACTTTTTCCAGCTTAAAGATGTCGCCCGTCGGGTCAGTGCTGGTACCGGCTCACTGGGTTCCACACGGTACTATGCGCTGATTGAAGGCGAAGAGGGCGATGAGGGCGACGACATTATCCTGGACATCAAGGAGCAGGTCGGTCCGGCGCTGTTGCTGGCCATGTCCGAAGAGGAACGCGAGGCTTACGCCAATGCCTATCCCAACGAAGGCGAGCGCCACGCCCAGGCGTTCCATGCCCTGGCCGAACATCCGGACCAATATCTTGGGTGGCTGGAGCTGGATGGCAAGGTATTTTCCGTGAGAGAGCGTTCACCCTTCAAAGACGATTTCGACACCGGCAAGCTCACCAAGAAAAGCCACCTGAAGAAAATGGCGGCGACTTGGGGCGAAGTGCTGGCGACAGAGCATAAGCGCGCCAGTCGTGGGCTCAACGAGGAGGAGCCGTTCCTGTTTGAGCAGACACTCCAGCGTTTGACGTTCAAACGTGAGCAGGAGTTCGTGCAGCTAATCGAGGCTATTGCCATTCACTACAGCGAGTGTGTGGAGCTGGATTACCGGAATTTTGCGGATGCCTTCCTGGCGCCTGAATAGGGACAGCCATTGAGCCGCTAAGGCTCTATCTCTTCGGCCAGTTCCTGATCCAGAGACGCCTCTTCAGTGACCTGGTCGGTCTGACTTAATGAACGATGGGGAATGTGTCTGAGGGTCCGAAACGAAAAAAGCCAGTTATCACGGTCTCCCGTAACTAACTGGCTTTCTTTGGAATTCTGGTAGGACCAGGCAGATTCGAACTGCCGACCTCTGCCATGTCAAGGCAGCGCTCTAACCAACTGAGCTATGGTCCTGTGCTCTTCAGCGGGGACGTAATATACGGGGTCATCCCTTATTGGTCAACAACTTTTCTGTCTCTTGTAGTCCAAAGCTTTAGAGCCAAGTGGGATTTGCTCCGGCATCAATGTGCCACACGGACTTAGCGTCATCAGTTTCAGTGCGGCCCACGGTCTGTATCCCACCAGGGAGTCGCGCTACCCTATGCTAAAGAGTTGTTGAACTTTACCTCATGCCCCCTGAGGAGACGCAATGTTTGGTCTGACGGTTCGAGATCAGATGATGGTTACCCATAGCTTAAACGGCGACGTGTTTGGCCCCGCGCAAAAGCTTCATGGGGCGACCTACGTAGTGGATGTCACTTTCGAGCGCCATCAGTTGGATAAGAATGATCTCATCGTCGAGGCGGATCTGGCTGTCCAGCTGCTTCGGGAGGTTCTTGGCGAATTTGATATGCAGAACCTGGATGAGCTTTCGGAGTTTGAGGGCCGCAACACCACCACTGAATTCATGGCCGGAGTGGTGTTTGAGCGCATAGCCAATGCGGTTCGCCAGGGCAGGTTAGGAGACAGTGGCAAGGGACTTTCCAGCCTGCGCGTCACCCTGTCCGGGTCGCAGGTTGTCTGGGCCACCTACCACGCGGGAATCTGAAAGCCAGGCAATTGTCTGGATAGCTATAGGTACGTTACATTTCCAGACTTATACAAAATCGGGGCATCACCGGGCTGCGGTCCGGTGCTAATGACGAGGTGCGAGGGCCATGCAGGATTGGCAAATGGATTGGCAACATGAGGAGCCAGAAGACGATGGCCAGCTTGAGTTGCCGGGGATCGCCCTCGACAGGAGTGATGAATTGCTGGAATCCCTTGGCGAGTTGGAGCAACGGCTGGAGCAGGTGCGGCTTACCGCGGAAGAGGTGGAATTGCTGCGCCGGTTCCGCAGAAGTGATGCCAACAACCGGCGCATGGTCATGCGGCTTCTGGCGGGATAGCTGCCAGAAACTCCTGATTACTTCCCTTTCTTGTACACGTTTTCGTAAACGTAGTTAGTGGCTTCCACAAAGCCGTCAATGCTGCCGCAATCAAATCGCTGGCCCTTGAACTGATAGGCCAGCACACAACCATTCTTCGCCTGCTCCAGCAGCGCATCGGTAATCTGGACTTCGCCATTCTTGCCAGGCGGTGTGTTCTCCAGAATCTCGAAAATGTCCGGGGTCAGAATGTAGCGGCCAATGATCGCCAGGTTGCTTGGGGCGTCTTCCGGGGCCGGCTTTTCCACCATGTCGGTAATGCGGTACAGGCCATCTTTCATGGACTCACCGGCAATGACGCCGTACTTGTGGGTTTCATCGGCAGGCACTTCCTCGATGGCCACGATTGAACAGCGGAACTGGTTGTACAGCTTCACCATCTGGGTCAGCACGCCGTCTTCGCCTTCCGGGGCCACACAGAAGTCGTCGGCCAGCACCACAGCAAACGGATTGTCGCTCATCAGGTTGCGGCCGGTCAGGATGGCGTGGCCCAGGCCCTTCATCTCATTCTGGCGGGTAAAGGCAAAGCTGTTGTTGTTGATCAGTTCGCGAATGGAGGTCAGCAGGTCCTCTTTACCTGAACCGGCAATCTGGTGCTCCAGCTCATAGCTGATATCAAAATGATCCTCCAGGGCGCGCTTGCCACGACCGGTCACAAAACCGAACTCGTGAATCCCGGCTTCAGCAGCCTCTTCCACACCGTATTGCACCAACGGCTTGTTAACAATGGGGAGAATTTCCTTGGGCATGGCCTTGGTGGCCGGCAGAAAACGGGTGCCGTAGCCGGCAACGGGGAACAGACACTTCCTGATCATGGAAAAATCCTTGGTTTCTGATTCGTAGGTACTGAATTTCCGCAGTTTACCGAAGATACCGCCCCAGGGGGAGGGGAGGCGCATTTGAATCCTGTGCTCGCCTTTCTTTGTTAGCAAATAGTCAAAGCTGTATTTTCGTTTTGTTGACAATCGCGAGAGGGGCGAGTAATTTTCAGTCTAATCTATCACGTTTTGTTGACAACCTTATGAACCAACCGATCATCCAATCCTCTACCCGTGCAGACGAAGCGTTTGATTGTTTGCAAACGGCGATTATTACCGGCGAGCTGGCTCCCGGCGAGAAAATCGGGGAGCTGGAGCTGTGCAACCGCTTTGAGCTGACCCGTGGTCCCCTGCGTGAAGCCCTGGGCCGACTGGAGTCCCGCGGCCTGCTGGTGCGCCGGCCCCACGCGGGCGTGAAGGTAGTGTCGGTCAGTGCCGAAGAGTTGATGGAGCTGTACCGGATTCGTGAAGTCATGGAAGGGCTGGCTGCGCGCCAGGCGGCCGAGCGAATGACGGATGAAGAAATCCGGGCGCTGCAGGAAACCCTGGACGCGCACGAGAAAATGATCGAAGAGGCCAAGGGCCAGGCTTATTACCAGGCCGAAGGCGACTATGATTTCCACCACCGCATTGCCACTGGCAGCCGTAACAGCAAGCTGGCCCAGATGCTGTTGGGTGACCTGTATTACATGGTGCGCATGTACCGCTACCGTCTGAGCACCTCGGCCGGGCGACCGCACATGGCACTGGGCGAGCACCGTCATATTGTTGAGGCTCTGGCCCGGCGTGACGGCGAACTCGCGGAATTTCTGATGAAGCGGCACATCAACGCCGCCCGCCAGAACATCGAGAAAAAGATCAAAGAAGGCGTTCTAACCATTTAACTGGGAGGTAACACACCATGGCTAACAAACTTTCTCCGGGCGCGCGTTTTCGCAAAGCCCTGAAGGAAAACCAGCCGCTGCAGATTGTCGGCACCATCAATGCGTACTCAGCCATGATGGCCGAGCGAGTAGGGCACCAGGCCATTTACCTGTCAGGCGGTGGTGTGGCGAACGCCTCCTACGGCCTGCCGGACCTGGGTATGACCACCATGAACGACGTGGTTGAAGACGTGCGTCGTATTTGTGCGGCTACCGATCTGCCGCTGCTGGTGGACATCGACACCGGCTGGGGCGGCGCTTTCAACATCGCACGGACCATTCGTGAGATGGAACGCGCCGGTGCTGCCGCGGTTCACATTGAAGACCAGGTTGCCCAGAAGCGTTGTGGCCACCGCCCGAACAAGGAAATCGTTTCCAAAGAGGAAATGGTGGATCGTGTGAAAGCGGCCGCCGATGCCCGCGAAGACGACGATTTCTTCATCATGGCCCGTACCGACGCGTTCCAGAAAGAAGGTCTGGAAGCGGCCATCGATCGTGCCAAGGCCTGTATCGAAGCTGGCGCCGACGGCATCTTCGCCGAAGCGGTTCACGAGCTGTCTGATTACAAGGCCTTCGCAGAAGCCATTGACGCGCCCCTGCTGGCCAACATCACCGAATTTGGTGCTACTCCGCTGTACAACAAGAAGGAACTGGCGGAAGCCGGTGCCTCCATGGTGCTGTACCCGCTGAGTGCCTTCCGCGCAATGAACAAGGCGGCGTTGACTGTTTACGAGAGCATTCTTGAGAAGGGTGATCAGAAAGACGTGGTAGACATGATGCAGACCCGTATGGAACTGTACGATTTCCTGAACTACCACGACTTTGAACAGAAGCTCGATGAGCTGTTCGCCCAGAAGAAAGACTGAACCGTTTTAAAGGGCGCTCCGGGTGGGGCGCCCTGAACACCAAACCCAAGCCAAATTAAACAACACCAAAAACTCTGTAAATGGGAGATGATCATGGCTGAAGCAAAGAAACTCGGTGGTGCTGGTCTGCGTGGCCAGGTAGCTGGTGAAACAGCCCTGTGTACCGTTGGTAAAACCGGTGCCGGCCTGACCTACCGTGGTTACGACATTAACGTGCTGGCGGACAACGCCCAGTTTGAAGAAGTCGCGTACCTGCTGCTGCGTGGCAAACTGCCGAACCGTCAGGAGCTGGACGAGTACAAGGCCAAGCTGAAGGCGAATCGCGAACTGCCGGAAGCCCTGCGTACCGTTCTGGAGCAGATTCCCAAAAACGCCCACCCGATGGACGTGATGCGTACCGGTTGCTCCATGCTGGGTAACCTGGAAACCGAGGAAGATTTCAGCGAGCAGGACGACAAGATCGACCGCATGCTGGCGGTATTCCCGGCCATCATTACCTACTGGTACCGTTTCGCCAACGAAGGCGTGCGTATCGATACCGCCAACACCGAGTGTGATTCCATCGGTGGTGTGTTCCTCGAGCTGCTGCACGGCAAGAAGCCGAACGAGCTGCACGAGCAGGTGATGAACGTGTCCCTGATCCTGTACGCCGAGCACGAGTTCAACGCCTCTACCTTCACCGCTCGCGTGTGTGCGTCCACTCTGTCTGACATCCACAGCTGCGTGACCGGTGCCATCGGTTCCCTGCGTGGTCCGCTGCACGGTGGCGCCAACGAAATGGCCATGGAACTGATCCAGAAGTTCAGCAGCGCCGACGAGGCCGAAGAAGGCCTGATGGGCATGCTGGAGCGCAAGGAAAAGATCATGGGCTTTGGTCACGCGATCTACAGCGAATCCGATCCGCGCAACGCCATCATCAAGAAGTGGTCCGAGAAGCTGGCCGAGGAAGTGGGCGACACCGTGCTGTACCCGGTTTCCGTTCGCTGCGAGGAAGTCATGTGGCGCGAGAAGAAGCTGTTCTGTAACGCTGACTTCTTCCATGCCTCTGCTTACCACTTCATGGGCATTCCGACCCAGCTGTTTACACCCATCTTCGTGATGTCCCGTGTATCCGGCTGGACTGCCCACGTGAAAGAGCAGCGTGCCAACAACCGCATCATCCGTCCGAGCGCCGACTACACCGGTCCGGACCACGCGGAATGGCAGCCGATTGACGAGCGTTCTTAAAACGTTTCAGCCAGGGACCCGCGCCTTTGCGGGCTCCCTGGCCATCAAAGCCTTTCAAGAGATTTTCACACCATGAATACTCAGTACAGAAAACCCCTCCCGGGCACCAGCCTGGAATATTATGATACCCGCCAGGCGGTGGAAGAAATCCAGCCGGGTTCTTACGACAAACTGCCATACACCTCCAAAATCCTGGCGGAACAGCTGGTTCGCCGTTGCGATGCGGAGTCTCTGACTGATTCACTCAAGCAGCTTATCGAGCGCAAGCGCGAGAAGGATTTCCCCTGGTATCCCGCCCGCGTTGTGTGTCACGACATCCTGGGCCAGACCGCACTGGTTGACCTGGCCGGCCTGCGTGACGCCATTGCCGAAAAAGGCGGCGATCCCGCCAAGGTAAACCCCGTTGTTCCCACCCAGCTGATTGTTGACCACTCGCTGGCTGTTGAACACGCTGGTTTTGAAGAAGACGCGTTCGACCAGAACCGCGCCATTGAAGATCGTCGTAACGAAGACCGTTTCCACTTTATCGACTGGACCCGCACCGCGTTCAAGAACGTGGACGTGATTCCGGCCGGTAACGGCATCATGCACCAGATCAACCTGGAAAAGATGTCACCCGTTATCCAGCACCGTCCGGACGAAGATGGCCATCAGATTGCCTTCCCGGACACCTGTGTGGGCACCGACAGTCACACCCCGCACATTGATGCCCTGGGCGTAATCGCCGTGGGCGTGGGCGGCCTGGAAGCCGAAACCGTCATGCTCGGCCAGCCGTCCATGATGCGCCTGCCGGATATTGTTGGTGTGAAACTGACCGGTGAACGCCAGCCTGGCATCACCGCCACCGACATCGTTCTGGCCATTACTGAATTCCTGCGCAAAGAGCGCGTGGTTGGCGCCTATCTGGAGTTCTTCGGTGAAGGCGCTTCCAGCCTGACCATCGGTGACCGTGCCACCATCTCCAACATGACACCGGAGTACGGCGCCACCGCCGCGATGTTCTACATCGACGAGCAGACTACCGACTACCTGAAGCTGACCGGTCGCGAGCCGGAGCAGGTGGATCTGGTCGAGAAGTACGCCAAAGAAACTGGCCTGTGGGCCGACCAGATGACCGGCGCCCAGTACGAGCGCGTGCTGGAATTTGATCTTTCCACCGTGGTCCGTAACGTGGCTGGTCCGTCCAACCCACACCGCCGTGTGGCCACCTCCGCGCTGCACGACCAGGGCATTGCCGTGAATCTGGACAAGGCGCTGGAAGAAGAGAAAAAAGGTCTGATGCCGGATGGCGCGGTGATCATCGCCGCCATTACCTCCTGCACCAACACCTCCAACCCGCGCAACGTGGTGGCCGCCGGTCTGCTGGCCAAGAAAGCCAACGAGTTGGGCCTGATCCGTAAGCCGTGGGTGAAGTCTTCCTTCGCGCCGGGCTCCAAGGTCGCGCGCCTGTACCTGGAAGAAGCTGGCCTGCTGCCTGAGCTGGAAAAGCTTGGCTTCGGCATCGTGGCCTACGCCTGCACCACCTGTAACGGTATGTCCGGTGCCCTGGACCCGAAAATCCAGCAGGAAATCATCGACCGTGACCTGTACTCCACGGCCGTGCTTTCCGGTAACCGTAACTTTGACGGCCGGATTCACCCGTACGCCAAGCAGGCGTTCCTGGCCTCGCCGCCGCTGGTCGTCGCCTACGCCATTGCCGGCACCATCCGTTTCGATATCGAGCAGGATGCCCTGGCGTATGACAAGGACGGCAACCCGGTCACCCTGAAGGACATCTGGCCGTCCGACGAGGAAATCGACCGCATCGTGGGCGAGTATGTGAAGCCGGAGCAGTTCAAGTCCGTCTACATCCCGATGTTCAACCTGGACGAAGTGGAGCAGGCCAAGAGCCCGCTGTACGACTGGCGCCCGATGTCCACTTACATCCGTCGCCCGCCGTACTGGGAAGGTGCCTTGGCAGCCGAGCGCACCATGACTGGCATGCGTCCGCTGGCGGTACTGGGTGACAACATCACCACCGACCACCTGTCGCCGTCCAACGCTATCATGATGGACTCGGCAGCCGGTGAATACCTGCACAAGATGGGCCTGCCGGAGGAAGACTTTAACTCCTACGCGACCCACCGTGGCGACCACCTGACCGCCCAGCGCGCCACGTTGGCCAACCCGAAACTGCTGAACGAAATGGTTCGGGACGAAAACGGCGAGATCGTCCAGGGCTCCCTGGCGCGTCTGGAGCCGGAAGGTGACGTGAAGCGCATGTGGGACGTGATCGAAACTTACATGGACCGCAAGCAGCCGCTGATCATCGTGGCCGGTGCCGACTACGGCCAGGGTTCTTCCCGTGACTGGGCCGCCAAGGGCGTTCGCCTGGCGGGTGTGGAAGTGATCGTGGCCGAAGGCTTCGAGCGCATCCACCGCACCAACCTGGTGGGCATGGGTGTACTGCCTCTGCAGTTCAAGGAAGGCGAAACCCGCAAAACCTACAACATCGACGGCACCGAGACTTTCGATGTGAAGGGTGAGATCGCCCCGGGCGCCGAGCTGACCCTGGTTGTGCATCGCCAGAACGGCGAGAGCGTGGAAGTGCCGGTGATCTGCCGCCTGGACACCGAAGCGGAACTGAACATCTACTCCGCCGGTGGTGTACTGCAGCGTTTCGCCCAGGACTTCCTGGAAGCCGAAGGCGCGGCGTAAGAACGTATTTGGCCAGGGACGGCCAGAAACGCTTTAACAAGAGGCTTTCACATGAGCTTTCCCAAGCAGATTAAAGTGCCGGCCACCTACATGCGTGGCGGCACCAGTAAAGGCGTGTTTTTCCGCCTGCAGGATCTCCCTGAGCCGTGTCAGGTTCCGGGCGAGGCGCGCGACAAACTGCTGCTGCGGGTGATCGGCAGCCCCGATCCCTACCAGAAGCAGATTGATGGTCTGGGTAATGCCACCTCCAGCACCAGCAAGTCGGTGATCCTGGCCGAGCCCACCCAGCCGGATCACGACGTGGATTACCTGTTCGGTCAGGTGTCCATCGACAAGCCGTTTGTGGACTGGAGCGGTAACTGCGGCAACCTGACCGCCGCCGTTGGTGCCTTTGCTATCCATGGTGGTTTTGTGCCGAAGGAGCGTATCCCCGAGAACGGTATCTGCACCGTGCGCATCTGGCAGGCCAACATCAAGAAAACCATCGTGGCCCATGTGCCCATTACCGATGGTGAAGTGCAGGAAACCGGCGATTTCGAGCTGGACGGGGTGACTTTCCCGGCAGCGGAAGTCGAAATCGAGTTCATGGACCCCGCCGATGGTGATGGCGCCATGTTCCCGACGGGCAACGTGGTGGATGAGCTGGAAGTGCCGGGCGTAGGCACCCTGAACGCGACCATGATCAACGCCGGTATCCCGACCATCTTCCTGAACGCGGATGAGATCGGCTACACCGGCACGGAGCTTCAGGAAGCCATCAACAACGACGTGCAGGCGCTGGACCGGTTTGAAACCATCCGTGCCCACGGTGCTGTGAAGATGGGCCTGATCAAGGACATCAGCGAGGCCGCCAATCGCCAGCACACACCGAAGGTGGCGTTTGTCGCCAAACCGGTGGATTACGTGGCCTCCAGCGGCAAGACCATCACCACGGACGACGTGGATGTGCTGGTTCGCGCGCTGTCCATGGGCAAGCTGCACCACGCCATGATGGGTACCGCCGCCGTGGCCATCGCGACTGCATCGGCCGTGCCCGGCACGCTGGTGAACCTGGCCGCCGGTGGTGGTGAGCGTAAGCACGTGACTTTCGGCCACCCATCCGGCACCTTGCGTGTGGGTGCGGAAGCCGCCGAGGTGAACGGTCAGTGGACCGCTACCAAGGCCATCATGAGCCGCAGTGCGCGGATCATCATGGAAGGTAACGTTCGCGTTCCTGGCGATACGTTTTGATCGAGGGCTGTCATCTGGAGTGAACCAGGTATCGTAAGTCCCCGCAGGAAGTGAATCGGTTAGCTGTGACCGATTGTGCCCCTGAGCAACAAACCGTCTATTCTTTGGATAGCGGGGCGTCGCCAGGGGCTTTTTTATTTCCATTGCGTCCGAAAGGAGGCCAGCTATGTCAGCAACGTTTGACGTTAATGAACGCCCGGATTACGACCAGGTGTTGCAGCAAATCGCGGACTATGTGCTTACCTACGAGATTGACAGTGACGAGGCTTGGAACACCGCCCGAAACTGCCTGATTGATACCATAGGGTGTGGGTTGCTGGCCCTGCGCTTCCCGGAATGCACCAAACATCTGGGGCCCATGGTTGAGGGCACCACCGTGCCTAACGGCGCGCGTGTGCCGGGCACGCCCTTCCGGCTGGACCCGGTGAAAGCCGCTTGGGACATCGGCTGCATCGTGCGTTGGCTGGATTACAACGACACTTGGCTGGCGGCCGAATGGGGCCATCCCTCGGATAACCTGGGGGCGATCCTGGCCGTGGCTGATTATCTTTCCCAGAAGCGCATCGCTGAGGGCAAATCGCCGCTGGTGATGAAAGACGTGCTGGAAGCCATGATCATGGCCCACGAAGTCCAGGGCGTGCTGGCGCTGGAAAACTCCTTCAACCGCGTCGGGCTTGACCACGTGGTGCTGGTGAAAGTTGCCTCCACCGCTGTGGCGGCCAAGCTCATGGGCGCCAACCGGGAGCAGATCCTCTCGGCATTGTCCCACGCGTGGGTGGATGGCCAAGCGCTTCGCACCTACCGCCACGCACCCAATGCCGGCTCCCGCAAGTCTTGGGCGGCGGGTGATGCCAGTAGCCGGGGCGTGCGATTGGCCGATATGGCCATGCGCGGTGAAATGGGCATTCCCGGCGTGCTGACCGCGCCCCAGTGGGGCTTCTACGACGTGTTGTTCAGCAAGACCAACAAGGACCAGAAGCTCAAACCGGAAGACAAACGCCAGTTTTCACTGCCACAGCCGTTCGGCAGTTACGTGATGGAGAACGTGCTGTTCAAGATTTCCTTCCCGGCGGAATTCCATGCTCAGACCGCCGCAGAGGCCGCAGTGACTCTGCACCCCGAGGTGAAGGACCGGCTGGATGAGATCGATAAAATCGTGATCACCACTCACGAATCCGCCATCCGCATCATCTCCAAGGTCGGCAAGCTGGCGAACCCGGCGGACCGGGATCACTGCCTGCAGTACATGACCGCGGTGCCCCTGATTTTTGGCAACCTGACCGCCGAGCATTACGAGGACAGCTTCCACGAGGCGCATCCGGAAATCGATGAGTTGCGTGACAAGATGGAAGTGGTGGAAGACGAACGCTACACCCGGGAATACCTGGAGGAAGACAAACGCTCCATTGCCAATGCCATCCAGGTCTTTTTCAAGGATGGTTCCAGTACCGACCAGGTGGCGGTGGAATACCCGATTGGCCATCGCCGGCGGCGCGAGGAGGGCATTCCGTTGCTGGAAGACAAGTTCCGGGCCAACCTGGCAACCCGCTTTCCTGCCACGCGTTGTGACACCATTTTCGAACTCTGCCGGGATCAGAAAGTGCTGGAAAACACGCCCGTGTCTGAATTCTCCAGCCTGTTTGTGATCTGACCCCACGTTGGCTCAGGAGGGCTCAGGAGGTTTCCGAATCCCGCACGGCGAGGCGGGATTCGATCCGTTCCAGCGCGTCGGCAATGCGCTCCAGGCTGCCGGCTACCGTGCGCCACTGACGGTCTGTCATGGGTGATGACTCCGCACCCAGCGTCGGTATGTTGTCACGGGGTATGGATTGCGCGCGCGGTGTCGGCCTCTTTCGTTGAGCCAGCTCCGGCTCTTCACCGAGTAATTCGGTGCGAATGGATTTCAAATCGTACGGATCAATGAAGGGGCGGTCCTCGGAATAGGCGCACATCAACATGCCATCACACAGCTTGTTGATTAATCGCGGAATCCCGCCACTGATATCGTGAATCTCGCGCACCGTATCGTCATCAAACAAGCGATTGCCGCCATGGCCGGAAACCAGCAGCCGATAATCGATGTACTCGGCCGTTTCCGCCTGTGACAGCCCTTCCAGATGAAAGAACAGTTTCACCCGCTGGGCCAGTTGAGGAATGGCGGTGATGGCCTGGCGAAGCTCCGGCTGGCCCAGCAGGATCACCCGCATCGAAGGCCCACCCATGCTCTCCATGCCCGTGAGCATGCGGATGTCTTCGAGGTTTTCTCGGGTCAGGTTCTGGGCTTCGTCGATGGCCAGGATCACCGGGGTGCCGGCGGCGGCCATTTTTTCCAGGTACTCGGTAATCTGGAACAGCATGGCGACCTTGGTGTCGTCATTCACCTCAAGACCCGCCTTGCGAAGGATTAATGCAAACAAATCCCGGGATTCGAGGTTGGTGTAGGAGATGTTCAGCAGTTTCAGATTCCCTTCCAGGTTGCGGATGGTCTTCTTTAGCAGGGTGGTTTTACCCGAGCCGATTTCACCGCTGATCACCACGAACCCCTCGGAGCTCCAGATGGCGGACGACATGTACACATAGGCCCGCGAGTGTTGCTGGCTCATGTAGATGAAATCGTCCTCCGGCGTGATCCGGAAGGGGTGACGGTGCAGGCCAAAAAAGTCCAGATACATAGTCAAATCCCTTGTCAGGCCAATGCCAGCATTTGTCGTGTACTTACCACCGGCTGATCCGTTGGACAGGCGGCAAAACTGTCGCTGACGGTACCAAACCGGAAATCCTGCAGCAGGCGTTCCAGACGTTCTTCACACTTGTCCAGATTAGTGTAGTGCCGAAAACGGGAAAGCCAGCTGGCGTTGTTGAACCTGGGCTGACCGGGGTCGACCTCCCAGGGGTGCAGGTAGAAGATCTGTGGCCGCACCCCGAATCCCGATGCCTGGGCAAACAGATGGCGGAACAGCGGGTAGGGGAATTGCCGGAAGTAGCCGCCTCCGGCTGCGGGTACCGGCATCCCCAGGATTTTCGCAGTGGTAAGCGGGAACTCCTGCAGGATTGCTCCCTTGTCGGTCTTAAGCGTGTAAGGCGTGGAGGGAGAACCGGGGATGCCGTACTTGTCGTGATGCACCGGGAAAATGCTTGAATCCCATTTGAAACCGCATTCCACCAGGATATCCAGTGCCCAGAGCGAATCCCGGGTAATGGAATAGCTGGCTGCACGATATCCAACCACGGGTTTGCCGGTCAGATCCTCCAATAGCTGCCTGGAGTGTCGAGTTTCTTGACGAAATTCCTCCGGGGTCTGGCGGTAAATCAACTGATGACTGTAACCGTGAGAGGCGATTTCGTGGCCGGCCCGATCAATCTCCCGAACCAGATCCGGGCAGTGCTCCGCGACCCAACCCAATACAAAGAACGTGGCCTTGACATGGTGGCGCTCGAACAGCGCCAGCAGGCGTTCGGTGTTCTCCCGCACCCGTAGTGGCTGGCTTGACCAGCTGTCACGGGGGATCACATTCGACAGCGCGGCAACGTGGAAATAATCCTCCACATCGACACTCATGGCGTGCAACGGTTGGGCTGATTGGGTCCGATCCGGCATGATTTTTCTTCCTTGTTGGAAACACAATGTTTGATGGGCTATAAAGAAGTGTAAAATAACTTTACAAAAAGATACAAAAACTTGTTAAGTACAGTTTCTCAGCAGTCAGAGAACTGACAAGGAAGTTCGACGTGTCCTATATCCGTTTTCGAAAGCACTACCTCCATATCCCTTATCTGGTGCTGGCGGTGATTGAGTTTGCGGTGCTCCTGGGCGTGTTTGTTGTCCTCACAGGTGTCTACGCCCCGCAGAGTGTTCCGCCCGGACCAGAGGGAGTGTTGTCGGCATCGCTCCTGTTTGCCGCCATTCTGAGTCTGGGGACGCTGGCCATGGGCGGTTACGCCGAGATTGTTCGGGAAACCCTTTCTCAACTGTATTTCCGCACGCTGGTGGCTTACTGCTTTCTTGGCGGTATTGCGCTGGCACTGGTCTACGCCTTTCTGCCGGCTATGGACCCAGGCAGCACCAACCTGTTCTGGGCGGTGTTGATCTGCACCTTTGTGGTGATCGTGCTGCGGCGACTGTTTCTGGCCATGGTGGACTCTCAGCAACTGGTTCGCCGGGTGGTGGTCTTCGGCGCTGGAACCTCAGCCCAGAACCTGCTGCATGATTACGACGCCAACATGCGGGCGCTGGGAATACGGGTGGTTGGCTGCCTGGCGGATACCAGCAATCCCGCTGTGGCGGAAGAACGATTGCTCACCACGCCAGCGGATCTTTACCAGTACTGCCGAGCCAACCGCATCTCCGAAATTGTGATCGCCCCGCAGGAGCGACGTCGATGCGAAGGCGGTTGGTTGCCGGTTCCGGAGTTGATGGAATGCAAGCTTCGGGGCATCGCGGTGACCAACGCCATTGATTTTTACGAACGGGAACTGAGGAAGGTGAAGCTGGAACTGGTACACCCTTCCTGGATTGTGTTTTCGGAAGGCTTCCGGGTATCGCGGTTCGTCCAGTGGACCAAACGTCTGACCGACCTGGTGGTAAGTCTGGTGCTGTTGGCCATCGCGACTCCTTTCATGTTGCTTACTGCTCTGGCCATTGTGCTTGAGACCGGACGGCCGGTTCTTTACAGCCAGAAGCGGGTAGGACAGTTGGGCCGGGAGTTTCGCATCTACAAATTCCGCAGCATGCGTCAGGACGCGGAAAAGGATGGCAAGGCCCGCTGGGCGTCGGCTAACGACAACCGCGTGACGCGGGTCGGGGCCTTCATCCGCAATACTCGCCTCGATGAGCTGCCACAGATCTACAACGTCATCCGGGGCGACATGAGTTTTGTCGGGCCACGGCCGGAACGCCCGGAGTTCGTGGCCGAACTGAAAGAAAAAATTCCTTTTTACGACACCCGGCATTACGTCCGCCCCGGCCTTATGGGATGGGCACAGCTGAATTATCCCTATGGCGCGTCTATTGAAGACGCCCGGGGCAAACTCGAGTACGACCTGTACTACTCTAAGAATCACAGCCTGCTGATGGATTTTCTGATCATGATTCAGACCGTCGAGGTGGTGCTGCTTGGCAAGGGCGTACATTGACTGACAGACCTGGCAAAGACAAAGGAACGGGAGGTTCTATGGGTATCTTGAGTCAATTCAGAAACGGACTGCTTGTGCTGGCAGCCCTCCTGGTGACGGCCTGCTCGGGGATACCATCCTCAGACAAGATGCCACCAGCCTCGGAACTGGAAGCTGATCCCTATGAGATCGGCGTGGGTGACACCATTACCGTCCATGTTTGGCGCAATCCCGAGCTGGGGCAAGCCATTGTGGTGAGGCCCGACGGTTATATATCGCTACCGCTGATGGGGGATGTAAAAGCGGAAGGTAAAGAGCCTGAGGCCCTGGCCTCAGAGATTACTGTCGGCCTTTCCGAGTACATCCGCACTCCTGAAGTCACGGTGATGGTAACTAACCCGGTGAGCAAGGAATTCCGCAACCGCGTGCGTATTACCGGCCAGGTCATGTCTCCGCAGTCCGTCGCGTTCCAGCCCGGCATGACCGTACTGGATCTGGTGCTGATGGCAGGAGGCCTGACTGACTTTGCAGCCGACGGCCGTGCCACGCTGTCAAGAATGGTTGATGGTGAATATAAAACATGGGAACTCGACCTGGGTGCCATGTTGCGGGATGGAGACATGACATCCAACCACGCCCTGCAACCCGGTGATGTGATTAGCGTGCCTCGTAAGCAGCTGTTTCGTGGGGAACTCTGATGGACCTTCAATTTCTGCTGGATACGCTCCGTGCCGTCAGGCTTGAGCTGTATCGCAAGCGCGTCCTGGCGGCAGTTGTGTTTATGGTGGTTACTGCTGGGGTATTGGCGGTGGGGTATATCACACCAAAAACCTATACCTCGGAGGCGGTGCTTTATGCCGACCAGAGCAGCATCCTTGAGCCACTGCTTAGAGGGCAGGCCGAGGTGACTCAACTGGACCGCATCAACGAGGCCCGGGAAACCATCGAGAGCCGGAGCTTCCTGGAACAGGTGGCTCTGGATACGGGGCTGATTACCAGTAACCAATCCGATCAGCAGCGCAATGGGGCCATCGCCGAACTGCGTGACCAGGTGAACCTGCGCGTCAGTAACAGGAGCTTTCTGGAGCTGAGTTATCGCAGCGGCAGTCCGGAACAGTCCTTCCAGGTGCTGAGCACGGTACTGGATCGATTTCTGGAAAGGACCTCGCGCAAGAAACGCTCCGAGAGCCAGAGTGCCTATGAGTTTATCGACTCTCAGGTCAAGGCCTACCAGCGGCAGCTGGAAGCAGCGGAACAGCGCCTGAAAGATTTCCGGATTCGCAATCAGGATGGCACTAAAGGCAATGTGAATGCCCGTATTGAGCGGCTTCGCGGTGACATCGAGAATCTGAAACTGGAAATCGAGCAGAGTCGGTCTCAGATTGAGCTCACCCGCGAACAGCTCGCGAACGAGGAGCCGGTGAGACGGGTTTCTGTTGATGGCGGCCTCTCGGGGACGGCCCGTCGCCTGGAAGCGTTGCGCCAGAGAAAAGACACTTTGTTGCTCCAGTACCATGAGCGTCATCCAGACGTGGTGGCGGTCACCGCGCAAATCGCCGAGCTTGAAGAACAGATCGAGAACGGGACAGCAGAGCAGTCGGAAGGCGGGCGCACGGAGGTCATGGAAAACCCGGTTTACGAAAACCTGAAATTGCAGTTGGCTGAGGCCACCACTCGGCTTGCGGTTCAGGAGAAGCGTCTGGAATCCCTGCAGGGGCTGCTTGAAGAAGCTTTCCAACGTGGCGATAAAGTTGCCGCCAACGAGGCTGAGCTGGCCGAACTGACCCGTGACTACGATGTTACCCGGGACGTCTACGAAGACCTGCTCCAGCGTCGGGAACGGGCCCGGCTTACCATGACGCTGGACGTACAGGGGGAGAGCGGTAGTTATCGGATTCAGGAACCGGCCTCCTATCCTGTAACCTGGGATGGATTGCAGCTTTACCAGATCGGCATTGCCGGACCGTTCCTTGGGAGCGCTACGGTGATGGGACTGTTGGTCATGCTGGTAATGCTGGATCAGCGCCTGCGCTCACCTCGTGCCTTGCAGTTGGCTCTACCGCCGTCAATACCGGTGATGGCGACTATCCCCCATTACAGCAGTACCTGGAAAGACCGCCTGTTGAGGAAAGACGTGCTGTTCCTGGTGTTCGTGCTGGGTCTGTTTATGGTCGGCTACCTGGCTTTCCTCATGTTCAGCGTGATGGGCGTGACACCCGAGCAGCTGATTTCGAAAATCAACGAACTGCTGGGCCGGGGAGGTCAGTGATGGACGACAGCAAGCTTTATCGGGCGTTGCTCAAGAGCCAGAAGGAACAGCCGGCGGAACCGGCGCCAGGTGAAGCCCGGGCAGAGGAAAATTTCCGTCGGGAGCGGCCTTTTGCCGAGTCTTCACGCCGTTATCCAGAGCCGCCCTTACTGAAGACGGACAACGCGGATCACCGCCCCACGGTTTACGATTCAGCGGTGTCGCTTGGCATGATCGCCAATCCCCGACCCTGGTCCCATGCCCAGCTCAGGGAACGCAAGATTATCTATCCGGCAATGCCGGACAAGCGGGTCATGGATGCCTACCGTGAATGGCGCATCCAGTTGCGCAACCGGGCGGATGACGATGGCAATTTCACCGTGTTGTACAGCAGCCTGACTCATCAGGGCGGTTCGGTGCTGACGGCATTCAACCTGGCGGCTGCCTTCGCCATGGATGCCCATACCTCGGCACTGCTGGTGGATTGCGACCCGTACCACACAGAGCTCAAAGAGCTTGTGTCGGTACCCATGAATTCCGGTGTGACGGATTACGTAGCCGATTCGTCGTTGTCGGTGAAATCCATCCTGTATCCCAGTGGTGTCGATCGTCTGACGGTGGTGCCGGCGGGTACCCAGGCGTCCTCGGCGGTTGAGCTGTTTTCTTCGGTGCGGATGCGTGAACTGATGGAGGAACTGAAGCGCCGGTATTCTGACCGCTGCATCATCGTCAACGCACCTCCCATTCGCAGAAGCACTGAGGCCCGAATCCTTGAGCGATTTGCCGATCAGGTGGTTTTTGGCGTGCCCTTTGGCGATGTCACCGCCGATGTGGTGAGCGAATGCGTGGAAGCGGTGGATCTGCAGAAATTTTCCGGTCTGGTCTTTCAGGAGTAGAACCATGAACGCCAGGGACGATTCTTACAGGCAGGCCGGTTGCCTGCTGATTGCCGGCAGTCTTGCCTTTTCAGCGCCGGTTCTTGGGCAGTCGGCATCGGATGCGATAGACAGCGTCAGTGGCTCGGCGAGCGTGTTTGGTGGCGTTGTTCACACCCGCCTGGACACTGGCACGGGTGAGGAAAGCAACACCAAGCCCAGTGCCGGTGTCTCGGGCGACATTGGCGGCTCCATGAGCAGTGGCGCCAACAATCTGGACCTCCGTTACGGCGGCAGGCTGACAACCCGGCGAAGTCTGCCCAATGGCGACCAGACCGACGACAGCTCCATTACCGGTGCCTCCCGGTATCAATACGCCGATCCCTCCAGCATCATGGATTTCAACCTGGGCCATTCGGTCCAGTCGGTCCGTAACGATACCGGTTTTGTCCTCAATGCCGGGGATTATGATACCCGCCATACGGTTCGGGGTGGCGCGGGGCTGACTTTCCAGCCGGGCGAGGTGACTTCGCTTCGTCTGTCGGGTCAGGCGGGCAAAAGCTTTGGTAGCGGTGACCTGGAGGACGAAAAGTCCTGGACCGCCGGGGCGGATTTGAGGCGTCGGTTGTCGGCGCGATCAACCGGCCTGTTAACCACCCGCCGCAGCTGGTCCGAGAGCCAGGGAGTGGACACCACCATCGACAACGCCGAGTTGGGCTATGAACGTCAGCTCGAAACCGGCTGGTTCAGTATTGCCGCCGGTGGTAGCTGGTCGGAGACCGAATTCCCCGGCGATCGGGTAACGAATGAAAGCGAAGCGGTTACCGGCCACGTCTCCAGAATCTGGGCGACCACGGATAGCAGTACAACGGTTCGTTACGAGCGTCGGCTGTCGGACAGCGCCACGGATCTGTCTCTGGACCTGCCGAAAGAGCTGTCCTTCCTGCCTGATACGATTCAGCTTCAGGATCTGGTGACCACGGACTCTGTCCTGGTTGCCCACAATACCTCACGCTTGTGCCGCATCTGCCGCTTCTCAATGCTGGCGGAGGCATCAATGCTCGAGTCCGAACTTTCTGACGCCAAAACCCACGAGTATCGGACCAGCCTGAACCTGTCAGTGGATATCACCCGGGTGCACGAATTCCTGGCCAGTTACAGCTGGCAAGCCGAAGCCGGTGAGGATTCCGGCGATATTCAGGTGCAAATCCACCGTTTGAGTCTCGGGGTAACCCGGCGGCTGGCCGAGGATGTGCGGTTAGGGCTTGAGCTGAACCAGGCCTGGTTACGGGATGATCAGGAGGGTAGTGACCGCGATGAATACGGGCTGCGGGTCTTCCTGACCCGCAATTTCAGCCTGATGGAAAGGCGTTAATCAGGTAACGGGCAGAAGGGAATCATGTTCGAAAACAGACGCAGTATCGAGTTGCCGGCAGACCTGCCTCCCCAGTTGATCGCGGTGGTGGACACTGAGGAGGAGTTTGACTGGCGGGCCGAGCCGGATTCCGCCGCTGACGGCGTGACCGCCATGGACTCCATTGACCGTGTTCAGGATGTCTTTGATGAATACGGGATAACACCTTGTTATGTCATTGATTATCCCATCGCCAGCAAGCCCGGCGGCTACCGCAAGCTGAAGGCATACGCGGAAGAGGGCCGGTGTGAAATTGGCGCCCACCTGCACCCATGGGTGAATCCGCCGGTGAGCGAGGCTTTGACTCGAGCCAATACCTATCCCGGCAACCTGCCAGCAGAGCTGGAACGACAAAAACTGAGCCTGCTGCGTGACACCATCCAACAGAACCTGGGCGTGTTGCCGGTGGTCTACAAGGCCGGGCGTTACGGCTTTGGGCCCAACACCGGGCGAACGTTGCGGGAACTGGGTTTTCACATTGACCTTTCCATTTGTCCGCCACTGGACTCGCGGTCTGACGGGGGGCCGGATTATCGGGGGTTTGATGCCTGGCCATTCTGGTTTGGTGAAGGGGACAACCCCATGCTGGAGCTTCCCTGCACCGGCGGTTTCGTCGGCTGGTCCGGTCGTGCCGCGTTATCCATGTATGAAGCCGGCCTGGCCCTGAAAAAGTTCCGGGCGCCGGGCGTTCTCTCCCGTGTCGGCGCGGTGGACCGACTGATGCTCTCGCCAGAGGGCTTCACCACCGGTGAACACATACGGCTGGTTCGCGCCCTGTATCGGCAAGGCCTGCGCAGTTTCACCTGGAGCTTTCACAGCCCCAGTGTGGTGCCGGGCAACACCGAATATGTGCAGAACGATGAACAACTAACGGATTTTATTGACCGCTTTCGTCGGTTTTTCGACTTTTTCTTCAACGAACTGGGCGGCCAGGCCACCACGCCAACGGGCCTGCATCGCCTTATCAGGGAGAACAGGCTATGAGAGTGCTCGGTATCTCTCCTCTGGACAAGGACTCAACGGTTGCCATTGTGGAAGACGGGGAAATCCTGTTTGCCGCCGGGGAAGAGCGGTTTTCCCGAACCAAGCAGCAGGATGGCTTTCCACAGCAGGCCCTGGAGAAGGCCCTGGCCTGGACCGGGCTGAAACTGTCCGACATGGACCAGGTGTGTTATCCATTTCTGACCTGGGAAAACGAACAGCGGCTTTACCTGGATAATCTGGAGCAGGAGAAGGCATTTCTTCGCGGCTTCCAGCCGGCGGACCTGAGCCGTCAGATCCGTTCGGCCCTGGAAAAAGTACCCGAGCGAAGCCAATCTATTCATGGCCTGGAACATCCCAATGCGATGATGGATAAGGGGTTCCTGCACAGTTCGTTCTACAGCATGGCGGGTGCGCAAAAAATCGCGTCCAACAACGCGGCATTGAAAGGCTCACGGCAATGGGCGGAATACGCCACCGATAGTTTCCGGCACTGGCAGCAGGACCTTGAAATCGGCCTGGAGCGCAACGGCTGGCATAAACCGGTCAAGCGCATGGATCACCACCTGTCGCACGCGGCTAATAGCTATCTTTGCAGTGGTTATGATCGTGCCCTGTGCGTCACGCTGGACGGCTATGGCAGTGGTCTGGCCGGCTCAATCAGTGAAGCGGATAACGGCAAGATAAGGCGCCTGCATGGTTTGCCGTTTCCCAACTCCCTGGGCACGCTCTATGAGCACGTGACGTCCAGTCTCGGTTTTCGCCCCAGTCGTCACGAGGGCAAGATTGTCGGGCTGGCCTCTTATGGCGATCCCACCATTCTGGGTGATGTCTTGCTGGCCCGGGTCAAACAGCTGCCGGGCGATTTCCGCATCTATGAGGCCAATAACGTCTATTTTTCCCGATACCTGGCCTCCAAGTTTCCAAAGATTGATGTCGCGGCCGCCTATCAGTATGTGCTGGAGAAGCTGGCTACCGACTATATCCGCTACTGGGTTCAGAAAACCGGTATCGGCAATCTGGTGCTGTCCGGAGGGGTCACCGCCAACGTCAAACTCAACCAGCGGATTTTCGAGATTGAGGGTGTCAACAACATCTTTATCTACCCGAACATGGGTGACGGCGGTTGCGGTACCGGTGCCGCGCTTTATCACACCTGGCCCGGCGGCGTTAAAGAATCGATCAGCAGTGCCTATTTAGGACCCGATTACTCCGAGGCACAAATGGAAGCCGCACTCAAGGCAAGGGGGTTGGCTTACCAGCGCCCTGAACATCTGGCTGCCGAAGTCGCCCGCCTGGTTCACGAAGGCAATGTGGTGGCGCGTTTTGACGGGCGCATGGAATACGGGCCGCGGGCACTTGGCAACCGTTCCATCCTCTATCACGCCCGGGAACCAGAAGTGAACCAGTGGCTGAACAAGCGGTTGGGACGCACCGAGTTCATGCCCTTCGCACCCGTGACGCTCTTTGAAGCCCGCGAGCGCTGTTACCACAACATCAAGGGCGCCGACCACGCCGCCGAATTCATGACCATCACGTTCGACTGCACCGACTTCATGCGGGAAACCTGTCCGGCGGCGGTGCACGTGGATGGCACCGCCCGGCCGCAGTTGATTCGTCGGGAAGTGAATCCCGGCTACTACGACATTTTGGCGCAATACGAAAAGCTCAGCGGCATTCCCAGCCTGATCAATACGAGTTTCAACATGCATGAAGAACCGATTGTGAATAGCCCGGAGGATGCGGCTCGGGCGTTTATGCAGGGTGCGCTGGATTATCTGGTGATGGGACCGTTTCTGGTGCCACAGCCCAACCCGGCCCATTGACCATAGAGCCACGCAGGAAGCAGCCCATGAACGCCGACCGCCTGGAAGTGACCCGCCAGCCTGTGCCGGAACCGGTGCAGCTGCAGGCTATCTGGCAAGAGCTGGAGGGACGCTCTGCGCCCCCGGTCTTTTTGTCGTGGCAGTGGCTGGGGCATTGGCTGGCGGTTTATCAACCCCCGGCAGAACTCCTTGAGGTCAGGGAAGGAGCCCGTGTTATCGGATTGGGTATTGTGGTGGCCACGGAAGAAAGGCGCCATGGCGTGCTGCACTCTCACTGTTTGCGCTTGCACCAGACCGGTTACCGTCACCAGGACCAGATATGGATTGAGTACAACGGCTTTCTGGCCGAACAGGGTCGCGAGACCGACGTCGCCGAAGCCTGCCTGCGTTACCTGTGCGATGAGATGCCTGACTGGGACGAATTCATTATCGGTGCCATTGATGCTGGCGAGGCGAAATTCTTTGCCGGCATGACGGGGCTGCACTCACACCTGCGGTGGGAGGCTCCCTGTTTCGGGGTGGATCTGAACGCCTTGCGCAGCAGTGGGCAGCATTACCTGTCCACGCTTTCCCGCAACACCCGGCACCAGATCAACCGCGCACACAGGCTGTACGAGTCACGGGGGCCACTGCGCCTGGTCCGGCCCGACTCCGCACATGAAGCGGTGGCGGTGTTTGACAGCATCGGCCCCTTGCACCTGCATCGCTGGGGGGACGGCCCGGACCAGAGCGGTTACGCCAATCCCGACTTCGTGCGTTTCCACCGCAGCCTGATTGAGGACCAGTGGGCCAGTGGCGGGGTGGACCTGGTGTCGTTGAAAGCGGGAGACGAGGTCATCGCTTCTTTTTACAACCTGCTGTACGACCAGAACGTCTATTTCTACCTCGGTGGTATGAAAGCAGAAGACGATAACCGGCTTAAACCCGGCCTTTTAGGCCACAGCCTTTGCATAGAGGACTATCGCCAGCACGGTTTCCACTACTATGACTTTATGGGCGGTGAGGAACGCTACAAGTCGCAACTGGGCAGCTTCCACTGCCAACTGGTGCAGGTCTCCCTGCAACGCAGCCGCTTCAAACTCCGATTGGAGGATGTGGTTCGCAATGCCCGCAATCGTCTGAGGCAGGAAAGCGCCGAAAAGCTCAAGGAACGGGTCAAGGGAAGGGTGAAGTAATGCAGATCCGGATTGATCGTTTCCAATACGCGGATCATCAGGCCTGGCGGCGGTTCATTGCTCAACAACCCCAGGCAACAGCCTATCACCACCCGGCCTGGCTGCAGGCTGTTCAGCAGGCCTACGGACACCCTGGCTGGTTGGTCTCGGCCTGGCAGGATGGCGCCATGGTAGGTGTTCTACCGGTCTGCCAGCTGCGCCGACCAGGGCGGGATGCCCTGGTGTCGCTGCCGTTTTGTGATTTGGGCGGCCCTGTGTCTGAGGGAGAAGACAGTGGCTCGGCGCTGGCAGAAGGAGCCCGGACCCTGCTGGATGACCTGGGGATTGGCCGGATGGAAATACGCCAGCGCGGGCGGCCACTCGATGAGGAATTCGTGATTCGACCCGATCCGGAAAGCCTGGGAGAAAAAGTCAGTTTGCTGGCGGATCTGCCCGCCACCCCCCAGGCCCTGTTTGCCGGCTTCCGGACCAAGTTGCGAAGTCAGATTCGCAAGGCGGAAAAAAACGGTCTGACGGCGACCGTTGAGTACGGTCCGGAGGCGATAGACGCCTTCTATCCGGTTTTCGCCGCCAACATGCGGCGCTTGGGGTCGCCGGTGCATGCCATAGCCTGGTTCCAGGCCCTTCAGGCAGCTTTCGGCTCGCAGCTGCTGGTCGGTCTGGTGCGGCTGGAGCAGCGTGTGGTGGCTGCAGGCGTGGTGCTGATCCAGGGCCGGCAGGCCTGTATTCCCTGGGCGTCGACGCTGAGCGAGTACAACCACCTGGCTCCTAACATGCTGTTGTACTGGCAACTGCTGAGCGAAACCACCCGGTTGGGGTGTGAACAGTTTGATTTCGGGCGGTCCAGCCTGGGCGAGGGCACTTATCGTTTCAAGCGCCAGTGGGGGGCGTGGCCGGTAGAGCTTCAATGGCAGAACTGGCACGTCGATGGCCGGATAACCAGTGTCGGGGGGAGTGGTCCCGGCAAACTGGCCCGGCATTCCCGTCAGTTGGTGGAAGCCTGTTGGCAGCGTTTACCCCTGGGCCTGGCCAACCGGATTGGCCCGCATCTGAGGAAGCACATCAGCTTATGATTGAGTTTCTGGCGGTGATCACAATGTGCAGTCTTCTGGTGCCGGCGTATGTGTACGTCGGTTATCCGGCCATGTTGTGGCTGCTGACCCGCCGGCGCACGTTCAGGCCCAGTCGTCAGTCAGACATGACCCCGTCGTTAACCCTGATCATCTCCTGCTACAACGAAGCGGCGGTCATTCACGACAAACTGGTCAATGCCCTGAGCCTGGATTATCCGGTGGAACAGCTGCAGATTCTGGTGGTCTCCGATGGCTCGGACGATGGCACCGACGAGATCGTACGAACGTTTGCCGACCAGGGCGTGCAACTGATTCGCCAGGAAGGGCGGCTGGGCAAAACCATGGGTCTGAACCTGGCCATGGAGCAGGCGTGTGGTGAGCTGGTGGTATTCAGTGATGCCAACGCCATGTACGCGCCGGATGCCCTGCGCATGTTGGTGCGGCATTTTGCCGACCCGGCGGTTGGTTACGCGGTGGGGGCGGCGCTCTATACCGACAGTGATACAGGAGCCAGTGCCCGTAGTGAAAATCTCTACTGGCGCTATGAATTGGCCATCAAACAGATGGAAACCCGCCTGCATTCCGTGGTGGGTGGAGATGGCGCCATATACGCCATTCGTCGGGCGCTCTGGCAACCCCTGCAATCAAAAGACATCAACGACTTTGTGAATCCCCTCCAGATCATCGCGCTTGGATATCGGGGCGTATTTGACCTGGAGGCACGTTGTTTCGAGGAAACGGCAGGTCATTTCGAAGGTGAAATCGCCCGCAAGGAGCGCATCGTCAATCGAAGCATCCGCGGGCTTATGCGAGTGAAAGTCACCATGAATCCGTTCCGGGTCGGCGTCTTTGCCTGGCAGGTGGTATCGCACAAATTGCTGCGCTGGCTGATCCCCGTGTTCCTGCTGGTGGCAGCCGTCGGCTCGCTGCTGCTGGCAATGGCGGGGGTTCTGGTATTCCAGTGGCTGGCAATATTCATGGTGGCTTGTTTGCTGTTGGCGGCTGCTGGAATGTTGGTCCGGGACAAGAATCGCCTGCCGGGTGTGGTTTCAGTTCCCTATTACTTTGTGATGGTCAACCTGTATGCATTACGGGGCATTCTCAGGGCCTTGTCCGGTGAGACCCAGGTAACCTGGGCCAGCGCCAGACCGGCCCAGAAACGGGAGCAGGAGTGATGTCGAAGTTCGCGCTGCTGTTTTTAACGGTGTTCTTCGGAAGCCTGATCGCCGCGCTGGTCTACAGCGGCACGGCCGCGTTGGTAATCTACCAGCTGGTCTATTTCCTGAATCCGGATGATCGCTGGTGGTCAGCCGTGATCCCTGGTTTGCGTTATTCCATGATCACCGTGCTGTTGATGATGCTCGTAGTGGCCCTGAAGTTCCGGGATTACGGCCGGCTGGCCCCCTGGTCGGACATGCCGATCTTCAAGTACATGATTGCCTTGGTGATTCTGTATTACGTGGGGTACCTGTACGCGGTCAACCTGCCGCTGCACAAGGCCTACAGCTTTCAGTTCCTGAAGCTGGTGATCATCATGATGATCGCCTACAAACTGATCTATTCCGAGCGGGCGCTGACAGCTTGCCTATGGGCCTATGTGATCGGCGCCACCTACATCGGCTACCTGGCCTGGCTCAACGGGCGCAATGCCTATGGCCGGGTGGAAGGCATCGGCATGGTGGATGCGCCGGATGCGAACCACACTGCCGCGGCGCTGGTGCCGGCCGCGGTGATTCTTATGTATTACGCCTGGTTGGGAAACATGAAGGTGCGCCTGCTGGCGCTGTTTTGTGGCGCGTTCATCGCCAACGGCCTGGTGCTGATCAACAGTCGGGGCGCGTTTCTTGGTGTTGCGCTCAGCCTGACCGTCTTCCTGTTTTATATGCTCTTTTCCAGGTACCAGCAGAAAGGCCAGCGGGCGGCGGCGATACTCATGATTGTGGTGGGCATCAGTGGTGGCCTGTATGTTGCCGATGACCTGTTTTGGGAGCGGGTCCAGACGCTCCAGTCGGAAGATCGCAATGTCAGCGGCGCGAGCCGGCTGGCCTTCTGGTGGGCCACCTTCGACATGATGGACGATTACCCCCTGGGTATTGGCGTGGGTGGCTACGAAACCCTGTCGCCGGTTTACATGGATGAAGAGACCCGGGGTGGTGTGGAGCATCGGGCCGTGCATTCCATGTGGTTCCAGGGCCTGGCGGAGACCGGGTGGCAGGGCATGGTGGTGTTCGGGTTTTTGTTGCTGTCACTGTACCGGTTATCCCGGCGAGCCAAACGCCATGTGCTGGAGCAGGAGAACACGAGAGCCTATTTCAAGCTGCTGGCCCTTGAATGCGCTCTGATCGGCTTCCTGGTGGCCGGCTCGTTTATCGACCGGTTCCGGGCCGAGATTCTCTACTGGATGATTCTTTTCCTGGCTGCGGCCATCAATGTCTACTACCTGCAGGACAAGGCGAGCCGCAGCGATACCGGAGGCGGGAAATACCCTCAGGTTGCAAATGGACGTGTTGACTCATGAGACCTCTTCGGATTCTGCAGTTTATTACGCCATCGGGTTTTTATGGCGCCGAGCGCTGGATACTGGCTCTGGCCAATAACCTGGAACCGGGGCAGGTGGTGTGTGACCTGGCCGTCAGTCAGGAGACTTCTGACCAGGACCTGACGCTGGCTGAACTTTACCCGGCTTCGGTAGGGCAGGTTCATCGCGTCCCGATGGCTGGTCGCTTTGACTGGCGGGTGGTCAATCGGTTGGCGGCGATTATCCGGGAGCGTGAGATCGACATCATTCATTCCCATGGCTACAAATCCGACATCCTGGGTTTTCTGGCGGCCCGCAAGGCTGGTATTCGTTGTGTCAGCACGCCCCATGGCTTTGCCGGCAGGGTAGGCCTGAAGATGGCCCTCTTCATCCGGCTGGGTACCTACACGCTTCGCCATTTTGATGCCGTTGCTCCGTTGTCCGAAGAGCTGGTGGCAGACATGGCCAGGTTCGGAGTGCCTGAGCATAAGGTTCGGTTTATCCGTAATGGCGTGGATCTGGAGGAGATCGACCAGGCGCTCTGCGAAATGCCACCGAGAGAACCGGTTGAGGACCGGAAAGTCATCGGTTTTGTTGGCCAGATGATTCCCAGGAAAGGTATTCCGGACCTGCTGTCGGTATTTGACCAACTCTACGGCCGTGATCCTTCCTTGCGTCTGCAGCTCTTGGGTGATGGCAGACAACGACCGGAGCTCGAGCAGCAGGCAGCGGCTCAGGCCAGTGCGCCGGGCATCGAGTTTCTGGGCTTTCGCAACGACCGGCTGGCGCTGTTGAGCCGGTTCGATCTGTTTGTGATGACGTCATCACTGGAAGGTATTCCGCGTTGCATGATGGAAGCGATGGCTGTGGGGGTTCCGGTGGTTGCTTATGACATTCCGGGGGTTGATCAGTTGATTGAGCATGATCACAACGGTCTGCTGGTGCCCTACGGAGACCAGCAAGCCCTGGCCGACAGCTGCCGGCGATTGCTTGCGGATGCCGAATGGGGCCGGCGATTGGCTGCAGCCGCCCGAAAAACCATTGAAACGGAGTATTCCGCCGGGCGAATGGCCCGGGAGTACTCGTTGCTGTTCGCCCAACTGATGGGGCGCGGAAGCGTGTCAGCTCACATGGCAGGGGGCGCAGGCTGAGTATGTGTGGACTGGCTGGTTTTTTTCGCAATCCTGGTACTCCCGAGCGCTCCAACCATGAACCTTGGCTCCAGGCCATGGGGCAGGCGATTGTTCATCGGGGGCCGGACGCTGGTGCCATCTATCTGGATGACCGTATCGGGCTCTGCCACCGCCGCCTGAGCATTCTCGATCTCAGTGACGCTGGCACTCAGCCCATGGTTTCCGCCTCCGGGCGTTATGTCATCGTTTTCAATGGTGAAATCTACAACTTCGCCCAGCTCCGCCGGGAGCTGGAACAGCAGGGCGTCGTATTCCACACCCGGACAGACACCGAGGTGCTGCTGGAACTTTATGAACGTCGGGGCGAGGCCTGTCTGGAGCGTTTGAACGGTATGTTTGCCTTTGCGATCTGGGACCGACAGGGCGGTGAGCTGTTCATGGCCCGGGATCGCTTGGGCAAGAAACCCCTGTACTACTGGTTTGGTGAAGGACAGCTGGCTTTTGCCTCCGAGATCAAGGCTCTGTTGGAGTTGCCCTTCTTCAGGCCGGCGTTGAGGCCGGATGCGGTGAAGGATTTCTTTGCCTATCAATACGTGCCGGACCCTAAAACCATCTACCAGGACGTGTTCAAGCTGGAACCGGGCTGCTGGTTGAAGACCGATGGCCTGAATACACAAACCGGTCGCTACTGGGAGTTGTCCTTTCACCCTTTGGTCGGGCGCAGTGTCGGGCAGATTGAAGACGAGCTGTTTGGCTTGATCGATGAAGCTGTGTGCCAGCGCATGATCAGTGATGTGCCTCTGGGGGCCTTTCTTAGTGGTGGTGTCGATTCCAGTTCGGTGGTGGGGCTGATGGCCGGCCACGCGCCCCGGCCTGTAACCACCTGTGCCATTGGCTTTGATTCCGAGCGCTTTGACGAGGTGCACTACGCACGCCAGGTAGCCCAAAGATTCGGCACCGATCATCACGAATTTACGGTTCGTGACAACGTGGCGGAGCGCTTGGAAGGCATTGCCCGCTATTTTGACGAGCCCTTTGCGGATGCTTCTTTTGTGCCCACCTGGTTCGTTTCGCAACTGGCCCGGCAGCAGGTGACGGTCGCCCTGGCCGGCGATGGTGGCGATGAAAACTTTGCCGGCTACAGCAAGTACCAGACCGACGCCGTGGAAAACCGGCTTCGCAGCCTTGTTCCCGGAACACTCCGGCATCACCTGTTGCCGCCATTGGCCGGTATCGCTGGCTGCTTCCGGCACACGTTGACCAACAAGGCCCAGACCTTGCTGGAAACCCTGGCCCAGGAGCCTGATACCGGCTTTTTCATGTCCAACTGCTTCTTCCGACAGTCGGTGTGGGATCGCCTGGTAACGCCGGAATTTGCCGCCAGTACCCGCGATTACGATCCGGCGGACGTTACCCGCAAGCATTACCGGGAGGCGCCGGCGGATGACCATCTTTCCCGGATCCTCTACACCGACATCAAGACTTACCTGCCGGGGGATATCCTGGTGAAGGTGGACCGGATGAGCATGGCCAATTCCCTGGAAACCCGGGCACCGCTGCTTGATTACCGGGTGGTGGAGTACGCCGCCTCCATCCCGGCCGGCCTGAAGCTTCGCGGCAAGGAAGGCAAGGCGATTCTTAAAAGCAGCTTTCGTCGGTTACTACCCGACGACATTCTCTACCGGAAAAAAATGGGCTTTTCCGTGCCCCTGGCCCAGTGGCTTCGACAGGAAATCCGCCCCTTGGCCAATGACTTGCTGACCGACCCCGAAGGCGGCCTGGCCCGGTGTTTTGACATGGGCGAAGTGAAAAAGCTCTGGCAATCCCACCTCGATGGCAATGACCGCCACACCCAGGAACTCTGGAGCATGGTGGCGTTCGCTCTCTGGTGGCGGAATTATGGAGGGCATCTGGCATGAGTGACACGGTGCGAGTACTGCATGTGACCTTCAATATGGGGATCGGCGGCACCGAACAGGTGATACGTCAGCTGATTACGGGCCTGGATCCGGAGAAGGTCACCAGTGAAATCCTGTGTATTGACGGCCAGGTGGGCGCCATAGGTGAGCAGCTCCGGGAGTCTGGCATTCCGATAGTGGCAGTGCAGCGGCGCCCGGGGTTTGACCGCAGTCTGATCCGCATTATCCGGACCCGTTTGCGCAAGGGTCATTTTGATGTTGTCCATTGCCACCAATACACCCCCTGGGTTTATGGCTGGTTCGCCGCGCTGGGGTTGCCGGTCAGTGTTGTGTTCACCGAGCACGGCCGCTTTTACCCCGACCGCTACCGCTACAAGGCCGCATTGGTGAACCAGGCGATGGCCCGGACAACCCGCGCGATGGTGGCGATTTCCGAAGCCACTCGCCAGGCCCTTACCCGGTATGAATTCCTGCCACGCTCGCGCATCCGGGTGGTCTATAACGGCATTGCTGCATTGCAGCCCGACCGTGACCGGGTGGCGGCGTTGCGTGAGGATTTGGGGATTCCGGAGCAGGCGTTTGTGATGGGCACCGTCTCACGCATGGATCCGGTGAAAAACCAGTCCATGATGCTGCGGGCTTTTCACCGGTTCCTGCAACAGTGCCCGGAAGGCTGGCTTCTGGTGGTGGGCGATGGAGCCGAGCGGGAATCGTTGCAGTCCCTGGCCGGGGAGTTGGGCATCAGCGAGCGGGTGACTTTTACCGGCTCGGTGTCTCAGCCCGCTAATCATATGGCGTTGATGGAGGTGTTTTTGCTGTCTTCGTTCACCGAAGGCACCTCCATGACCCTTCTGGAAGCCATGAGCCTGGGTATCCCGACTGTGGCAACCGATGTCGGAGGTAATCCCGAGATTGTTCGTGAGGGCCTCAACGGCATGCTGGTGCCAGTGGACGACGAACAGGCCTTCGCCGAGGCAATGATCGGGCTCTGGCAGGAGCCCGAAACCAGATCGCAGCTGGGGCAGGGCGCCAGGACGCGATTTGACGAACGTTTCTCCCGGGAGGTCATGGTGAACGCCTACCAGGAGATTTATCGGGAAGCGGCCCACAAGGAGTCCTGAGCCGATGGCATCCGTCCGGCAATCGGTTATCTATTCATCGCTGTCGCGCTATCTGTTGATGGCCATCGGTCTGCTGTCGACGGTGGTGGTGGCGCGCCTGCTGACACCGGGTGAAATTGGTACCTGGGCCATTGGTAGTGCCATTGTCATGGTGCTGAGTGAGTTCCGCTTGCTGGGCGCCGGGGTGTACCTGGTGCGTGAGCCCGAGTTGTCCGAGACAAAAATCCGCAGTGCACTGGGCGTGACCTTTCTGATTTCCTGGGGACTGGGTGGTGCCGTGGTGCTGGCGTCTCCCTGGGTGGCTGATTTCTATGACATCGCCGGTCTGGAAACACTGTTTTACTTGCTGTCCCTGAGTTTTTTCCTGGCACCGTTTGTCAGCATTCCGACCGCGCTGCTCCAGCGCCAGATGGATTTTGGCCGGCTACTGGTTATTGGCGTCTGCGGTGCCGGTGGGGGCTTCCTGGTGACCCTGGCCGGTATTTTTATGGGCCTGAGTTACTACTCCATGGCCGTGGGGCTTGCGGCCAACACCCTCATCCAGATGCTACTGGCCAATAGGCTGAGCCACGATCGGTATTGGCGCCCGGTCTTTCGTGGCATTTTTCCGGTCATGCAACTGGGTGTGTTCAGCTCCGCTTCCAACATGATGAAAAAGTCCCTGCTGACCGTGCCCGACATGATCATTGGCAAACTTGGTACCACCACACATGTAGGCCTGTTTTCCCGGGGGCTGGGATTTGTCGATTTCCTCTCGAATACCGTCCAGCAGGGCGTGGGACCGGTGGTCTTGCCTTATCTTTCCGACAAGGTCCGAACCCGGGGCGATGTGGGTGAGGCCTATCTGCGGTCCGGGGTATTGTTGGGTGGCGTGTTGTGGCCGGTGCTGGCGGTCGCCGCTGTCAGTAGCCTGGTGGTGATCCGGTTCTTCTTCGGCGACCAGTGGGACCAGTCGGCACCATTGGCCTCTGTGCTGGCGGTTTGGGCGATGATGCGCTGCGTCCACGGTCTGGCCCCGGAGCTGCTGCTGTCCAGTGGCCGTGAGAAGCTGCTGATGTTTCGGGAGCTGGCCCTGCTATCGGTTTGCATTTTGGGCGTGATCGGGCTGTTTCCTTTCGGACTTATCTACGCCGCGTTTGCGTTTGTCTTGGTGGGGCTCGTGGACATTACGCTGACGACCTGGATTGTCTGGCGTCAGTTCCAGCTGTCTGCGCACCAGCTATTAAAGGCGTGGTGGCGGAATGCGGTGCTTGCGCTCATCTGTGTGGGAACCGCTCTTGCGCTTGATCTGTGGATTGGTTTCGACACGGCACCGCCCTGGCTGTCGGTGCTGGTGATGGCGGTTGTGATCACGCCGGTCTGGTTTTTTACCCTGGGCCTGATTGGGCATCCCTTGTGGCAGGAGGTGAATATCTTTCCGAGACTCTATCAGGTGTTTATCCGTGAGAAGCGCCTGCCGGTCAGTTGGGTTCGCAAGTATCACGAGGTGCGATACCGGAAACCTCTCAGAAAGACTCTGGCCGGCTTTGCGCAATTGCCACCCATTCCCTGCCAGCCCGAGGCAGAGGTGGAACTGCACATGCTCACCTGCGTGCATGATCTGGACATGGCGCTGGCATCGCTGAAATCGCTGTTGCGGTTCCGCCCGGGACTGGCTGTGGTTGTTCACGGTGACGCCACCCTGACAGCGGAGCACAAGCGCTTTCTGGAAAAGCAGGTGCCGGGTTGTCGGGTCATCCTGTTGGCGGAGGCTGACCAGGCCATGGCTTCGCATCCATGGCTGGCGGAACTTCGGGATCGTATTCCGGCAAGGTTCACGCTTGGCCCAGGGTATGACCGCCAGAGGGCTGCCTGGGCCCTGAAAGTGCTGGATTTTCATGTGCTGGCTAAGCGTGAGCGGATCATTGTGCTGGACTCCGACACCCTGTTCATTAATCCACCGGTGGAATTGATGGAGTGGATTGAATCGGGGGACCAGCAGTCGTTCTACAGTGTTCCCTGGGGGCCGAATTTCAGGCTATCGCAGGCGGCGTGTGAGGCTTGTTTCCCCGGGCTTGCGTACCCGGAACGCTTCAATGGTGGCCTGTTCGGTTACTCCCGGGATGTTGTCACCACGGAGCTGGTGACCGAGGTGCTGGAGAAACTGCTGGAAAACCCGGACCTGCCGCTCTATGGCGATGAGTGCATCTGGCGCTTGATCCTCGCCCACCGGCCGGCCTCGGCACTGGAGTTTTCGAAATACCCGCTGGTGACGAATGCCCGGCCGGAAACCCGTCGTTTGGTGGATTTTTCACGCGCACGCTACGTGCACTTCATCCTCAAACACCGGGGCGGCTACTATGAAATGGTGGCGCGCCGTGTGTTGGCTGAAATGAGGGCGGAACATGGTGAAGATGGGTAACGCACCGGCAGTCAGCGTGATTATTCCGACGGCAGGAGAAGCCAGCCGCTGGCAGTCGCTGGAATGGGCCATTACCTCGGTCAGGGCCGGTAACGATATCGGGATCGAAGTTGTCGTGGTTCTCAATGGCGATCGTTACTGCCCGAATTTGCGGGCCTCTCTGGAGTCACGTTCGGATGTCCGGCTGATCTATTTGCCGGAAGGGGATCTTACCCGGGCGATTGCGCGGGGCCGCCAGGCGGTCAGGGGGCGGTATTTCTGCTTTCTTGATGACGATGACGAATACCTGCCGGGCACACTGAGTACGCGCCTGAGGCTGATGGATCGCGATCCCTCCATCGATGTTCTGGTGACCAATGGGTACCGTCGCCAGTGTGACGATAGCGGCCGGGAGACAGAGACACTGATGTTCTCCCGGCTGACAGACAATGCAGAGAACCCACTGATGGGCCTGACCCGGGGTAACTGGCTGGCTTCCTGCGGTGGCCTGTTCCGCTCGGCCACGGTCGGCCCCGAATACTTTAACGGCATCCAGAAATACTTCGAATGGTCCTGGCTGGCCATACGGCTGTCGCTCACCCGTAACATCCGCTTTCGGGATATTCCCACCTTTGTGGTGAATGACACGCCGGACTCACTCTCAAAATCTCTCGCTTACCTCACCCGGGAGCTGGATTTCCTGCTTCGGGTGCTGAACGAGCTGGATACGCCAAAGCCCTTCCGGCGCCACCTCCATCGAAAACTGGCCGCCAAGCACATCAGCTTTGCCAATGCCGCGCTGACCCAGGGGTTCAGGGGGAAGGCGCTACGTCATTACCTGGCCTGTCTGGGATCTGGTCGGGCCGGCTTAGCTTATGCCTTGTGGGTGCGCAAGCTCATCCTTAAGTAACTAAATGTAACAATATGTTGTTTTTATATTTCTAATCGTTTCATTAGTTGTTTGGCGTCATCGTAGGTTGACACCAATACTGTACCTGAAGCCCTGCAAATCAAGGAGGCGGGAGTGTCTGCCATGGGTAAAACAGGTCTGATTTCCATATTGTTGGCAATGACTGTGTTGGCGGGTTGCCAGTCCATGGGCGGAAGGTCCATCGACGATCTGCCACCAACCGCTGCCATTCCCTCTACCAGCGAGCCCGGAACCGTCTACGCGCAATACTATGACAATGTGTCAGGTATGGTGCTGGACGACTTGACCGCTTCTGCGATTTTCCCGGACCAACCCACGGAGGTTGCCGCGTTGAACCAACTGGCACGTCTGACCAAGCGGGGCAACGACTACGGGACACTGGTTCGCGGTTACATTATTCCGCCGACGGACGGTAACTATGAGTTCTTTGTCGCCTCGGATGATGAGTCGGAGCTGTTCCTGAGTTCCGATGCGTCAGCGGACAATCTGCGCCAGGTTGCTCATGTACCGAGGTGGACCAAAGCCGAAGATTATAGCCAGTATGCGTCACAACGGTCTGGATCGATTAGCCTGAGTGGTGGCAACCGGTATTATTTCGAGCTGCTCCATAAGCAGGCCGGCGGCGGCGATCACTTCAGCGTTGCCTGGACCGGGCCGAATATGGGCCAGCAGATTGTCAGCGGTGATCACCTAGCCTCCTGGGCGCCTTCGGCTTACGACGGTGGCGATGCCTCGCAGAGTTATAGCCTGGGATATCGGACAGGGTATTTTGATGGCGAAAAGGGCCTGGCTTTCTCACAGGACTACCCCCCGCTGGACCAGGATGAAGACGGTCTCTACGACAATTGGGAAGTCTATTATGGCCTGGACCCAACCGACCCCTCTGATGCCTCAACCGACACGGATGGAGATCTCCTGAGTGCCGAAGAAGAGTTTCTGGTGGGCACCAATCCGACCAATCCCGATACTTCCGGCGATGGCCTGACGGATGGGGAGAAGTACGCCTATGGCCTGGATCCACTGGATCCAAATGACCTCTATGTTGAAATCGAGGGGGAAACCGTCAACCTCTACGAATACCTTCACGGCGAACCTGAGCCCCCGGCGCTGGTTCTGCAGAATGGTTTTGTAGGCCACTACTTTGCCAGTGACCGGTTTATCGATTTCGCCTTTACCCGTACCGATGAAGCGATCAACTTTAGCTGGGGTAATGGCAGTCCGGATCCAGCCATACCGAGTGACTGGTTTGCCGTGCGCTGGTTTGCACAGATTTATCCGCCCCACGATACGGGTACACAGACCTACCAGTTGAACATGCGTGGGGATGATGGCGTACGAGCCTGGTTGAATGGTGAGCAGGTCCTCTCCGGCTGGAAAGCACAGGCGCCCACCACCTATTCCGCGACCATTGAACTGGATGCCGGACAGGCTCCCTATGAGTTGGTGGCTGAATATTACGAGGGCCAGGGAGGGGCATCGGTAGAACTGTGGTTGTCGGATCCTCAGACCGGCACCGTTATTGACCAAGGCAGCATTTTCCAGAGGCCAGTTCTGGATATGACGGAACAAACACTTCTGGTGGATTCTGACGCGGATGGTATCCCGGATGTCTGGGAGCTTAGTTATGGCCTGAATCCCTGGGAAGATGACGCTGGAACCGTCCACAATAGCCAGGGGCTGACCAGCCTTGAGGCTTATCAGATGGGCGTTCATCCCTGGACACTGGAAGATGTGAGTGAACCGGTTGAGGTTACGCCTCCGACCACTACGAGCCCGGACGCCGGTAGCGGCCAGATAACCCTCTCCTGGACGGCACCGGGTACCCGTACCGACGGTAGCTCAATCTCACTCAGTGAAATCGATCACTACCGGGTTGATTACGGGCAGCAGATCGAAGATCTCTCACAGACTGTTGACGTTGAAGCTGGTACCACCAGCTACACCTTCGACGGGCTGGCAACCGGTACCTGGTACTTCCAGGTATATGTGGTGGACACCGATGGACTGGTGAGCCCCGGGTCGGAAGTGGTCTCGGGAGAAGTGCAGTAGGGGGCTGTGGACTGTACTAGGGGTGCCAAAGGCACTGGCCGGTTCAACTGGTCAGTGCCTTTATTTTTTCGGTCAGGTCCCAGGCGGTATGACGGCTGTCGAAGCGCGAACGGTTGTTGTAGCCGTCGAAACTGCCTGAGTATTCGTCATTTTGGACAATTTCCACCAGTCGCTGGGCCAATGCCTCGCTTTCCTCGAAGTCGAACAGTTCACCCAGTCCGTACTCCTCCACCATGGTGCCCAGAGCGCCGTCCCTGGGCGTAATGTTCAGGATGGGGCGGTTGATGGCCAGGTAGTCGTAAAGCTTCGAGGGCACCTGGCTGCGGGTCGCAGGCTGGATATTGACGACCATGTCAGCACCTGTGAGCGCCTGAAGACATTGCTGGTAGGGCTGCGGTGGCTCGAGCATCAGGCTGCCATCATCAATCAGGGCACCAAAGCGTTCCCTGACGTCGTAATTCAGCTGTATATCACCAATCTGCCGGAAGCGGATCTGGCGCCCGCTATCGGCGAGTTGCCGGTTCGCCTGCTCTATGGCCTGGAGCAATGGGGCAGGATCACGCACGCCGTACAGGAATCCGGCATGACACAGGGTGAAATAACGGCTGTCCGGGACGGCTGCCTCCGAGGCTGTGAAATCCGCCAGATCAAAGCCATTGGGCATAACGAAGAACTTGTCGGCGGGTTGCCGGGGGTAGCGTTGCAGGAACTCCTGCTTCAGCGGTTCGGTATTCAGTGACACGGCATTGGCGTGTTCCACAATGCGCTGCTCCCAGCGCAGGGCCCAGGCATCGAGCAGGGCGCCCTTGGATGGGTGGAAGGGGTTGTTCATCCACGGGTCCCGGAAATCGACAATCAGGGGTGTTCGCGTCAGTCGGCTGACCAGGTAGCCGACGATGAGGTCGGACCAGGGCGAACCGGTGGCAAAAATGACATCGATGTTCTGCTCCCTGACAATCCGGCGGGCCCGGGCAACGGCCGGCAATACCCAGGGTCCGGCCTGGTCCGGGAAATAACACAGGTTGTAGATGAAGTCCTTCATTTGCTGGAACCTGCCAGTCTCCGGGAGACTATTGTCGGGCTGCGCTGTTGCACTGCTGGCGGTTCGGAAGGTTGTTGCAGGTTCTACCCTGCCTGAATTGCCCCCACGTTTTACCAGGCCCTTAACCGAGCGACGGGCAGCCAGTAGCACCTGGAATACATCGCGGCTGGCCACACGGTGAATGGTTTCATCGTGCACCGGTAACTCAATGTGCGAAAGGGCCGACTGCTCCGGCGATAGCTGTGCCTCGGGGGTGGTCAAAACATGGCACTGGCCACCCTTGAGGTTACGCAGGAACTTGATGGTGCGCATGCAGCCCGGCACCCCGGTACTGATGGTGGGCGGGAAGAAGTAGGCAACAAACAGGACATTGCTGCCTCCCAGATCGGCTTCGGGCAGGGCGGCCTGCTGTTTGGCGGTCATTGTGCACTCCCTGTTGCGAATGTCTTACGGGGCTTCCGTCAGGCCGACCACATCGATTAATCCGTCAACCTCGTGGAGCAGGTTGCGTATTTCCATGAATGAGGCGTGGCGGACCAGCACGCAGGTAATGTCTGCTGTCTGCAAAACCTGCAGCATGTTCACCAGTTTGATGTTGTCGGCCTGCAATGATGACGGCAATTCCCGCACGTTGGGTTCCACCACCAGCACCTGGCACCCCAGTTTCGCAATGCCCTGGGTGATTCGCAGGGCCGGGCTTTCCCGGAGGTCATCGATATCGGGTTTAAACGCCACGCCCAGGCAGGCCACACGAATATCGCTGCGCTGGGTGCCCGGGTGGTCCTGCTCCATTCGTTCAATGGCACTTTGCACCTTGGTCATGACCCAGTCGGGCTTGTGATCGTTGATGTCTCTTGCGGTGCGAATGAGCCGCGCTTGCTCGGGGGCACTGTGGGCAATAAACCAGGGGTCCACGGCGATGCAGTGGCCACCCACACCGGCACCGGGCTGCAGGATGTTCACCCGTGGGTGCCGGTTCGCCAGGCGAATCATTTCCCAGACGTTGATATCCAGCCGATCGCAGATCAGTGACAACTCATTGGCATAGGCAATGTTGATATCCCGGAAGCTGTTTTCGGCCAGCTTTGCCAGTTCCGCCGTCCGGGCCGTGGTAATAACGCATTCTCCCTGGACAACCTGGCGGTAGAGGGTGACTGCGGTTTCCGCGCAGTAGGGCGTGATGCCGCCAATGACCCGATCGTTTTCCACCAGCTCCCGGATAACCTGTCCCGGCAGGACCCGTTCGGGGCAGTGTGCGACCCGGATGTCGGAAGCAGAGCCATGGGAATGGGGAAAAGTGAGGTCAGGGCGTTCCTCGGCCAACCATTCACACACCGCTTCGGTGGTGCCGACCGGCGAAGTGGATTCAAGCACCACTAGGTTGCCCGGCCGCAACGAAGCGGCTAGTGAGCGCGTGGCGGCTTCCACGTAACTCAGGTCGGGCACGTTGCCATCCTTGAACGGTGTGGGCACGGCAATCAGAAAGGCGTCGGCGGGTTCGGGCCGGGTTGCGGCGCGCAGATACCCTTCGGTCACTGTGGCTCGAACCACAATGTCCAGGGAGGGCTCCACAATGTGCACTTTGCCCTGATTGATGGTGTCCACCGCACGCTGGTTCACATCCACACCGAGAACCTCAACCCGCCGGGAAGCAAACACCGCGGCGGTGGGTAACCCGACATAACCCAATCCCATGACGACAATGCGTTTGAGGTCATTCATAAACAGAGTCCTTGTACCTTGCGGAAATAGGAGGGATCGGCCTGCAGCGCCTTGATGATTCGTTGGCAGGCAAGGCCATCGCCGTAAGGGTTATAGGCCCGGGCCATGCTCCGATAGGCAAAGCGATCCTTGGTGAGCCGTTTCACCTCGCCAACAATGCGCTCAATGTCAGTGCCTACCAGCTTGACCGTGCCGGCTTCCACCGCTTCCGGACGCTCGGTGGTGTCGCGCATAACCAACACGGGTTTGCCGAGGGAGGGGGCTTCTTCCTGAATGCCACCGGAGTCGGTCAGGATCAGGTGGCTGCGGTTCATCAGGTACACAAAAGGCAGGTAATCCAGCGGTTCGATCAGATGAACCGACCGGTTATTGCCGAGCAGGCGCAGGACGGGTTCGCGAACGTTGGGGTTCAGGTGTACCGGGTAGACAACCTCCAGGTCCGGATGTTCGTCCGCCATCCGGGCAATGGCCTGGCAGATACGTTCGAAGCCTGCACCAAAGCTCTCCCGACGGTGGCCCGTGACCAGGACCAGCTTTTTATGGCCATCCAGAAAGGCAAATTGGTGCTGCAGGCGTTTAGCCAGGGCCCGGTCCCCATCAATGCGATCCCGGACCATCAACAAAGCATCAATAACTGTATTACCCGTAACCCGGATATGTTGCTCTGACACCCCTTCACGCAGCAGGTTGTCGCGGGCGGTATTGGTGGGTGCGAAATGCAGGTTCGCCAGGGCGCTGGTGAGCTTGCGGTTGGCTTCCTCGGGCCAGGGTGAATACAGGTTGCCGGTACGCAGGCCTGCCTCTACGTGGCCTATGGCGATGTGCTGATAATAGGCCGCCAGACTGGCGCCCAGGGTCGTGGTGGTATCGCCATGCACCAACACCAGGTCAGGGCGTTCCTCCTGAAATACCGGTTCCAGGCCCTGGAGGATATCGCCGGTCAAGCGACTCAGGGATTGGCCGGGTTTCATCAGGTTAAGGTCGTGGTCCGGGCGGAGATCAAAAAGCTCGAGAACCTGATCCAGCATCTGCCGGTGCTGGGCAGTGACGCAGACCTTCGCATGGAAACCGGGAGTATTCGCCAGAGCCAGGGCCAGAGGCGCCATTTTGATGGCTTCCGGCCGGGTACCAAAGACGGTTAGTACTCTCATACAAGACCTTCCCTGGAGAGTGCTGTTGATTTTGTTTGTAACATCAGGTTACACAATGTTTCGGTTTTCTGCACAGAAATTAGTCAAAAAAATTTACATCTCGCACAGGAAGCGCTTGTGCAGACGCTGAAAACCAATGCTAGACTTTTACCGTGTGTAACATGATGTTACTTTTTGATGGGCCAAACGGTTTGGAAGGGGTGGTCATGACTTTCTCACGCAGACGTTCGCTGGGCCTTGTCATTGCGCTGGTCGGCATGTCAGGGCCTTTTGCCGCGCAGGCAGAGGTTATATTTGAAGAGAATTTTGACGATCAGCCGGATTGGACGAGTGCCATGCACAGTAGCGACACGGTGCAAAGCGCGGACACGCATATCATTCCCGAAGGCTGGTATTCCATTCGTCAGGATCCCGTTTGGGCCCCCTCAACCGGCCATCCGGACAGGCACGAATCCATCGAGATACTGGAAAGTAACGCTGACAAGGCCAGAAGTGGCAGTAAGTCTTATGTCAGTTGGCGTGACTCCTATGATGCCGGTTGGGATTACTGGGGCTCGGAATCAATGATGGTTAAATATTTTCCACAGGGCTATGACCAGCTTTATGTGGAATTCTGGGTGCGGTTTGACGACAACTGGATGCGGGAGTACGTCCAGGGCACCGATGCGGCCGGCTCAAAAATGTTCCGAATTTCCAGTTGGCGTGGTGAAGGTCAGGGCAACGAATACCAGGCCTTTGGCGGCGGCGACCTGGGGCCGATCTTTATCTGGGATCACAACATTACCGGGTACGGCGTGAGAAACGCCATGTCGTTACGGGGCGGCCCCCATGGCGACAACTACGGCTTTGTGACAGGTGATATTGAGGATGCGCCGCGATCCCTGGTTGGTTCCGGGGACCTGAACATGAACTTTACGGGCGATGTGCAGGGGCGTGGCATTGATGGTACAACGCCAAAAATACCCGACAAGCTCAACGGTGGCTTCATTACCACCGATCCGTACGCCAGCGTTTCCCATGACCAGATCTTTGGCCCGGGTGACACCTGGACCAAAATGGCCTTCTTCGTAAAGATGAACTCCTCACCGGGTGCCAAAGACGGCGTGCTGATCGAATGGATGGATGACCAGCAGATATTCAAACTGGAAACCATTCCCTGGATCCGGCCTTCAACCACCGAAGATGAAAATGCCAAGTGGAACCTGGTGGCCATCGGCGGCAATGACTTCTTCCAGACTTACCCGAACGATCAGCGCCACGAAGAGTGGTATGCCTACGATGACCTGGTGATAAGGACGGATATACCCAGCTATCTGCAGACCGATACAGCCCTGGCGCCGCCTTCAGCACCCCCTCAGATCACTGTTGATTAGATGTCGGATCTGTTGCACCGGTTGGGGTTAGTACCTGTATCTGCTGGTCAATCCTGTTTTTCAGGGTTGACCATTCCTGCGTCAGTTCCTTCCGGAGCGTAACCTGATCCGCTTTCAGTTCGTCAAGACGACGGCCAACCTCGCCTATGGCGTGATTAATGGCGTCTACCGAGCATGGATCGGTGTAAACAAAGCCTTTTGAGAAATAGCGCCGGATGGTCAGGGTGTTTGCAAGCACGGCCGGTTTATTGGCCACCAGAGACTCATAGGCCCCGCAGTTCAGGGTGAATTCCTGGGTTGTCAGGATAATGCTGAAGTCACACCTGAACAGGTGATCAATGTAGTCTTGCTCCGGCACAAAGCCCAACAGATGAATATTGTTATCGACAGCATCCAGGGTGTGCGGATTCGCTTTTTTGAAGTTTCCGGTTACATAGAAGTCTGTGTCGGGATGCTGTTTCATGGCCTCAAAAACTTCCCGATAGGGTTCATCCTCAGCAAAGGTGCAGACAAAGAACCCCGACAGTTTCCCGGTTTCCCCGGCACTGTGATTATCACCAGGTCGCAGCGCCGGCAGGGGATCCGGGAGAATGTAGGCGTTTGCGCCCTGTTGTTTGATGTACAACCGCAAATAGCGATTGGTGACGATGGTAATGTCGGCGGTGCGAAGGGTGAATCGGCTCAGTGCATGGAATACCCGCCATTTAAGCTGCCTGGAATGGCGGGTACCGAACTTGAAGTTGGTGTGGCGGTCAACGACCACCCGATAACCGAAAAGGGGCCTTAATAGCAACACCAGCGTGGCCAGGATTACGGATGGATTCTGGACGAATACGATCTTTGGTTTGCAGGTGAGGAGGGTTCTGATCGTTCTCTGCGTGAGCACGAGATAGCGCGGGACACCCTTTTTGCTGGTTTCAAGAATATGAAGCTGCGCATTGAATTTGCGTGAAAGCTCCACCGTTCGGCGTTGGGTCTCCCAGGAGAGCCAGATTCTGTCAGTAGCCATGATCGATGCCATCCATCCCGATGACGTTCTTGAATTTACCATTGCGCCCCCGCGGAATACTCTCCACGGGTTCAATTGTCAGCACCATGGCATCGGCGACCCGTTTCCGGAAATTGGCCCGGATGGTGTCGGAGTCTGATGGCTCCAGTAGGCCCTCGGGCACCAGCTTGACCGTGCAGCGGTCTGGAGCTGTCTGGATGATCTGGGCTTCCCGGATACCACGAACACCTTTGAAAATATGGTCCATACGCCCAAGACGTCGTCCATCGGGCGTCTGTATGTAATCATCCTCGCGACCGTTGATCGCCTTAAGGATACTGACAGGGCCGGACCCGGGGGCTCTCGGTGACTCCAGGGTAGCGGTGTCACCAATCCGGTATCGCAGTAGAGGCATGCAGGTATTGGTGAGTGTTGTCGCCAGTATCGGTCCTGAGTCGGCGTGCTGTTCACTGGTACAGACTTCGGCAATGCCGAGCAGAGGGTTGGTCCGATAAAGGCCGCTTTGATCCTGGCCGGCGAAGACCAGGTACTCTGCGGTGCCGTAGTAGTCGAAGACCGGGCAGTTGAACACGGACTCCATTTTCTCCCGCTGCCAGTCCAGGAGTGTTTCGGAATTGGTAACGATGGCCTTTGGCTGGAATTTTGGCTCTGTGGCCGAGCGCAGATAACAGGAAGCCAGTTCACTGATGGCGGAGGGGTAGCCAATCAGCTCCCGGGGTTGGAAGCGGTCCAGATCCCGCCGATACCAATCAAAGGTTTGGTCGTTCAGGTGATAAGCCGAATAGAGGCGCTGGTTTTCTGCCCGATTGTAGCGGGCAAACGGCGGCGACATATTATCGGGGGGTTGTACCATGCGACCGGCAAACGTGGCGCGGCGGGCGCCGAAAGGCACACCATGGCTTTCCTCATGATCAACCACCAGGGCCATGGCCAGCTTGTAGGTGTGCTCGTTGACCCCAAGCGCCAGGGGCGTGCCGGTGCTGCCGCTGGTGTGCTGCACAATCCAGGGTTTCTCCCCGGCATGGCGTAGTTCTTCAGCATTTTCCCGGACGGTTTGCTTGTCCAGGGCTGGGATTTTATGCAAATCCGATAGCGCGGTGATGTCGTTCTCATGCAGCCCATGTTCGGCGAACAGTCGCTGGTAGTAGGGGATGGCGTTTCGACAATGCCTGACCATGCGGTGCAGTTGCTGATTCTGCCAGGTTTCGCGCTGGGCGGGCGTCCATTCGCGGGCGTCTCGGGCCTGCTGTAACAAGTGGTGATAAAGACCGGTGTAGCGTTTCCGGAATAACCGGTATCCCATGCCGGTAACCAGCAGGTTTTGAAGCCAGGCCGGTAAGGCCAGGTAGATGGCTTCTGCGTTACTGGCCATCGGAATCGGCCTTTTTTTTGGCGGATTCGGTTTTCGGGGTCAGGCGGTTGCCGATCACCTTGGCAGGGTTGCCAGCCAGAATGGCCCCGGGCTCGGCACTGCGGGTCACCACACTGCCGGCGGCCACCAGGGTCTTGTCAGCCAGGCTGACCATGACGATGGCCTGGTTGCCCAGCCAGCAATCGCGGCCGATGTGAATTTTTTCAAAGTGGCCGCCCTGTTCCTTGATGGGGGTTTCCGGATCGGTGAAGTTGTGCTGGCGGCTGCCGCTGAGTACATGAACTCCGCTGCCCAGCAGGGTGTTATCGCCAATACTGCATTTGCCAATGTTGCATCCGGGGCCGATGTAAATGCCTTCGCCCAGGGTGGTGTCCTGATGGGACAACAGGGTGAGAAAGCTTACGCTGATGTTGTCCGAGGTGTTTGTGCAAGCCAGCTTGTAGAAGGCGGCACGAAGGTATACGCCGATCTTGCCGGGGATCAGGCTCAGCAGTTGCGAGAACGACTGGAAGACACTGTCTTTGTTGCCCGCCAGGCTCACTACCCGATACAGCAGGAACAGGGGCAGTGCCAGTACCAGGAACACGAGTTTGATCAGTTTCTTGATTTGATGGCGAGTACTCATCGGCGATCCAACCTTGATGCCAGCCAGGCCCGTTCGTGGTCGAGCCTGAAGGTTTTAAGGCCCCGAAAGACTCGGGCAGTGACACGTCCGAGCAGTTCGGGCAGGGGTAAAACCGGCGGTGCCAGGCGCGATGCCTGGATCAGGTCCGTCTGCAGGGCCTCCTCTGGCAGGGTCATGGTTGCCAGGTGGGGGCCGTGATTCTGCAGCAGAATCATTTGTATGCGGGTGAAATGCTTTTCCGGGCTCTGTTCAAGGGTGCTGACCACGTAATCAAGCCACTGCTGCCCCTTTTCCAGATAGCGATTCCGGTACTCTGGATCAAAACAGGCGGCCTGATACATCAACATGGCCTTGCGAATATCCTGGGCCGCCCAGGTGTGGTTGTCGAACTCCAGGTCTTCGGACTGGGCGAGGAAGGGTAGCTCGTTTTCCACCATCCAGCGTGTGTAATGACGAAAACAGGCAAGGGCATACTGGTAGTGCCAGTCATGGCATTCGGCTTCATGGCTGAGCAGTAAATACCGACACAGGCTGCTGAGAAAGACCAGGTAATGCCAGTTCGCCTCCCGGTCCAGCAGGTTTCGTGCATCGAGATCATCGTCTGGATGGCAGGTCTGTTCAATGACATCCCGGGCGCGTTCCAGCCAGTCATATCCAGGTTCCAGAAGATGGGCATCCAGCAAAGCGTTCAGGTAGTTGCCGGTACCTCGGGTAAGGGGGTAACGGTGACGGGTGGGGCGCTCCAGATGGAGTATGGCTTTGATTTTTGGCAGATCCTGCTTCTTGACCGCCAGTACCTGCTCCAGAAAGCCGCCGCAGCCCTCGTGTAATCCCACCATCCAGCGGGTCAGGTCCATGACCGCTTCCCGGGAGGTGGCCTGTCCGGTCATCAGGTAGTGGTAGAGAAGGCCGGTGGTATAGCAATGCTCCGCACCCGGCCCACCTCCGGTTTGCCCCGGTGTGCTGCTGGTCTGGTTGTGGCGGCTGAACGTCCGGTGCGTGGCCGTCTGGGCCGGCAGGTAATGATCGGTATGCCAGAACAGGCCGTTGTTGTATTCCGATCGGTCTTTCGGGGTGTGGTAGATATCAATGTCGGCGACGTGGGACGCCAGGTCGTTCATCAGTTCAAACCAGCGCCGGTCGCCTGTGGCCGCAAACTGACGGGCGAAGCCGTAGAGCGCGTCGTACTGGTTGTTGTAGTGGGAAACCAGTGGTGGCGCGTCATCGGGCTGATACAGGCATTCGTGATCCGCAAAAATATCGCCGAAATTGCGCCAGCCATATTCATCGATTGCTTCGCGCTTTGCGAAGAAGTTAGAGGGGCCGTCCAGACCCAGCTGCAGCAAACCGGAAAGCGGGTCGTCCTCGGCGTTGGCAGCGAACCAGGGAAAAGCATGGGCCTGTTGGTACGTGGATGCTGGTAGGACCGGCACCAGCGGCGCGTAGACCCACGCCAGGTCAAAGGCCGGGTCCTGATAACTGAACAGGCAGCACAGAGTTCGGCGTTCACCACCCTGCAGTTCGTGAAGCCGGTTATCCGGCTGCGCCGGAAACAACCCCACCGCCGTGGTTTGGTTGTGGTGATGGATGCTCGAAGGAAAGTTCTGCCAGAATCCCGGGACCGCGATCTGGAGCTGGTATTCCGGGCCGGTGAGTTTCAGCTGTGGGTTGGCTCTTTTACCACTCGCCTCGCACCCATCGGTGAGTAACCGGTAGCCCGGCAGGTGGGTGGTTCTTTCCTGGTGGCGGTCAACGTGGTTCAGGCTGTCCCAGTTTTCGCCGCCACTGGAGTCCTGGTAGAGGGTGACCTCGGCTGCGGTTTGCCACTGGCTGTCGGGAGCTGTGGCATCGGCCTGGAGACTGGCAGTGTCGTGATGGCCTGACGTATTGGTGACCAGCGCCAGACTGCGAAACAGCACGGAGCCTTCGTCTCCCAGGTCCCACAAACCGCCGGGATGGCGGGCACGATTGGGGTTGTGAATCTGCACCTGCGCCCTAACCACGCCGGTGTGAGAAGAAATGCGGAGCTGGCAGTGAAACCGGGCCAGGGGGCTGTCATCGGGTCTCAGCCATTGGCCGCTGATTGTCGCGTAGACAAACAGGGAGCCACTGCGGCGCAGGTGCCAGTCGGCATCCGCCACCGTCTTGCACTGGCTGCCATGCTCATCTCTCAGCTCGGGTTGGGTGGTGATGCTCCCGGCATTGCTCTGGTTTTGCCAGATTGGTTGGTTGGATGTCAGCCGGAACGTGCCGCCGGCGGTCTGGATTTGCCAGCCACCAATGGCGGAGTCGATGTCCATGGGTTGGTTACTAGCAGTGTTGGTGGCTTCCCGAACCCATAGGGTCTGGTCTGAACGGGGAGCCAAATCGGTTTCGAACTCCACCAACACCCACCGGATGCTGGCATCGGGCCATCGGCACAACACGGTAAAACAGGCTGACAGGGGCTGATCACTGTTTGCCACGGTCAGCGCCAGTTTTGAGGCGTCACGAATCAACCCACGCGCCAGGGGGACGCCCACGGAAACAGGCTCGCTGTTCCTGGCGATGCCGCTGGTTTCGGTAAGTCGAATGGCGATCGGTTCCATGGTTCTGCCCACAGCTCAAGTCCGTTTGCTCTTCAAGAGCATAGCGCCCATTTCTTGTAACATAAAATTACATTTAGGCGCTTTTCCGTTCACTGTAAAGTTTTTTGACAAGGAATCGCAGTTGGTGTCCTTCCTCGGTACCTCGCATCCAGAGCCAGGCTATGACAAGTGTGGCTGCCGCTGCTGAAAATACAAAAATGACACCTCTGGTCAGGAATTCCACCAGAAAGTGCTGGCTGGCAAGTGGTAATGCGATGGTCAGGGAAAGAGCGAACAGTGTGCCTGCGGCCGCGGGCAGGCAGAGTAACGCAAGCCGGCCAACGCTGAATTTTGTTTCCCGGTCCAGGATGACCAGCAACAATACGGTGGTCGCCACCGCCAGCCAGCCCCTGGCCCAGGCCATGGTGTAGAGGCTTTCCCGTGCTATGCCGGCGAGCACGGCAATAATGATCAGCGTGGATAACAGATCAAACCAGAACAGCAATTTCACTCGCCCCTGGGCAATCAGGGCGTCACTGATCACGGAGAACAGGCAAAACGTAAAGAAGAACAGCCCAAATGGCCGTAGCAGGCCCGCAAATTCACTCCAGTCCGGCCCCAGCAGCACACGCACAATCAGCTCGGGATAGATCATGATGAAAGCGGTGATCGGCGTGAGCACTGTGATCAGCAACGCCATTCCCAACCGAACCCGAAAAGCGAGGGTATCCGCTTCCTTTTTGCCTTCGGCAATGGCTGCCAGCAGCGGTTCAGTCATTGGGATGATCGCAGATAAAGCTGGCAACAGGCTCACTTCCCGGACCAGGTTATATCCACCCAGCTGGGTGGTGCCGAACCAGCGGGAGACCATCAGGTTATCAATCTGGGAACGGGTGAATCCGACGATTCCCCGCATCAGCAACCACTGGGAAAACCGCCACTGCTGGCCGAGATGGGCGAGGGTCCAGGATGGCCGAAAATCATGCACGCGGTAGGAGCCGATGGTGAACACAACAGCTGAGACCACCGTGCCGGCAATCATCGCCCAATGGCTGGGGCTGATAAACGCCCAGGTAACAACGGTGGCGAACGACAGCAGTTTTTGCCAGAGCGTCAATCGGAACACTGGTCTGTAGTTAATTTCCCGGGCCAGGAGCATCATGCCGGGTGTTTTCAGGGCACGAATGGGCAGGGTTACCGAAGCCACGGCCAAGGCAGGCGCCAGGGCTGGTGTATCAAAGAACGAAGCAATGGGAACGGAAAGCATGATGATCACCAGGCACATGGCGGATTTAATGCTGATGTCCATGCTCCAGGCGGTATTGAGGTCGGTGTCGCTCACCTCGGTCTTCTGGATGATGTACTGCTGGTTGCCCGTTTCCACCAGTAATTCAAAGAACTGCAGGGCGATCATGACCAGTGCCACGACGCCGAAGTGCTCCGGCAACAGCAGCCGGGCAAGGATCAGGGTGCTGACAATGCCCAGCCCGCGCTGTATCAGCTGGAGGCTCAGCAGCAGACCGGCACTTTTAACGACACGAAGGCTGGCAGACATTGGCTACCGATTATGTAAACGGATGGTATCAAGCCGTTCGTTGATGGCGGCCGTTGCATCGTCACAGCTCAGCGGCGAGCAGGCCGCAAGCAGTGTGACCAAGGCAAACCGGCTTTCTCCCTTGAGTGTAGCCGGTATTTGCAGAAGCTTGGCGTCGCGGTAGCTATAGGCCCGGTAGCTACCCACCTGGTACCACTGGGAAACGGCCACCTTCTGACGGTTTATCAGGTGTTGGTAGATGTTGATATTGTTCCGGGTGTCAGCCTTTAGCCAAAGTTCACCATCGATGGTGGGGCGCAGATAGGGCACCAGCTTGTGGTCTGTGGCGGGTGAGCGGACGGATTGTGCCAGGGATACCCAGACCCCATCACCGTCCTGCCAGAGTTCCTGGTTCAGGCTGGCGGGTAGTCTCAGCGTGACAGGAAGTTTCGACGGCTCGACCGGCTTGAGTTCCGAGTTGCCCGGCTTCCATGCCGGGGCTGCCGTGGCGGTAAACTGGGCCAGGTTAATCGCAAGTGGTCCAACCAGGAAAGCGATAGCCAGCGCCGCAAACCCCTTGCGGAAGATCGTGGTCGGCTGAGTCTCTGGCACATGGACGGTCCGTCGACGAGCGGGTGCAAAATACAGCGCCGGAAGAATGAAGGCACCGTACACCAGCCAGCCCAGCATCTCGTGATCGGTCAGTAACGGGCTTTGCATCCGGCTTTGATAGCCGATCACCACCAACACGAAAATGCGTACCCAATTGGCGATTAGGCCAATCACCATGGCCGTCGTTACCAGCCCCAGCCAGCCCTTCCAGCGGTAATCGTTAAGAATGGAGACAACCGCGGCAAGCAGAATGGAGATGGCGAAGTAGCGAATGCCGGAGCAGCCGTCGGCAATGATCAGGCGGCCCCAGGGCAGGGTGATCGAATTGCCTTCAATCAGCGCGGTCATATCGAACAATTGGACCCAATAACTGACCACCGCACTGGCAAGGGCTACGAGACCAGGTATGAAGTCCGCCCAGATTGGTAGCGAGAGGGATAACAGCAATACGTAGGGCAGAAACCGCAAAGCGCTGTTCAGTCCGAGCAGGGTCCAGGCGACGCACAGCATGCCGGCGGGCAATAGCAGGTAGCTCAGGGTATCGATGCGTACCAGTTCCACCAGCGCCCATGCCAATGTCACCAGGACCAGTAATACCGCACCGGCCAGACTATGGTCCTGGATCATGCCAGGCTTTTTACTGGGGGCGCGAGGTGGATGGACCATCAGCAGGATGAGGAAAATAATGCCGGTGGCCAGACCATGGGCCAGCACCTGCTCAAATTCGAGCCATTGCCCGAAGAGCCGGGCCCAGGTAGGAAAAAAAAGAACGACGGATACTGCGGTAATCAGCAGATAAGGGCGGTATAAATGAAGGTTGTCCAGTGTCTTCCTTAACATCGTCTCGGGCCGACCTGTCGCGTGTCTCTTACGACATTATGGGTACGCAAAAGCGAGAGATACAAGAAAAGCCAGCCGGAGCTGGCTTTCCCTGTGTTCTGGTCAGGCTTTCTGACGGCGGCGTGCGGCTCCGAGGCCAGCAAGGCCCAGTCCCAGCAGCGCCAGGGTGCCGGGCTCGGGTACCGGGACCACGGATTCGACAATGACTACCAGATCATTGAAGTCCTGATCCGAGTTGGCGTAGAGCACGTCTTCCCAGGCCAGAATATACTCGCCAGGAATCCAGGGCCCCGCAGAGAACGGATCAATCTGGATTTGATCTCCGGTGCCGTTATAGGCAACCATCTGATCGTTATCGCCATTCAGAAGGCTGTCTGAATAAAACAGGGGGCCGTCGCTGGTGCCCATGTAGAAGCCAAATTCGTTGGCGGCAAAATCAACCGTTGTGTCGTCAAAGTTCACAACCACGGAACCATCCGCCAGAATCGAGAGCAAGGATTGCGATCCGGTTGTTTGTGGACCGCTGAACAGCTCGACCCAGGAGCCTGAGTCGTATCTGTCATAGACCCCAAAGGTGTTGATGTTCGAGTTGCCCGCGATCTCGATAACGAATGTGCTGACAGAGCCGCCAGACCCGGCTACCTGCCAATAACTGTCCATTCCGTCGTCCAGGTAGTCTTCATAGGCATTCACGGAAGAGTCGCCTCCCACGGTAATGCCATCAAGAATTGACTGCAGGTTGGGGTTTCCCGGGTCGGGACTTGTGGTGCTCACAAGAGCACTTGCTGAGGTAGCCCAGGCAGATACAGCGACCGCCGCTACGATAAGTTTGAGTTTCATGAGAGTATCTCCGGTTGTTAGCTCTAATTCCTTGTAGTTTGCTTTGCAACCAGGCGGTCTCCTTTGCTTGAGAGATCCTTGGCTTTCCGTCCCATCCTCACGAATGGTTTGGCACCGGTCGGGTGCTCCCCGAACCTTATAATATTGGTAGCGATAACCGTGCCAGTTGTTAAGGTGTTGAAATTAATGGTAAATAATTTTGTTTTGGAAGGCGTGTGTAAAGGATTTCGACAACGGCCGTGGAAGAAGGGTTTGAAGCCGCTCGGCAATTCGCATGTAACAGAATTGCCGAGCGGACTGTCAGTCTGGTTTACAACGCCTCCCGGGCGGCTTCCAGATGTGCGGAGATTTCTTCGTTCTCCGGAGCCAGGGCAACGGCCTGTTCAAGAACACGGATGGCTTCGTCATTCTGGCCAGCCAGGTGCAGCAGCCAACCATAGGTGTCCAATACCATGGGGTTGTCTGCTGCTTTTTGGGAGGCTTGTTCGGAGAGAGCCAGAGCCCGCTGGGGGTCACTTTCCCGGAGAACCCAGGCCAGGTTGTTCAGGGCTGCGGGGTTGCCGGGGTTGCTGTCCAGAACCGTTTCATAGTGGCTTATGGCCAGTTGCTCCTGGCCGTCGCTTACCAGCCAGTCTGCCCGCGCCATATTGGCGGCCGGGTTCTGAGGCTGCTGCTCGATCCACGCTTGGGTCACCGAGCCCAGAGCCTCGGCGCCTTCGCTCCGTGCCAGTCTTAACAAGGGCGGAATGAGCACATCACGCCGTTGTTCCTGCCACTGGGAAAACAGATAGTCGAACGCCTGCGTGGTGCCATTATTGGCTTCGAGCACAGACGTGCGGGCGATAATCGTTGGGCCGGCTTTACCGGTTACCTCTTCCGCCGCATCAATTTCTTCCAGCGCACGGTCAAGGTCGCCCTCGGCCTGGGAGATGGCTGCCGGGAGCAATAACACCCGCAAGGAGTTGGGCGCCAAACCAATGGCTTCCGACGCCTTGGCCCGGGCTGCTTCGTAGTTACCGGCGCTCACCGCGGCCCGGGTTTCTGCCAGCAGGAGTTCAATGTCAGCCTGTTTTACATACTCGGAGTCGGTTTGCTGGTAGGGGGCAAGACGTTCCCGTGCCTGCGCAAGGTTACCCACTCCTATGTTGACGAGCGCAGCGAGTACGTCAGCGTTTTCTTCCAGCTCTGGGGTTTGTCCGGCCAGCTTATCGAGCCAATCCACGGTGTCCTGGGGCGGATGGCTCCGGGCGTAAAGCCTGGTGGCCTGTTGTAGCGCTTCAATACGATCAGGTGTGAGGCGCGCCACTTCCAGAAGCTGGGTGATGGCAGCGTCGGGCTGTCCGGATGTTATGTAGTGATGGGCCAGTGCCAGGCGCAGGCGGGTGCGCTCTGGTTCGTTGTTGATGGCTTTCTGCAGGCTTGCGATGCCAGCTGTCTGGCGCTCCTCATCGTCAAAAGACAGGGCAAGAATGCCGTGCATGGCAAGGATGTCATTGTCATTGGGGCGGGCCTCCATGGCGCGCTCCAGTGTCTGCAGGGCCTCTTCCCGTTTGCCGGTATCGATCTGCGCCATGGTGGCGGCACGCAGAAAGGGGGTCGGCGTGGTTTCAGGGTCCAGATTTTCGGCCAGCAGCCGGCTGCCTTCTTCGGCATTTCCCATGCTGGTGCTCAGGGCACCGAGCATCAGCGCAGCCGCCCGGTTGTCCGGATCCATCTCCAGCATATCTCCGAGAATCCGCTTGGCCTCGTCAACATTGCCTTCCTGCAGTGCTGCGATGGCTGCTTCTCCCTGTTCGCGCGCGGTGGTGTCCTGGTGTTCGGCAAGAATCTTGTTATAGACCTGAGCCTCCACCGCCTTGCCCTGTTCGGTCAGTACCCGGGACAACAGCGTCAGGATGTTACGTCGTACCGGGAGGAAAACGTCCGAGGCCGGCAATTCGCTGGCCGCGTCAGTGAGGGTCTGGGCCGCGCCATCCAGGTCATTTTCCTGATACTGGGCGGCGCCTTTCCAATAGCGAACCTGGGCCTCTGGAGGGTTTTGCTGCAGCCAGTCGTTAGCGGTGCGCACGGCTTGGCTGGCCTGGTTGAGGTCCAACTGCGCCCGCAAGGTGCCAACTACCGCCTGAGGGTTGGATGGGTGGTTCTCCATCAGGTTGCGAAACAGTGACAGCGCTTCGGTAGCGTCTCCCGAAATTCGTAGTGCCTCAGCCCGCAACAGGCTTGCTTCGGTTTGCTGGACGGGGCTTTGTGGCTGATATTGGTCCAGGGTTTCCCGGGCAGACAGGTGTTTGCCCAGGCGCACGTAGGCGGTGGCTAACGGCAGGGCCACGTCGCTGGCGTGGCCTTCCATCCACGGCTCAAGGAGTTCCGCAGCTTCCCGGGCGGCTCCAATCTCCAGGTAGAGTTCGGCTAGCATGACCACATGATCGACGTTGTCCGGGTCTGCCTTGATGGCATTTCTGACTTCGAGCAACGCTGAGCGGTACTGCCCCTGATCGGTGTAGGTTTCTGCCCGTTCAATGTGAGACGCCGCTTCATCGGTATTCGGTGAATCGTCGCCGTTACAGCCTGTCAGAAGGGGCAGCAGGATGACGCCTGTCGCCAGCAGTGCGAGCAGGGGATGTCTGGCTTTGAGGCCGATTGTTTTCATTGTTTGGGCTCCTCCTTGATGGGTAATGACAATGAGCGGGGCAAGCCCCGGTGCCAAGGCTCAGGACGTGGACACGGGCGTGGATGTTTCAATGCGGTACTTGTCCGTCAGGTTATAAAGGGTGGGCCGGGTAACGCCCAGCAGCCGCGACGCCCGGGACATATTGAAACCGGTATTCTGAAGGGCCTGGACGATGGCGCCGCGTTCTGCTTTTTCCCGAACCTGCCGGAGATTCAACTGGTTGGTATGGTCGTCGTCCGACTGCTCCAACTGAAGGTCATCGGCCGACACCCGTTTGCCGTCAGCCATGATGATGGCTCGTTTGATCTTGTTGATCATTTCCCGGACGTTGCCAGGCCAGTGGTAGCCATTGATGGCCTGGACTGCATCCTCGGCGAAGCACAGGTTGGGGCGGTCCATGTCCGTACCCAACCGTTTGAGCAGGGAGCGGGCAATTACCAGGGCATCGCCGTTGCGTTCACGCAGGGCGGGAACGTTCAGAGTGATTTCGGCGATGCGGTAATAAAGATCTTCCCGGAATTCCCCCTGATCCACCAGTTCCTGGACGTTGCGATGGGTAGCGCAGACCACCCGCACGTCCACGGGTATGGGATTGACCGAGCCTACCCGGTCCACGACCCGTTCCTGCAGGAAGCGAAGCAGTTTCGCCTGCAGGGCCATTGGCATGTCGCCAATTTCGTCGAGGAACAGGGTGCCGCCATTGGCGCTTTCAATCTTGCCTTTCTTTGCCTGGGTCGCGCCGGTGAAAGAGCCTTTTTCGAAACCAAAGAGTTCGCTTTCCAGAAGGTTTTCGGGAATGGCAGCACAGTTGATGGCCGCAAAAGGCTTTTCTGACCGGGGGCTGCGGTCGTGCAGGGCTCGCGCCAGCAGTTCCTTGCCGGTACCGGTTTCGCCGGTAATCAGCGTGGTCACATCCGTTGGAGCTACTTTTTCGATGGTTCGGCAAATGGCCAGCATTTCCGGGCTGGCCGCGACAATGCCTTTGATGTTGGAGTAGGTACTGCCGCTGGTCAGTTCACTGTTTTCTTTTTCCAGCTCGGCGAGGCGGAAGGCACGATTAACGACAAAGGTAAGAATGTCCGCATCCAATGGCTTCTGGTAAAAATCACTCGCACCCATGCCGATCGCCTTGATGGCGTTCTCACGATCTTCCCTTCCGGTGACAACAATGACCTTGGTGGCCGGAGCCAGTTTCAGGATGTCTTCCAAAAGGGCAAACCCCTCCGTCGCGCCGCCGGGGTCTGGAGGCAATCCGAGATCAAGTGTTACCACCTGGGGTTCCAGACGGCGAAGGATAGCCAACGCCGATGTGCGATCAGCGACGACCGATACCTCAATGTCCTCGCTGAAACACCAGCGCATCTGGCTTTGCAGGCCCGGGTCGTCCTCAACTATCAGCAAATGCTTCACGGCAACAACCAGTCCTTTGATCGATGTTATTGTCAGGTTAGGAATGGCTGACACATGGTTATGTTTTAGCCATTCCTGACCTGAGTTATAACTGATTATTGACGCTTTGCAACGCTGATTGCTGAAAATAGTTTTTTGTGACGATTTATTGGCGCGACATCCGGTTCATCGATGTCAGAGAATGGTTCGGCATGCTCGGATGGTGAGTTGTCCGGGTGGGCAAGAGGCAGCTTGATGGAAAAGCACGACCCCACACCGGGTTCGCTGGTGACATCCATATCACCGCCAAGCTCCCGGATGTATTCTTTGGCCTGGTAAGCGCCGATACCCATTCCCGTCAGGCCCTTGGTGCTCTCGAACGGTTTGAATAAGCGGGTATGGGTGAATTCTTCGGTCATGCCGCTGCCGTTGTCCTGAATAAACAGCACAACGCTGCTTTTGGTGGTTTTCAGGTTGAGGGTGACTTCGCCATCTGGCGGAGTGGCGTCCTGGGCATTTCGCACCAGATGAGCTAACACGTTTCGTAATTGTTTGCGGTCAGCGCGCACCTCAATGACATCGGCAGGCGGTTGCTGAAGCACCGGAGCTGGAAGCCGCCGCGAAAGATCTTCGGTGACTTCCAGAAGCAGGGAGCAGAGGTCCGTGGTGGTTAGCGGCTCGGTATTGTTCTCCATGGGATTGCGGATCTGCTCCACCAGGTTCGACATCTTCTGGACCGCATGGTCGGTGGTGGCAATCATGTCATCAAAAAACGCCGGGTTGTTCCGGTGCCTGGGGGCATTACTGACCATAAGGGAAAGCTGGGCGATCAGTGTCTTGAGGTCGTGAACCATGAACGCGGTGGCCTTGTTGACCGCCTCAAACTGCATGGCTCTCGACAGGCGGTTCTGGGCATCGGCCTGGGCCAGCAGGTTGCAGCTCTGGCGCGCCACCACCTTGATCAGGTCAAAGTTTTCCCAGTTCAGCTCCACGTTCGCCCAGGATTTGCCAACAACCACCATTCCATACAGGTCCTTGCCAAGGTAGAGCGGGATAATCAGCCAGGCGTTCGGGATGTTGGCAAGGGTGTCGGGCAAGGGCGGCAGTTTATGGGCCTGGGCAGCGGCTTCATAATCTGTCAGGTCGATAATCCATTCCTGCTCCTGAAGATATATTACCAGTTCCGCATCCCTGTCGATGATGGTATAGCGGGGCACGTTCATGTTCAGGCTCGCCTGCAGAATGTAGTTCTGTTGATCGTCCTGCAGCCATAACGCGCCCGCATTGCTCTCCACCAGCCCCGCCAGTATCCCGGTGACTCGTTCCGGCAGAGGGGGATCGTCGCCAAGATTTGCCAGTTCCCGGGTCATCTTCAGCCATTCCTCCCGGTAGTCGTACTTGTAGTCGAAGAAATTCCGGCTGATGAAAACCATTAACCGCGCCCGTATCCTGCGGGACAGAATCAATGTGGCCAGGAACGCCAGGGCGATGGTGATGAAAACGACCTCCAGCGCCTCGCCCCAGTCGCCTCCCATGGCTCGCACGTAGTAGCCACCCGCGGCCAGGAACAGCAGATAACCTCCGGCGAATATCAGGGTTCCCACATGGAAAACGGCGGTGCGCGAGAGGTGGAAATCCACCGGTTGCCGGCGGGTGTTCAGGACATTAACAGCGAACAGTGGGATGAGTGCGGCGTTCACGAATCCCCGGGCATCCCAAAGCGGCTCGGTGATTTGGCCAAACAGCAGGGCATCGGAGTACATCAGGAAGTCGTAAGCAAACAGGGTGGCAGTACCGACACACAGGTACTTGAGCGATGAGCGCCCAAACGCGGGTGAGTTGCGCCAGATCTGTTCCACCAGTGAAAGCCCGAGCAGGGAAAGCGCCAGTTGCCCAATGATCCGGGGTTTACCAGTAATGAGATTGACAGAAAACAGGGCCTCGACGATGCCCAGAACGGCCAGCGATGTAACCAGTACCGCCGCCGCAATTCCGAGCCCCTTCTTAAGGGAGTCCGTTCGTCCGCCCTGGCGCAAGGCGGTTTGCAGTATGGCGAACAGCAACAGGATCCAGGCGCTGTCACGGAAGAGTTCAAGAAGGTAACGAGCCAGAAACCCTGGCTGCCCGAGCAATGCCTGCGCCACCAGAATAGCGGCCCAAAGGGTGCTGATAATGGCGGCAAGAAACAGTGCCCGGTCGATATCGCGCCTGAGGTAGCGGGTGGCAACCAGCACTGCCAGCACTCCATACAACGCAGCGGCAGTGCCGTAGCTGATGATGCCTGGATCCCTGAGCATCGGCCTGTCCTTAAGTGTATCTGCTTATCCGCGAAGTGAATTAAAGCCTTCGCGCGAGCACATTTGCTCTTACAATAGCTCAAAATTCAGGAGGTCTGTTAATGGACAGAGAAGACACTGGCGCCGTGGTGATCCCCATGCCTGAGCCCCGGCTGCAGATGGGGGCGCAACAGCTCGACAAGGCAGCTGGCGAAGAGCCGGGATTGCTTGATAGTGGGCTCCCGACAGCTCCGGCTCTTGATGAGCCGTGGCTCGACGAGCTGGCCGATGGCCTGAGCGAGCATGCCTGGATGGAGCTGGACCTGGCTGCACGAATGCCTGCGGGGCTTCTGGATGCGCTGCACCACGAGGTCAGTGTCCTACATAACGCCGAAGCCATGCGCCGGGCGGGGATTGGTCGTGGTGAAGACCTGATGAAAGACCGCAGCATTCGCCGTGACCAGATCGCCTGGATGGAAGGTATTACCGAGCCGCAAGCCATGCTGTTCCGATTTCTGGATGAGCTTATGGCGGGGCTGAACCGGCGCCTGTTTCTGGGCCTCAAACGCTATGAAGCCCACTACGCCACCTTTGAAGCCGGCGATTTCTACAAGCGGCACCTGGACAGTTTCAGGGGCAGGGCCTCTCGTGTGGTCACCCTGGTGATGTATCTCAATGAAGGCTGGGGCCTGGAAGACGGTGGCGAGCTCCGGGTGTTCAGTGCCGAAGATGAAGAGTGCGTGGTTGGCTTGATGCGTCCCGAGCATGGCAAGGCGGCGTTGTTCCTGAGTGAGGAAATACCCCACGAAGTGCTGCCGGCCAACCGCACCCGGTTCAGTATCGCCTGCTGGTTCCGCCAGGATGAGGTGCCATTGCCGTTGTAGGGTAACCAGGCGTTGTGAAGGCCGAAACCTTCTGTTACTATGCTCGCCGCTTTCAGGGAAAAGACCTGAAACGCCGTTATGGTGGCCCCATTGGTGCCTCCGCAACATGAAACCGTGAACCCGGTCAGGCCCGGAAGGGAGCAGCCGCAGCGGTGGAATTGTGTGCCGGAGGATCGCTGATGGGGTCACCCCCAGATTTCCCTCCCCCTTTCTTCTTATCAACTCCGGTCCGTGCTAGAGTTAAGCCCATTTTTCACAGCAGTTGATGGAACATGAGCTATCAGGTTTTAGCCAGAAAATGGCGCCCCCGCACCTTCGAAGACATGGTTGGACAGGAGCATGTGCTGCAGGCACTGGTCCATGCCCTTGAGCACGAGCGGTTGCACCATGCCTACCTGTTTACCGGCACCCGCGGGGTGGGCAAGACTACCATTGGCCGCCTGCTGGCCCGCTGCCTGAACTGTGAAACCGGCATTACGCCCAATCCCTGCGGCGAGTGTGACAGCTGTCGGGAAATCCTCGACGGCCGGTTCGTTGATCTGATTGAAATCGACGCCGCCTCACGTACCGGTGTGGATGACATGCGGGAACTCACGGATAACGTGCAGTACTCGCCAACACGGGGCCGTTACAAGGTGTACCTGATTGATGAGGTGCACATGCTCACCAATCAGTCCTTCAACGCATTCCTGAAAACGCTGGAAGAACCTCCCGAGCACGTCAAGTTCCTGCTGGCCACGACGGATCCGCAGAAATTGCCGGTCACGGTGCTGTCCCGTTGTCTGCAGTTCAACCTCAAGCGCATGACGCCCGAACATATCGTTGGTCACTTGCGCCATGTACTGGGCGAAGAGCAGATCCCGTTCGAAGAGCCCGCGCTCTGGCTACTCGCCCGGGCGGCCGATGGCAGTATGCGTGATGCGCTGAGCCTGACCGACCAGGCCATCGCCTTTGGCGATGAAAAGCTGTCTGCCAGCGATGTCAGCAACATGCTGGGCACCATTGACCAGCGGGACATCGAACGCATCGTTAACGCCCTGGTTGAGCGCGACGGGCCTGGCCTGCTGACCGAGATCGGGCGCATTGCCGAATTCGCGCCAGACTATGGCGTGATTCTCTCGGACATGCTTTCACTGTTCCACCGGGTCACCATGGAGCAGGTGGTGCCTGGGAGTGCCGACAACGCCATGGGCGATGCCGCGCAGGTGCAGGCGCTGGCTCGTAAGCTCAGCGCTGAAGACGCTCAATTGTTCTACCAGACCGCCCTGATTGGCCGCAAAGATCTCGCTGTCACACCGGATGCCCGCATGGGGTTCGAAATGACATTGCTGCGCATGCTGGCTTTCCGTCCCGGCGCGGATCGTCGTGAGCCACCGGCTATTGGTGCAGGCAACAGCGACCGTGGCTCCCACAGCGAAGACCCCGAACCTGGCCCGGCCCCACAGCCAGCAGCCGAAGCGCCTGCTCTGGATACGCCGCCCCCGGCACCCGAGCCTGACCACCAGCTCCCGGTTGCACCAGTGCCGGAGGAATACCCCGAGCCTCCGCCATTTGAGCCTGACTCGCGCCCGGTCGAGCCGGAGCCGCAGTTAGAGGCAGAACCAGAACTTCCCGCCGCGCCTGAGCCGGAGGCACAGGAAACCGCCGTTGCGGAGACATCGGTGGAGCACGCTGTCGCGCCGGAAAGCGAGCCTGCGCCGGCCCGCGTGGAAGCCGAAGCGCCGGTGACCGGTGATTTCGTCTGGGAGCGGGATTTCCGCCAGTTGGGCATTAACGGTATGCCGGGGAACCTGGCCAGTAACAGCGCCATGGCAATGGACGGCAACGCCGTGGTGTTAACGCTGGATGAAGGCCATGCCCGGTTGCTGAACGCACGCCACGAAGAAAAGATCCTGGCTGCCTTGAGATCCCGCTTTGGAGACACCACAACTCTGAAAATAGAGCAGGGGAATCCTGGCTCTCATACGCCGGCTGCCTATGAAGAGCGGCAGCGCGCGGCACGCCAGCAGGCTGCGGAGCAGGCCATTGCCCAGGATCCTTTGGTGAAACGTATTGTCGAACAATTTGAGGGGCGGGTGGTTACCGAGAGCATTCGCCCGGCCGACTCAGGCAGGAGATAGTCAGATGATGAACAACATGGGCGACCTGATGAAAAAAGCCCAGCAAATGCAGGAAGAAATGAAAAAGGCCCAGGAAGAGGCGGCCAAGGCCGAGGTGACGGGCGAAGCCGGTGCGGGCCTGGTGAAAGTGACCATGAACGGCCGCCACGACGTCCGCAAGGTCGATATCGATCCCTCGTTGCTGTCTGAAGAAAAGGAAATACTCGAAGACCTGCTCGCCGCTGCGGTGAACGACGCGGTGCGCCGGGTGGAAGCCGACCAGAAAGACCGGATGTCCGGTATGATGTCGGGCATGGGTATGCCGCCTGGCTTCAAGATGCCCTTCTGATTTGCTTTATCGCGTTTTTTGAGGAGTTTTCATGGCATTCAGCCCGCTGGTTGATGAATTGGTGGAATCCCTTCGGTGCCTGCCGGGCGTGGGCCAGAAAACCGCCCAACGCATGGCCTTTCACCTGCTGGAGCGTGGCCGTTCCGGCGGTGTTCGCCTCGCCGGCGCACTGAACCAGGCGATGGACGGTGTGCGGCGCTGTAACAGTTGTCAGAACTTCGCCGACACCGAACTCTGCCCCATTTGTGAGAAGCCCGAACGCCGTAATGGCACTCTCTGCGTGGTGGAGAGCCCGTCGGATCTGCTGGCCATTGAGCAGGCCGGAGATTACAAGGGCAGCTATTTCGTGTTGATGGGCCATCTTTCCCCAATTGACGGGGTAGGGCCCGAGGAAATCGGTATCGAGCGTTTGCTTGAACGTGTTCATAGCGAAGGCGTCACCGAAATGATCCTGGCCACCAACCCAACCGTTGAAGGCGAGGCGACGGCCCACTACATCGCTGACCGCCTGGATGGCCGTAACGTCCTGATCACCAGGCTTGCCCATGGCATCCCGGTGGGTGGGGAACTGGGCTATGTTGATGGCTTTACGCTGACCCACGCCTTCCGGGGGCGCAAACCCCTCGCCGAATAACTATCAGGCTTTTTATGACCGAAACAGACACGGCCATTGTAGTTCCCCCGTCTCCGGACACCGTTTGCTGGCTGGAAAGCCCCCAGGCGCTGGATGCCTGGCTCGACAATCTGGGCCCGAGCGAACCGCTGGCCCTGGATACCGAATTTGAACGCGTTTCCACCTTCTATCCCATCCCTGGCCTGGTGCAACTGGGTGGTAATGGCGAGTTCTGGCTGGTTGATCCCGACGTTGCCGAGGCCTCTGCGCGTTTTCGCGAGGTACTCGCCGATCCGGAACGGCCGAAACTGCTGTATGCCATGAGTGAGGACCTGGAGCTGTTCCGTCACTGGCTGGGCGTCGCCCCGGCGGGAGTGCTGGATTTACAGATCGGCGCGGCTCTGGCAGGTGCCGGTTTCTCCGTGGGTTACGCGCGGCTGGTGGAGACCCTGTTTGGTGAAACACTGGACAAGTCCGCCACCCGTTCCGACTGGCTCGCCCGTCCGCTGAGCCCTGAGCAGCAGCGCTACGCGGTGGATGACATCCGTTTCCTGTGGCCATTGTACCAATGGGTACAAAAGCAGTTGCAGGCCAGAAATCTGGAGCCGGCCTTTGAGGAGGAATCCAGACGCTTTGCCGATCAGGGCGAGGACAGCGCAGATGCTCAGTTGCATTACCTGAAGCTGCGTGGCGGCTGGACCTTGTCCCGGGAAAAGCAGGGTGTGTTGCAGGCCCTCGTTGCCTGGCGAGAAGGTGAGTGCCAGCACCTGGATCGGCCCCGGGGGCGGGTGCTGAACGACGGGCTTCTGATTGCCGTGGCAGATCGATTGCCATCCACCGCCGTAGAGCTCAAGGATGTCCAGGGCGTGCCGGGTGGCTTCGTGCGGCGTTATGGCGAGACCATCCTGAGCCTGATAGCCAATGCCCGCGAACAGGACCACTCTGACCTGGAGCTGATTCCCGGCCCCCTGACCCGTGACCAGCAGGCTACCTACCGACAGGTCAAGAAGCACGTCCGGAAGGTGGCGGAAGACTTTGATATTCCGATGGAAATACTGGCACCACGCAAGCGTCTTGAAAAAGTTGTCAAAGATGGCTGCCTGGCCGGTGATCCCTTTTTTGAAGGCTGGCGCCTGCAACTGCTGACGCCGGCACGAAACGACATTGAGGAACTTCTGAAGCAATGACAGACCGACAATTTGTTTCGGTATTTCGCAGCAGCAAGAAAGCCGATACCTATATTTATGTGCGCCGTGGCCAGGACTGGCAGGAACTCCCCGAAGGTCTGCGTTCGATCTTCGGCAAGCCGATCCACTCCATGGATCTGCTGTTGGACCCGGAGAAACAGTTGGCAAGAACGTCGGGCAAGGAAGTATTCGAGGCGCTGGCGGAGAAAGATTTTTATCTGCAAATGCCCGAAGAGCAGGAAACCTACATCGTCGACTTCAAGCGCAAGATCGAGCAGCATCGCCAATGATCGCCCAGGTGCCTTTCTGGCAACACAAGCGCTTGCATGAGATGACGCAAGCGGAGTGGGAATCGCTTTGTGATGGCTGCGGCCAATGTTGCCTGCAGAAGCTTGAAGACGAAGACACCGGCGAGGTTTACCACACCGAACTGGTTTGCCGCTACATGAATACGGATAGCTGCCGATGTACGGTGTATGACCAGCGTTTGCAGAAGGTGCCGGGGTGTACCGTGCTAACCCCGGATACCGTGGCCGACTACGACTGGCTGCCACGAACCTGTGCTTACCGGACATTGGCCGAGGGCCGACCGCTGGCGGAGTGGCATCCGCTGCGCAGCGGGGATCCGGAGTCGGTTCACCGAGCCGGCATTTCGGTTCGGGGCAAGGTGCTCAGCGAAGACAGTGTGCCGGAGCAAGACTGGGAAGAACATATAATTCATTGGGTTCTGTAAATGCTTGATACTGAAACGACACTGGCCTACGGAATTTTCTGGGCCGCCTACGCCATCGCTTTCGTGGTGTTTTTCTACATGATGAAAGCACTGTTCCGGCTGTTACCGGTGTATGGCCTTCGCACTTTATTGCTGGCCGCCCTGGTTGTCCTGTTCCTCACGCCGGTCCAGTCACCGGAGGTGGCGGATTGGTGGATACCGGCATGGTTGTTCACGGGGTACGAATTCATCCTGGGCCACACTGAAGCGGCCGGCCGGGGCCTGTTCAACTTTGCCGTTGCCGGTGTAATTATGCTGCTGGTGTGGATTCTGGATCTGGTTCGCTACCGGCTGGTTAAGAAGTAAGCCAGAAGCAACTGAAGAAAACAAAAATGAGGTAAGTAACGGATGACGACACGACTTCACAGATTATGCCTGGTGTTTCTGGTAGCTGTTTTTCTGCCTTTGCGAGCGTTCGGGCAGGATCCAGCCCTGACCATGCCCGAACAGGCGGACGTCAGGATTGTCGTGGACATCTCCGGTTCCATGAAGGAAACCGACCCGGAAAACCTGCGCCGGCCGGCAGTGCGCCTGCTGGCCCGGATGCTGCCCGAAGACGCCTCTGCCGGGCTCTGGACCTTCGGGCAGTACGTCAACATGCTGGTGCCACATGGGGCCATTGACGACGACTGGCGCCAGATGGCCATTGACCGGTCCGAGCAGATCAACTCCGTGGCATTGCACACCAACCTTGGCCTGGCCATTGAGAAAGCCAGTGACGACTGGCTGTCGGGCGGGACGCTGGAAAACACTCACCTGATTCTCCTGAGTGACGGCAAGGTGGATATTCCCGAGGGTGACGCCGCTGACCGGGCGGAAGAAAAACGGATTCTTCAGGACCTGGTCGCCGGACTTGCCGAGCAGGGTCTCACCATTCATACCGTGGGTCTCTCCGAGCGAGCGGACATTGAATTTCTGCGTGAACTGGCGCGTACGACTGGTGGCAGTTTCCGTCTGGCCCAGAGTGCCGACGCCCTGAATCTTGCCTTTGCCAACGCCCTCAACACCGCCGTACCCCAGGAACAGATCCCCATTGAAGGTAATGGCTTTACCGTTGATGAAGGCGTGGAAGAGTTTACCGCGTTGATTTTTTCCGGTGGCGACGCAGAGCAGGAAGGTCCTCTCGAGTTGACTGCCCCGAATGGTGAACCGTTTTCCGTGGCGAACACGCCAGACAACGTCCGCTGGGCGGAAGAGCCGGGTTACGACCTGATCACGGTCAGTAACCCCCAGGCGGGTGAATGGCGCATTCGGGGCACTCTGGGTCAGGGCAGCCGGGTCACGGTGGTTAGTGACATGCGCATGGCGGTGAAAGAGATTCCGGCAGAGTTTTCCGAGGAAGACCCCTTCCAGATCGAAGTGGCTTTTTATGAAGAAGCGGAGAAGCTGACAGACACGGACTTCCTGGATGTCATGGAAGTGGCGCTGGAAATTACCGCCAGTGATGGTCGCAAGGGCCGAAAAGTTCTCTCTCCCGATGCACCGCCGGAAGACGGTGTTTATCGCGACCAGGTTGGCAAGCTGCCGGAGACCGGTCAGTACACGGTGGAAGTGATTGCCAAGGCGGAAACCTTCTCTCGCAAATTCAGTGCAACCACCACATTCGTTGTGCCGGGCGAGGAGCTGCCGGTGCCAGTGGTCTCCGAGCCGTTGGTGCCCGATCTGAGCCAGCAGGCGGGATCACCGGAACTGGTCGGTGAGCCGGAAGTGGCACCGGAGCCTGAACCAACCCCGGAGCCGAAGCCAGAGCCTGCCCCCGAACCAGAGCCCCAGCCCGAGCCGGAGCCGGCGCCTGAGCCGGCCCCGGCCCCCGAGATGGTCGAGGAACCGGCAGTGCCTGCGTCCTCAGAAGAGCCCGCTGATGAAGGCTTCCTGGGCATGCCTGTCTGGGCGCTTGGCGCCGGTGGAGCTGGCCTTGCTGGTGCCCTTGGTTTTGGCCTGTTTGTAGCCTATCGCAAGAAAAAAGCCCAGGCAGAAGCAGAAAAGGCGGCCGCTGCGGATCGTGAAACCGTCGACGACTTGCCGCCGGAGGAAGAGGCCGAAAAAGAAGAAGTGCCGCCGGTGGTTGAAGCTGAACCAGAGGCCAACGAAGACCCCGAGAGCGAGGCTGAGCCGGAACCAGAGGCTGAACCCGAGCCTGAGCCGGAACCAGAACCGGAGAAGCAGGAAGAGCCACCGGAGGTGACTCCGGAAGAGCCGGAGGTTGAAGATATTCCCGAGCTTGAGCCTGAAACAGAAGCTGAACAGGAACCGGAAGCCGAGGCCGAGCCGTCGGACGAAGAAAAGCTGTTTGAGGACGAATCTGCCAAAGAAGCGCTTGCCGACGAGGACATTCCCGTTGCGGATACGCCAGTGACAGATGACGACATCGACGACTTGCTGGCTACGGAAGCGGAGACGTCGGTAGAGCCCCAGTCGCCGGCAGAGCCCGAAGCGCCCGAAGCTGGACCCGAACCGGAACCCGAAGATGATCTTGAGGAATTCGGCCTGGAAGATTTCGATCTGTCCGAATTTGATGATCTGCCGGATTATGAAAGCGAATTTGATAAGCTGGAGGCGGAGCAGGGCGAAGCCGATGCTACCGGCGAAGATGCCTCCGAAAAGGACGAAAAAAACAAGGAAAACAAACAGTAACCAACAGGAAATAGACGCATGAAGTTCACCGGTACCGAAAAATACGTAGCCACCGACGATCTGCAGATGGCGGTTAACGCGGCCATCTCACTCCAGCGCCCGTTGCTGATCAAAGGCGAGCCCGGCACCGGAAAAACCCTGCTGGCTGAGGAAATGGCGGACGCCCTGGGAATGCGCCTGATTCCCTGGCACATCAAGTCCACCACCAAGGCCCAGCAGGGGCTTTATGAGTACGATGCTGTCTCAAGGCTGCGGGACTCCCAGCTGGGCGACGAGCGCGTTCATGACATCCGCAACTACATCGTCAAGGGCAAACTGTGGGAAGCCTTTGAGGCCGATGAGCCGGTGGTCTTGCTGATTGATGAGATCGATAAAGCGGACATTGAATTTCCCAACGATCTGTTGCTGGAACTCGATCGCATGGAATTCTTTGTGTATGAAACCCAGCAGTACGTAAAGGCCAAGCACCGGCCCATCGTGGTGATCACCAGTAACAACGAAAAAGAACTCCCGGATGCTTTCCTGCGGCGGTGTTTCTTCCACTACATCCGCTTTCCCGACCACGACACCATGCGCAACATCGTGGATGTGCATTTTCCCGGCGTTCAGCAGCAGCTGGTGCGCGACTCTCTGGATGTTTTCTTTGATGTCCGGAAGGTGCCGGGTCTGAAGAAAAAGCCCTCCACCTCGGAGCTGATTGACTGGCTCAAACTGCTGATGGCCGATGAGTTGTCGGCCCAGGCGCTTCAGGACCAGGATAAGAGTTCCGCGCTACCGCCGTTGTATGGTGCACTGGTGAAGAACGAGCAGGATGTTCATCTGCTACAGAAGCTGGCGTTCATGGTCCGTCGCCAAAACTGATCACTGGCGTGAGCCCGTTTTATGTTGATCGATTTCTTTCTGGAAGTGCGTCGAGCCCGCGTTCCCGCAAGCCTGAGGGAGTTTCTGGACTTGTTGGAAGCGCTCCAGAACCATCTTGCGTTCGCCGACATCGAAGCTTTCTATCATCTCTCACGGCTTTGTCTGGTGAAGGATGAACGCCATTTTGACAAGTTCGACCGAGCCTTCCGGGCTTACTTTGAAGGTATTGAAGATCTGGATGAATTGCTGGAGGCCATGATTCCGGATGACTGGCTTCGCAAGGAATTTGAAAAGCACCTGACCCCAGAGGAAAAAGAGAAAATAAACTCCCTCGGGGGTCTGGATGAGTTGATCGAGACCTTCAAAAAGCGCATGGAAGAGCAAAAAGAGCGCCATGCCGGGGGCAACAAGTGGATCGGCACCGGTGGCACATCGCCCTTTGGCGCCTATGGCTATAATCCGGAAGGCTACCGCATCGGCCAGGATAAGGGACGCCATGGCAGGGCGGTGAAAGTCTGGGAGAAACGTGAGTTCCGTGATCTGGACGACAGCGTGACGCTGGGCACTCGGAACATAAAGCTGGCGTTGCGCCGATTGCGTAAATTTGCTCGACAGGGGGCGGCGGATCAACTGGACCTGGACGACACCATCCGGTCCACGGCTCGCAATGCCGGCTATCTGGACCTGAAAATGGTGCCGGAAAAACACAACACGGCCAATGTCCTGATTTTCTTCGATGTGGGCGGTTCCATGGACCCGCACATCCGGGTGTGCGAGGAACTGTTTTCAGCCGCCAGGCTGGAATTCAAGCACCTGGAGTATTTCTACTTCCACAACTTTGTCTATGAAAGCGTCTGGCAGCACAACCTCAGGCGGATGAACGAAACCATCAGCACCTGGGATCTGCTGCACACCTATTCACCGGATTACAAAGTTATTTTTGTTGGTGATGCCACCATGGCGCCGTACGAGATCACCCATCCGGGCGGTTCGATTGAGCACTGGAACGAAGAGTCCGGTGCCACCTGGTTCCAGCGTTTGACGGACCATTTCGAGAAGGTGGTGTGGCTGAACCCGCTACCCGAGGAGTACTGGCAGCCCCGCGGCTCCCTGGGCATTACCCGGCAGTTGGTAAACGATCAGATGTATCCCCTGACCATTGAGGGTCTCGAGGCAGCCATGCGCGAATTGAGCCGATAAAAAAGCCGATGCGCGTATGCGCATCGGCAAGGCTCGGCGTGTTCGGCAGGGAGGCCAAAATTGGCTCGAAGGGATTCCCTGCCTGGTTACTTACGTGGCAAGTACAAGACCAGTTCCCATTATTTCCACTCAAATCAAACAGTCAGAGGCGGAAACGCGTTCCCTCCGGTGGTTGCAGACTCCGTAGTGTTAACTAAGCTGACACTTGGCTGGCCAATCTTTTAGCTTTCAATGGTGATTTTTGGCAGGCTGGGTTTGCGCAGGGAAATTTTTTCGGAGGGCGCGACCACCTTCGCCTCGCCGGTAACCACTTTCTCATCATTCTGGTTACGGACTTCGCATTGGAAAACAACCCGGTTCCGGCGTTCCTTGCGCAGTACCGAGAGGGTGACCGTGAGTGTGTCATCGAGCTTGACGGGGCGCTTGAAGGCCAGGCTCTGTTCCAGGTAAACCGTGCCGGGGCCCGGCATGACGGTTGCCAGGGCGGCAGAAATCAACGAGCCACTCCACATGCCGTGGGCAATACGCTCCTTGAACATGGACTCTGCAGCAAATTCGGAATCCAGATGCACCGGGTTCACATCCCCAGAGACAGCGGCAAAGAGAACCAGCTCGTCTTCAGTGAGCGTTCGGGTGAAGGTGGCAGAGTCACCCTCGTTCAACTCGTCGTAGGTGATGTTCTCCAAAATGTCCAGGGTATCGCTCATCAAAAGCTCCGATTTGGCAGTATTTTGTGGGGTGTTGCAGGATCTGTTCGCTGAAAGCTACCTCATAGGGAATAAAACTGCTATTCTCTTTCCGTCTTCAAAGGTTGAGACCTTTGTAGGGTTGATTTTTTAACCAATTCGACCTTCGAACAATATAATAAGAAAGGGGGTGCCGCAGCCATCCGGTGCCTCCCAAAGCGCTAACGAGACAGGAGAAGGTGATGGATTTCAAGCAGTTCTATCAGGACAAATACCCCGCTGGTGTGTCGCTTGACGTTGACCTCAACCAGTACAAAAGCATGGTGGATGTGTTCGAGCAGGCAACGAAGAAATATGGGGACAAACCTGCATTCTCTGCCGTTGGCGCAACGCTGACTTACCGGGATCTTGATATTCAGAGCCGCAACTTTGCGGCTTGGCTGCAGAATCATACCGATCTCAAGCTTGGTGATCGCATTGCCGTCCAGATGCCGAACGTCAGCCAGTACCCGGTGATTATCTATGGTGCCATGCGTGCGGGCCTGATAGTGGTGAATACCAATCCGCTCTATACCAAGCGGGAAATGGAGCACCAGTTCAACGATTCCGGTGCCCGTGCGTTGGTCGTGTTGGCGAACATGGCCGACAAGGCTGAGAAGGTGGTGCCCAACACCGGTATTGAGCATGTGATTGTCAGTGAAGTGGCCGACATGCATTCGCCGTTCAAGCGCACCCTGATGAACGCCGCAGTCAAGTACCTGAAAAAAATGGTGCCCCCCTTTAATATTCCGGGTGCCCACAAGCTGCCCGCCGTGTTGGCCGCCGGTGCAAAGGAAAAATTCACCCCTGTTGAAATCAAGCCGGATGACCTGGCGGTACTGCAGTACACAGGTGGCACCACGGGTGTGGCAAAGGGGGCCATGCTGACCCATGCCAACCTGATGGCCAACGTCATTCAGGTTCGTCCGATGCTCGAGGACCAGATTATCGACGGCCAGGAGGTGATCATTGCGCCTCTGCCGCTTTACCACATTTACTCGTTTACCCTGAACTGCGGCATCATGCTCGAAGCTGGGGCTCATAACATACTGATCCCGAATCCACGGGATATTCCGGGTTTCGTCAAAGAACTGAAGAAACACAAGTTCTCGGCGTTTATGGGGCTCAATACTCTGTTTGTGGCCCTGTGCAACAACGAGGATTTCCAGGATCTGGACTTTTCTGCGCTGAAACTCACTGCCTCCGGTGGTATGGCGTTGACCAGTGACACCGCCAAAACCTGGCAGCGGGTGACTGGCTGTGAAATCACCGAGGGCTACGGTTTGACCGAAACCTCGCCGGTGGTCACTTTCAATCCCCACAGTGCGGTCCAGATTGGCACGATTGGCCTGCCCATTCCGTCCACCTTCGTGAAAACCATTGACGATGAGGGCAACGAAACTCCCATTGGTGAGCCGGGCGAACTGTGCGTGAAGGGGCCTCAGGTTATGCGGGGTTACTGGCAGCGCCCGGACGATACCCGTAAGTCGTTTACCGAGGATGGTTATTTCCGCACCGGGGATGTGGCGCTGATTCAGGAAGACGGTTACCTGCGCATCGTTGACCGGAAAAAAGACATGATCATCGTTTCCGGCTTCAACGTTTACCCGAACGAAGTGGAAGACGTGATCATCAGCCACCCGAACGTGGTGGAGTGTGCCGCAGTCGGTGTTCCGGATGACAAGAGCGGGGAAGTGGTCAAGGCTTACGTCGTGGCCAACAAGGAAGGCGTGAGCGCCAACGAGCTCAAGGAGTTCTGTCGTGAACGCCTGACCGCCTACAAGGTGCCGAAGCATTTTGAGTTCCGTGATGAACTGCCCAAGACCAATGTGGGCAAGATCCTGCGCCGGGAATTGCGGGATGAGGCCAACGAAGAAAGTAAGCAACAGAAAGACAGTGAGCAGAGCGAAGAGAGCAAGGCGTAACCGCCATACAAGGCTTTCTAAGCTCCAGGGACCCCGCTTCGGCGGGGTCTTCGTGTTTCTAAGGGCCACTTTTCCCGCTAGACTGTGGCGCCTTATTCAATGACGAAAACCCAGAGACAGAAAACCCTGAGTCGCGAGCCAATTACCCTTTGATGACTGACACCACTCAAACAAACCGCCCCGACAACCCCAAAGCCACCGTGGCTGACCTGATGAGCCAGCTGGACGATTGCAACCAGCAGGAAGCAGCCCGAATCATTCGTTCGGTCAGTCGCCATAAGGGCAAACCGGGTGAGAAAGAGCTGGCGAAAATGTCCGATTGGCTGGAGCGGGGCAAGAAAAAGGTCCAGGCGCGCCGGACCCTGCATAAGCCAGCCAGTTTTCCGGCGGGGTTGCCGGTCAGTGACCGGGTGGATGACATCAGTGCGGCGATTGAAAAACACCAGGTGGTGATCATTGCCGGTGAAACCGGCTCCGGCAAGACCACCCAGATTCCCAAGATCTGCCTGAACCAGGGCCGGGGGCTGCGCGGCCTGATTGGCCATACCCAGCCCCGACGCATCGCCGCCCGCAGCGTGTCCAGCCGCATTGCCGAGGAACTGGGCGAGCAGGTTGGTCAGCAGATTGGCTACCAGGTGCGTTTTACCGACAACACCTCGGAAAGCTCCCGGGTGAAGGTGATGACCGACGGTATCCTGCTGGCTGAAATCCAGCACGATCGCTTCCTGGACCGCTACGACACAATCATCATCGATGAGGCTCACGAGCGCAGCCTGAACATCGATTTCCTGCTCGGTTATCTGAAACAGCTGTTGCCCAAGCGCCCGGATCTCAAGGTCATCATCACCTCCGCCACCATCGAGGTGGAGCGTTTCAGTGAATTCTTTGGCGAGGCGCCCGTTATCGAGGTGAGCGGGCGCACCTACCCGGTGGATGTTCGCTACCGCCCACTCGCCGGCGATGAAGACGACCGGGACCAGAGCTGGACCGACGGCGTGCTCTCGGCCATGGAGGAAATCGAGCAGCACGAGCGCCAGGAGAAGAAGCCTCCCGGCGATGTGCTGGTGTTCTTGCCCGGCGAGCGGGAAATCCGTGCCCTGAGCAAGGTGCTGCGCCACGCCGAGTTGCGCCACACCGAAGTGCTGCCGCTTTACTCCCGGCTCAGCAACCAGGAGCAGAACCGGGTGTTCCAGGCCCACAAGGGCCGGCGCATTGTGCTCTCCACCAACGTGGCGGAAACCTCGTTGACGGTGCCCGGTATCCGCTACGTGATCGACACCGGCGTGGCCCGCATCAGCCGCTACAGCGTGCGCTCGAAAATCCAGCGTCTGCCCATTGAGCCCATCTCCCAGGCCAGTGCCAACCAGCGGGCAGGGCGCTGTGGCCGGGTAGCGCCCGGTATCTGTTTCCGCCTGTACGATGAAACCGACTTCATCAACCGCCCGGAATACACCGATCCGGAGATCCTGAGAACCAACCTGGCCTCGGTCATCCTGCAGATGAGCACCTCCGGCCTGGGCGAGATTCGCCATTTCCCGTTCCTGGAGGCGCCGGAGCGCAAGCAGATCAACGATGGCTACAAGCTGCTGGAAGAATTGAGCGCCGTTGATGCCAAACGCCGGGTCACCAAACTCGGCCGCACCATGGCGCGCCTGCCGCTGGACCCGAGACTCGCCCGCATGCTGGTGACCTCGGCCGACCAGGGCAGCCTCGCCGAAGTGCTGATCGTCATCGCCGGGCTCAGCATCCAGGACCCGCGCGAGCGGCCCCAGGAAAAACAGCAGGCCGCCGACCAGGCCCATGCGCCGTTCAACGACAAGGAGTCGGACTTCGCCACGCTGCTCAACATCTGGAACTGGTTCGAGGAACAGCGCCAGGAAATGTCCCAGAACCAGCTTAAAAAGCTGTGCCAGAAGACCTTCCTGAGCTGGATGCGCATGCGCGAGTGGCGCGACATCCATCGCCAGTTGACGCTGATCTGCCGGGAACAGAAGCTGGCCTTGAACAAGGAACCGGCCGGTTACGACCCGATCCACAAGGCGATTTTGGCCGGCCTGTTGGGCCAGGTGGCGGTAAAAGTGGAAAAGCGCGAATACCTGGCTACCCGCAATCGCAAGGTCATGATCTTTCCCGGCTCGAAAGTGGCGAAAAGTGGTCCCAAATGGATTGTCGCGGCGGAGATTGTCGAAACCAGCAAGGTCTTCGCCCGCATGGTGGCCGGTATCCAGCCAGAATGGGTCGAGCCCCTGGCCGGGCACGTGGTCAAGCACCATTACTTCGAGCCGCACTGGGAGCAGAAGCGGGCCCAGGTGATGGGCTACGAGAAAGTTTCCCTCTACGGCCTGGATGTGGTACCCAAACGGCGCATTCCCTATGCCAAGGTGGACCCGAAAGAATGCCGGGACCTGTTCATCCGCCGGGCCCTAGTGGAAGGCGACTACCGCTCCAAAGCGCCGTTTATTGCCCGCAACCGGGAAATGCTCGACACCGTCGAGAACCTGGAAAAGAAAACCCGTCGCCGCGATTTGCTGGTGGACGACGAAGTACTGGTGGCCTTTTACGACGAGCGCCTGCCGGACGACATTATCAGCGGCCGGCACTTCGAAAGCTGGTGGAAGGGATTGTCAGCCGAGGAGCTGAAAAAACTCGAGCTAACCGAGGCGGATGTGTTGCAGCGCCCGGTGGACCAGTCCGCTGCCGAGCTGTATCCGGATTACCTGGAATGGCAAGGGGTCAAATACCCGCTGAGTTACGAATTCGAGCCCACGAGCGAACGCGATGGCGTGACCCTGCGGGTGCCGTTAATGGCCCTGAAGCAAATTCCCGAGCGCCGGCTGGAATGGCTGGTGCCCGGTTTGCTGCGGGAAAAATGCATCGCTCTGGTCAAGGGCCTGCCGAAGTCCCTGCGCCGCAACTTCGTGCCGGTGCCGGATTTTGTCGATGCCGCGCTGGAGAACATGCAGCCGGACAACGAGCCCCTGGCGTTGAAGCTGGGCGAGCAGCTGCGCCGCATGACCGGCGTGCAGATTGATCCGGACGCCTGGCCGGAGGACGAACTGCCCCGGCACCTGCGCATGAACCTGCGGGTGACCGGCGACAAGGGCAAGACCATCGCCGAGAGCCGCGATGCCAGTGAGCTTCAGGACAAGCTGGAGGGCAGGGCCGAGCAGGCGTTGGCCTCGGCCACGGACCAGGAGACCGATGACCGGGAGCCGGCGGAATACACCGACTGGCAGTTCGGCAAGCTGCCTGAAAAGGTGCAGACCGAGAAAGGCGGCATGCAGGTCACCGTTTACCCGGCCTTGGAAGACCTGGGCCAAAAGGTCCGCACCACCCGCTGTCTCGACCGGCTGACCGCCGAAGACACCACCCGTCGGGGCATTGCCCGGCTGATCATTCATCGTTTCGGTAATACGCTCAGCGATCTGGAACGTAAACTCCCTCGGTTCCGCCAGTCGGCGCTGATGTTCGCGCCGGTCGGGAAGGCCAAGGTGCTGCTGGATGATCTGCTGCTGTCCACCGTGATGCAGCATTTCCTGGCCGAAGATCTGCCACGGGACCGGGACAGCTTTTTGCAATGCTTTGATGAGCACCGTGGCGATTTCATCCCGGCGCTGGAGGAAGCTGACGAACGGCTCTACCAGGCCATGACCGGCTACCAGAAAATCGCCAAACAGCTGAAAGGCAAAATCAGCCTGGCCCAGGCCAACAGCATGGCGGACCTGAAGTTCCAGATGCAGAACCTGGTGTACCCGGGCTTCCTGGTGGATACACCAGCCCAATGGCTGGCCCGTTTTGGCGTCTATTTCGAGGCGGCGGATATCCGGCTGGAAAAAATGCCCCGGGAAATGGGCCGGGAGCGTGAGTTTTTGCACACCATCGAACCGCTATGGGCGCGCTACGCCACCAAACGGGACCAGCAGAAACGCCAGGGCGTAAAAGACCCGGAGCTGGAGCTCTACCGGTGGATGCTGGAAGAATTCCGGGTGTCGTTTTTTGCCCAGCAACTGGGAACAGCGATAACCGTTTCGGTGAAACGCCTGAATAAGCAGTGGGAGAAAACTCGGGTTTGATGGGCAGGCTGGTACGCATTGGAGGGCAGGGAGGTTTACCTTTCCAAAACCGTGCGGAGCCAGGGATGGCGGAGCACGAGCGTACAGGGATGTATTTACAGCGTGTTTTGGAAAGGTAAACCTCCCTGCCCGGACTGCCAGTCGATACACACGTGGGAAGCAATTACCACCGACTGTGTTAGTATTTCCGCAGACAAGTATCACATTCCGAATTTATAATTGTGACGTGGGGTTATCGTGATTAAAGCCGTCATCAGCGGAACCGGTCTGTACACGCCGCCCGCCACCATAACGAACGACGAACTGGTCCAGGCATTCAACCAGTACGTGGAATTGTTCAACAACGAACACGCGGAGGCGATTGAGCGCGGAGATGTCGACGCCCTGCAGCCTTCCTCCTCCGAATTCATCGAAAAAGCCTCCGGCATCAAGCGCCGCCACGTGATTGACCGGGACGGCATCCTCGATCCCACCCGCATGAAGCCCTATATCCCGGAACGCAGCAACGGCGAGCCGTCGGTACAGTGCGAAATGGCCGTGGCAGCGGCCAGGGAAGCACTGGAGCAGGCCGGCAAAACCGCCGCCGACGTGGAAGCTGTTATTGTGGCCTGTTCCAACCTGCAGCGGCCATATCCGGCCGTGGCCATTGAAGTTCAGGCAGCCCTGGGTATTGAAGGCTTCGCTTACGACATGAACGTCGCCTGCAGCTCTGCCACTTTTGGCCTGCAGGCTGCCGTAAACTCGGTTGAAAACGGCGCAGCCCGGTCGGTACTGGTGATCAGTCCTGAGATCTGTTCCGCTCACCTGAACTTCCGTGACCGCGACAGCCACTTCATTTTTGGCGATGCCTGCACCGCCATCCTGGTGGAGCGCGAGGAAGCAACTCAGCCGGGGCAGGGGTTTGAAATTCTGGGTACCCGTCTGAAAACCCAGTTTTCCAATAACATCCGCAATAATTTCGGTTTCCTGAACCGCGCCGATGAAGCCGGCGTCGGTAAACCCGACAAGCTGTTCATCCAGCAGGGCCGGAAAGTGTTCAAGGAAGTGTCTCCCTTGGTCGCCCAGACCATTCAGGAGCACCTGGAGTCCCTTTCATTGGCGCCTGCCGACCTCAAGCGCATGTGGCTGCACCAGGCCAACCTCAACATGAACCACTTGATCGCCAAAAAGGTGCTGGGTCGGGAAGCGGATGCAGAGGAAGCGCCAGTCATTCTGGACGAATACGCCAATACCAGTTCGGCGGGTTCGGTGATTGCCTTCCACAAGCACCAGGATGACCTGAAATCCGGCGATCTCGGCGTCATTTGCTCCTTTGGTGCCGGCTACTCCATCGGCAGCGTGGTTGTTCGTCACCGCTGACCTGTGTCTATCACTTCCACCCGAGACTGAACATGGAAAAGACGTACTTCTCGCGCGGGCTGTCTTCCGCAGTGATCAGCCTGGCTTTCCTGGTGCTGTGGAGCCATGCCGCAGTTGCCCAGAACGTGCAGGAGCCGATGGACCCGGCAAAAGCTCCGAAGATTTCAGAGGACGATCCGTTCGAAAGCTGGAACCGCAAAGTATTCGCCTTCAACGACGGCGTGGACCGCTGGTTCCTTCGCCCGGTGGCCAAGGCCTACCGTACCGTCACCCCCGATCTTGTGGACAGGGGTGTGACCAATTTCTTCAGCAACCTGGGTGAAGTCGGTAACTTCACAAACAGTGTGCTGCAGGGCAAAGGCGAATCGGCGGTGGTCGCCTTCGGACGCTTTACCTTTAACACCATTTTCGGGCTGGGGGGCATATTTGATGTCGCAACCAGCTTCGATTTGCCTGAACGGAATGAGGATTTTGGTCAGACCCTGGGCGTCTGGGGCTTAGGCTCCGGCCCGTACCTGGTATTGCCTTTGTTGGGCCCCTCGACACCGCGCCATACCACCGGTTTCCTGACCGACAGTTTCGTGTTGCCGTCGGCCTGGGACGAAATTGAAGACCCTGACCGCTATTACCTGCGCGCCCTGCAGATCATTGATGTAAGAGCTGATCTGATTCCTGCCGAAGGCATGATTTCCGGGGACCGCTATACTTTCATGCGTAACGCATTCCTCCAGCGCCGTGAATTTCTGCTTAACGATGGTAAAATTACAGATGACCCTTTCGCGAATGACGACGAAGACCTGATGCTCGAGGATTTCTGAGCACTGACCCGGGCGGGGCCCTGAGGCAGCATGTACTATGACTTTTTCGGCTTTCGGGAACCTCCGTTCTCGATTGCACCCGACCCCCGCTATCTCTACCTGAGCGCTCGCCATAAAGAAGCGCTGGCGCACCTGATGTATGGAATTCAGGGCCAGGGCGGCTTCATTGTTGTTACCGGGGAAGTGGGCACCGGAAAGACGACCGTCTGCCGGTGCTTCATCGAAAACGCGCCCTCCCATGTCGACATTGCCCTGATTCTCAACCCCAGGCTGTCCGCCCGGGAGTTGCTCTCCGCCGTTTGTGACGAACTTGCCATCGACCATGCCCCGGATGCCAGTATTAAAATGCTGGTGGATGCCATCAACCGGGACTTACTGCAGGCCCACGCTGAGGGCCGTCATAAAGTGCTGGTGATCGATGAAGCCCAGAATCTGTCGGCGGACGTACTTGAGCAGTTACGGCTACTGACCAACCTGGAGACCGATGAAAAGAAACTCCTGCAGATCGTATTGATTGGTCAGCCGGAGCTTCAGGGGTTGTTGGCACTGCCCGAGCTTCGGCAGCTTAACCAGCGGGTAACCGCCCGCTATCACCTGAATGCCATTGAACGCTCGGAGCTGCCCGCCTATCTGCATTACCGGTTGGGCGTTGCCGGGATTAGGGGCGAAATCTTCACCTCTTCGGCCACCCGGCAGCTGTACCGGGAAAGCCGCGGGATTCCCCGGCTGATCAATCTGGTGGCGGACCGGGCCCTGCTTGGCGCTTATTCCGAGGGCGATCATCAAGTCAGTAAACGCCATATTCGGCAGGCGGCCCGGGAAATCCAGGCTGGTCCTGAAAGGTACTCGGGCAGCAAAGTCGCCGGGGTCAGCCGGTCAAGGCATGTCGGGCTCGTGTCGGTATCGGTGATTCTGGCCATACTGGGAACATTCCTGTTGTTGGAGCGTCAGACCAGTGAGGCCATATCCGTGATGACGCCCAAAACACCCCAGGCGGAAGGTGCCGTGCAACGGGTGCCCGCCCCGGTTATGCCGGAAACCGTATCCGGGAAGCCTGAAGTAACAGAACCTTCGCCAGTCACGCCATTTTCGGAAAACCGCCATACCCTCTCGCTGGCACCGGCATTTGTCACACTGTTTGAGATTTGGGGTGAGACTTTCGATCCTTCCACCACGTCGATGGCATGCGAACATGCCTGGACGGTTGGCCTGGCCTGCCTGGAGCAGCGTGGCAGTCGCGGCAGTCTTGCGCGTCTGAACCGCCCCGCGATTCTTTCGCTACGGTCTGAAGGAGGGGAGCCCACCTACGTGGTGCTGCGGTCTCTGGCGGGTAACCGTGCACTGATTGAGACTCCTGAGGGCCCGCAAACGGTATCTTTTGATGACGTGGAGTCACATTGGTTCGGCCACTTCTATGTCCTCTGGCAAACCCCGGATTACATGATGGACGGCGATCTCCACAAGGATGCCGCTGGTGAGGAGCTTTGGGTCGGCGCCCGCATGATGCAGTTGGCCGAGCGCCTGGCTGGCTCTGAACCGGAAATTGCCCGGGTGAAGGCCTTGGCGATGAAAGAGCAGGTTCAGTGGTACCAGCAACAACGGGGCTTGAAAGTGGACGGTATTCCGGGCGCACGGACCCTGATCCAGATGAACGAGGATCTGTCAGTCGACGTGCCTACTTTGTCTGGTAGCTCTGGAACGAGTAGGGGGCAGTAACACATGTCCTATATTCTCGAAGCGTTGCGTAAATCCGAGGCCGAACGTCGCCAGGGCCAGACGCCAGACTTGGGGCAACCGGTGCAAATGGTTTATAAACCCCGCAGAAAGCCACTGCCCCTGGCGTTTTGGCTGGCCCTGGTGCTCGTGCTGAATGCCGGTGTTCTGGGTTACGTGTTCTGGCCTGAGATCCGGGCCCGTTTTACCACCGCTCCCGCACAACAGACGGCTCGAGTACCGGCTTCGACAGAAGTCGAGCCAGTGAGTGAAAAGAAGATGGCAGCACAGGTTAATCCTGTACCCGGCAATGAAGCTAAGAGGCCGGTCCAGGAAACGTCGAGCGCGGGAGCCTCTGGGGCTGGACCTACCCAGGAAATGGCACAAACGCCTGTAGAGGAACAGCCCACCATTATTGTTCCCAGGCCGGCGAGCCAAAGGGAGTTGACACCAACCCGGCCGCAGGGCAGGGTACCTCACCTTGTGGAACTGCCGCTTTCTTTTCAGAAGAGTATTCCCGACTTGACCTTCAACAGCCATATTCTGTCCTCCAATCCCCTGGCCAGCAGCGTGATGATCAACAATCAGTACCTGCGGGTGGGTGATCGCCTGGGCGACATCCAGATTGAACGCATTAACGAAGAGAGCGTGGTATTCAGTCAGGGTGGGCAGTTGTTCCGTATTGGTACCACCCGCAATTGGATGAGCCCGCGCTAATGGCCCTGTCGGAAGAGGTCAAACAACAGATACAGCAAGCCTACCGGGATGTCCTGGCGGGCAAGTCGATCCGTGCCCGTTACGGCCAGCGATTGATGATCGCGGAGATCGCCAAGTACATGGGGTCGATCGACGACAACGACGGCCAGCGCACCTCACCACCGGCCACCTGCGTGGTGGAGGCGGGTACCGGGACCGGCAAAACCCTGGCGTACCTGATTGCCGCCATTCCGGTGGCCAGAGCCCTGGGCAAAACGCTGGTGATTTCTACCGCCACCGTTGCCCTGCAGGACCAGATCGTCCTCAAGGACCTGCCGGACCTTCGCAAGCACAGCAAGCTGGATTTCAGCTGGACCCTGGCCAAGGGTCGGGGCCGCTACCTGTGCATGTCCCGGTTGGAAAGCCGCCTGCACGATGAAGGCCATGGCGACAGCGATACCATGCCGCTGTTCCTGCTGGACAACCCTCAGGATGGGGATGCCGCCGACAAGGCCACCTTCGAGCGCATGCTGGCCAGCTACGGCTCCCGGGAGTGGGATGGCGACCGAGACCACTGGCCGGAGCAGATCCCGGATGAAACCTGGCGTCAGGTGACCACCGATCATCGCCAGTGCACCAACCGACATTGTGCCTACTTTGACAGCTGCGCGTTCTTCGATGCCCGCAAGGAATTGGAGGATGCCGATGTGGTGGTGGCCAACCACGACCTGGTACTGGCGGACCTGGCCCTGGGTGGCGGCGCCATCCTGCCCGAGCCGGAGAACGCCCTGTTCATTTTCGACGAGGCGCACCATCTCCCGGACAAGGCCCTGAACCATTTCGCCGCTTCGGTACCGCTTAATGCCTCCCGCCAGTGGCTGAAACAGCTGTCCCAGGCGCTGGTGAAAATGCAGCCCTGGGTACCGGGCGGCTCCCAGGCGGCCAAGGCCATTGAGAAAATCAGTACTTCCGGGCGGGACCTGGATCATGAGTTGACCCGGGTGTACGAGGAAGTGGAGCAGAACACCGGCTGGGAATTCAACGAAGAGCGGCGCAGTGCCCAGTGGCGTTACCCGGAGGGCGAACTGCCGGAGGCTCTTGCTGCCCTGGCGGCGGACACCCGTATTGTAACGGCCGGGTTGGTACGCCAACTGGGCGTGCTGGTGGACGAACTGCAAACCGCGTTCGATGAACGCAAGGACCCGGAACTGGACCGGGACACCGCGGAATCCTGGTTCCCCGTGATTGGCAGTTTCCACAGCCGGGCGGAGGAACAGCTTCGATTGTGGGCGGCCTGGTGTGAAGGTGTGAGTGCCCCTACGGAGGACGAAAAAGCGGAGGAGGGTGCCAGCCCGAAACGCTACGGTCCCGCGCCGGCGCGCTGGGCGGTGCGTCAGCGCTGGGATCACGCCGAAGACATTACCCTGTACAGTTCGCCCGTGCTGGCGGATAACCTTCTATACAGCCGCCTTTGGTCCCGCGCCTACGGGGCGGTACTCACCAGTGCCACGCTGACGGCCCTGGGCCGGTTTGATCGCCTGCGAGCCCGGGCCGGGCTGCCGGAGGCCAGTCGTTATATGGTGGTGCCCAGCTCCTTCCGTTACGCCGAGATGGCCACCGTGGAAGTGCCATTCATGGCCGCCATGCCTACCGATGATGGTTTTGGTGATGCCCTGATCAAGCGCCTGCCCGAACTTTGGGCGGGCGAGAAAGCCACGTTGGTTCTTTTTACTTCCCGCCGGCAAATGCAGCAGGTCCGGGATGCACTGGCACCGGAATACCCCGAACTGATCCTGACCCAGGATGACATGGCCCGCAATGAGGTACTGCGCCAGCATTGCAGTCGCGTGGACGAAGGCCGGCCCAGCGTGCTGTTCGGGGTGGCGAGCTTTGCCGAGGGCATCGATCTGCCGGGCAAGTATCTGCACCACGTGGTGATTACCCGCCTCCCATTCTCGGTTCCGGACGATCCCATCGAGGCCAGCCTGGCGGAATGGGTAACTCAGCGCGGTGGCAACCCGTTCATGGAAATTACCGTGCCGGATGCCTCGGTGAAACTGGTGCAGGCGGTAGGTCGATTGCTCAGAACCGAGCAGGACACCGGCCGGGTGACTATCCTGGACCGCCGCATTGTTGCTCGTCGCTATGGGCAACTGCTGCTGGATTCCCTGCCGCCGTTTCGTCGAATCATCGATTACTCCTGATCAGGTGCGGGCGGGCAGCGCATAAAACGGCATTTGGGCTACACTGATGACAGTGCAATAATGTATACCCAAAAAGAATGAGTGGCGCTGTTTTTATGCGTATTGTATGCTCGTAGACTGATTCACGGAGCAACGGATTCCAATGAAATTACAACAACTTCGATATATCTGGGAAGTTGCCCACCATGACCTGAACGTGTCTGCAACGGCCCAAAGCCTCTTTACCTCCCAACCTGGCATTTCCAAGCAGATTCGTCTCCTGGAAGACGAGCTTGGGCTGGAAGTGTTTGCCCGCAGTGGCAAGCATCTCACCCGCGTAACTCCCGGCGGTGAAATCATTATCCAGGAAGCCGGTGAGATTCTGCGCCGGGTTGAAGGCATCAAGAAAATTGCCCAGGAATTCAGCAATCAGCGCAAGGGCGATTTGAGCATTGCCACTACTCACACCCAGGCCCGGTATGCACTGCCGCCGGTGATCAGCGGCTTCATTGAAGAGTATCCGGATGTGTCCCTGCACATGCACCAGGGCACACCTACACAGATTTCTGAAATGGCCGCCAACGGCGCGGCGGACTTTGCCATCGCCACCGAGGGCATGGACCTGTTCAACGATCTGATCATGATGCCCTGCTACAAGTGGAACCGGTGCGTGATCGTGCCCAAGGATCATCCGCTGGCCCAGGGCCAGGATCTGGCGCTGGAAGAGTTGGCGGAGTTCCCGCTGGTGACTTACGTGTTCGGCTTTACCGGCCGCTCCAAGCTGGACGAAGCCTTCCAGTCCCGGGGGCTCGAGCCCAAAGTTGTGTTTACCGCCGCCGACGCCGATGTCATCAAGACTTACGTGCGCCTGGGACTGGGTGTGGGCATCATTGCCAGCATGGCGTTTGATCCGGAAGTGGATACCGACTTGGTGGCGCTGGATGCCAGCAAGCTGTTCCGGCCGTCCATTACCCGCATCGGCTTCCGCAAGGGCACCTTCCTGCGCGGTTACATGTACGACTTCATGCGCCGTTTTGCGCCCCACCTGACCAAGGAGCGGGTGGACGAAGCCGTGGCCCATCAGGGCAGCCGTACCGAGATCCAGGAGCTGTTCAAGGATATCGAGTTGCCCACCTACTGAGTAAGGCTCCCACAGAAAGCAAAAAGCCCGCTGCCAGTCATGACAGCGGGCTTTTTTACGACTGGCTTTCGCTCGTTCAGCCGGACTTGCTGATCAGGTTGCCGGCGTGCAGGCCGCATTCCTTATGGGTGGCTTCCTCCCACCACCAGCGGCCTTCGCGCTCGTGCTGTCCGGGCAGGACCGGACGGGTGCAGGGCTGGCAGCCGATGCTGACAAAGCCTTTTTCGTGAAGGGTGTTGTAGGGCGCTTCGGACATGCGGATATAGTCCCACACGTCTTTTGACGTCCAGTTTGCCAGCGGGTTGAACTTGACCAGCTCCCGGCCTTCGCCGGAGAAGGTGGTATCGGCCTGGACCACGGGCACGTCGTTGCGGGTTCCCGGGCTCTGGTCCTTGCGCTGGCCAGTGATCCAGGCATCCACAGTGGCCAGCTTGCGCTTCAATGGATTGACCTTGCGAATGCCGCAGCACTCGGAATGGCCATCCTCGTAAAAACTGAACAGGCCTTTCTTGTTCACCATGTCCTGGACTTCGCCGGCATCCGGGAACAGCACTTCGATGTCGATGCCGTAATGCTTTCGGACTTTGTCGACGAACTCGTAGGTTTCCGGGTGCAGGCGACCGGTATCCAGGGTGAATACCTGCAGGTTGTCGGTGAGCTTGTGAGCCATTTCAATCAGCACCACATCCTCGGCACCGCTAAAGGAGATGGCGATGTTGTCGTAGCGGGCCAGGGCGGCTTTCAGGATGGCGCGGGGGCTCTGGTCTTCCAGTTCTGAGCGCAGGGATTCGATATCAGTCATGGTTATCCAGTGTTCGTGTGCGAGGTAACCTCAAGGCTAACATTAATTGGCTTATGCCATGAAGGAATCAAGAACTATATATTTATTCACTTACGGTTTGCTGTTCTGCCGGATTTCCATGCATTTTGGTGCAGTTTTTCATATCATACCCGCCATCAATGAGGGACGCAGGTCCGCGCCCCCGCACTTTTCATCAGTTTTCAGGAGACCGTTGTGGAACTCGCATGTCTTGACCTTGAAGGGGTATTGATCCCGGAAATCTGGATCGCTTTCGCGGAAAAAACCGGCATTGAGGAGCTCAAGGCAACCACCCGGGACATTCCTGATTACGACGTGCTGATGCAGCAGCGCCTGCGCCTGCTCGACGAGCACGGTTACGGCCTGCCGGAAATCCAGGAAGTGATCGGCACCCTGGATCCGCTGCCCGGCGCCGCCGACTTCCTCAACTGGCTGCGTGAGCGCTTCCAGGTGGTGATCCTGTCCGACACTTTCTACGAGTTCGCCATGCCGCTGATGAAGAAGCTGGGTTACCCGACTCTGCTGTGTCACAAGCTGGAAGTGGCGGAAAACGGACAGATTACCGATTACCTGCTGCGCCAGCGCGACCCGAAGCGCCAGTCCGTGCGGGCTTTCCAGTTGCTGAACTACCGGGTGATCGCCGCCGGTGATTCCTACAACGACACCACCATGCTGGGCCAGGCGGAAGCCGGTATCCTGTTCCACGCCCCGCAGAACGTGATCGACGAGTTCCCGCAATTCCCTGCGGTTCACAACTTTGATGACCTGCGCCAGGAATTCCTGAAGGCCAGCGCGGTGCACGAAGCCTAAGAAGTCTGAAAAGGCTCAACGTGTTGGGATAGGCAAGCGGGCAGGTTTCCAGGAACCTGCCCGCTTGTTTTATGGGCGACCGGCCGTTTCCAGTAACCGCATCAGCGGCCGGACCTTGGCCAGGGTTTCCTGGTATTCGGCCTCTGGCTCGGAATCAACCACGATGCCCCCGCCGCCCCAGCATCGAATGGTGCCGTCGCCTTCGCACAACAGGGTGCGGATGGCGATGTTGCTGTCCAGCCGCCCGTCCAGCCCATAGTAGAACACCGAGCCGCAGTAGGGGCCCCGCCAGTGCGGTTCCAGTTCTCGGATGATTTCCATGGCCCGGATTTTCGGAGCGCCGGTAATGGAGCCGCCGGGGAAGGCGTCGATCAGGGCTTTGATTGGGGTGACGTCGGCTTTCAGCGAGCTACGGATGTGGCTGACCAAGTGATGAACATTGCGGTAGGACTCAAGCGCGAACAATTGATCAACAATCACTGAGCCCGGCTCGGCATTAAGTCCCAGGTCGTTGCGCAGCAAGTCCACGATCATCAGGTTTTCAGCCCGGTCCTTTTCGGAAGCCTGGAGTTCGGCAGCCAGGGCTGCGTCTTCTTCCGGAGTCGCACCACGGGGGCGGGTGCCCTTGATGGGGCTGGTGACCACTGCGCCATCCTGGATTTCCAGGAAGCGTTCGGGCGAGATCGACAGCACGGAATCATCGCCAATCCGAAGAAACGCGCTGTATGGAGTGGGGTTGGCGTTAGCCAGGGCCAGGAATGCCTGCCATGGGCTGCCCTGGTAGTGCCCGGTAAATTCCTGTGACAGGTTGGCCTGGTAGCAGTCACCGGCGCGGATGTACTCTTTCACCGCCTGCACTCCGGCCTTGAACTGCTCCGGAGTCTGGCGTGGCGCAAAACCGGTGGGCATCTGCCAGCCATCGGTGTCTGGCGCGGAGGGCGTGGCCAGCCATTGATTCAGGGAATCACGCACCTCGACTGGACACTGAGGGTGAATCCAGAGCTGATGTTCACCGGTTTCGTGATTGTGGCTGGCGGTCCAGAGATAAAATCCGGCGGACATCGCCGGAAAAGGGCATTCGGGCACCAGGCTGGCCAGGCGCTTTTCCCGGGCATAGCCCAGCTCGTACCCCAGGATTCCCAGCCAGCCGCCGGGCAGGGCGGGGACCGCGCCTTCGGTATCCAGTGGGTATTCGTTGCGCAGTCGATCCATGCGCTCGGCCAGGGCCCGGGTATCCAGTGGTTGGGGGCTGGTCGGGATGTCGATCCGGCTTAATGCCAGGGCACTGAAGCCGCTGAGCTGTCCGCGGCTGCCCTCAGAGCCGGGGCTGCCAAGATAGGCGAAATCATGGCTTTTGGCGGCATGTGACAACAGTCTCTGGTAACTTGCCTGGTCAAGGGATGTAACGCTGGAACCCACGCAATAACCTTCTAAATTGTGATGTGGTTAAGGCACCCATTATAACGGATAACGCACACTGAACTTTTTTGGATTTCAGGGACCTTAATGGGCATGATCGGAAAATCACTGGCCGCCCCCCTTAATCGCTGGATAAACCGCCGTCTACCACGCTCGGACAGCCAGGTTTTTCGCCAGAAAAATATTTTTATCCTGCCGACCGGAGCCGGCATGGTATTCGGCCTGCTGCTGCTGGTGATGTTGGTTACTGGTATCAATTATCAGAACAGCCTGATTTACCTGCTGGTGTTCCTCCTTGGAGCGATCTTTGTCGGCGCCATGCATCAAACCCATCGTAATCTGTCTGGCCTGACGTTGGCCCTGTTGTCAGCGGGGGATGGTGAAGCCGGAGGCGATGTCCCATTCCGGTTCCGGATTGCCAGTGGTAAGGACGACAGTCTCGGACTTTCGCTATCAGTCGCTTCTGCCCGGACGGAAGGCATTCATGTCCCGGCCGGTGAGGTCCGGGAAGTGTCGTTGGCTATCCCGGCAGCTCAACGGGGCTATCTGCGCCCTGAACGAGTACGTATCGAGACCCGCTTCCCCTTTGGTTTGCTTAAGGCCTGGTCGTGGTTGAGGCCGGCCTCTGCTGGCACCGTTTCCCCGCGACCGGTGCCCGCCCCCGAGGTTACCGGTACCCGTGAAGACCCGGATGAAACTACCAGTGTTGCTCCGACCGCGGGCCAGGACCAGGCAGATTTAAGGCCCTGGCGTGAAGGGGACCTCAGCCCAAGGGTCATGTGGAAGCGTTACGCCCGTACCGGCCAGTTGGTGGTGGCTGACTGGGAAGCCCAGGGCGGCAGTCCCAACTGGCTGGATTTTTCGGCATTCCCGGGGGCCGACACGGAACTGAGGTTGAGCTACCTGGCCTGGATGGTGCACGACCGGACGGCCAAGGGGACAAAGTTTGGGCTGAACCTGCCGGGCGAGATCATCGAGCCGGATACCGGTAGCCATCATGTGCAGCGGTGCCTGAGGGCATTGGCTGTCTGGGGCAGGGAAAAGCCCCGGGAGAGCGAGGCCCTCTCACATGGCACCCGTTCGGGGATCGACCGTCCTGCGTCCGGGAGCCTCTCATGAATCGACTGCTTTCGGGCCAAAGAGCGAAGCAAAACACCCCGGAACAGGTATTGCCGGGCTCGGCGCTGGCCTGGTTGATGGCCGCATTTGGCATTCTTCTGGTGCCCCAGTGGGATCGGCTTCCGGTCTGGTTGTTGGTGGCCTGCGTGCTTCTTGCCGGTTGGCGCTGGCTTGCCCAAACCGGGCGGCTACGGTTGCCCGGCCGGTGGTTGCGTATCGGCATCATGCTGGTGTTGATGGCCATTTACATTGCCACCGTTCGTGGCCACTTTTCAGTGGATACTGCGTCCTCGTTTTTTGTTCTGGCGGTTGGGCTGAAGTGGCTGGAGACCCGGAACACCCGCGATTTCTACGTGGTGTTTTTCATTCTGGTGTACCTTGCCGCGGTTAATTTCCTGTTCCGTCAGGCCATTCTTTGGGCATTGATTGACTTCAGTGCCATCGCGCTATTGCTGGTTGGGCTGCAGCACCTCAACGCGCCGGATCTTCCCGCCGGCACCCGCAAAGGCTGGAAGCGGCTGGGGATGCTCACCCTGAAAACACTGCCGGTGGTTATCCTGCTCTTTGTCTTCTTTCCGCGCATGGCACCTCTGTGGAGCGTGCCCATGGTGTCCGGTCAGGCCCGCACCGGCCTTTCGGATACGATGCGTCCGGGGGATATCTCGAATCTGGCCCAAAACAGTGAGAGAGCGTTTCGTGTTACCTTTGGTGGTGAGCCGCCGGCCTACCAGGAGCGATACTGGCGCGGGCTTATCCTGGATTATCTGGATGATGAAACCTGGCGCAGAAGCGAACAGGAGCTACCGCAGCGGCCGGCCCGGATAGCCCGGGATGGCGGTGTCGGCACCCTGGGGGCAGGCCAGTACGATGTATTGCTGGAGCCAACGGACCGCAAGTGGGCCTTTGCCCTGAAAAATTCCGATGCGGTTTCGGACAACCTGGTTAAAACTGCCCAGAACCTGTTCGAGTTCCCCCGGCCGGCTGATACCTCGGTACGTTATCGCCTTGAGCTCCAGGGCGAGAATCGGCAAGTGCAATCCCTCTCGTTGTTTGAGCGCCGCCGTTATCTTCAATTGCCAGCCCAAGGTAATCCCCGGGCGCGGGCACTGGCCGCCCGGCTTGCCCGCGACGGCAACCCCGAAGCAGTGGTTCGTCAATTGCTGCAACGGTTTCGGGAACAGGCGTATTACTACACCCTGCGGCCACCCGAAATGCCAGACGACGGTATTGATGCCCTGCTGTTTGACGAAAAAAGGGGCTTCTGCGCGCACTACGCCGGGGCGGCGACCTTTGTGTTCCGCGCTGCCGGTATTCCGGCCCGGATTGTTGCCGGTTACCAGGGGGGCGAATCGGGAGCCGGTGGTGAATACCTGATTGTCCGCCAATACGATGCCCATGCCTGGACAGAGGTGTGGCTACAGGGGCGGGGCTGGGTTCGCGTGGACCCGACCGCCGCCATCGCGCCAGAGCGCATTGAATCAGGGCTTCGTGAAGCAGTAGAAGAAAAAGGCTCGTTTCTGGAAGATGACCTGATGTCCCCCCAGCGCTACGGCGATTTGGAGATGCTTCAGTGGGCGGCGCTGCAGCTGGATCGCATTAACTATCAATGGCAGCGTTGGGTGGTAGGTTACCAGGGCCAGAGCCAGATGGACCTGATGTCCCGCCTGCCTGGGGGCATCGGCCTGAAAGAATTGGGATATCTCACCGCCGGTGTTGTCGGTCTGGCGTTGCTGGTCGCAGCGCTGGTGTCCGCCATGAGAGTGCAGCGGGGGCAGAAACAGGATCGGTTCCGCCGGATTGTTGGGGCCTGGCAACGGTTTTGCGAGCAGTCCGGGGTGCCGGTTCGTACCGGCGAAACCCCTGACGTCCTGGCGGAACGGTTGGCCGAGGCGCTGCCGGCGACAGCGGACAGCGCCCGGAGTTTTGCCCGTTTGGTGAACAGACATTACTATAGCCAGCCAACTGAAGTGGCGTCGGACCTGGAAATCCGTCACCTCAGGCAATTGCTGAAAACCATGAAGCGCCAACGGCGTCAAAAGCACTCATCATCGACAGGGATACACGCCCATGACTGACATTGCCCGCAACATGCCCTGGGCAGCCAAGGCCTGGTCGGTGATACAGCACCGGCTGGTTTCCGATCGCCTGCCCCATGCCCTGTTGATAAATGGCGAGTGTGGCGTGGGCAAGCGCCTGTGGGCCGAAACCGTGGCCGAGCTGTTGTTGTGTGAATCGCCCATCGAGCGCCAGCCTGGCGCTCCCGAGCCTTGTGGCCAGTGCAAACAATGCGGGTTGATCGCCGCGGGCAGCCACCCGGATCGTCGCATCTACGCGCCAGAGAAGTCCAAAATGGTTCGGGTGGACCAGATACGGGCGTTGTCTGCGTTCGCGGTGGCATCTCCCCAGGTAGCCCACCACAAGGTCGCCATTATCGACAGGGCGGATCAGCTCAACATCAATGCCGCCAACGCCTTGTTGAAGACGCTGGAAGAGCCGTTGCCGGATGTCACCCTGCTTTTGGTGCAGGAAAGCGGTCGGCCGGTCTTGCCCACGATCCGTTCGCGGTGTCAGTCGCTGACCATCCCCGTGCCTTCGGCAGAGCAGGCAGAGGCCTGGCTCGCGAGCCGGGTATCGGAGCTGCCTGAAGAGAATCGTCCTGAGGCAGAGGTATTGGCCAAAAGCCTGGTGCTTGCCGGGAACGCACCCCGCCTGGCATTTGAATACGCCACCGGTGAATTTCCCGGTCTACGTGACAAAGCGTTTGAAGCGTTTCGTCAGTTCATGAAGGGGCAGGTGTCTGTTGGCGAAGCGGCAAAAGAGTTCAAGGTGATTGGCATGGACAACGCCCTGTGGCTATTTGAATCCTGGGCGGCGGATCTGGCGCGCTGTGGAGCGGGAGGCATGCCCAATGATCCCGAAGCGTCCGACATGCTGAGGTTCCTTGCCCGCAACAACCCGCCCTGGCGCGCTCACGAACTCTTGCAGCAGGTGCGCGACAGCCGGGAAGCCTCAGTTTACAATGCCAGCGTGGAGTTGGAGGCCACTCGTTTGCTGATGGCCTGGCGGGACTTAATGCCACGAAAGCGGGCAAATCGGGCGGCGACCGGTTGAGTTTTTCCTGGTGACAGCTGCTATGATTGTGAAATGTTTGTTAAATCAAGGTGTTTGATATGGGGCCCGGATTCGGAGCACGTAGCGGTATTCTTACCCTGACCATCAAGGACAAGGCGGTCCTGTACGCGGCGTACATGCCGTTCATTCGCCAGGGCGGTCTTTTCATTCCCACCCAGAAACAGTATCAGTTGGGCGACGAAGTCTTTTTGCTGCTCAACCTGATGGACGAACCGGAAAAGATTCCGGTGGCCGGTAAAGTGGTCTGGATCACCCCCAAAGGGGCTCAAGGCAACCGGGCGGCGGGCATTGGCGTCCAGTTCAACGGCGACGATGAGAGCGCCCGCACCAAAATCGAATCCTACCTGGCCGGTTCCCTGAGCTCAGATCGTCCCACCCACACAATGTAGGATTCACTACGCATGACCGATGTCCTGTGCGCCTCCAGTTCGGAGGATGTTCTGGCGGGCGGACAAGATGTTCGCTGGCCCCTGCAGGCAATTACACTGGCAGGCATCAGCTGGAAGGCGCAGTGCCATAACTCCGATTCCACCCCGATGTTGATGCTTCATGGCTGGCTGGATAATGCCATGAGCTTTATCCGGTTGGCCCCGGAACTCTCGAAGCATACCGATGTGCATGCCATCGATCTGGCCGGGCATGGCTATTCCGGGCACCGACCGGAGGGCTATGGTTATTGGCTGATGGACTACGTGGCTGATCTGGCAGAGTTGATCGATAGCCACTGGGTGGCCCGGGGCCGGGAACAGGTGGACCTGGTGGGGCACTCGCTCGGCGGCATTGTATGCGCACTCTACGCTGCGGCTTTTCCGGAACGGGTGAGGCGTCTGGTAATGATTGATAGCCTGGGAGCCCTGAGCCGTTCCGCGGATGAAACCATTCCCCAATTGCGCAAGGCGATTCGTAAACGGTTGAGCGGTTCCACCTCGCCGGTGATCTATCCCGACCTCGCCACTGCGGCCCGAATCCGGGAACGGGGATTCAGTCCGCTGAGTAGTGATGCCGCGACGGCGCTGGTATCCAGGAGCATGCGCAAACAAGGTAATGGGCTGGTGTGGGGCACGGATCCCAGGCTTCGTCACCCATCGCCCCTGATGATGACCGAAGAACAGGTCCAGGCCTCACTGGCGGCCGTAACAACACCATCGCTGTTTGTTAAGGGCATCGATGGGCTGCTCGCCGAACGCAGGAATCTGTCCGGTCGGGAACATCTGATCCCGGGGCTCCAGATCGCCGAAGTTCCGGGTGGTCACCACTGTCACCTGGACGGCGAACCGGAAGCGGTCGTTGTTGCAATTGAAAGGTTCCTAAGGGATGTTTGAAAACACCGTGATTCGGATGGGCATTAGGCTTCTCACTCTGTGGCTTTTTACGGTCACGGGTTTTGCCGTGGCCAATCCCATGGCTGAGCCGCCGGCGCCTTTTCCACAGTCCACGCTTGAATCCACCACTCGTATCGAGTCGTCGGGCCACCTGGTATTGTTCAGCCCCGTTCGGGAAATCCGCAATGAAATCCGTTCCGAAGCCATGGCCCGCCTGCCGGTGACCGGGGAGGGGCGGCTCTATGAGCTGTACCGGGATGCCAGCCGTGAAGCGGCCCGGGATCATTACCTTGAAGCACTGAATGAGCGCGGTGCTGCTATTATTTTTGAGTGTACCGGCGTTTCCTGTGGCCGGAGCAACGTCTGGGCCAACCAGGTATTCCAGCAATCGTCCCTGCTTGGCCGTGACACGGATCAGGATTATCTGGTGGCCGGCGCCATGGACAGCAGTGGCCAGCGTTGGCTGACCCTCGTGTATACCGTGACCCGGGGTAATCTGCGGGAATACGTCTGGGTGGAGCATCTGGCGGTCGCGTCGGGAGCGGTAATCCCGCGTTTCTCACAACTGCCGGAGCGTTTCAAGGGACCGGTGATTGTCCCCTGGGAAGGCAGTATTACCTTCCGGTTTGATTTGCCGACCAACGAGCGCCGCCGGATTCAGCAGTGGGCGTCGGACGAAAATGCCGAAGTCATCCTGGCAGGATTCAGCGCGCCAGAAGAAGGCGAAAGCTTCGAACAGGCGAAGCAGCGTGCCGCCGAAGCGGTCGATTCGCTCGCAGAATTGCTGGCCAAAACCGGCATTCGGCGCGAACAGATCCGGAAATTGCCCGTTGGCCCTGGTGTTCAGGTGCCTGGGGCGGACCGGCAGAGTAACCGGGTGGAGATTCTGGTGATGCAGAGGTAGGGATATGTCCGACAACGACAAGCAGGACAACCCCGGAGCGCCGGAAGAGGGCAGTGACAAACGCACTGACGTGGAGGTGGCCCCCGAAGCGCCTGAGAGCCGGGTTAAAGCAGCCGAGGGGCCGCCCAGAGAGGTTCTGCCAGGTAATGGCAAAACCGTGGCACTAGCGTTGGGTAGCGGCGGAGCAAGAGGCTACGCCCACATCGGCGCCATCGAAGTTCTGCAGGAGCGCGGTTACAGAATTATCGCGATCTCGGGTTGCTCAATGGGCGCCGTGATTGGCGGCATGTACGCCGCCGGCAAAATGCAGGATTACAAGGATTGGGTTACCGGCCTCGGCCAGCTTGATGTGCTGAAGCTGCTGGATGTGACCTTCAGTGCCGTTGGTGCCATTCGTGGTGAGAAAGTCTTTTCCGTGGTCCGGGAGATTCTTGGCGATATCCGTATCGAAGACCTTCCGATGGCCTACACCGCCGTGGCCACCGACCTGCTTGCCCACAAGGAAATCTGGTTTCAGGAAGGGCCGCTTGATCGGGCCATTCGGGCCTCCATCGCGATACCGGGTCTGGTCACGCCACTGATTATGGGCAGTCGCGTGCTGGTGGATGGCGCCTTGCTCAATCCCCTGCCGATTATCCCGACCATTTCCGCTCATGCGGACATGGTGGTCGCAGTCAATCTGGCCGGAGAGGACGATGGCATGAGTCGTTTGCCGGATGCGGTGTTTGGCGAACAAAGCGGTGCCGGCGACGACATGGATAACCGTCTTGGCGCGATTCGTGACAAGGCCTCTCATTGGTTTGACTGGGACTCATTAAAATCCCTGGCGGCCCGGAAGCCCGGCAACGGCGACACCCCGGAAGACAAGATTTCCCGGGAAGTGGCCAGGCAAGCGCAGGAAAAACAAAAGGCCCAGCCTGGCGATAAGCCCGCACCGGGTAAGCCAGAAACGATCGACTGGGACAAGCTGGGTATCGGTAAATTTGATGCCATGAACCTGGCGATTGAAACCATGCAGAGTGCACTGGTGCAGTACAAGATTGCCGGTTATCCGCCGGATCTTCTGGTCAATGTACCCAAAAATGTATGCCGCAGCTATGATTACCACAAGGCTCCGGAACTGATACAGCTGGGTCGCGAGCGGATGGCAGAATCGCTGGACCGGTTTGAAAAGAAACACAGCAGTTCCGGACCTTTGTCGCTCTAACACCTGCAGGTTTCCGGCCAAACAGCGTATAATGCCGCGCACCATTTTTTATTGTCAGGAAGCCCGTTGTGACCAGCCCTGTTGAAGACCTGCATACCATTCGCGATCTGCTGCGCTATGCCACGTCACGATTTGCCGCCTCGCCCCTGTATTTTGGTCATGGCACCGACAATGTCTGGGATGAGGCGGTCCAGCTGGTGCTGCGAAGCGTGCACCTGCCTCTCGAAAATAACCAGATTTTCCTCGATGCCCGGCTGACCCATGCCGAGCGGGAAACCATCATCGAGCGCATCGAACGGCGCATCAGCGAGCGCGTGCCAATTGCCTACCTGCTGGGCGAAGCGTGGTTCATGGGCATGCCGTTCAACATCGACAAGCGTGTACTGGTGCCCCGCTCGCCATTGGGCGAGCTTCTGGAAAATGGACTGCAGCCCTGGATCGGCGGCACGCCGGTGGAAAGAATCCTGGATTTGTGTACCGGCAGCGGCTGCATCGGCATTGGCGCGGCCACCGTGTTTGATGAGGCCGAGGTGGATCTTTCGGACATTTCCGACGAAGCACTGCAGGTAGCTGAATCCAACATCGAGCTTCACGGCCTGGAAGGGCGGGTTCGAACCGTTCGTTCCGATGTTTTTGAGAACATTGAAGGGCGCTACGATGTCATTCTGAGCAACCCGCCCTACGTCGATGCCGAGGATCTCGCTGATATGCCGGCGGAGTACCACCATGAGCCGGCCCTGGGCCTGGCTGCTGGCAACGATGGTCTGGACATTGCCCATCGCATCATTGCCAGCGCGGCGGATCACCTGACCGAAGACGGCCTGCTGATCGTGGAAGTGGGTAACTCCTGGGGGGCGATGGACGACGCCTACCCGGACCTGCCGCTCACCTGGCTGGAATTCGAGAACGGTGGCGATGGTGTGTTCTTGATCACCGCCCGCGACCTGCGCGAATGGCAGGCCCGAAATCACTGATTCAGAATATTAAAAACCTTGGTTAAAGTGCTGAAATATGTCAGGAAATACATTTGGTAAGTTGTTCTCTGTCACCACCTTCGGCGAAAGCCATGGGGCGGCCCTGGGGTGCATTATTGACGGTTGCCCGCCGGGCCTGGAGCTGTCGGAAGCGGACATGCAGCGGGATCTGGATCGCCGCAAACCCGGCACCTCCCGCCATACGACCCAGCGCCGGGAAGCGGACGAAGTGCGCATTCTCTCCGGGGTGTTCGAGGGCAGGACCACCGGTACGCCCATCGGCCTGATCATCGAGAACACCGACCAGCGCTCCAAGGATTACTCGAAAATCGCCGAGCAGTTCCGCCCGGCTCACGCCGATTACACCTACATGCACAAGTACGGCACCCGTGACTATCGCGGCGGTGGCCGTTCCTCCGCCCGCGAGACGGCCATGCGCGTGGCTGCCGGCGCCGTGGCCCGCAAGTTCCTGGAACAGCGTCTGGGTATTAAAATTCGTGGCTACCTGTCCCAGTTGGGGCCCATCAAGGCGGAAAAACTGGATTGGGATCAGGTGCATGAAAACCCGTTCTTCTGCCCGGATGCCGACAAGGTGTTGGAGATGGAAGATTACATGGACGCCCTGCGCAAAGAAGGGGATTCCATCGGCGCCCGCATCAACGTGGTGGCCGACGGTGTGCCGCCGGGGCTGGGCGAGCCGATTTTTGACCGCCTGGACGCGGACCTGGCCCACGCGCTCATGAGCATCAACGCGGTGAAAGGGGTGGAAATCGGCGCCGGCTTTGACTGCATTGAGCAGAAGGGCACCGAGCACCGGGATGAAATGACGCCAGACGGTTTCCTGTCCAACAACGCCGGCGGCGTACTCGGTGGCATTTCTTCCGGCCAGCCGATTGTGGCCAGCATTGCCCTGAAGCCGACGTCGAGCCTACGCATTCCGGGCCAGAGCATCGATGTGAACGGCAACCCCGTGGAAGTGATCACCACCGGCCGCCACGACCCCTGCGTGGGCATCCGTGCCACGCCGATTGCCGAGGCCATGATGGCCATTACCCTGATGGATCATTACCTGCGCCACCGGGGGCAGAACGGTGATGTCCAGGTGAGCACGCCGGTTATCGGCCAGCTCTGATCAGGGGAGGAAGCAGCATCTACTGGCGGCTTTCCAACCTCTATTTCTGGTTCTTTGCCCTCCTCGGAGGGCTTTTGCCTTACTGGTCCCTGTACCTGCAGGGCCAGGGCTTTTCGTATCTGCAGATCGCCACTCTGATGGCGACCATCCAGCTCACTAAGATCGTCGCGCCCAGTGTCTGGGGCTGGCTGGGTGACCGCAGCGGGCAGCGCGTGCGCCTGGTTCGTTTTGGCGCGATTACCGGTTCGCTGTTTTTCGCCGGTGTGTTCCTGGAACCGGGCTTTTACGGCCTGTTGTTGGTGATGCTGGCGTTTACCTTCTTCTGGAATGCCATCCTGCCGCTGTACGAAGTGATCACCCTGCGAACCCTGGGCAAGCGTAAGGACAAGTACGGCAAAGTGCGCCTGTGGGGCTCGGTTGGTTTTATTGGCGCAGTTGCAGTGATCGGCGGTCTGCTGGAGTGGATCCCTATCCAGTATCTACCGTGGTTGCTGATGCCGGTGTTCGGCGGTATTGCCGTGTCAGCGTTGCTGGTGCCGTCCGAGAAAGGTGAACGCAAGCCAATGGCGCCCAAAGGCAGTCTGAAGGCCATTGTTACTCATCCGTCCGTGGTGGCCTTCTTCTTGATGAACTTCCTGCTGCAGGTTTCTCACGGCGCCTACTACACCTTCTTCAGCATTCACCTGGAACAGCACGGATACGGCAAGCTGGCCATCGGGCTGCTGTGGTCGCTGGGGGTGATTGCCGAGATCGGTCTGTTCCTGGTCATGCATCGCGTGTCGCGCCGGTTCACGGTTCGACAGATTGCCATTGGCGCCCTGACATTGACCATGATCCGGTGGATGTTGATTGCGGAGCTGACCGCCGTATTGCCGATCCTGCTGTTCGCCCAGCTGCTGCACGCGGCCTCCTATGGCGCGCTGCATGCGGTCTCGGTGCAGTACATTCAGGGCTTTTTCGGCACGCATCATCATGGCCAGGGGCAGGCGCTGTACAGCGGTCTCACCTTCGGTGCCGGTGGCGCCGTGGGTGCCTGGTTGTCCGGCTTCCTGGTGGACGGTTTCAGCACCTCGGCGGCCTTCTGGGGCGGAGCGGCGGCCATGGCGATTGCGGTGGTGATCACCTGGCGAAAACTCCAGCCACCACCGACGGAAACCGCCGAGGCCTGATTAGTTGCCGGTTTCCTGCGCCTCGATAATGGCCAGCATCGCCCGGGCACTGTTGCTCAGTTGCCGGCCCGACAGAGCAATCGCACCCAGGACCCGCGTCACCGGATGCCCCACATCCAACACTTTCAGACTGCTGTCGAGCATGCTCAGCGGCAACACGCTCCACCCCAGGCCGACGCTGGTCATCATCTTGATGGTCTCCAGGTAGTTGGTGGGCATCAGGGGCGCCAGCGGCAGGTTGGCTTCCAGAAACAGCCGGCTAACCACCCGGTAGGTGGCCGTGCTGGTGTCCGGCAGGAGCGCTGGGTGTTCAGCCAGGTCAGCCAGTGTCGGAGAGGTCAGGTCGGCCAAGGGGTGATCCGCCCCCACCACAAATGCCATCGGGTCCGGCCACTGGGCGTGAATCCGGAAGTCGGGGTTCATGCTGTCACTAAGGGTGACACAGGCAAGTTCGGCATGGCGTTTGTTCATTTGGTGGTAGGCGGCATCCGAATCCATGAATTGCAGATCCAGTGTTACCTGAGGATAGGCCCTCCGAAAACGCCGGAGCCAATTCGGCAGGTGATGCAGGCCGATATGGTGGCTGGCGATGATCGACAACTCGCCTTCAACGGTGTCCGAGTCCGGCGACAGTGCCAGGCGGGCGTTATGGATTTCGTCCAGTATCCTTCGGGCGTGGGGCATGAGCCGTGCCCCGGCATCGGTGAGGCGGATATCGCGGTTGCTGCGGTCAATCAGTCGGGCGCCCAGCTGCGTTTCCAGGGCGGCGAGGCGCTTGCTGATGGCCGGCTGCGTCAGGTGCAGGATCTCGGCCGCTTCCGAGAACGAGCCCTGGTCCACTATTGTCAGAAAGGCTTTTAGTGAGTTTGAGTCCATGGCCGAAAGCTTGGGCCATAACTAGTCGGAATGCAATGAATAAAAAACATGAATTGAGGTTATTCAGTAACAGCGGGTAAACTCTTCGGAAAGCGTCATAAAACAGAAACCCCCAAAGAGTGAGAGAGAACCATGGCGGGCAAGACCTTATACGACAAATTGTGGGACGACCATTTGGTCAAGCAGCGGGACGACGGCTCCGCGTTGATCTACATCGACCGGCAGTTGCTGCACGAAGTAACCTCCCCACAGGCCTTTGAAGGCCTGCGCCTGGCCGGTCGTAAGCCGTGGCGCCTGGACGCCAACATCGCCACCCCGGACCACAACGTGCCGACCACCGATCGCGATAAGGGCATCGAAGGCATTGTCGATCCGGTTTCCCGCACCCAGGTGGAAACCCTGGACAAGAACTGCGATGAGTTCGGCATCCTCGAATTCAAGATCAAGGACCAGCGCCAAGGCATCGTGCACGTGATTGGGCCCGAGCAGGGCGCGACTTTGCCGGGTATGAGCATTGTCTGCGGTGACTCCCATACTTCCACCCACGGTGCGTTTGGCTGTCTGGCCCATGGTATCGGCACCTCCGAGGTGGAGCACGTGCTGGCCACCCAGTGCCTGGTGCAGAAGAAGATGAAAAACATGCTGGTCAAGGTCAATGGCAAGCTGGCCCCGGGCGTGACTGGCAAGGACGTGGTGCTGGCCATTATTGGCAAGATCGGTACCGCCGGCGGCACCGGCTACGCCATCGAGTTTGGTGGCGAGGCCATTCGTGGGCTGAGCATGGAAGCCCGCATGAGTATCTGTAACATGTCCATCGAAGCCGGTGCCCGCGTGGGTATGGTGGCGGTGGATGATACCACCATCGATTACGTGAAGGGCCGTCCGTTCGCGCCGAAAGGCGAGACCTGGGACAAGGCCGTGGATTACTGGCGCACCCTTCACAGCGACGACGACGCCGAGTTCGACAAGGTTGTAGAGCTGGATGGTTCTGCCATCAACCCGCAGGTCAGTTGGGGCACGTCTCCGGAAATGGTGACCGGCGTTGAAGGCAGCGTGCCGGACCCGGAGCAGGAAGCCGATCCGATCAAGCGCGAAGGTATTGTGCGTGCCCTGAAATACATGGGCCTCAAGCCGAATCAGAAAATTACTGATATCCAGCTGGACCGTGTGTTCATCGGTTCCTGCACCAACAGTCGGATCGAGGATCTGCGTGAAGCCGCCGCCGTGGTTAAGGGCCGTAAGGTATCCCCGAGCCTCAAGCAGGCCATGGTGGTGCCGGGTTCCGGTCTGGTGAAAGCCCAGGCGGAGCAGGAGGGTCTGGACAAGATTTTCATCGAAGCGGGCCTTGAGTGGCGGGACCCGGGTTGCTCCATGTGTCTGGCCATGAACGCCGACAAGCTGGGGCAGGGCGAGCATTGTGCCTCCACTTCCAACCGGAATTTCGAGGGGCGTCAGGGCTTTGGTGGTCGTACTCACCTGGTGAGCCCGGCCATGGCGGCAGCCGCGGCGGTCACCGGCCATTTTGTTGATGTCCGCGAATTGATGAACTGATCCACAGGAGAGACACCATGCGCGCATTCACGCAACACCAGGGCGTTGTCGCCCCCATGGACCGGTCCAATGTGGATACGGACATGATCATTCCCAAGCAGTTTCTGAAGTCGATCAAACGCACCGGCTTTGGCCCGAACCTGTTTGACGAACTGCGGTATATGGACGAAGGCAAGCCGGACCAGGATTGCTCCCAGCGTCCTATCAACCCGGATTTCGTGCTCAACCAGGATCGCTACAAGAACGCCAGCGTGCTGCTGGCCCGGGCCAACTTTGGTTGTGGCTCCAGCCGCGAGCACGCCCCCTGGGCGCTGGATGATTTCGGCTTCCGGGTGATTATCGCCCCGAGCTTTGCCGATATCTTCTACAACAACTGCTTCAAGAATGGCCTGTTACCCATTGTTCTTCCTGAAGAAGTGGTTGACCAACTGTTCCGGGAAACGGAAGAGAATGAAGGCTACCAGCTGTCGGTGGACCTGGAAGCGAAAACCGTGACCACGCCGTCCGGTGAGTCTTTCAGCTTCGAGGTGGACGACTTCCGCCGCCACTGCCTGCTCAATGGCCTGGATGACATCGGTGTTACCCTTGAGGATGCCGACCTGATCAAGGATTACGAAGAAAAGCGCAAGCAAACGGCACCCTGGCTGTTTAACGCCGGACACTAATCGAATAAGGAATAAAAGATATGCCCCGTAATATTCTGTTGCTGCCGGGTGACGGCATTGGCCCGGAAATTGTTGCCGAAGCCGAGAAGGTGCTGAGAAAGGTCAACGACGATTTCAAACTGGATCTGCACTTTGAGTCCGCCCTGGTGGGTGGCGCGGCTCTGGATGAACACGACGATCCGCTGCCGGACGAAACCCTGGACAAGGGTCGCAAGGCCGACGCCATCCTGCTGGGCGCCGTGGGCGGCCCGAAGTGGGACGGCCTGCCCATGGCGAAGCGTCCGGAAAAGGGCCTGCTGGGTCTGCGCTCCAACCTGGAGCTGTTCGCCAACCTGCGCCCTGCCATCCTGTATCCGCAGCTGGCTTCGGCTTCTTCGCTTAAGCCGGAAGTGGTGTCTGGTTTGGACATCATGATTGTCCGTGAGCTGACCGGTGGTATTTACTTCGGCCAGCCGCGCGGTATCCGCAATCTGGAACATGGTGAGCGTCAGGGCTACAACACTTACGCCTACACCGAATCGGAAATTCGTCGTATTGGTCGGGTAGCGTTTGAAACCGCCCAGCAGCGTGGTAAGAAATTGTGTTCCGTGGACAAGGCCAACGTGCTGGAAGTCACTGTTATGTGGCGGGAAATCATGGAAGACCTGAAGCGCGAATACCCGGACGTGGAACTGACCCACATGTACGTGGATAACGCCGCCATGCAACTGGTTCGGGCGCCGAAGCAGTTCGATGTGATTGTGACTGGCAACATGTTTGGTGATATTCTTTCTGACGAAGCGGCAATGTTGACCGGTTCCATCGGCATGCTGCCGTCGGCGTCGCTGAACTCCGACAAGCAGGGCATGTACGAGCCGTGTCACGGTTCTGCGCCGGATATCGCCGGGCAGGGCATTGCCAACCCGCTGGCCACAATTCTTAGCGCCGCGATGATGTTGCGCTATAGTCTTGACGAGGAAGAAGCCGCCCAGGCAATCGAGGCGGCGGTCAGCAAGGTGCTGGATCAGGGGCTGCGTACCGCCGACATCATGTCTGAAGGCGGCAAGAAGGTTTCCACCCTGGAGATGGGTGAAGCCGTTCTCAACGCGCTTTAAACCCGACTGATCCGTTTGTAAAAGACCCGACAGCAGCAGGATGCAGCTGCTGCGGGATCATCCATCCTGTCCCTGCCAGCGATAACGGTAGCGGGCGGGCATAAAACGAGGTTCAAAGGTCGCACATGAAGCGAGTTGGACTTGTAGGTTGGCGCGGCATGGTGGGCTCGGTCCTCATGCAGCGCATGCGTGAAGAAAACGATTTTGCCGATATCGATCCGGTGTTTTTCTCCACTTCCCAGACCGGGAAGCCGGCCCCGGACGTTGGCAAGGACGGCGTTCCGCCTCTGCAGGACGCGTTCGACATCGACACCCTGAAGACCATGGATGTCATCGTGACCTGTCAGGGTGGCGATTACACCGGCGAGGTCTATCAGAAACTGCGGGACGCCGGCTGGAACGGCTACTGGATTGACGCCGCGTCTACCCTGCGGATGGTGGATCATTCCGTCATTGTGCTCGATCCCGTTAACCGCAACGTGATCGACGAAGCGCTCGACAAGGGCGTAAAGGATTACATCGGCGGCAACTGCACCGTCAGCCTGATGATGCTGGCCCTTGGCGGCCTGCTGGAGCAGGATCTGATTGAGTGGGTGTCTCCCATGACTTATCAGGCGGCCTCCGGCTCCGGTGCCAAGCACATGCGTGAGCTGCTGGACCAGATGGGCGCCCTGAACGGTGCGGTCAAGCCGGAACTGGAAGATCCGTCTTCAGCCATTCTCGAGATCGACCGCAAGGTGACCGAGACCATGCGTTCCGGGGACTTTCCCACCCAGAACTTCGAGGTGCCGCTGGCCGGCAGCCTGATTCCGTTTATCGACAAGCAGCTCGATAACGGCATGAGCAAGGAAGAGTGGAAAGCGGGCGTTGAGACCAACAAGATCCTGGGTCGCAGCGACAACCCGATCCCCATTGACGGCATCTGCGTTCGTATCGGGGCGATGCGTTCCCACAGTCAGGCGTTGACCATCAAGCTCAAGAAAGACATCCCGGTGTCTGAAATCGAGAGCATCCTGGCCAAGGCCAATGACTGGGTGAAAGTCATTCCGAACGAAAAAGAAGCCACCATGCAGGAACTGACCCCGGCGAAAGTCACCGGCACCCTGAGTGTGCCGATTGGCCGTATCCGCAAACTGGGTATGGGGCCGGAATACATTTCCGCCTTCACCGTGGGTGACCAGCTTCTGTGGGGTGCTGCCGAGCCACTGCGCCGCATGCTGCGGATTCTGCAGGAACGTTAACGGTTGGTTGCAATGTGGTAGTAATGCCAACTGTGTCCGGTTTTTGAAAGCCGATCAGGGGCGGGTGCTGATTTCAGTGCTCGCCCCTGTTATTTTCAACAACGTGAACAAGTTCCGGCTGATATATCTAAAAACAGTGCAAGGATTGCGTCTGATTGATTGATAAAAAGGACTTTATCAACAATACTTGCTTGATCTAACGATATGTAGAAGCGGGTCCGATTCTGTTGAGATTCAGCAGTGAAGAATAACGGAGACTGGAAAGGAAAAAGCATGAAGGTACGCAAGCTTGCGGTTGCCCTGGCGCTGGCGGGAGGGCTTGGCTCCGGGATGGCACATGCCCTGGGACTGGGCGAAATTGAACTCCAGTCATGGCTGAATGAACCCCTCGATGCGGAGATTTCACTCCGGCAAAGCCAGGGGGTCAATCCCAACGATGTGTTCGTTAATGTCGCACCGGAAGCGGCTTATCAGCGCGTCGGCCTGGAACGCAATCAGTTCCTGAGCAAGCTTCGATTTGAAGTGGTGACTGCCCCGGATGGTGGTCTCGCCATCAACGTTACCTCCCGCGAACCCCTCCGTGAACCCTATCTCAACTTCCTGCTGGAACTGACCTGGCCCAGTGGCCGCTTGATGCGTGAATACGCCGTATTGGTGGATCCTCCGGTATACGCGGAAGAATCGGGCCTCGAGGAGCCGGTATCTGCGCCTTCGACCTCAACGCGCTCGGAGCCCGCTCAGGATCAGCGTAGTGCTGAATCCAGTCGGCGCCGGGCTCAGGCCGAAAGTTCATTGTCCCGTCGCTACGGTGCAGCTGAGACCTATGGCCCGACCGGGTCGTCTGACACGCTCTGGTCGATCGCCCAGCAAATGCGCCCGGATTCTTCCGTCTCCATGCACCAAATGATGCTGGCGATTCAGGACGCAAACCCCAACGCCTTCATCGGTGGCAATATCAATCGCCTGATGAAGGGGCAGGTACTTCGGGTCCCGACCGAAGAACAGATTCGTAGTCGCAGCCGTCGGGAAGCCGACCGCATTGTGGCTCAGCAGAATCAGGAATTTCGTTCGCCCGCACCCGCAGAGAGTCCGGCTCCTGCAGAGACAGCCGGCTCTGAAGGAGCTGGCGCTGCCCAGCCTGCGCAACAGGCTGCTGGTGACGGCGAGCTCAAATTGCTGGTGGCGGAAGAGCAGGACACGGCATCGCGCAATGCCGAAGACGGTGGTTCGGCCGGTGGTGACGGTGATCTGCCCGGTGGCCAGGACGCTGGCGAAGCCGTTGCCAACGAAGAGCTGGATGCGCTGCGTCGAGAGAACCAGGAACTTGATAGCCGCCTGAATGACCTGCAGGACCAGGTGCAAACGCTTCAGCGCCTGCTCGAGCTTAAGGATGACCAGCTGGCACAGATGCAGGGTATGGCCGGAGAACAGGCGGCCGCTGCTAATGGAGAACAGATGGCGCAGCCCGCAGCAGACCAGGGCGAAGATGCCCAGGCTGGCGATGCTGGAATGACTGGACAGCCGCAGGATACGGCCAATGAACCTGCTGAAGAGCCAGCAGTGGCACAGGAGGATGCCGAGCCGGCGATGACAGTTGAGGGCCCGACCGCAGAGCCGACCACTACCGAGGATTCGGGCGGGGCCGTTGGTGCTGCAGATTCCGCAGAGCCCGAGCAAGCAGCTGAGATGGCCGAGACCGTGGAGCCCGTCGAGCAACAAGCTGCCCCTGAAGAGGCTGTGGCTACCGCTCCGGCTCAGCCTGAGCAGCCCCAGGCTCCGGCACAGAAGCCGTTCCCGGGCAATATTATCGATCTGATCATGGGCAACCCGCTCTACCAGATCGCTTTGGGAGGTGGGCTGATCCTGTTGCTGCTGTTGCTGCTTCTGGTAAGTCGCCGCAGGGCCAGCAAGGAAAAAGCGTTTTTTGACCAGTTTGCTGAGGAGAAGTCGGACGAAACTGACGGGGACTCTTTCGATCTCAGCCTGGATGACGAAGCCGATGCCGAAGCGCAGGCGCCGACCGGTGATGCACTGGAAGAGGCCGAAAAGTACCTCGCCTATGGCCAGCATCCTCAAGCAGCTGAGGTGCTGGAAGCCGGTATTTCCCGCGAACCCAGCCGCACCGATCTGAGGCTCAAGCTTCTTGCGGTTTACGCGGAAAGCCAGGACTCCGAATCCTTCGATAAGCAGTACAACGAACTGGCGGCGCTGGATGACGAAGATGCAACAGCCCAGGCCAACGAACTGCGCGCCCGTCTGGAAGAAGCTGAGGCTGGCCCCAGCATTGATGACCTGGAGTCCCAGCTGCGTTCGGATACTTCGTTCAGTGCAATGGAGGAGCCCTCGCAGAGCGATCGCGACGACTCCATGACCGAGGAACTCAAGTCTGAGGAGTTTGAGGCTTCCAAGGAAGAGACTCTGGAAGATGAGTTTGGGGATCTCGCCTCCGACGTGGCCGAAGAAACCGACGCCAGCGAAGAAGAAATGGAGTTTGATCTCTCGCTCGCGGATCTTGAGGAGCCGGAGGAGTCCGAGAAAGCGGAATCCGAAACGGCCCCTGAAGAAGATGACTTTGGTTCGATTGATTTCGAGCTGGAATCCGACAAAGAAATGGATGAAGAGGCCGAATCTGAAGACGGTGAAGAGGCGTCGGCCGAAGATGACATCGACCTGAGTGAAGACTGGTCCAGTCTTGAGCTTGAGGAATCTCCTGAGCTGGAAGACATGGCGTCCGAATTCGAAGAGACCTCTTCGGAGAAGCCAGTGGAGTCGGAAGCTGAGCCTGAGCCAGCCGAAGACGACCTCTCGATCTCATCGGAAACCCTGGACGATTCGTTCCTGGATGAATTGGACGCAGATCTGGACGAGGTAGCCGGAGAGAAAGAGTCGGCTGGAGAGCCAGAACCCGAGGCGGATGCCCCTGATCTGAGCAATCTGGATATGGATCTTTCAGATGAGGATCTTGCCATCATGGATGAACTGTCAGACTCGGAGGAGACGCAGCCGCTGGAGGAGGAGATCGCCGAAGCTGAAGAGCAGGAATCGGTCGAGTCCGCTGATGCCGAAGAGGAAATCCCGACTGCGGAGCAGGAAGAACCGGCTGCTGAACCAGAAGCAGAAGTGGGTGAGCCAGAACAGCCTCAGCCTTCGGCGCTGGACCTGGATGAAGGTGATCTCGGAGACGACGATGACTTTGATTTCCTGGCGGGTACTGATGAGGCTGCCACCAAGCTGGACCTTGCCCGGGCCTATGTGGAAATGGGAGACAGCGACGGTGCCCGGGACATTCTCGAGGAAGTCGCCCTGGAAGGTAACGACGAACAGAAGGCGGAAGCTCAGGAGCTTCTTAAAAATCTGTCCTGATTCGTTATAATCCCTCCTGTAAAGGCAAAGCGCCGGCTCCGAGCCGGCGCTTTGTGTTTCTGAATTTTATATTTCGGATCAAAACTTGTTTCTTACCCCTCAGCCCCTGACAACAGATAATGCCATCGGCAATGGCCGGGTAGCCCTCGTCTTCGAATACGATGGCCGTGCTTTTCACGGCTGGCAGTTCCAGAAAAGCGGTGTGCGCTCGGTTCAGGCGGAGCTGTCCAAGGCAGTGGCGAAAGTGGCCGATCACCCGGTGGACCTGGTTTGTGCTGGACGGACCGACGCCGGCGTCCACGCCAGCTTCCAGGTGGCTCATTTTGATACCCCCTCGGTTCGCAACCTCCGGTCCTGGGTGATGGGCATCAATACGGCACTTCCGGACGATATCGCGGTACACTGGGCCGGCAACGGCGTGGATGATTTCCATGCCCGCTTTTCGGCGATCTACCGGCGTTATCGGTACGTGATCTACAACCATCCGGTGCGTCCGGGCATCCAGCGAGGGCAGGTTAGCTGGACGTTTCGGCCGTTGGATGCCGACCGGATGCAGGAAGCTGCCCAGGCGCTGCTTGGCGAGCACGATTTCTCAGCGTTTCAGGCCGCCGGTTGTCAGTCCCGCACGCCAGTTCGCTATATGGAGCGAATTTCGGTAACCCGTTGTGGAAGTTTTGTCGTAATCGATGTGCAGGCCAACGCCTTTCTGCATCACATGGTTCGCAATATTGCTGGAGCCTTGATGGCGGTTGGGGCGGGCCAGAAGCCGATTGGCTGGATTGGTGATATCCTGCAGGCCAGGGATCGGCGCAAAGCCGGTGTGACGGCGCCGCCCCACGGGCTTTACCTGGTGGACGTGGGTTACCCCACACGGTATCAGGTGCCCCTGGCTCAGTGCGGGCCCGCCTTTGTGACGCCCTGGTTGGATGCGGACGCGAGCCGGCCGATTGAACCGACGCATATTCATCCAAAACGGAGGGTGACCGACGCATGATCACCCGAGTAAAGATTTGTGGCCTGACCCGGCCGGAAGATATTGATGCTGCCGTGAGTGGCGGCGCCGACGCCATCGGTCTGGTGTTCTATGCGCCAAGTCCGCGTGCCGTGTCGATCGCCCAGGCAAGAGAACTTGCCGCTCGGGTGCCGGCATTCGTGACCGTCACCGGCCTGTTTGTGAATCCCGAGCGTAAATGGGTGGAGCAGGTCCTGGAAGCGGTACCGCTGGATCTGTTGCAGTTCCATGGCGATGAGCCCGCAGAGTTTTGCGCCTCATTTGGTCGTCGCTGGATCAAGGCTGTACGGGTACGTGAGGCCGGACAGATTGAAGCCGCGTTCCAGGAATACCGGAATGCTTCCGGGCTGCTGGTGGACGCCTGGGACCCGAATCGTTATGGCGGCACCGGACAATCGTTCAATTGGTCCCTGATACCGGCCGAACGCCCTCTGCCGCTTATATTGGCCGGCGGCCTGACATTTGCTAACGTGGCCGACGCCATTGAACAGGTCCGCCCATGGGCGGTGGATGTCAGTGGCGGGGTAGAGTCCGGGAAAGGCAGGAAAGACGCCACCAAACTAACTGATTTTTTCAACGAGGTACGCCGTGTCTGTAAAACTGACTGAAGAAATGTTGAAGGCGTTTCCGGATGCCCGGGGTCACTTCGGTGACTTTGGTGGCCGTTTTGTCTCGGAAACCCTGATGGATTCGCTGATGACTCTGGAAAAAGAGTATCTGCGACTGAAAGACGATCCGGACTTCCAGGCCGCTTTCGATAAAGATCTTGCCGACTATGTGGGCCGCCCGAGCCCGCTGTATCTGGCTGAGCGCCTGACCCGCGAAACCGGTGGCGCCCAGATCTGGCTCAAGCGTGAAGACCTCAATCACACCGGCGCCCATAAGGTGAATAACACCATCGGTCAGGCGCTGCTGGCTTCGTTCCTGGGCAAAAAGCGCATCATTGCCGAAACTGGCGCTGGCCAGCACGGCGTGGCCACGGCGACTGTCTGCGCCCGCCTGGGCCTGGAGTGTCATATCTTCATGGGCTCATCGGATGTGAAGCGCCAGTCCCTGAACGTGTTCCGGATGAAACTGTTGGGCGCCACGGTCCATGCCGTTGAGAGCGGCACCAAAACGCTCAAGGACGCCATGAACGATGCCATGCGTGACTGGGTGGCAAACGTGGACGATACCTTTTACATCATCGGCACTGTGGCTGGCCCGCACCCGTATCCGCTTCTGGTTCGTGATTTCCAGTCGGTAATTGGACGTGAAACCCGGCAGCAGTGCCTGGAAAAGACCGGTAAGTTGCCGGATGCCCTGGTAGCCTGCGTCGGTGGCGGTTCCAACGCCATTGGCATGTTCTATCCGTTCCTGGCCGATGAGAATGTTGAGCTTTACGGTGTGGAAGCCGGCGGTCTGGGGATCGAAACCGGTCAGCACGCTGCGCCCCTGTGTGCGGGTCGCCCTGGAGTGCTGCACGGCAACCGGACTTATCTGATGGAAGATGAAAATGGCCAGATTGCCGGTACCCATTCGGTCAGCGCCGGCCTGGATTACCCGGGCGTGGGGCCGGAGCATTCCTGGTTGAAAGACATTGGCCGCGCCAACTATGTCTCCGTAACCGACGACGAAGCACTGGCCGCGTTCCGTACCCTGACCCGCGTGGAAGGCATCATGCCGGCTCTGGAAACCGCCCATGCGGTTGCCTATGGTTTGAAACTGGCGGCGAAAATGGACAAAGACCAGAACATCGTTATCAACATCTCCGGTCGGGGCGATAAAGACATTCATACCGTCGCCGAACTGGATGGTATCGAGATCTGAGGTTAGCAGGAGCAGGCATGAGCCGAATTGAAGGTGTATTGAAATCCTTGAAAGAGCAGGGCCGTAAGGCCCTGATTCCCTATATCACGGCAGGTGATCCACACCCTGACCAGACCGTTGAGTTGATGCATACGCTGGTCGCTGCCGGTGCGGACATTATTGAACTTGGGGTGCCGTTCTCCGACCCGATGGCGGACGGCCCGGTGATTCAGCTGGCCTGTGAACGGGCGTTGAAACACAATACCTCCCTGCGCCAGGTGATTGGCATGGTAGCGGAATTCCGGAAAACCGACGCCGACACGCCGGTGGTCCTGATGGGCTATCTTAACCCCATTGAGGCCATGGGCTACCGTGAGTTTGCCGATGCCGCCGCCGAGGCCGGTATTGATGGCGTCCTGACGGTCGATCTTCCGCCGGAAGAGGCCGATCAGGTGGCGCCGTTGTTTGCCGAGCGGCACCTGGACCCGATCTTCCTGCTGGCACCGACCACGACGGATGATCGTATCCGGGCCATTGCTGAGCATTCCTCGGGTTATGTGTATTATGTATCCATCAAGGGTGTCACCGGCTCGGCCAGTATTGATGTGGACGATGTTGCCCGGAAGGTGGCACACATTCACGAATTGACCGCGCTGCCAGTTGGCGTTGGCTTCGGTATTCGGGATGCAAAAACAGCCGCTGCCGTCGGCAAAGTATCCGATGGTGTAATTGTGGGCAGTGTGTTGGTGAATACAATAGCAGAAAATCAGACAGATCCCGCAGCCCTGAACCAGGCGCTCACCGATCTGTTGCACCCGATGCGTGAGGCTCTGGACAACCAGGTCAACTGAGCAGACACCATCCAGGCTTCAAAGGACAGGATGAGAGCATGAGTAACTGGCTTGAAAAGATTATGCCGAGCAAAATCCGCTCGGAATCACGGCAACGTACCGGCGTACCCGAAGGATTGTGGAAGAAATGCCCGAAGTGTGGTGCTTTTCTTTACAAGCCCGAGCTGGAGAAAAACCTGGACGTTTGTCCGAAATGTAATCACCACCTGCGCGTGCCCGCTCGTCGTCGGCTCGACATCTTCCTGGATGCGGATGGTCGCGAAGAAATTGGTGCGGAACTCGAGCCTTATGACCGCCTGAAGTTCAAGGACAGCAAGCGCTACAAGGACCGCCTGTCCGCGGCCCAGAAGGCGACGGGTGAGAAGGACGCGCTGGTGGCCATGCGTGGTACCACCATGGGTGTGCCTCTGGTCGCTTGTGCCTTTGAGTTCAACTTCCTGGGTGGCTCCATGGGCCAGGTCGTTGGTGAGAAATTTGTGCAGGCCGCGAACGTTGCCCTGGAGCACCGCATTCCGCTGGTTTGCTTCTCTGCCAGTGGCGGCGCCCGTATGCAGGAAGCGATCCTGTCGCTGATGCAGATGGCGAAAACCTCGGCGGTGCTGGAGCGTATGAAGCAGGAAGGCGTCCCGTATGTGTCGGTTATGACTGATCCGGTATTCGGCGGCGTGTCTGCGAGTCTGGCCATGTTGGGCGACCTCAACATTGCCGAGCCGTACGCCCTGATCGGTTTCGCGGGTCCTCGCGTTATCGAACAAACCGTTCGTGAAAAGCTGCCGGAAGGTTTCCAGCGGGCTGAGTTCCTGCTTGAGCACGGTGCTGTTGACATGATCCTGCACCGGCACCAGATGCGTGAGCGTGTGGCTCACTTGTTGGCCAAGTTCAACAATCAGGAAAAGCCGGGCACCGAAGAGCCCATCGAGTTTGAAGTTTCGGAAAAACCGGAAACCGATGAACCTCAAGGGCAATAAGTCCGCGACGGCGCCGGCATCCTCTCCTGCCGCCGGCGCTTCTGTTGATGAATGGCTTCAATTTCTTGAAGCCATTCATCCTACCGAAATAGATTTGGGTCTTGATCGTGTGCTGGTGGTATTGCGTCGGTTATTTCCGCGTAAACCAAATGCACGGATCATCACCGTTGCCGGGACCAACGGCAAGGGAACCACGGTTGCCACGCTTGAATGTATTCTTTTGGCCGCCGGTCGTCGCACTGGGGCCTATACCTCGCCGCATTTGCAGCGATACAACGAACGGGTGCGGCTCGAAGGTCTGGACATCGACGACGCAGCCCTGGTTCGTGCCTTTGAGAAGGTCGAAGCAGCCCGAGGCAATATCTCCCTGACCTATTTTGAGTTCGGCACCCTGGCCGCCTTCGTGGCCTTTTCCGAGGCCGGCGTGCAGGACTGGATTCTGGAGGTAGGGCTCGGCGGTCGCCTGGATGCGGTCAATGTCCTGGATGCCGACTATGCCATCATCACGGCCATCGATATCGATCATATAGGCTTCCTGGGGGATAACCGGGAAGTCATCGGCTTTGAAAAAGCCGGCATTCTCAGGCCGGGCATTACCGCTGTCTGTGCCGACCGCCAGCCGCCGGAATCGGTGTTGCAGCAGGCGTCTGCCCAGAAAGTGGATTTGCGCCTGACCGGCCGGGATTACGAGTTTCAGCCTCGGAGTGGAGATGGTGTGGATCTGGTGATGGGCGATAACGTTATCGCTCTGCCCGATACCCCGTTGCCCATTCAGAGTGTTGGTGCGGCGGCTGTCCTGGCCCGAGAGCTGGTTCCAGAGATGTCTGGCGTCCAACTCAGTGATGCGCTGAAATCCGTGCGCGTTCCTGGCCGGTTTGAGCAAATTGGCTCCGATCCTGCCGTGTTTTTGGATGTTGGGCATAATCCCCATGCGGCTCAATGGCTTGCCGGCAAACTCGCTCAATACCGGCAGTCCGGTCGATTGGTGCGGGGTGTTTATGGGGCGTTGGCCGATAAGGATACCGTTGGGGTGTTGACTGCAATGGCAGACGTGGTGGATGCCTGGTACTTCGCCGGTCTGGATGTGCCCAGGGGGCTGTCTGCCGGTGAGCTACAGCAACGGGCCCTTGATGCAGGCGTGATGGATGGTGACCAATTTGTAACAGTGGCCGAGGCCCTCGCTGCAGCCCGGGCGCAGGCGGCTCCGGCGGACGTTATTGTTGTTTTTGGGTCGTTCTATACCGTGGCTGAGGCCAGGGCGCTTTGATACTATCAGTCTGAAAACCGGTAACCGACGGGAGTTCTCCTGGTGGATGGATTAAAGCAACGGATCATTGGCGCCCTTGTCCTGGTTTGTCTGGCCGTTATTTTTGTGCCGATGATTTTCGACGAGCCACATTCGGAGCGTCAGGCAACGCCCATCACCATTCCTGAAGAGCCGCCATTTCCCGAAGTGGATATGCCCGATGAGCCGGCCATGGAAACTGATAATTATGGTCTGGAATCCCAGGCCGATCCTTCACTTTCTGAAGATCCGGTCGCCCAGGCAGAGCCTCAGCCTTCGCAAGAGGAAAGCGCTGGCGATACAGGTGAGTCGGCCGGCTATCGCCTGATTGAAAATACCGATCCGGAGAATGCAGATTCTTCGGCGCCTGAGGAGGTCGCCCAAAGTGAGTCTGCCGAAGAGCAAAAGCCCGCTGAGTTTAGCCGGTCCCTCGAGGGAGCCTGGATTGTTCAATTGGGCAGTTTTGGCAAAGAAAGCAACGCCCGTGGTCTTCGGGATAAAGTGCTGGAACTGGGGTATGATGCCCACCTCCAGCAGGTCGGCTCCGGCGATGGTCGCCTGACCCGCGTTTTCAGCGGGCCCTTTGCGGACAAAGCCGATGCTGAGGACGCCAAGCGTCTCCTGGACAATGAGTTCGGTCTGGACAGTCTGATCACGCGCGGTGACAAATAGTTTGGTTTCAAGGGCCGGTTCTGGCCAACTAGAGTTTGGTGTGACCCCGTTTCCTGTTAAAATCCGCGTCTTCTCTATGCCGCCGGGACACTCATGGAAACGCTGATCTGGATTGATTGGGTCATCATTGCCCTCATTACAGTTTCCACCGTTATCAGCCTGAAGCGGGGTTTTGTCAAAGAAGCCCTGTCGCTGGTTACGTGGATTGGCGCTTTTGTGATCGCCCGCGCATTTCATCCGCAAATGCAGGGATTGCTGCAGAGCACGGTGGAAACGCCCCTGGTGCGGTTGATCGCCGCGTTCGCCATCCTGTTTTTCGGTACCCTTATTGTCGGGGCCATTATCAACAACCTGATCGGGTCCCTGATCAAGGCGACCGGTCTTTCACCAACCGATCGTGTATTGGGAATGGGGTTTGGGCTGCTCCGCGGTGTTGTCGTGGTGGTGGTCGCCATTGCGTTTACGCGCTATACACCATTGTCGGAAGACACCTGGTGGCAGTCATCGGTGATGATCGAACACCTGGGGGTGTTGGAGGACTGGTCACGCCGAACTTTTGGTGATGAATACGCTCGTCTGCTTGCGCCAGCAGACCGTTAACTTTCAGTTTTACACTCGGAGAATTGTCCAGCCATGTGTGGCATTGTCGGTATTGTCAGTAGTTCTAACGTCAACCAGCTTCTCTATGATGCACTGACCGTGCTTCAGCACCGTGGCCAGGACGCAGCGGGTATTGTGACTTACCAGGACAATCGTTTTTTCCTCCGCAAGGACAACGGGCTGGTTCGGGATGTGTTTCATACCCGCCACATGCGCCGTCTGGTGGGCAATGTGGGGATTGGTCATGTGCGCTACCCCACGGCCGGCAGCTCCAGCTCCGCTGAAGCCCAGCCGTTTTATGTGAACAGCCCCTACGGCATTACCCTGGCTCATAACGGCAACCTGACCAACGCCGACGAGTTGAGCAGCGACCTGTTCCGCACCGACCTGCGTCACATCAACACCAACTCCGATTCCGAAGTCCTGTTGAACGTGTTTGCCCACGAGCTGCAGAAACAGGGCAAGCTGAACCCCACCAAAGACGAGATCTTTACTGCCGTTCGCGCCGTGCACAAGCGCTGCCGGGGGGCTTATGGCGTGATTGCCATGATTACCGGCTATGGCATTGTTGGCTTCCGGGATCCCAACGGCATTCGTCCGGCTTGTTATGGCGTTCGTGAAGACGAAAACGGCCAGAAAGAATACATGATCGCCTCCGAAAGCGTGGCCCTGAACGCTGCCGGATTTACCCTGGTGCGCGACATTGCGCCGGGGGAGGCGGTGTATATCGAAACCGACGGTTCCCTCTACACCGAGCAGTGCGCGGAAGATCCCAAACTTTACCCGTGTATTTTCGAGCACGTGTATTTTGCCCGTCCGGACTCCATCATGGACAAGGTGTCCGTGTACAAGGCCCGCCTGCGCATGGGTGAAACACTGGCCCAGAAGGTGCTGCGCGACCGGCCCGACCACGACATCGATGTGGTCATGCCGATTCCCGATACCAGCCGCACCTCGGCCATGCAGATGGCCCACGAACTGGGCGTCAAATATCGGGAAGGCTTCATCAAGAACCGCTACATTGGCCGGACCTTTATCATGCCGGGCCAGAAGATGCGCAAGAAATCCGTGCGCCAGAAGCTGAACCCCATTGACCTGGAATTCCGGGGCAAGAACGTGATGCTGGTGGACGACTCCATCGTACGCGGCACCACCTGTAAGGAAATCGTTCAGATGGCCCGGGACGCCGGCGCCCGCAAGGTGTATTTTGCCTCCGCCGCGCCCCCCGTGCGTTATCCCAATGTGTACGGCATCGATATGCCGTCTGCCAGCGAGCTGATCGCCCACGATCGTACCGTTGAAGAAGTGGGTGAACTGATTGGTGCGGACTGGCTGGTGTATCAGGATCTGGACGACCTGATTACCTGCGTGAATGATGTCAACGACGATATTGATGGCTGGGAATGCTCAGTCTTCACCGGCAATTACGTCACCGGCGATGTTAACGAAGCCTATCTGGGCAGGCTGGAAGACCTGCGCAACGACGATGCCCGCTCATCCGGCCAGATGATGGATGATTCGGATAACGGCATCATCGATCTGCACAACGATGAAAACTGAAGCTCCAACCCGTAACTGCCGGAGAACGCTATGACATTTGGCCATGACGAACACCAGTGGATTCCTGAATCGGATCTGGAAGGCATGTCTCTGGATACCCTGGCAGTGCGGGCCGGGCAGATCCGTACCGGGCAGTTGGAGCATAGCGACGCTATTTTCCCCACCTCAAGCTTTGTCTATGGCAGTGCCGCCCAGGCGGCCGCCCGCTTTGGTGGTGAAGAGGCGGGTAACATTTATTCCCGTTTCACCAATCCCACGGTGCAGGCCTTCGAGGGACGTATTGCCGCCATGGAAGGGGGAGAAAAGGCTGTCGCCACCGCCTCCGGCATGTCGGCGATTCTGGCCACCTGCATGTCGTTGCTGCAGGCGGGGGATCACGTGGTCTGTTCCCGGGGCGTATTCGGCACCACCAACGTGCTGTTCCAGAAGTACATGGCCCGGTTTGGCGTGGAAACCACCTTTGTCAGCGTGACGGATATGGAAGGCTGGAAGGCGGCGGTGCGCCCGGAAACCCGCATGCTGTTCCTGGAAACACCGTCTAACCCCTTGTGCGAAGTGGCGGATATGGCGGGGCTTTCCGCGTTGGCAAAAGCCAGTGACGCCCTGTTGGTGGTGGATAACTGTTTTTGCACCCCGGTACTTCAGCGGCCGCTGGAGCAGGGCGCCGACCTGGTGATTCATTCAGCCACCAAGTACCTGGATGGTCAGGGCCGCTGTGTCGGCGGTGTGGTGGTAGGTCCGGCCAGGTACCTGGATGAGATCTACGGCTTTATTCGTTCGGCGGGCCCGACCATGAGCCCGTTCAACGCCTGGGTGTTCCAGAAGGGCCTGGAAACCTTACCAATTCGTATGCGCGCCCACTGCGACAATGCGTTAGAGTTGGCCCGTTGGCTGGAGCAACAGCCGGCCGTAACCAACGTTTTCTATGCCGGCCTGGAAAGTCACCCCCAGCATGAACTGGCCAAGCGCCAGCAGAGCGGTTTTGGTGGTATTGTGTCTTTCGAGCTGGCAGGTGGTCGTGATCATGCCTGGCGTTTTATTGACGCCACACGGATGATTTCCATAACCGCCAATCTTGGCGATGTTAAAACCACCATTACGCATCCGGCGACCACCACCCACGGTCGGTTGTCGCCCGAAGACAAAGACAAGGCTGGCATAACCGAAGGCCTCATCCGGCTTTCGGTGGGCATTGAAGCAATCGATGACCTGAAAGCCGACCTGCAGCGGGGCTTTCAGGCACTGAACGACGAACTTATTGACCAATAGAGCATTCATGGCGGAAACCGGCAAAGCGAACACAGCGGAAAGCGCTGAACTGAGCCAGAAGCAACAACGCTTTCGCCGCCTTATGACACAGGGCGCAAGGGAAGGCGCAGTCATCGGTCTGATTGCACTGTGCATCTATCTGGCGATGGCGCTATTCACGTTCAGCCCTTCCGATCCGGGCTGGGCCAGCGTGGGCCACGAGACCCAGGTGAGCAACCACGCCGGTCGCACCGGTGCCTGGCTGGCGAGCCTGTTGATGGACCTGTTTGGCCATGTGGCCTGGCTGTTCCCGGTAATGATCGCGGGCTATGCGTTGATGTTGATCCGTCTGCGGAATCAGCCCCTGGATGTGCACTGGCCACTGCTGCTGGTGCGTTTCGGTGGCTTTGTACTGATCCTTCTGTCCGCCACCAGCCTGTTGTCCCTGTATTCCCTCTTCGGACTGGGTGCCTCCTCCGGTGGCGTGCTGGGTACCGCTGTTTCCGAATCCATGGTGCGCTTTTTTAATCTGCCAGCCACTACACTGTTGCTCATTGCCATTTTCCTGTTTGCTCTCACGGTAACTACAGGGCTGTCCTGGTTCTGGCTGATGGACAAGGTGGGTGGTTTGATCCTCGAGGCAGGGCGCCGTGTAATGGCCCTGTTCAAGCGTGATCCTGAAAAGGATGCTTCCTCCACCCAGAGCAAAGAACCTGCTCCCCCGGTGGTACAGGATCGCTTGCCGCCATCCGACACCGAAAATCCGCAATCGGATTCCTGGCTGAGCCGCGTGTTAGGGCGAGGTGGCCGCAATCGGGACGATGCCGAAGAGCCATCAGCTGAGCGCAAAGAGCCGTTAATTGACGAGTCATTCAGGCCGGACCCCGAGCCACCGTCCCTGGAACACTTCAGTGCGACGGATAACGAAGGCGAAGACGCGCCGGCACCGAAAAAGGCCGAGAAGCAGGCCACCCGCTCAGTGAAAATCTCGCCCTTCAAAAAGGACGAGGAGAAAGGTCCGGCCAAGAAGCGCGATAACCGTCAGGGCTCACTGCTCGAAGACGTTGAAAACCCCATTCCGCCACTTTCACTGCTTGATCCCCCCGATGAAAACAAGCAGATGGGCTACTCGGAGGAATCCCTGGAGCACATGTCGCGCCTGCTCGAAGAGAAGCTGGCCGACTTCGGCGTGTCGGTGGAAGTGGTGGAAGTGAACCCGGGCCCGGTGATTACCCGGTTCGAGATCAAGCCGGCACCCGGCGTGAAGGTCAGCAAGATTTCCAACCTGGCGAAAGACCTGGCGCGCTCCCTGGCCGTGCTCAGCGTGCGCGTGGTGGAAGTGATTCCCGGAAAGTCGGTGGTGGGTATCGAGATCCCCAACGAGCAACGCGATATGGTGCGCCTGAGTGAAGTGCTGGGCGCCCGGGTATTCACTGAATCCACCTCGCCCCTGACTCTGGCGCTGGGCAACGACATTGGCGGCAATCCCATGGTCGCTAATCTGGCCAAGATGCCGCACCTGCTGGTGGCCGGTACCACCGGCTCCGGTAAGTCCGTGGGCGTGAATGCCATGCTCTTGAGCATGCTGATGAAAACCACGCCGGAAGAAGTGCGCTTTATCATGGTGGACCCGAAGATGCTGGAGCTCAGCATCTACGAGGGCATTCCCCATCTGCTGGCGCCCGTGGTCACCGACATGAAAGAAGCCGCCAACGCCCTGCGCTGGTGTGTGGCGGAAATGGAGCGCCGGTATCGCCTGATGGCCAGCCTGGGTGTTCGTAACATTGCCGGTTATAACAAGAAGGTCCGGGACGCCCGGGCCGAGGGTGAGCCACTGCTAGACCCGCTCTGGAAGCCAGATGACCACCTGGCTAACGACGAGCAGGAACGGCCTGAGCTGGATACCCTGCCGTTCATCGTGGTGGTGGTTGATGAGTTTGCCGACATGATGATGATCGTCGGCAAGAAGGTGGAAGAGCTGATTGCCCGGATTGCCCAGAAGGCGAGGGCGGCCGGCATTCACTTGATTCTTGCCACCCAGCGGCCGTCCGTGGACGTGATTACCGGCCTGATCAAGGCCAACATCCCCACCCGGATCTCCTTCCAGGTATCGTCCAAGATTGATTCCCGCACGGTGCTGGACCAGGGCGGAGCCGAACAGCTCCTTGGCCATGGCGACATGCTTTACCTGCCGCCGGGTAGCGGTTTGCCGGTGCGGGTACATGGCGCATTCGTGGATGATAACGAAGTGCACCGTGTAGTGAACGCGTGGAAAGCACGAGGTGAGCCGGAGTACGTCGATGACGTGCTCAACGGTGCGGAGAGTGAACATCTGCCGGGTGTGCCCACCCTGGCCGAAGTCGGGGTCGGTGACGAAGGGGACGCCCTGTTTGATGAGGCCGTGGCCTTTGTAACGGAAGGCCGCCGGGTGTCCATTTCTTCGGTGCAACGTAAATTCAAGATTGGCTACAACCGTGCCGCCAACCTGGTGGATGCCATGGAGGCCTCGGGTGTGGTCAGTCCGGCGGGCCATAACGGCGCCAGGGAAGTGCTGGCTCCACCGCCACCCAGAGATTAGGAGTTATCTTCATGATCCGATTTTTCTCGGTTGCTCTTGCTGTCATCCTGTCGTTTTCTGCTCCCTTGGCGTCGGCCGAAGCCGGGGAAGCCTCCCAGGCGGCGGCAGAGCAATTGGCGGGCATGCTGCGTGATTATCAAAGCTACCAGGCCGATTTCATCCAGATTGTTGTCAATGAGAATGGGACCCAGGTTCAGGAAACCCATGGCCGGCTCATGGCCAAGCGCCCGGGATTGTTCTATTGGGAAACCAGTAAGCCCCTGCCGCAGTTTATTGTCAGTGATGGCGACACCGTTGAGGTGTACGACCCCGATCTGGAACAGGTGACTATCCATAACCTGGACGACCGCGTTCAGACCACACCGGCGCTTTTGCTCAGTGGCGAGGTGGCGAACCTTAACGATAGCTACGAAGTGTACGAGCGTGGTGTTGGTACCCGAGTGCAGGAATTCAAGCTGGTACCCCGTGCGCCGGATTCCCTGTTTGTTTCCCTGCGCCTGAGCTTCGAGAACGGCGTTTTGCAGGAAATGCGCATGCAGGATTCGCTGGGCCAGCTCAGCATCCTCAGCTTTGATGACATCGTTTTGAATGAATCGATCGAACAGGGCGCTTTTGATCTGGACTATCCGGAGGGCGTCGACATCATCCGGGATGCTGGTTGATGCAGGACAGTCTGTTCGAATCCGACACCGGGTTCCAGCCATTGGCCGCTCGCATGCGGCCCGCCACGCTCGACCAATACGTTGGTCAGCAGCACCTGGTTGGCCCCGGCAAGCCCCTGCGTCGGGCCGTGGAGCAGGGCCAGTTGCACTCCATGATCCTGTGGGGGCCGCCCGGTGTTGGCAAAACCACCTTCGCCCGCCTGCTGGCGAACCTGGGCCATCTTTCCTTTGAAACTATCTCTGCTGTCCTGAGTGGAGTGAAGGAAATTCGCGAGGTGGTAGAGCGGGCCCGCAACCGTAAACAGGCCCATGGGCAGGACACCCTGCTGTTCGTCGACGAAGTGCACCGGTTCAATAAGAGCCAGCAGGATGCCTTCCTGCCTCACATCGAAGATGGCACCTTTATTTTTGTCGGGGCCACCACTGAAAACCCTTCGTTTGAGCTGAACAGCGCCCTGCTGTCACGCACTCGCGTCTATGTGCTCAAGAACCTGGAACAGGCTGACATTCTCCAGCTTATTGAGCGTGCGCTGACGGATGACAGCGGTTTCGGCAGCACCCTCGCGGTGGCACCGGAGGTGCGTGACACCATCGCCCAGGCCTCCGGGGGCGACGCCCGTCGGGCGCTGAATATCCTGGAAGTCGCAGCGGATCTCGCGGAGCCAGACGGGCAGGGCGAAAACCGGATCACCGAAGACACCCTGGAACAGGTGCTGCAAACCAGCCTGCGCCGTTTCGACAAAGGCGGCGATGTCTTCTACGACCAGATCTCCGCCCTGCACAAGTCCGTGCGCGGCTCCAGCCCGGACGGCGCGCTGTACTGGCTGTGTCGGATGCTGGACGGCGGTTGCGATCCGCTCTACGTTGCCCGCCGCTTGGTGCGCATTGCCAGTGAGGATATCGGCAATGCCGATCCCAGGGCGCTTCAGATCACTCTGCAAGCCTGGGATGCCCAGGAACGGCTGGGCTCTCCGGAAGGCGAACTGGCATTGGCCCAGGCAGTCACCTACATCGCCCTGGCGCCCAAGAGCAACGCGGTCTACAAGGCGTTCAACCAGGTTATGGCCGATGTTCGTCAGGACCCGGACTACGAAGTGCCGGTACACCTGCGTAATGCGCCCACCAAACTCATGAAAAGCCTGGGTCATGGTGATGAATACCGCTACGCCCACGACGAACCGGATGCCTACGCCGCTGGCGAATGCTACCTGCCTGAGGCTATCCATCAGCGCCGTTATTACCAGCCGGTAAAGCGGGGGCTGGAAATCAAGCTGGAGGAGAAGCGCCAGCGGCTTGAAGCGATGGATGAGGGCAGCCCTAATAAGCGTTACCGATAGTCAGCGGAGGGAGCAGTAGGTAGGCCTTTCCAAAACCGTGCGGAGCCAGGGATGGCGGAGCTCGAGCGGTACAGGGATGTATTCACAGCGTGTTTTGGAAAGGCCTACCTACTGGTCCCGGCAAACTCCCAGCGCGAAATCAGCATCCCAAACCCCCAGGTGGTGTTCAGGCCGTTCCGTGCAGGTATAATGCGCCTTTAACTTTACATTCGCTCACCGGAAATTCAGGAACACCATGCTCGATCCGAAACGCGTCCGTACTCAGACTGAAGAGATCGCCCGTCGGCTGGCCGTCAAAAACTTTGAATTTGAAATTGCCACCTTCGAAAAGCTGGAAGAACGCCGCCGAGCCATTCAGGTTCGTACGGAAACGCTGCAGAGTGAACAGAACAAGCGTTCCAAATCCATCGGTAAGGCCAAGGCCGCCGGTGAAGACATCCAGCCGTTGCTGCAGGAAGTCGAAGACCTGAAGCGCCAGCGTGGCGAAGCAGAAGACGAGCTGCGTTCCGTTCAGGAATCCCTGAACGCCTTTTTTGCCGGCATTCCTAATATTCCGGATGAAGACGTACCGCCGGGCGAAAGCGAAGACGACAACGTTGAAATTCGCAAATGGGGCACGCCCAAGGAGTTCGGCTTTGAGCCCAAGGACCATGTCACGCTTGGTGAGCAGTTAAAGGGGCTGGATTTTGAAAAGGCCACCCATCTGGCGCATTCCCGCTTTGCCGTCATGCAGGGCCAGATTGCCCGGCTGCATCGCGCCCTGGCGCAGTTCATGCTGAACCTGCACACCGGCGAGCACGCCTACACTGAGGCCTATGTGCCGTATCTGGTGAATGCCAACACCCTGTTTGGCACCGGCCAGCTGCCAAAATTTGAGGCGGACCTGTTTCGTACAGCCGGTGACAACCCGCTGTACCTGATTCCGACCGCCGAAGTGCCGGCCACCAACCTGGTGGCGGACACCATTCTGGACGACGCCGAACTGCCGCTTCGCCTGGTTTGTCACACGCCGTGTTTCCGGAGCGAAGCGGGCTCCTATGGCCGTGATGTACGGGGCATGATTCGTCAGCACCAGTTCGACAAGGTTGAGTTGGTACACGTCGTGCGCCCGCAAGACTCCGAGCAGGCCCTGGAAGAGCTAACTGGTCATGCTGAGAAAGTGCTGCAGATGCTGGAGCTACCGTACCGGGTCATGACCCTGTGTGGTGGTGACATTGGTTTCTCCGCAGCCAAAACCTACGACCTGGAAGTGTGGCTGCCGGGGCAGGGCAAGTATCGCGAAATCTCCTCCTGCTCCAACACCCGTGATTTCCAGGCTCGTCGCATGCAGGCGCGCTGGCGTAATCCGGAAACCGGCAAGCCGGAGCCCGTGCACACCCTGAACGGTTCTGGCCTGGCCGTTGGTCGAGCCATGATCGCCGTCATGGAAAACTATCAGCAGGAAGACGGCAGCATCCTGGTGCCGGAAGTCCTCAAACCCTACATGGGCGGTATTGATCGAATCCAATGAGTAATCAGCAGCCTCCCCAGCCAAAGGTCCAGACAGCGGTGCCCGCTCCATCAAAGGATCAGGTCAACCCGGTGACTGGTAACACCAACGAGTCTGCGGGGGAGGTTGCCCTGGTGGGGGCCGGTCCCGGCGATCCGGAGCTGCTCACGTTAAAGGCCCTGCGGCTGATCCAGTCCGCGGAAGTGATTCTCTATGATCGCCTGGTATCGGCAGAGATCATGGCACTGATTCCCGAGCACGTGGAAACCATTCACGTCGGTAAACAGCGTTCTCATCATACCTTGCCTCAGGACCAGCTTAACCAGCGTTTGGTGGAGCTGGCCCGTCAGGGGCGACGGGTAGTTCGCCTGAAAGGCGGCGATCCGTTCATCTTCGGTCGGGGTGGCGAGGAAATCGAAACCCTGGCGGAGGCCGGTGTGCGCTTCCAGGTGGTGCCGGGCATCACGGCGGCCTCCGGTTGCGCCGCCTTTGCCGGGATCCCCCTTACCCATCGGGACCACGCTCAGTCGGTGCGCTTCATCACCGGTCACCTGAAGAACGATACCTGCGACTTGCCCTGGTCGGATTTTGTCCAGAACAGCCAGACGCTGGTGTTTTATATGGGATTGGTGGGCTTGCCGATTATCTGCCGGGAGCTGATCGCCCATGGCATGTCGGAAGAGATGCCGGTAGCACTGATCTCCAAGGGCACCACGCCGGAGCAGCAGGTGATTACGGGTACCTTGGCGACAATCGTCGAGACAGTACAAAGTAGTGAGGTGAGAGCGCCGACGCTTGTAATCATCGGGCAGGTGGTGACGCTTCGCAGCAAGTTGGACTGGCTAGGGGCTGGCCCCGTCAATCACTGATGGGGGAGGCTGGCCCGGAACCGCTGGGTGCCGGGCCGATTCGATTACTTGCCGCGCTTGGGCAGCACGTCTTTCAGTTTGGCGCGCATGTCACGAATGGCTTTTTCCGTGGTTTCCCAGTTAATGCAGGCATCGGTGATTGATACACCGTACTGCAGGTCTGCCAGGTTTTCCGGAATCTTCTGATTGCCTTCGTTGATATGGCTTTCCACCATCAGGCTCTGGATGGACGTGTTGCCTTCCAGGATCTGGTGGGTCACATCCTGCATCACCAGCGGCTGGATGGCCGGGTCCTTGTTGGAGTTGGCGTGGCTGCAGTCCACCATGATGGACTTGCGCAGCCCCGCTTTTTCCAGTGCCTGTTCGCACAGCGCAACGCTGACGGAATCGTAGTTCGGCTTGCCGCCACCGCCACGCAGAACGGCGTGACCGTAGTTATTGCCCTTGGTCCGGATGATGGCCACCTTGCCCTGCTGGTCAATGCCCAGGAAGCTGTGAGGGTGGGAAGCGGACTTCATGGCGTTGACCGTCACATCCAGGCTGCCGTCGGTGCCGTTCTTGAAGCCGATGGCCATGGACAGGCCACTGCTCATTTCCCGGTGGGTCTGGGATTCGGTGGTCCGGGCGCCGATGGCGGACCAGGCAATGGTGTCCTGCAGGTACTGAGGAGAGATCGGGTCCAGGGCCTCGGTGGCCGTGGGCAGACCCAGCTCGTTGATGTCCAGCAGCAGGCGGCGGCCCATGTGCAGACCTTCTTCAATATCGAAGGTATCGTTCAGGTGAGGATCGTTGATCAGGCCTTTCCAGCCGACGGTGGTCCGGGGTTTTTCGAAATAGACCCGCATAACCAGAAGCAGGGTGTCACTGACTTCATCCGCCAGCTTCTTCAGGCGGTTGGCGTAATCCCTGGCCGCTTCCACATCGTGAATCGAGCAGGGGCCTACCACCACAAACAGGCGATGGTCCTTGCCGTCCATGATGTCGTAGATGGCCTGTCGGCCGCTCTCAACGGTTTCTGCGGCTTTGTCCGACAGTGGCATTTGCTCTTTCAGTGCTTCCGGCGTAATCAGGGGTTCCTGACTGGCCACATTCAGGTTTTCCAGTTTCTTCCCGGACATCTAAACTCACCCGATGGATATTTGAAGATTTTTATTGAAAGGCGCCGGCGCGCAGTTGCGGCAGACCCCGGCGAGTTGGTTATACTGCGTTATTTACAATCCCTTTTCAACGCTTCCATACAATGGGTCCCGGATGTCGCCTGAGCAACAGAAACCACGTAACGACTCGTCGTCACACAAGGTGGTTTCCAAAAAGATCAACCAGATTCTGTCCGCTCTCCGGGTGCCGGATCTCCCATATCCAGCCAGTAAAGTTCCTTCCGAGGCGGAGCCCGAATGGCGCTCCCTGTTGCTGTCCTGCTGGGCCGAACAACGTGATGAGCGGGTAACGCGGGTACTGGGTTCGGTCGACATCACCTGGTCTGTGCGCCAGGTAAATGCCGCTTACCTGTCCGACCGGATCATGGATCTGTTCCTGAAAACCAGTGGCCTGCATCCCACACTGATTACCCGGATTGCCCGCCTTCGCTTCTGGCTGGCGTGGCGCCTGGATGTGGCCGGTGCGGAGGCATTCAGTGGCCGGTTGCTGGACTGGCTGGACCACCTGAAGGAATGGCGCGGCTGGAGTGATACTGGCGGTCGTTCCGCGCGGGCACTGCTGGATCAACTGGACGTCCTGAAACAGCTGGTTGCCGACAGTTTTGAGCAGGAAAGTCCGACGTTGGTGGAGTCGTTCTGTGAGCACTGGCTGGCCGACGCGGAAAAACGCCAGGCTCAGGTCAACCGGTTGAGTGATCGCTTGCTGGAAACCGAGCAGGGCGCCTCGCGCCAACGCTTTGCCGACCAGGTGGCCCGGGCTCTGATCGGTCGCGCTCTGGAAGGCCGCCAGTTACCCCGGGGCATCAGCCGCTTCATACTTGAGGACTGGTATTCGGTGCTCAAGCAGAGCGTGTGGCTCGAAGGTACCGCTGGTGAGGCGCATCGCCATGCCAACAAACTGTTGGAATGGCTGGTCTGGGCCGGTGACCCGCAGTTGTCCCGGAATGATCCCAGCCGTCTGTACCACGTGGGCGAGCAGATTGAAGACCGCCTGAACAGCGTCTGGTCCCGGGTATTCTCCAGCCCGGCTCCGGCCGAGGCCATCGCCAAGGCACACGCTGACATTGTCGCCCGTATCCGGGGCGACGAACCGGCGCTGGAGCCGGCCTTGCCCCAATCAAGACCACTCAAGTGGGATACCGCCTGGTTATCGCTGACACCCGTGGAATCCGCGGATGTCGAGCGATTCGGCCAAAAATGGTATGTCGAAGGTGAAGGGGTGCGCGAGCAGCGCCGATTCTTCTTCGCCCTGTTGGAACACACCAATGAAATCCTGTGGACCAATGGTGTGGGCGCAAAACTCAGCACCCAGGGATGGCCGACCTTTGTTGCTGCCCTGGAATCCGGAGCGCTACGTGAGCTTCCCGCCCCGACTCCATTTGGCCAGATTTTAGGCGAGACGGTGACCGTCCTGGCCCAGGTGTGTGTAAAACAGCAGAAGCAGCGGGAAAAAGCGGCGGAACAGGCCCGGGCCCGGGCGGAAGCAGCACGGCTGGCCAAGCAGGAGGCTGAGCGCAAACACAGGGAGCAGGAAGCCGCCCGTCAGGCAGAGCTGGAGCGTCAGCGTGCCGAGGCGGAAAAGCAGCGCCAGGAGGACGAGAAAGCCGAACAACTGCGCCAGAAACGGCAGCGGGAACTGGAAGCGGGACAGCAGATTGACGGCATCCCATTGGGCGGATGGATCGTCATTGCCGGCGATCCGGAACCCGTCCGTCTCAAACTGGCGGTGAAGATTGCCGCCTCGAACAAGTTTGTCTTCGTGGACCGTCTGGGGCTCAACCGTTCCGAGTTCCATTATGAGGATCTTGTGGAAGGCATTGTTGAGAACCGCATTCGAGTGCTGGGTAAATCGGCGGAATTTGATGACACATTGACCCGGGTCGTTGGCAGAATCCGGGTAGGGCGAAGCTAAGGAAGCTGAGATAGACATGACTGATCAGGACTATACCTTTGGAACCGAACCCGAGCTGCCCCGTGGGCACGATGACCGGGCGTATTACCGGCTGACGGCCCGCGCTGTTGCCGGCATTCAGATGGAAACCTCCGAGCCGGCGGATTCCGCCGTGGCCGGCTATTCAGCACCTCGTGTCCTGCAGTGCCGGATTCGGGATATTTCCGTGGGCGGGTTCAGCCTGATTTCCCGGGAAGCCTTTACGGAAGGTGCCATTCTTTCGGCCAGTGTCGATCTGGCCAACGGTGCCAAAACCTATGGCCTGACGATTGAGGTGAAATGGTGTCGTCCGGTGGAGCAGGGATATCTGGTCGGGGTCAGCGTACTGGAATCGGATGAAACCGATTACCTGGAATGGATGGAGGCTATTGCCGACGCCCTGGCGGAAGGCTGAATGCGGTAGATGCCTTCAGGGCGGGTCACCAGGAACAAAAAAAGGGCCGGCAATTGCCGGCCCTTTTTGCATCAGACGCTGCCGTATCAGTCTTCCAGCTCGCCCATGCCGGTGATGTTGAAACCACCATCCACGTACATGATCTCACCGGTGATACCGGAGGCCAGGTCGGAACCCAGGAAGGCGGCCGCGTTGCCCACTTCCTCGGTGGTCACGTTACGACGCAGCGGTGCGCGCTTGGCGTTCTCGGCCAGCATGCGACGGAAGCTGGCAATACCGGAAGCGGCCAGGGTCTTGATCGGGCCGGCGGAGATGCCGTTTACGCGGATGCCGTCTTTGCCCAGGCTGGCGGCCATGTAGCGCACGTTGGCTTCCAGGGAGGCCTTGGCCAGACCCATCACGCTGTAGTTCTGCAGGACACGCTCGGCACCCAGGTAGCTCAGGGTCACCAGGCTGCTGCCTTCGTGCATCATGTCACGGGCACCCTTGGCCAGGGCCACAAAGCTGTAGGAGCTGATGTCGTGGGCGATCTTGAAGCCTTCCCGGGTGGTCACGTCCACGTAGTTGCCATTCAGCTCGTGGGCCGGGGCATAACCGACGGCGTGGATAATGATGTCGATGTTGTCCCAGTGCTTCTTCAGTTCGGTGAAGACGTTATCGATCTCTTCGTCACTGGCCACATCGCACGGGAAGGTCAGCTTGCTGCCCCACTGGTCCGCGAACTTCTCAACGCGGGACTGCAGTTTTTCATTCTGGTAGGTGAAGGCCATTTCGGCGCCTTCACGGGCAAATGCCTCGGCGATGCCGTAGGCAATGGAATGTTTACTGGCAACGCCAACAATCAGTGCTTTCTTGCCACTGAGCATACCCATGGGTTCGAACTCCCTATGTTCTTTGGTTTCAATAAATTATCCCGGACCATGGAGGCACGGGTAACAATCAATTGGTCGTAGACTGGTAGAACAACGCCGCACTGAGCAGATCCCGTGTGTAGGCCTGCTCAGGATTCCGGAAAATGCTCTCGGCGTTGCCGTACTCGACAATCTGCCCCTGCTTCAATACCAGCAGTTTATGACTGAGGGCTCGTACCACAGCCAGATCGTGACTGATAAAGATATAGGATAACCCATATCGGCCCTGAATATCGCGCAGCAGTTCAATTACCTGCTTCTGAACGGTGCGGTCGAGGGCGGAGGTGGGCTCATCCAGGACAATGATTTCCGGTTGCAACACCAGTGCCCGGGCAATGGCGATGCGCTGGCGCTGGCCGCCGGAAAACTCGTGGGGGTAGCGGTGCCGGGCTTCCGGGTCCAGACCGACGTCGGTGAGGGCCCGGATAACCATCGCCTCGTGTTCCGCAAGCTTGTCGGGCGAGTGAATCGCCAGCCCCTCGCCGATAATCTCGGCCACCGACATGCGCGGGCTCAGGCTGCCGAACGGATCCTGGAAGACGATCTGGATTCGCCGGCGCCACGGCCGGAACTGTTTCTGGCTCATGCTGCCCAGATCCGTGCCATCCAGGCTAATATTGCCGGTGGCGCCGGTCAGTTTCAGCAGGGCATGGCCGATGGTGGTCTTGCCGCTGCCGCTTTCACCGACAATGCCCAGGGTTTCCCCTTTGCGCACGGTAAAACTGACGTCCTGCACCGCGTGGAAGGCTTCCCTGACCCGCCCCAGCAGGTTTTTACGGATCGGAAAGCGCACGTTCAGGGTGTCGACCGTCAGCAGCTCCGAATGGCTTCCGGCAATGGTTTCCGGGCTTTCCGGCGGCTCGGCATCGATCAGTTTGCGGGTGTAGGGGTGTTGCGGGTTGCGGAACAGCGCTTCGCAGTCACCGGCCTCCACGGCTTTGCCTTTTTCCATCACCACAACCTGATCGGCGTAGCGCCGCACCAGCGTGAGGTCGTGGGTGATCAGCAGAAGGGCCATGCCCATTTTGTGCTGAAGGGATTCGAGCAGCTCCAGCACCTGTTTCTGAACCGTTACATCCAGGGCGGTGGTGGGTTCGTCGGCAATCAGCAGTTCCGGTTCGTTGGCCAGGGCCATGGCGATCATCACCCGCTGCTTCTGCCCGCCGGAGAGCTGGTGAGGGTAGCTCTTCAGCCGCCGTTCCGGTTCGGGAATGCCCACAAGCTCGAGCAGTTCCAGGCAACGCTCCCGGGCCTGGGGCCCACGCAGGCCCTTGTGCAGCTCCAGGGTTTCGGTAATCTGCTTTTCCACCGTGTGCAGTGGATTGAGCGAGGTCATTGGTTCCTGGAAGATCATGCTGATTTTCCAGCCCCGGATCTGGCGCAGGCGCTTCTCGGAGGCTTTGAGCAGGTCCTCGCCGTGATACTCGATTCTGCCGGACGGATACCCGGCGTGGCGTTCATCCAGCAGGCGTAGCACTGACAACGCCGAGACGGACTTGCCAGAGCCGCTTTCACCGACCAGCGCCAGGGTCTGTCCGGGTTGCAGGGCAAACGACAGCCCGTCGACCACCGGTGGGCCGTTGTCAAAACAGATGGAAAGATCCGAGACGGTCAGCAGGTCACTCATATCAGCTCTTTCTCGGGTCGAAGGCATCACGAACCGCTTCGCCCACAAACACCAGCAGGGTCAGCATGATCGACAGGGACACAAACGCGGAAATCCCCAACCAGGGCGCGTGCAGGTTGGCCTTGCCCTGGGCGATCAGTTCACCCAGCGACGGCGAGCCAGAGGGCAGGCCAAAGCCGAGGAAGTCCAGCGAGGTCAGGCCGGTGATGGCGCCGGTCAGGATAAACGGCAAGAAGGTGAGGGTGGCGACCATGGCGTTGGGCAGGATGTGCCGGAACATGATGCGCCGGTTATCCAGCCCCAGGGCCCGGGCCGCCTTCACGTATTCAAAGTTGCGGGCGCGCAGGAACTCGGCCCGTACCACATCCACCAGCCCCATCCAGCTGAACAGGAGCATGATGCCCAGCAGCCACCAGAAATTCGGTTGGACGATGGCGGAGAGGATGATCAGCAGGTAGAGCATGGGCAGGCCGGACCAGACCTCGATAAAGCGTTGTCCAAACAGGTCCACCTTACCGCCGTAGTAGCCCTGGATGGCGCCCACGGTCACGCCCACCACGCAGCTGGCCAGGGTCAGGGTCAGGCCAAAGAGTACGGAAAGCCGGAAACCGTAGATCACCCGGGCGGCCACGTCCCGGCCCTGGTCATCGGTACCCAGCCAGTTTTCCGCGCTGGGCGGGGCGGGCGAGGGCACGTCCAGGTCGTAATTGATGGTGTCGTAGCTGAACCGGATGGGCGGCCATATCATCCAGCCGTTGGCGCGGATTTCGTTCGCAATAAACGGGTCCCGGTAGTTGGCTTCGGTGGGTAGAAAGCCGCCGAAGGTTTCCTCCGGAATAGACTGAACCACGGGGAAATAAATATCTCCCTTATATGACAGCACCAGGGGGCGATCGTTGGCAATTAATTCGGCACAAAGAGACAGGCCAAACAGAATCAAAAACAGCCAGAGGCTCCAGTACCCCCGACGGTTATTGCGGAAATTATGCAGGCGGCGTTGCTGGATGGGTGAAAGGCTAACCAGGGTCACGCGCCCTCCCGGCTTTCAAAGTCGATACGCGGGTCCACTAACATGTAAGTGATGTCGCTGATTAGCTTCAGCACCAGCCCCATCAAGGTGAAAATGAACAGGGTGCCGAAAATCACCGGGTAATCCCGGTTCAGGGCCGCCTCAAAGCCGAGCAGGCCAAGGCCATCGAGTGAGAAGATGACCTCGATCAGCAGTGAACCGGTGAAGAACAGCGACACCAGTACGCCCGGCAGGCTGGCAATGACAATCAGCATGGCGTTGCGGAATACATGGCCGTACAACACCTGCTTTTCCTCCAGACCCTTCGCCCTGGCGGTCACCACGTATTGCTTGCCGATTTCGTCCAGGAACGAGTTTTTGGTCAGCAGGGTGAGGGTGGCAAAACCGCCGATCACGTTGGCGGTTACCGGCAGCGCCAAGTGCCAGAAATAGTCGGCGATTTTCTGGTACCAGTTCAGCTGTTCGAAATTGGAGGAGGTCAGCCCGCGCAGCGGGAACCAGTCAAAATAGCTGCCCCCGGCAAACAGAACAATCAGCAGGATCGCGAACAGGAAGCCGGGAATGGCGTAGCCCACCACAATGGCAGAACTGGTCCAGACATCGAAGCGTGAGCCATCATGCACCGCCTTGCGGATACCCAGGGGTATGGAGATCAGATAGATAATCAGGGTGGACCAGAGCCCCAGGGAAATCGAAACTGGCATCTTATCGAGGATAAGCTCCACCACGGAGCGGTCACGAAAGAACGAATCGCCAAAATCGAAGGTGGCGTAGTCCTTAAGCATCTTCAGGAAACGTTCGGGGGCCGGCTTGTCGAAGCCGTACATTTTCTCGATTTCGGCGAGCAGCTCCGGTGGCAGCCCCCTCGAACCCCGCGTATCCCCGGAGCTGGCCGACGCCACCTCCCCGCCGGTATCACCACCTGCGGCCCGTGCCAGTGCGCTACCGCCGTGGCCTTCCATTTCGGCAATCAACTGCTCCACCGGCCCGCCGGGCGCGGCTTGAACAATGATGAAGTTGAGCAGCATGATTCCCACCAGGGTGGGAATGATCAGTGCCAGCCGCCGTAATATGTAAATGCCCATTCAGAGGACGAATCCTTTCATAACAGACGGGAGTTGGCCCGGTGGATCAGGGGGTGATCCACCAGTTGTTGATATCGACGCCGTTTTTCGGTGTGACCTCTGGACGTTCGAGTTTGTTCCAGTAGGCCACCCAGTCTTTGGTCAGGTGCCAATGTGGAATCACGTAATGGCCATTCAGTAATACCCGGTCCAGGGCCCGAACCCGATACACCAGCTCCTCCCGGGTTGGGGCCTGGATGACCTGGTTCACCAGCTCATCCACGACCGGGTCTTCGATGCCCATGTAGTTCCTGGAACCAGTGACGTCCGCGGTGCTGGAATGCCAGTATTCGCGCTGCTCATTGCCCGGTGAATCGGATTGGGGGATGACCTGGGTAATCATGTCGTAATCGAAATTGCGTACACGTTGGATGTACTGGTTGCTGTCCACCAACCGCACGGTGACGTCAATGCCCAGTCGCTCCAGGTTTTTTTTGAAGGGTAATACCACGCGCTCAAAGCTCTTCTGGAACAGCAGGATCTCAAAAGCCAGTGGCTTTCCGGTTTCCTGATGCACCATCTTGCGGTCCTGGATGTGGTAGCCCGCTTCACGAAGCAGCGTGAGTGCAGTGCGCAGATTGTCTCGCAGGGTGGTCTCACCCTCGGTACTGGGGGGCGCGTAGTCTTCGGTGAAGACGTCCGGGCTTAGCTGGTCCCGGAAGGGCTCCAGAATCTCCAGCTCCCGGCCTTCGGGCAGACCAGAGGAGGCAAGCTCACTGTTTTCGAAGTAACTGTCTGTCCGGGTGTACTGATTAAAGAACAGGTTACGGTTGGCCCATTCAAAGTCAAACGCATAAGCCAGGGCCTCCCGCACCTTGGGATCTGCGAAGACCGGCCTGCGGGTGTTGTACACAAACCCCTGCATGCCCACTGGACGATGATGCTCAATGGCTTCCTTGGTGATCTTCCCCTCCTCGAATGCTTGGCCCGTGTAGGCGGTGGCCCAGTTCTTGGCGGAGGTTTCCTGACGAAAGTCAAAGCTGCCAGCTTTGAAGGCTTCCAAGGCTACTGTGTCGTCAGTGAAGTATTCGTAGCGGATTTCGTCAAAATTGAAACGGCCTTTACGCACACCCAGATCCTTCGCCCAATAATCTTTCACCCGCTGGTAGGTGACAGATCGGCCGGCTTCGTAGTCGGCAATGCGGTAGGGCCCACTGCCGACCGGAATATTCAGGCCATTACCACTGAAGTCCCGGTCCTGCCAGTAGTGAGCGGGCAGAATGGGCATCTGGCCCAGGATCAGGGGCAGTTCCCGGTTCTTGGTGTCGCCGAAATCAAAACGGATTCGGCGCGGGCCTTCAACCGTTACCTCGCTCACGTCTGCGTAGTAGTTGCGGTAAAACGGGTGACCCTCGGTGGTCAGCACCCGGTAGGAAAACGCCACATCCTCGGCGGTGATCGGCTCGCCGTCCTGGAACCGGGCCTCTTCCCGTAGATTGAAGATTACATAGCTGCGGTCTTCCGGTACCTCCAGACTTTCTGCAATCAGGCCGTACTCGGAGAAAGGCTCGTCGGCGGAAGCCTCCATCAGGGTGTCGTACATGTAGGTGCTGCTCCCAGCCGCTGCAACACCCCGAATAACAAAAGGATTGAAGCTGTCAAAACCGTTGGAAACCACAGCCAGCCGCAGAGTACCGTTTTTGGGAGCCTGCGGGTTAACATAATCGAAGTGCGGGAAGTTTTCGGGATACTTGACCTCCCCGTGCATGGCCAGGCCATGCACGGGTTTGAGTTCGGATGCTGTGGCGTGGTTGTCCGCCTGGGTCACGGAAGCGGAGACCAGCAGGGTCAGGGCTGTGAACAGTCCGCCCAGCTTTGCCGGCGTTCTACCTGATGTGTTCAAAAAAGGCGTTCTAAACCAGGGTGCTTTCCGTATTTTTGTCATGGTTCTCGCACGTTAGGGACTGTTTCTGACGTCCACGTAGAGTACCAGACTTTGTCCGGGTTGAAGATAACGGTCGGTATTAAGATCGTTCCATGAAGCGATGTCCCGCACATTGACCGCGAACTTATTGGCAATGGCATGCAGGGAATCACCACTGCGCACCCGGTAGCCAACCCGGCGAACCATGTTGTCTCGGCTGCTCGCTCGGTTAGCAATTGTGCGATCCGTCGTCTGAGACCAGATAACAAGTTCCTTGCCGGGAATAAGTGGATCGCCTGGTGCCATGCCATTCCACGCTGCTACCTGTCGGACAGATACGTCATGGTCGCGGGCGATTTCCCAGAACGTGTCTCCACTACGGACAGTGTACTGTACTTTGGTGCCATCACGTTCACGGTTTTGGGTACGCTTCAGTCGCTGGGGCTGACTCAGCGCATAAGCGTCGGAGTCTTTGGTGGCTGACGGAATCAGCAGCTGCTGCCCGATACGGATTAAATCCGAGTCTAGGTTGTTCGCCTGTTTAATCACGCTCGGCGTGGTGGAAAATTTCAGGGCAATGGCGCCCAGGTTGTCACCCGCTTTTACCCGGTAATCCTGCCAGGAGACCCTTTGCTCCTTGGGGAATCGCGCCAGTGCCTCGCGGAAAGTGTCAGCATTTTTCTTGGGCACCAAAAGGCGATGCGGACCTTCGGGAGTCGTTGCCCAACGATTGTAGGATGGGTTTAGCAAATAGATCTCATTGATATCAACCTCTGCCAGCCGGGCCGCTTGCGCCAGGTCCAGCTGTGATCCGGTCTTGACTACTTCGAAATAAGGCTGGTTTTTCAGTGAGGGCAATTCGATGTTGTATGCCTCGGGGTTGTCAAAAATCTTCGCCAGTGCGATCAGCTTGGGAACATAATGCCGGGTTTCCCGGGGCAGGGCCAGTGACCAGAAGTCGGTAGACTTGCCGGCATTTCGGTTCTGGCGCATTGCGCTGGATATGGTGCCGCCGCCAGCATTGTACGAAGCTAGGGCCAGCATGTAATTGCCGTCGAAACGGTTAGTGAGTCGTTCCAGGTAGGTGAACGCCGCATTGGTGGCTTTAATTACATCTCGGCGGTCATCATGCCACCAACTCTCCGTCAGGCCGAAGTACTTGGCAGTGGAAGGGATAAACTGCCAAAGGCCTGCCGCGCGGCCGTGGGAATACGCGAAAGGGTCAAATGCACTTTCAACAATCGGTAGCAGCGCGAACTCGGTGGGCAGATCCCGCTCCTCTGCCTGCTCCAGGATGTAATAGAGATATCTGGAGCCGCGATCAACCACCCGGTTGATGTAGCGGGGGTGGCTTGTATACCAATCAAGCTGGGCCTGAACCCGCCCATTATCCACGCTGTGATCGAGAGCAAAGCCGGATCTTAGCCTTTGCCACAGGTCATCGTTGGCTCCAGTGCTTTTTTCTTGGGCTACTGGCTCATCCAGCTTGGTGCGAGCATCCTTGGCGCGGGCCTGCAGCTCCGGTGAAATGGCGTCGTCCAGGCGTGCATCGGTGCGCGAATTGTTGTCCGAACCGGCCGCCACCGAGGCTTTGAAGTCTTCATCCCCGGTGGCCATCATCACTTCCTCGGAATCCATGGGGCTGGCAGCAGCCGCCTGGCCATCGTTGTTTGGCAATAGACTGCTACAGCCGCTGGCAAGGCTGGTGGCAAGCAGCAGCAGGGTAAGGCGTTTAAAAGACATAAATGAAAGTTTCCTTAAAAGTGATCCTTGCCGTGCCGGACCGCAGCAAAAATATCCCGCTCGCTGCTCGCAGGCATTCCATGTTTGGCGCAATAGTTTTCCGCCGCGGCAACCACTGCCGGATCATCCCAACGCAAGAAAGGGTTGAGCGATTTTTCTTCGGCAATGGTGGTGGGAATTGTCGGCAAGTCCTGATCCCGAAGATTCTGGCAGCGGCGCTCAAACTGCTCAAGCGCCTCATCGTCTGGCAGCCAGTGCCGGGCAAAGCGCAGATTGGCCAGGGTATATTCGTGGGCGCAGTAGACAGCGGTCTCGTCGGGGAGTTCACGCAGGTTTTTCAGGGAGTGATACATCTGTTCAGCCGAGCCTTCGAACAGTCGGCCGCAGCCACAGGCAAACAGCGTGTCACCACAAAAGAGCAGGGGACGGCCGCTAATCAGGCTGCTGGTGAAATAGGCAATGTGATCAAGTGTGTGGCCTGGTACAGCTATAACGTCGAAAGTCAGGCCATGCCAGACCACTTCATCACCAGGATGGACGACATTGGTGGTACCTTTAAACGGCGAATCGGCCGGGCCAGTCACGCGGACCTCCGGGAAAGCGGACTGCAGCTGCTTGATACCACCGGTGTGGTCCGGGTGATGGTGAGTCACCAGAATCGTGTCTGCCGTCAGCCCCTGTTCCGCCAGGTAGGCTTCCACGGGCTCGGCTTGGCCGGGGTCGACAATCAGGGCCTGGCCGGAATCATCGTGGGAGAGGCACCAGATGTAGTTGTCCGAAAAAGCCGGAATGGCGCGAATGCTGAACATCGAAACCCCATGTGTTCGTCGAATGTGCCTGTTATCATAAATCAACATAGTCTCCATCCCAAGAACGGGAAAACCGTTCCGGGTTAACGAAAGGAGAGTAAGGCGTGGGTAACTCGGTCAAGGTGGATTACAGCGCTCGCCATGAGAGCTTTGAACGATGGTTTCAGAGCTCGCTTGGCCGCGCCATGCTGGCCAGCCAGCGCCGCGTGCTGGATCAGGCCGTGGCGCCATTGACCGGCGCCCGCCAACTGCAAGTCGGGTTAAGCCACCGGCTGCCGCTGGCCACCGGTTCGGACTTCGCCCAGAAAATCATCAGTTCACCGGCCTGGCACCCGCACATGCCTGATGGCGCCGTTGTCTGTCATTCAGATGAATTACCCTTTCCTTCCGATTCAATGGATCTGGTCATTTTGCATCACACGGCAGACTTCTCCCCAGACCCGCACGCCGTGTTGCGGGAATCCGCCCGGGTGTTGCGAGGGGAAGGGAAAATCGCCCTGATTGGTTTTAACCCGCTGAGCCTGTGGGGCATGCGCCGTGCTATATCGCGTCATCACGAAGGGCCTTGGGGCGGTCGTTTCATGCTGCGCTCGCGGATGGAAGACTGGCTCCGATTATTGAGTTTCCAGGTGGACGATTCCGCCACGCACTTTCTTACCTTGCCACTGCAGAACGCCAGCCGGCATCGCCGTGCGCTGAAACGGCAACGGGATTGGCTGCCGATTGGCGCGTATTACTGTATTCTCGCCCGCAAACGGGAATACGCCCGCCTCAAACCCCGGTTGAACTGGCGTAAGGCGAAAGTAATCCCGGTGCCCGCCGGCAGCATCGGTGCAACAGGCAGTTGTGCCAGCCGGGGGCGATCAATAAAGCAGCAATCGGACAATCTGGAGAAAAAATGGCCGGCAAGGTAGTCATGTATACCGACGGAGCCTGCAAAGGCAATCCCGGGCCTGGAGGGTGGGGCGTCGTTCTACGATACGGGGATGCCTGTAAAACCCTGCATGGCGGTGAAGGGCAGACCACCAACAACCGTATGGAACTGATGGCCGCTATTCGTGGTCTCAGAGCTCTGACTCGCCCATGTGAAGTGGAGCTGTACACCGACTCCCAATACGTGCGCAAGGGCATCACCGAATGGCTGGCGGGCTGGAAGCTCAAAGGCTGGAAAAACGCCGCGAAAAAGCCGGTCAAGAACGCCGATCTCTGGAAGGAACTGGATGCCGAAACCGCCCGCCATCAGATCAACTGGCACTGGGTAAAAGGCCACTCCGGTAACCCGGACAACGAGCTGGCGGATGAATTGGCCAACCGTGGCGTGAGTGAGCTCGCTGCCTCCTAGTTAGAAGAAATGTGGAAGAACAGGTAATGCGACAGATAGTACTGGATACCGAAACCACCGGCATAGACCCTAACGAAGGGCACCGGATTATCGAAATCGGCTGTGTGGAAGTGGTTGAGCGGGCGCTGACCGGGCGTAACTACCACGTTTACATCAACCCCGAGCGGGAAGTGGAAGCCGAGGCCATTACCGTTCACGGTATCACCAACGAATTCCTGGCCGACAAACCCAAGTTTGCGGATATCGCGGATGAGTTCTTTGAATTCATCAAAGGTGCCGAGCTGGTCATTCATAACGCCGCGTTCGACGTGGGCTTTATGGACTCCGAGTTCGCCCGCCTCAAGCCGGTGCGCAAAACCGCTGATCACTGCGGCATTGTCGATTCCCTGGCCATCGCACGGGCCAAGCACCCGGGGCAGAAGAACAGCCTGGATGCCCTGTGTAAACGTTACGGCGTAGACAACAGCAACCGGGAACTGCACGGCGCACTGCTCGATGCCGAGATCCTGGCGGATGTCTATCTACTGCTCACCGGTGGTCAGACCGCGCTGTCACTGGATGCTGACAGTGGTGAGGGCGGGGCTGGCGCCGGCATTCGTCGGGCCAGCAGTGACCGGGCTCCCTTAACTGTAATCCGGGCAAGCGACGAGGAAAACTCCGCCCACGATGAGTTCATGGCGATGATGGCAAAACAGGCGGGTGAAACCGTCTGGGGCAAACTTGATAACGGGGAATGAGAACCAGATCAGACTCTTCCGCATTTCCCTCCGGAGTTTCTTGAGCTACTTCAGTTTTATGTTATAAATACTGGATAGCTAATCAGTTTTTCAAACTGCAAAGGTTCGACTCAAGTATTTTCCAGCGCAGGGAAGGCTCGAGCCCGACAAGGGTCATTAACAGGACGCGGTAGTTTCCGCAAAGTAACAGGAAGCGTTTATGGTTCAACCATCTCTGGCGACGAGGTCTCATTCGTTTGACTTGGTCAGAAATGAAATCGAGCAGACCATCAAGCAGGCCGAAACCAGTCTGGAACGCTTTCAGGAAAACCGCGAAAAGGCGGACGAACTCCAGAACTGCGTAGACTACCTCAACCAGCTACGAGGCATCTTTATTCTCGTGGAGCTCATGGGCGCCAGCCGTCTGTGTCAGGAAGCCTCCAGCCTGTGTGACGACATGCCCGTTGGCGATCAGGCCGACGCGCGTCTGGCAGCACTCAGTGGTGCGCTGTTCACGCTTCGCCGTTACGTGGATTACTACCACCAGCAGCGTGAAGATCATCCCGAGCTCCTGTTACCGGCCATCAACGAGTTGCGCGAAACCCGCAAAGAAGCGCCTTACCCGGAGTCCTGGTTTTTTAATCTGAGCCTGTCCGAGCATCCGGATTTCTGCACCGACTTGCCCATGTCCCCGCTGGGCGAGGAGAACGATGCCCAGGATGTGATGGCCCGCCGTATGCGGTTGACCCTGCAGGTGGCGTTGCTGGGCATCCTCAAAGACCGCAATCCCGACGTCAGCAAAAAGCTTATGGCGCGCGCCGCCCGTGGTTTTGCCCGTTTGTGCCAGGGCACACCCCAGGGCCAGCTCTGGTGCCTGTTCACCATTGTAGCCAACACCATGATGGATCGGGCGATGGGCTTTACCAAGGCCCGCAAGCGCCTGCTGATGCAATTGGAAAGAATGGCGCGGGACATCATTTATGTGGGCGATTCGGCCAAGCAGAAACCCGCACCAGACTTTTTATTGACTGAGTTGGTCTACCTTCTTTATCGGTCCGGTTCGGCCAACCCGGAAGTGATCCGGGTGCTGTCGGCCTACCAGCTGGCGCCCTCTGAGTTTCCCGACAACATAATGGAAGCCCATGCCCGGCGCTTGTACGGCCCAGGTTCGGACGTCCTGAAATCGCTGTCGGAGGCACTGCGGGAAGAGCTGAACAAGCTTAAAGACCGGCTAGATATCATCGAGCGGGGCCTGGAGCCGGACCTGGCTGAACAGACCGCCATTGCCGAGGGGCTGGAAAGCATTGCCAATACCCTGATGATGCTGGACTTAAGCCGGCTGGCGGGGCTTGCCCGTGACGAAGCCTCCCGACTTCGCCAGACCGAGTCCGAAGGCCGCATGCCCAATGAGGACGAGCTGTATCGCCTGGCCGGTTCCGTGCTGGCCATTGAAGATGCCGCGCTGCAGTTTGTGAATCGTGGCATCACCTCGGAAACCGACGCCCTGGCATCGGCAAACAGTAAGCAGGAAGCATCGGTTTACTTGCAGGAAGCTGTCTGGGTGGTGGCCGACGAAGCACGAAGTGCGCTGACTCTGGCCAAGCGGGCGATTACCGCCTTCCTGGAATCGGATCACGACAAACTGCATCTTGCCAATCTTCCCGGCACCCTGCATAGCATCTGGGGCGGCCTGGAAATGATTGGTGATCCCCAGGCAGCAACCGTGGTATCTCGGATTGCCGCATCCATCCAGCAACAGTTGCTGGATGCCACCGAAGCGCCTACCGAACAAGTACTGGAAGCGCTGGCGGATGCACTGACCTCGCTGGAATATTACATCGAGAGCATCGGCCGGAACGAAGAGAAAAACCCGGACCTGCTCAAGCTCGCCGAAAGCTCGCTGGATGGCGTCGTACTGTAGCCGGAGTATTTCGAGTAGGCATAAAAAAACCTGCGCCGGAGCGCAGGTTTTTTGTTACATGGGGTGGGGATCAACCCATGTTGAACAGCTCACCCAGCTTGGTGGCCAGCATCATGTCGCCTTCAGCGCGAAGCTGGCCGGCCATGAACGCCTGCATGCCATCGGTCTCGCCGGAAACAATGCCCTTCAGGGTTTCAGAGTTCATGATCAAAGTAACGGACGGATCTTCGTGCTCGCCTTCCACCAGCTTGCAGGTGCCGTCATTGATGACCAGGTGATAAACCTTGTCGTCCTCGATATCAAACTGGAAAACCAGATCGAGACCCTTGGCTGCCTCGGCGTTGAAATTTTGTTCGAGTTTTTCAAATACCTGATCTACAGACATTGTTTTACCTTTATTGATATGAGTGTCAGAGCCTCGTTACAAATTTGACTTTATGGGCGGTGCCCGGCGGTGTCAAGGAAAATCAAACAAGTGTTTTAACTTTCTTTGAGCCCAGCTTTATTACCCGTTCCCTGACAAGGTACACTTTCCAGTTCGCAACAAATCCAGTGGAGAACACATCTTGGAATTTCTGACTGAATACGGCCTGTTCCTGGCAAAAATAGCGACCTTCGTGGTGGCCGCCATTGTTCTGGTATCAACCGTTATTTCCCTGGCTCACAAGCAGACCGACGAGCACGGCGACGACGGCGAACTCAAAATCCGCAAGCTGAACGAACAGTACCGCAAACTCCGGGAATCCATCGAAAAACACCTGATGTCGCCACTGGAGCGCAAGGTCTGGCAGAAGCGAAAGAAAAAAGAGGAAAAAGCCGAGAAAAAGGCAGCAAAAAAAGAGTCCGCCAAGTCCGTCAAGGAAGAGGGCACCGAGAAAAAATCCCATATTTACGTGGTGGACTTTGACGGCGACATCAAAGCCAGCGACACCGACAACCTGCGCCGCTCCATTTCCGCCGTGCTGAGCGTTGCCAACCCGGACAGCGACGAAGTGGTGGTGCGCCTGGAAAGTGGTGGTGGCCTGGTACACGCCTACGGCCTTGCAGCAGCACAGCTCGACCGCATTCGCAGCAAAGGCATCCCGCTCACCGTGTGCGTCGACAAAGTCGCTGCCAGCGGCGGCTACATGATGGCCTGCGTGGCGGACCGCATCATCGCCTCACCATTCGCCGTCCTCGGCTCCATCGGCGTGGTTGCCCAGTTGCCCAACTTCCACCGGGTGCTCAAAAAGAACGACATCGATTTTGAAGTGCTCACCGCCGGTGAACACAAGCGCACCATGACCATCTTCGGCGAAAACACCGAAGGCGGCCGCAAGAAGTTCCTGGAAGACCTGGAAGACACCCACACCCTGTTCAAGGATTACGTCAGCGAACGCCGCCCGGCGCTGGACATCAAAGCGGTTTCCAATGGCGATATCTGGTTCGGCAAGCGTGCCCTCGAAGTGAACCTGATCGATGAAATCAAAACCTCGGATGAGTACCTGATTGATGCCTGCGATCGGGGTGAGGTGGTGTCCGTATCCTACCAGCGCAAGCGGAGCCTGCCGGAGAAGCTTGGCTTGGCGACCAGTGCGGCTGTTGAGCACAGTGTTTGGAAGGTATTGAGCGCGTTCCGGAATCAGAAGATGCAGTAACATTACATCAGTGATGTGAACTCGGTGAAGCGAGCCCCATTACCTTGCAGTCGGCAACGATGTGGGATAGCCTCCCGATGATTAACAGGCGGCCAAGGCAGGCCGCTGTAGATAACAATCCCACGGATGGAAGCTGCTCATGGATGAGTCAGGTACGCTCCCCCCTTCGCTCTCGAAAATCTTTAATACGTCCCTCTCCCAGTCTCAGCGCCTGCTGAGCCTGTCGGTCAGCGCCCCGCTGATGCCTCACCGCCTGGTGGGTGAACAACGGATCAGCGAACCGTTTCGCTATACGCTCGATTGCTTTTCGCAGCAGGGCGATATTGAACTCAAAACCCTGATGGCCCAGCCGGCCCGCCTGTCGGTGCTGCAGGCCGATGGCGGCTACCGCCACCTGCACGGCCTGGTCTCTGAAGCCGCCATGCTGGGCGAAGACGGGGGTGTGACCTATTACCAGCTCACCCTGGTGCCCTGGCTTGAGATGCTCAAGCTGGGCCGCAACAGCCGCATATTCCAGAACCGCTCGGTGGTGGACATCCTCAGCCAGGTCTTTGACGGCCACGACCTGGCCCGGGGTGGTTACCGTTTCGACCTGCGCCGGGAGTACCCCGCCCGCAGTTACTGCGTGCAGTATCAGGAAAGCGACTTCCAGTTCGTCAGCCGCCTGATGGAAGAGGAAGGCCTGTGGTACTACTTCGAGCATTCCGGTAATGGCCGTGGTGAGAATGACGAAGGTCAGGAGGCGAACCGCTTCGACGGCCACCGCCTGGTGATCACCGACGACGCAGACACCGCTCAACCCGTTCAGCCACGGCTTATCCGTTTCCACCGCCAGGCCGCCACCGAGCAGGAAGACGCCCTGACCCAGTGGGGCGGGGTTCGCCAGCAGCAGCCCACCCGCGTCAGCGTGGGTACTTTCGATTACAAACAGCCGTCCCTGACCAAACGCACCGGCCTGAGCACCCTCAGTAACCAGGGCAACCTGCCGGACGCCGAAGTCTACGACTACGCCGGCGAATACTATTACCACGGCCACGACCGCGGTGAACGCCTGACCGCCAATCGCCTGGAAGCCCATGAATCCCAGGCCAAACGCTTCCGGGGTGCCGGCGGTGTGCGGCAGCTGGAAGCCGGGCGCTGGTTCGAACTCAGCCAGCACCCCCGGCACGACACCGGCGGCGAAGCCGAACGCCAGTTCCTGATTCTGGGTGTCACCGTCTACGCCGAGAACGCCCTGCCGGTCTCGGCTCACTTCAACAGCTTACCCGGCAGCCTGAAGCCACAAATCGACGCCGCCAAGCGCGCCCAGGGCCTGGAAGACAACCAGAACGAGGCGGCCAACGACTACCAGCACACAGGCACCGGCCACTTCCTGGTGGAGCTGGAAGCCCAGCGTCGCACCCAGCCCTATCGCTCCCGACTCATCCACAAACGCCCGGTCATGGGCGGCCCCCAGACCGCGACGGTCGTTGGCCCCGACGGTGAAGAAATCCACACCGACGCCCTCAACCGCGTCCGCGTCCAGTTCCACTGGGACCGCCAGGGCCAGCACAACGAACAGGCCGGGGTCTGGCTGCGGGTGGCCCAGCCCAACGCCGGCCCTGGCTGGGGCGGCGTGTTCGTGCCCCGCATCGGCCAGGAAGTCATTGTCGACTTCCTCGAAGGCGACGCCGACCGCCCCCTGATCACCGGGCGGGTCTACAATGGCGAACAGCAACCCGACTGGCACAGCCATGGCCTGCTCTCCGGCTTCAAAAGCAAAACCTACCGGGGCAGCAAGTACAACGAACTGGTCTTTGATGACGCCACCGACCAGGAACGGGTGCGCCTGAACTCCGAGAATGAAAAGAGCCAGCTCAACCTGGGCTACCTGATCCACCAGAACGGCAACCACCGGGGCAGCTTCCGGGGCACCGGCTTCGAACTGCGCACCGACGCCTACGGCGCCATCCGGGCCAACGAAGGGTTGTTCCTCACCAGTTGGGGCCAGATCGGCGCCAGTGGCGACCAGCTCGACCTCACCCCGGCAAGGCAACAGATCCAGAGCGCCTGGCAACTGACCGATACCCTCAGCCAGAGCGCCCAGGACCACAACGCCGACGGCCTGCAAGCCAGCGCCTACCTCAAACAGGCCGGTGAAGACGCCGACGACACCTACGGCACCAGCGAACAGCTCACCGACAGCGACCAGAGCAACGCCGCCGGCGCCAGTGACAGCGGAGGACGAGGCGAAGCGGCCCGAATGAAAGCCCCTTGGCTGCACCTGGCCTCGCCAGCCGGCATCACAATGAGCACGCCAGAATCCACCCACCTGGCCCAGGGCAAATCCCTGAGCGTGGCCACGGGCGAAGACGTCAACATCGCCACCGGCAAAAGCCTGGTGGCGTCCATCTCCGAAGCCCTCTCACTGTTCGTGCAGAAGGCGGGCATCAAGCTGTTTGCGGCAAAAGGCAAGGTGGAAGTGCAAGCGCAAGGCGATGCTATGGAGTTGACCGCCCAGAAAGACCTCAAGATCACCTCCACCGAAGGCCGCGTGGAAATCAACGCCGCCAACGGCATCCTTCTTGCCAGCGGCGGCGGTTACATCCGCATCGAAGGCGGTGATGTCCAGGTCCACGGCCCGGGCACTATCGATGTGAAAGGCGCCCAGCATGCGTTTGCTGGGCCGGCGAGCATGGAAAGTGATTTGCCGGAATTGCCCCAGGGCGAACTGGCGGATTGCCCCAGTCGCTCCAAAACTGCGGCCGGGGATGGCCAAAGCGTGCAGAAGGCCTGAATAGAATGGACCGGACTATTCGACGCTACCTGCTTCTGGATCCACAGCAGCATGATCCTGCAATGGAAGGGGAGAGTCAGCCCCGCAGGGCATTAGAGCAACTGGTAAAAAGTGTTCCCCCCAAAGTCTATTTATTGGGAGGTAGAACATCGGAGAAACCGCTCCAGGAAAAGGTCCGACTTTATGCGCTGGATGACGACAAGGCGTTACTGGAAGCGAGTCGAGCCTGGTCGACGACCAAGTCAGGCTGGCTCAGTGTCTGCGGTTGGCTTGAGAGCTGGTGTTCCCTTCACCAACTCGGACATTATCTTGACCGGTTGATGATTCAGGCCCACCCGAGACATGGACGAGTTGCGTTGCGCTACTTTGATCCACGCACATTGCATCATCTTTCTCATCTCCTGACGGCCAAACAGTTGGAGTCCTTTCTGGGACCTGTGCTGAGCTGGGAATACCTGGATATTAATGGATATCCCCAGATGCTCCAGGGCCCGGGCGCATTGAAAGGCCGACTCACCTTGGAGCCGGACCAATGGGCCTCACTCGAACGCCTGGATAAAATCAACCTCTGCCTGCGGGGATGGCGTCATAACACGGGTCTGGCACCACTGCCTGGCGATGCCCCGACCCGTGTAGACCATTTTCTGAGACTGGCCGAAGGGTATGGCCTGTGTGCCGAAACGGAGCTCATTGCCTTTGTCCTTCATGGCCTGGGTACTACCGAGAGATTTGATCAGCACCCTCTGATGGCAAAGGTGCTGTGGCAGTGTCAGCACGAGGGTAAGGACTATCTATCACTGACGGAAACCTTTTCTGAAAAAGACTGGATGGCCATTTCCGGTGAAAAGTTCAAGGAGGAACAAATCTGATGGCGGCACCAAACCCAAGTACGGCGAATGCCTCTGCAAAGAGTCAAGGATGCGCAGGCGTGGAAGCTGGAGACTGTCGTTACTGCATGCGACGCGGCCTGCCGATTCTTCCGGTGCGCTATGCCGTTTGTCAGATTGATGAAAACCCGGATGTACCTGCGCTGCCTGATGACCGAGTCAGCGAGCTGTATCCTCTGGATGACCATGGCAATCCCATCGCCATTGATCTTGAAACCGGGATTGACGGGGATGGCGAGACTTCGGTTAGCAAAGAAAAGCGCAATAAATACATCCTGAGAAAGCTTCGGGCCGGCTTCCTCTACCTGTACGACGAAGGCAACGATCAATGGTATGCCTACAAGATCAGTGAGACTGGAGAGCTATTGCAGTTTAGCCCCGGGAAACCACCGGAAGACACCAGTCCAGACACCTTTGCCTGTAACCAGCCATCCCATCGGGAACATGCATCCCTCATCACACTGAACAACCTGGCCTCAGCCACAAGGGCCTGGCTGGCTTATGTCGAAAGTCCGTGGTCTGAACAATTCAAGGATCAGGTCGCCTCTGATGCGCAGTGGCGCGAAAAACACATGCAACGCTTCGACGTGGCGGCCTGGATCAATGTAGGAGAAGCGAAGTATGCCTTTCCTCAGGACCAGATTGAAGAACTGGTGCCGGAATACCTGTCGCAGTCACAGACGGAATCAAACGATGAGGGAACAGCGAACTGCAGTGTCGCAGCCGCAGATGCCCAGCTCCAATCACACTGTCTGCCGGGCAGGTTGGGTCGAACGGGGCGGGAACTGCAGGACCTGCTCGGCGCCATGGATGAGCGCGTTGCCAATAATGAGGAATTGACCGGCAAGAAGGGCCTGGGGGTCATGCTCGCGATCAAAGACGAAGTGGGCATTCTTGAAGAGCTTAACGATTATCGCCAGCGCCCACGACAGGCGCTGCAGGCTTATCAAGCCAAAGACAATAATGAGCGCGAAGGCAAATGGCTGGTAGCCGTGAATCGGCTCAAAGCCGCACTTGAGACCGCAGCCCAGGCTCGGATTCGAGAGATTGATGAAGAGATGGCTGACGAGCTTGATCAGGCCCGAGCTTTGATGGAAGCGCAGACCCGAAAGTTTGAAGCCCATTATGAGAGTGAGTTTGCAAAGGCTGATACAGAGGCGGCACGAGACGTTGTTGAACAGAGGTACAACTTTGAGAAAAGCACACGTTGGGCCGGAACGCCGGATGGACTGGTGGGGTTTGACGAATTATTGGGATGTGCCGCAAAAACGGATGAATTTACCAACTATAAAATACTGTTACGCCAGCGCAATCGCGAAATCGCCGCCGTAGATACGGATCTGGAGAGAGTCCAGACCGAACTCCCCGATTACTATGATGAAAGCAAGGCGGCTGAAATCGAGAAAAGACTTCAGCCCTATCAAAGGAGGATTGAGGACATTGTCCCCCCGATGGATGCGGACTACGCCCAATGGTTGGTGCATGGCCTTGATGATGCGCTGGGGCGTTACGATTGCCTGGATTCCAGATACGGTTTGCGGGTGACGGAGGTCGCCAGCGATGCCCTGGCCGGTGGCGTTATGTCTCCCAACAGTGAGTGGGCCTGGAATCAGTTGATGGCAAAACTCGAAACGCCGGATTCTCCGATCCTGCGAGCCTATTTTCACAATCACCGGGATACTATTCACCGCTTTGTCGAAGATGCCAAGGCACTGGGAGAGGACAAGTCTTTCTTTGGAGAAGTGGCCTTAAAACACTGGACGGATCGTTTGAAGGAATTGCGTGCCGTGGCTACCAAAGGTTGGGGGCTCAGTGACTTCAATGCCATGCGGCAAGCTCTTTCCCGGCTTGGAGCCACGGTCGTGGGAGCCTGCGGGGCTTTGATCGGACAATCCTCAGCCGATCAGGCTGCGAGGGGCGAGTCGATCTCTCCAGACACCCGTCCGATGGTGCGTTGCGCCCGGCTTCTACAAGTTGATAATTTGGTAACAGCGCCTGACGAGGGAGGCAGTTCCGGGGCTCGGTACGTCGTCGAGATGGAAATGACCATGGGTGACTACCAGCGGTCTGTCAGCTATCAAGCAAACCGGGCGGGCAAACCCCTTCAAAATAATCAGGGGGAGTATCAGTACCTGGAAACGCGGGAGGATGGAGCCCGCGTCGGCGGTAACCTTCCCGATCTGGAAGTCAGTGATGAAACCCGTGTTCGGGTACTTTGGCAGGTGACCGAAATCGACCTCGAACGGTTTGCCGGGTATGTGGAAGACGTGAGCCGCGACGCTATCGCAGCCGGCGGAAAGCCCGTGACGATTCCCCTGCTTGACCAGCAGAGCATGATGTTTGAGCTGGAAAAACAGAAAAGCCGTTTGGAAGGGCTGGACGGGAGCACCAAATTCATTGAGGCCATCTGTGTACTTGTCTCTTTCTTTGAGACCGGCAGTGCCCTGAAGGACCAGCCAGATAGCCTGGAAACCTGGTGGAAAATGCTGGGTCCGACCTTGGGGGTACTCCAGGTGACGTTCGAAGTTGCTGGTGATCGCAATATGCGCCGGGGCCTGGCTGCTGGTGGGCAGATGGCCTACACCCAGGCAGCGCGGGGCACCCAATATCTTAACATTGGCAATGGTTTGAGAGTGGCCGGGGCCGTAATTGGCATTATCGATGGTTTCATGGCCCTGGCCGAAGCGGAGTCGATGGCACGCAGGGGCGAGTTGCGGTCCCGGGTCCGTACCCAGGCGTTTCTCGGTGGGCTGGGTATTGGCGGTGGGCTGCTAGCTCTGGCTGCCTCCTCCCTCGTCCTCATACCCTTCATCATCGGTGTTGTGATGCTGATTGGCGCCTACCTGCTGGTCAAACTGGTGCCGAACAACATTGCGACTTGGCTACGACGCAGTCTTTATGGAAAAGAGCAGGAAACCTTCCGATTCCAACCGTTCCAATCCATGCAGGAGGAGCAGGAATCCCTGAAGATGGTGTTCAGTGGGATTGAGTTTGATATGGATGCGGTACGCTTTGGTGAGACCCTGGGCGGCGCCCTGGTGCGAACCAACTTCATCGAACCAGGTACTGCTCCCCGTCCGCTCAGTGAGGTGGAGAATGCGATCCTTCAAAATATCAAGTTGACGGTAACAGTAAAGTTTCCGAAAGGACTGAAAGGGAGGGTAAAGGTTTTATTGAAATACAACTCATCAGAAGGGCAGGAACGCTATCTCGATGGTGCGCTTTATTCTGAGAATAGGCTCCTTCCGGTCGATAAGTATGGCCAGGTGCTCATTACGTCCGATGACCGAAGTGTTGCTAGGGATAGTTCTCTGAAAGACAAACAGCAAGGGTTTATCCTAGATGAAGAAGAAGATAAAACTATATTGATGTTTGATATGGGAATTGATTTTGATGTGACTTCGTTAGAAGGAGAAGTCATCTATTGTGCTGGGATTGGAAGTGAGAACAGGGTTATATATCCCATGGAGGTTTAGTTGTGATTAAGTGGCTTTATTTTTGGGTTCTGTTAACGGTTGTGCCTTTCTCATCCGCAGAGCTTCTATTTGAAGGTGAGAATGTCGTAGAGGTTTTCCACACGCAGGATTTTAATAAAAATCTGATTAAAGCTAGAAAAGGGGATGCTCGTGCGCAATACTTGGTTGGAGCTGCCTATCTCCATGGCTTAGATGAGGGTCAGGTCAAGGTTGATGTAGATAAGGGGTTGTTTTGGCTGACAAAATCTGGTAACCAGGGGGCGGCAGAGGCCTACGATGACTTAGCTATCTCATATCGTGATGGGCTTGGAGTCGAGGTGAATGTCGAAAAATGGCAAGAATATCTTGCAAAAGCAGCCGAGCTCGGAATGCTTGATGCCCTTATGGAAATAACAATCCTATACCGAGATGGTAATCCTAAGATGGGGGTTGATAAAAACAAAAAAAAATATGTCTACTGGCTTAAAAAGGAAGCGGAGATCGGAATTCCGATGTCTATGAGAAACCTTTCTCGAATGTACCGAAAAGGAGATGGTGTCTCGAGGGATATCGAGAAGGCATTTGGATTATTGGAGCAAAGAGTAAAGGAAGATGATCTAACCGCTTTAAAAATGATGGGAGAGTACTATGAGAAAGGTCTGGTGGTAGATCAAGACTTTGTCACTGCTTATATGATGTACGATCTCTCGGGTGCAACGCCGAATAAACCAAGAGAGAAGCTTGCCCCAAAAATGACTGAAGCACAGATTAGGGAAGCCATTGCCCGCTCCTGGCAGTGGCAGGTTGAACGGGAAAGCTACCGTCCAACCTCTAAAGGTTACAGTTATCGCTATCCTCTTGAAGAAGTCGACTGAATCAAAAGGTAGTTTCAATGCGCCTCTGGTTTTCAGCATGTTGGCTATGGAGGAGGCTGCCGCCAGTTTTTACTTCATGATGATCCAAAGTGGGAGATAAGCGAGCTCAGACTGGCGCTGGGCGAAATGGGAGCCTGAGAGTATGGATTATGCGGGACTCGGAAAGAGAAACCACTATGCTGTCAAGTGCCCCTTGACCGAAGCGGAACGTGCAGCGCGCTACGATCAGAAGAAATCAAACAATGCTGATCCGATGGATTTTCTTTCGTTTATAAAACTCAATAGTCACTACATTGATCTTGTCGAGCGTTGGTACCCCATTCGGGGCTTCTGGGCATGGCTGTCGATCATAACTGGGAGCTTATCTCTGATCGGTGCCGGCGCTTTAATTTATGCGATTGTTTTCCCTTTGCGCGATCCAATGGTTTCTGAAACGGGGAGCGCCTTTTTCCTATTTTTTTTGGCGATTGTACTGCTGCTTTTTGCATGGGCCGGGGCATGGTATGCCTTTAAAGTCGAATGCCTGGGCTACACCCATTACCCCATACGGCTTAATCGCAAGACTCGCCAAGTCCACTTCTTTCGTCAGAACGGCACAGTGCTGACCGTCCCCTGGGACTCACTGTTCCTGACGCTGGGCGAATCCAAAAGCCCCCTCTCCGGCACTACCTACGACTTGCGTGCTCATGTGCTGGAAGAAGATGGCAAAACGGTACGTGAGTCATTTTCGTTGGGGTATACCTTTCCCGGGAAGAAAGACTCAATGGATAAGTTCTGGGCGTTTCTGCAACCCTACATGGAAGAGGCAGATGGCGTAGAACGCACGTATCAAGAATTGCGAAAAAGTCTGTTGATGCCGTTGGATAGTCGTAGAGAGGGGTGGCGCTGGAGCATTTTTCGCACTTTTGCGCCAGGCCTCCTGTAGTGGTCAACTAATCCCGGACAGTATTTTAAGGTTTTCCTCAGCAGCAACG